>Ga0196964_10001030_pt1 | contig 14756 bp, 12 predicted proteins | sample S1_10metaG_FD_148615 | JGI IMG/M metagenome (GOLD analysis project Ga0196964, IMG submission 148615) | Soil microbial communities from Anza Borrego desert, Southern California, United States - S1_10 | ecosystem: Environmental > Terrestrial > Soil > Desert | place: USA: California | collected...
GTCCAGGATCATCGCCACCACCCGGTCGCGGATCTGGCGATAGATCGGCTGGCTGTCGTTCCACTCCTGGACCATGCTCGGTTCCTGTCCGCCCCCGGCCCGAGGTCGGCGCCGGCCGCGGAATCGGCAGCGAGGCTACCGCCTCCGCCGCCGAACCACACGTGTCCGAATCCGTCCATCCGCTCGCTCCCGGCGGGCCGATCACGACAGGATCAGCACCGCGTTGGTGTTATACATACCTATAACACTAACGCGGTGCAAGCCCTCCCTCGATATGGCCGGTTCGGGCTCGCGTGGCTGTAAGGCGGTAGGATCCTCCAAAGAGAGCCAAGCGGCTTGGCAGTATGAACGTTGCATCATCTGGTATAGGCTTGGCTGTTAAAAAAGAGCGGCGCGGTTTCCCTGTTCACATTTTATTTATCTGAAGCTTAGCGGATCGCTAAATCCGTTGCTGTACAAGGTTACAGTCTCGCTATACGGCCGCGCTTGAGCTTAGCGGGCGGCTTAACTTTTCAAACATGGCCGGAACAGGGCGATACTGCGCTGGTTGTGGGCGCCGGAGGGACTGGCCCTCCAAGTGCAATTTCACGTTTGGAGAGTCTCAATGTACGGCAAGCTTCTCGGCGCCGCGTCCGCCCTCGTGCTCGCTTTCGCGGCCGCCCCGGCCCTGGCGCAGGATAATTCCGACAACTCGAACCAGGGTAACGACTACTCGAACAACTCCGACAATTCGAACCAGGGCAACGACTACTCGGACAATTCGGTCAACGACTCCGGCAACACCGACTCTTCGGTCACGACCACCACCGACGCGTCGATGATGACGACGACCACCACGACCACGACCACGGACAATTCCAACCAGGGTAACGACTACTCCGACAACTCGGTCAGCGACTCGGGCAATAATAGCTCGAACAACCAGTCCTGGACCGACTCGATGAACGACAATTCGGACAACTCCGATAATTCGGTCAACGACTCTGGAAACGACAGCTCCAATCATCAGTCGTGGACCGACTCGATGAACGATAACTCTAACCAGGGCAACGACTACTCGACCGATAACTCCATGAACGATTCGAATAACGACAATTCGGACAATTCGAATCAGGGGAATGATTACTCTGACAATTCGATGAATGATTCGAACAACGACAACTCGGATAATTCGAATCAAGGGAATGACTATTCCGATAATTCGAACCAGGGCAACGACTACTCGGACAATTCCAACCAGGGTAACGACTACTCCGTCGATAACTCGGTCGACGCGTCGGTGGACAACTCGACGAACGATTCGGGCAACGACAACTCGACGAACGACTCGTACAACGACAACTCCGACAACTCGATGAACGACTCGAACAACGACAACTCGGACAACTCGAACCACCAGTCTTGGACCGACTCGAATAACGACAATTCGAACCAAGGCAACGACTACTCCACCGACAGCTCGGTCCACACCACGGCCATGTCCCACCAGGAGCTGAACGCGACCGTGTCGGGCTTCGGCGTCAGCTTCACCGACGAGCGCCGCGGCGATCAGAACGGCTCGCTGATGACCGGCGACGTCACCGTCGACGGCGGCGCCTACTCGGGGTTCGCGGGCATCAACACCGCCAGCTCGAACACCGGCCTCGGCTCGGCCGCCCAAGCGGCGACCGGCATCGCGGCCAACGCCAACGTCTCCTTCGGCGCTGGCGGCGGCGGCGGCTCCTAAGCCTCCCGCACGGACCGGACCGGGGGCGTTCGCGCCCCCGGTCCACCCCCTTTTTCCACCCGGGCGGACGCCGCCCCAAGGAGACGTTCGATGCGTGCTGGATTGACGCTTTCCACGAGCCTCGGCGCCCTGCTGTTGCTGGCCGGCGCGGCCGCGGCCCAGGACCCGACGGCCCCCGCGACCACCGAAACGCCTCAGGCCCTGTTCGAGCAGGTGGAGTTCGCCCCCGCCGCGCCGCTGGACAACGCCCTGCCCGTGCTCGTGATCCCGGAACCCGCGCCCGTCGAAGCCGAAGAGCCGGCGGAGGACGTGCTCGAGGACGCCGCCCTGTCCGAACTCAGCGGCGGCCAGGCGATCACCGTGACCGCCCTGACGACCCAGACCCTGACCGCCGCCAGCACCGGGAACACGGTGAACGGCGGCACGGTCGGCTCCGGCGCCGTGGCGATCGGCGAAGGCGCCTTCTCAGGCTACAGCGGCATCGGCAATTTCGTCGTCAACACCGGTCACAACAACACGCTGCAGGGCAGCATCGGCGTGACCGTCGCCATCACCCCGGGGCCGTGAGCGTCATGCGCCGCCTCGCCGCCCTGACCGCCGCCGGCGCCGCCCTGATGCTGGCCGCCGCAGCCTCGCCCGCCGACGCCCAGGTGCGCCTGTCCGGCCAAGGGGGCGGGACCTATACGGTCGGCGTGACCAGCTGGAAGGACGTGCCGTTCCGCACCGTGGTGCGCCAGCAGTACGACTACAGCTGCGGATCGGCCGCGCTCGCCACCCTGCTCAAGTTCCACTACGGCGTGCCGGTCGGCGAGGCCGAGGTGTTCCAGGGCATGTGGGCCGGCGGCGACCAGGCCAAGATCACCAAGGTCGGCTTCTCCTTTCTCGACATGAAGCGCCACCTGGAGGCCCGAGGCTACAAGGCCGACGGCTACCGCATGTCGCTGGACCGGCTGGAGCAGAGCAAGGCCCCCGCCATCGCCCTCATCGACCTGGGCAACTACCGCCATTTCGTGGTGGTCAAGGCCGTGCGCGGGGACAAGGTGCTGGTCGGCGACCCGGCGCTCGGCTTGAAGGTCTGGCGCCGCGCCGAGTTCGAAAAGATGTGGAACGGCGTGCTGTTCCGGATCAACCGCCGTCCCGATTCCAACGCCGCCGAGGACGAGTGGGCGCCGCGCCCCGGCGCGCGGCTGGACGAGCGACTGTCCGACCACGACCTGTCGGGTTTCACCCGACACCTGCCGCCGCTCTATCAACTGACCCCGACCTTCGACATCACCCCCGTCCTGCCGTGAGAATCGCCGTGACCCGACGCGCCCTGCCGATCCTCGCCCTGACCGCCGCCCTGGCCTTGGCCGCGCCCGCCTGGAGCGCCCAGCCCGTGTTCGCGCAAGAGGCCCCGCTGGCCGACGGCGAGCTGGACGAGATGCGCGGCGGCTTCCTGGTGGCCGAAGGCATCGCGGTGGGCCTGGGGGCGGTGGTTCGCACCCACGTCGACGGCCGACTGGCGCTGGAGACACGCCTGACCTGGACGCCGGAAGGACCGCAGATCGAGCGCACGGTCGGCGAGGGCGTGGTTCCAGCCTCGGCCGCGGGCGCCCACCAGGCGGCCCTTGCCCAAGGCCTGGATCTCAGCGGCCTGGCCGGTCAGGAGGGGGTGTTCGTCACCCAGGACGGCGGCACCGCCTTCGTCCACGCCCTGAACGGCACGTTCCAGAACATCGTGCTGAACACCGCCGACGGCCTGACCGTGCGTCAGGAGACCGAGGTCGCCCTCACCCTGCCCGGCTTCGACGCGGTCCAGGCCGGCTTTCTGCGTGACCTGGCGGCCTTCCGCCTGGGCGAGGAAATGCGGGCGGCGGGAGTCAGCGGGACGCGGTGATCTCTACGCTCCGTTCATCCCCGTGGAAGCGGGGACCCCAGGTTCTGGCATCGTCGCCCCCAAGCAGAAAAGCCGCAGCCGCTCCAACGTGATTCTGATCAAGCCCGATCCCCGCTCATCACCCGAGGATGAGCGGAGAGTTAGGTCAGAACCTCACCGGCACGCGCACCAGCACCCGGGTGTCGGGCGCGTCGCTGGTGACGCCGAACTCGAACGAGGTGCTGAGCGTCAGCCGCTCGGTGAAGCGGTAGGACATGCCGAACAGCAGCGCGCCCACGTGCAGGTCGTTGGAGCTCTGCTCCTGGGCGTTGTTTGCGTTGTCGCCGATCTCGGTGGTGGTCTCGAAGATGTAGTTGTGGCGATAGCCCATCGAGTAGGAGAACCGCTCGTTCAGAGCGAAGCCGAAGCCCAGGCTGGCGCCGATCGAGTCCCCCGGATTCACCCGACCGACGTAGACGTCGCCGATCTGCATATCGACGTCCTCGCCCAGGTGCGCCAGGTAGCTGAGGTTGGCGAAGATCACCGCCGGGTCGGTCGGAAACAGCAGGCTGATGCCCGGCTCCACTCCCCAGAAGCCTGAGCCGGTGGCCAGTTCGGTGGCGACGGCGTCCTGATCGCGCTCCACGTCGAAAGGACCGGTGCCGGTGTCCGACTTGATCCGGAGCGCCGCCAGGATGATCGGTCGGTTCGGCCGCACGCGGGTCAGCTGATAGCGCAGCGCCATCTCCGCGTCGCCGATGTCCTGCCCCTCCAGTTCGAAGGTGCGGCTGATGGTCTGATCGCTGGTCTGGACGGTGGTCACCCGGTCGTCGCGGTAGACGTAGGGCACGCGCGCCTCGATCTCCAAGCGGTCGGTCAGGCCGTAGCGCAGGGTGGCTGCGGCCGACAGCGTCGTGCGGTCCGCGTCGTTGGCCTCGATCACCCCGATCTGGATGCCCGGCGCCAGCTCCAGCCCGCGGAACACCAGCCGGTTGGACGACGCGCGGGTGAACTCGAACGAGGGCTCCAGCACGAAGCCGCCGCGGGGCGTCAGCACCCCGGCCCAGTCCGGAACGGCCTCTACCGGCACCGTCGGCCGCTCGGGCGGCGCCTCGCCGACGGGCCCTTGCGGGATGGGCTGCACCTGCTGGGCGGCGGCCGTCGTCGCCGGCGCCGCCAAGGGAGCGGAGGACGCCTGGGCCAGGGCCATGGAGGACGGCAGGCCGGTGCCGCGCAGGACCTCCAGATCCCCGATGGTCATCACGCCGGCGGCATGGCGCAGGTTTTCGATCTGCTTCTGCTGGACGGCGATCTTGCGGCCCTGCTCGGCCAGGGATGCCTCCTGTACGTTCAGGCGCGCCGCCTGCGCCTCGATCATCTCGCGAAGCCGCTTCACCTCCGCCGCCGTCTGCTCGGGCGTCTGCGCCCAGGCTTGGCCGCCGCATCCCAAGGCCAGCAGCAGGGCGAAGCCCGCCGCGCCCGCGCGCATGGTCGTACGCCGTGTCATGTCGGTAATCCCCAATCGTCCCGATCCGGCAACAGCGGAGCCGCACGACAGGTTCCGGGGGCTTAGCTTTTGAATACCGGCGCCCCCTCGTCCCGCTCCCGTACCGGCGTTCTGGAACGCTCTCGCTTGCCTTCCGTTGGCGCAGGCATGGAGAACATGCTACTGAAGGTGCTGCCGCGTAAGCGCTTTCCGGTTCTGCTGCGCTACGGCGCCAGCGCCGGGATCGTGGGCATGGCCGCCGCCCTCAGGCTGGCCCTGTCCGGACCGTTGCAGAACTATCCTCTGCTGCTGTTCTTCCCCGCGGTGTTCCTGTGCGCCCTGCTGTTCGACAAGGGCTCGGGCTTCTTCGCCACCCTGCTGAGCGCGGTGGTGGCGGTCTGGCTGTTCATGGCGCCGGGCTACAGCTTCGACGGCGCCTGGGGTCAGCTCGTGCCGCTGACCATCTTCGTGCTGATCGGCTTCACCATGGCGGCGGTGACCGAGGCCCTGCGCAAGACCGTCGAGCGGCTGGAGACGGCTGAACGCGCCAAAACCCTGCTGCTGGAAGAGCTGGCGCACCGGACCAAGAACGACCTGGCCATCATCAGCTCGGCCCTGAACCTGCAAGGGCGCGCCAGCGGCGATCCGGCGGTGAAGGAGGCGCTGGAGGCCGCGGTCGCCCGCGTCGGCGTGGTGGCGACGGCGCAGGAACGGCTGAAGGGCGACTCCGACGGCGGCCTGGTGGACATGCCGTCCTACCTCCAGGCGCTGTGCTCGGGCATGGGCGACCTGCTGCGCGACGTGCGGCCGATCGCGGTGCGCCTGCAATCCGATCCGGTCAGCCTCGGCAGCTCCGACGCGGTGACCGTCGGCCTGATCGTCAACGAGCTGGTCACCAACGCCTTCAAGTACGCCTTCCCCGGCGACCGGGAAGGCGGCGTCGACGTGGAGCTGCGCCGCTCGGACGACCGGCGGCTGGAGGTCACGGTGCGCGACGACGGCGTGGGCTGCGCGTCGGACGTGCGCTCGGGAATGGGCACGCGGCTGGTGCGGCTGCTGGCCCAGCAACACGGCGGAACCGTCACGCGCGAACCCGCCGACCCAGGCTGCCGCGTACGGGTGACGGTGGCGCTGGGAGGGTGAGACCCGCGACCGCGGCCTAGGCGCAGGACTCGACGAGCAATTTCTCGGACGCGGCCTCGCCGCTCTCCCGCATGGCCGCGAGGTCGAAACGCAGGAGGCAGCGCACGCCTCCGGGAGCGTAGCCGAGTTCCGCAGTTCCCTTCAGGTCCGCCCGCGCCAGCCGCTCGATCAGGCGCGTGCCGAACCCTCTGCGGCCAGGCGGCGTCACCGGAGGCCCGCCGCTTTCCGCCCATTCCAGTTCGATCACCCCCGACACCTCCCGCCAGCGGACATCCACCACGCCCGCCTTTTCCGACAGGGCGCCGTACTTCGTGGCGTTGGTGCCGAGCTCATGGAGGATCATGGCCACCGCCAGCGCTCGCTGCGGGTCCAGGCGCACCGCGGGTCCGTCGCAGCGGACGCGGTCCTCGCCGTGAACCGTAAAGGCCGCCGTTGCTGCGCGGGCGATCTCGGACATGCCCGCGCCTTCCCAGCTCTCGTGCGTCAGCACGTCGTGGGCGCGCGAGAGCGCGACCAGCCGGTCGGTCAGAACCCGGCGCGCCTCCTCCCGGTCGATCGCGCCGGTCAGGGTGTGGCCGGCGATCGACTGGACGGTGGCGAGGGTGTTCTTCACCCGGTGGTTCAGCTCGTGGATCAGCAGCCGCTGGCGCTCTTCGGCGCGGCGTCGCTGGACGATCTCGAACTGGGCGGCCTGGTATAGTGCGGCGTTGTCCAGGGCCACCGCCGCCTGGGAGGCGATGCCGACCACGATCTTCTCCGCCCTCTCGGTGAACACCCCCGCGTCGGCGTGGCCGAAGAACAGACCGCCGATCACACGTCCGTCCCGGGATTTGACCGAGACCGCCAGGTAGCTGCGGACCGGCAGGTGGCCGGGCGGCATGCCGAAATGCGGGCCCGACTTGCCGTAGCGCGGGTCGGCGGTGATGTCGTCGGAGCGCACCGGCGCCTCTCCCGCGAAAGTGGGGGCGAACACGGCGGTGTTGCGGGGGTGGCCGAACTTCTCGAACGCCTCCCGCGGAGCGCCGGACAGGCGATAGAGGACGAACGCCTCGCCCGCCTCGTTCACCGAGTTGTAGAAGAACGCGCCGAACTGGGCTCCGGTCAGCGCCACGCCGGCGTCGGTGACGCGCTGGACCACCGCGTCGGTGTCCAGGTCTGCGGCGATCACCTCGCCCGTCTCGTTGATAAGAGCGAGCGCCTCGCTCTCTTCCTTCAGCGCCTCGGCCGCCGCGCGACGCTCGGTGACGTCGTCGATCACCGCGACCGAGCCCCTGTAGGCGCCCTCCTCGTCGCGCACCGCCGCCGCGTTCACCCGAACCCATACAACCGCGCCGTCCTTGCGGAGATAGCGTTTCTCGATCTCCTGCGGACCGGCCCGGGACCGCATGCTCTGGACGAACGCGAGATCGCGATCACGATCATCGGGGTGGGTGAGTTCGCCCGGAGGACGGCCGATCAGTTCCTCGCGTTCAAAACCTGTGATCTCGCAGAAGCGTCGGTTCACCCGGATCAGCCGCCCCTCTCCGTCCGCTTGCGCCAGCCCCGCGCCCGCCAAGTCGAAGATCGCCCGCAGCTGCCGCTCGCTTTCGGCCAGCCGCTGCTTGCCTCGCCGTTCATCGGAAACCGCCGCCAGGAACAGCATGGTGCCCGTGGTGATGGCCACGAACTGCTGGACCAGCAACAGCCGCTCCGGCGCCGTGTCCGGCGCATTCAGCGGCCCCAGGCCCTGCACCGCCGCGAAGATGGAGATCAGCCCCACGATCAGGTTGGCCAGGGCCACGCCCCGAACCGCGAACGCCAGGGCCGCCCAGACCAGCACCGGGAACACGTGCCAGACCCGCCACTGGTCCGAGGGCGCCTGAAGCAGGATCAGCCCCGCGACCAGGGCCACGGCCGCCAGGCAAACCGCAAGATGGACGAGGGACGTCGTACCGAAGCCCCTGAACCGCTCGGTCCACAGCGTCAGGAGAACGGGCGCGAAGGTCAGCACCCCGGTGGCGAAACCGAACCACCAGACCAGAGCCGCGAAGGCCGCGCGATCGGGTGGGGCGCCGGTCGCCCAAAGCACCAGAAAGCCCGTCCCGGCCGAGATCACCGCGCCCAGCACGGCCCCGGAGAGCACAAGGTGCAGAATGTCCCTGAAGGACTGGAGCCGCGGATCGATCCCGCCCGCCCGGCGGATCAGCAGCGCCGGAAACAGCGCGCCCAGCGACGTACCCGCGGCGATAATCAGATCCGCCCACATCGGCTGCGGCGAGTCCACGATCAGGGCCGCCGCCATCCGTCCGACGATCAACGCGGGCCAAAGCCGCGGCCCGCCGAGGATCATGGCGGCGAATGCGATCCCCGCGGCCGGCCAGACAGCCGTGCCCGCGCCTGGGACCACCGACCACTGCAGACCGGCCAAAGCCGAGGCGGCGTAGGCGACGGCCACCACCGCGAGCGGCGCGAGGTCGCGCCGGCCAGGAAGCAGGTCGGAGTATGAGGTCCCCATCGGGGGACTTCGTACCCGACCCGCGCCCGAGATCAAACCCGCTGAACGCGTTCGACGGTTATCTGAACGTCCGTCCGGGACGGTACGCCCGGTCCACCGGCCAGGCGATCAGGGCGATCACTCCGAACAGCACCAGGCCTGTGATCCCCAGCACCAGCGGGCTCTCCGGCGGTGGGGCCGGCAAGGCGAACAGGGTGGCCATGCCGCCCAGCAGGGCCAGGAACAGCACCGCCGGCCAGGCCTGGCGTCCGACCGACTTGCGCCAGGCGATCCAGGCCCCGCCCGCCACCGCCAGCAGGCTCAGCTCCAGCGCCATCTCGGCGGCGGGGAAGTTCCATAATCCGAGCCCGACCTTGGGCCCCCGGTACCACAGCTCCAGGTCCGGGCGGTGCACGATCCAGTCCAGCACCCAGTGCGAGAACACCACCAGCCCGACCACCGCCGAGGCGCGCCAGGTCAGCTTCAGCAGCGGCTTGCACAGCAGCGCCGCGACCAGCGACCAGACCAGAGCGGCGGGAAGGCCGTGGCTGTAGGGCATGTGGAGCAGCTCTAGCGGATTGCCGGGCAGGCTCTCGTCAACCCGGAACTTCTCGATGCCGAACACGACCAGGGCCGAATAGCCGACGTCCAGCAGCTGCGCGCCCAGCACGTAGGTCCACAGCGGCGTGCGCGGCTCGGCCGCCTTGGCCGCCAGGGCGGCGGCGTAGTGTCCGACGAACATGGCTTCAGGCTTCTCCTCGCTCAGCTCGGGACCGCCGGCCTTCCGACCCTGCCCTAATTCTTCCGCCCATCCCCGCGAAGGCGGGGACCCAGACCGAAACCCTCTCGGGGTCGGAACATCATACAGTTAAAGTTCGCCGCCAGCCCCGGCCACGCGGATCAGGCTTCTGGGTCCCCGCCTTCGCGGGGATGAGCGGGGGTAAGTGCATCCCTCACACCGCCGCGCAAGCTGTTTCCAGCCAGGACCGCACCTCGCCCTCGACCTGCGGGCCGATCACCGCCAGCACGCGGGCGTGATAGGCGTTCAGCCAATCCCGCTCCTCCGGCGACAGCAGGGCGGCGTCGACCAGCGTCCGGTCGATCGGCGCCAGGGTCAGGGTCTCGAAGCCCAGCATCGGCCGCTCGCCGCCCATGACCGGCTCCGCGGCGGTGACAGCCTGCAGGTTTTCGATGCGGATGCCGTAGGCCTCGGCTTTGTAATAGCCGGGCTCGTTGGACAGGATCATGCCGGGCAGCAGGGCGACGGTGTTGGGCGCCTTGGCGATCCGTTGCGGCCCCTCGTGCACCGACAGGTAGCTGCCGACGCCGTGGCCGGTGCCGTGATCGTAGTCCAGCCCGGCCTCCCACATCGGCCGGCGCGCGAGGGCGTCGAGCTGGTGACCGGTGGTCCCGGCCGGGAAGCGCACGCGCGACAGGGCGATGTGGCCCTTCAGCACGCGGGTGAAGCGGTCGCGCATCTCCGCGGTAGGCTCGCCGATCGCGACGGTGCGGGTGATGTCGGTGGTGCCGTCCAAATACTGGGCGCCGGAGTCAACCAGCAGCAGGGTCCCGCGCTCGGTGCGCCGGTTCAGCCGCTGCGTCGGGCGGTAATGGACGATCGCGCCGTTCGGCCCGGCCCCGGCGATGGTGTCGAAGCTAAGGTCCCTGAGCGCGCCGGTCTGCTCGCGGAACGCCTCCAGCCGCGAGACCACCTCGATCTCGTCGGGCAGCGTCTCCTGCGCCTCCGTCGCGGCCCAGTGCAGGAACCGGGCGACCGCGGCGCCGTCGCGGGCGTGGGCGTTACGCGCGCCCTGCACCTCGACCGCGTTCTTGGCCGCGCGCGGCAGGGCGCAGGGGTCCATGGCCCGCACCACCTGGGCGCCGGCCCGGTCCAGCCGGTCGAAGTACCAGGCCGAGGACTCGGCCGGATCGACCACCACCCGCTTGCCTTTCAACGCGTCGAGCGCCGCGGGCAGGTTCTCCGGCGCCTCCAGGCTGACCGCGTTGCCGAGCCACGGCTGCAGGTCGGGCGTGACCTTTGCCGGATCCAGGAACAGCCGCGCGGTCCCGTCCTTGTTCAGGATCGCCTGGCCGATCGGCATGGGGGCGCGCTTCACGTCGCCGCCGCGGATGTTGAACAGCCAGGCGATGGACGGGGCGGCGGTGACCACCGCGGCGTCCGCGCCCATGGCCTCGCCGACCCGCGCGCGCTTCGACGCGCTCTCCTCTCCTGAATACTCCAGCGGATGCGGGACGACGGTCGCGGTCGGCTGCGGCGGGCGCTCCTGGCCCCAGGCGAGATCGAGCGGGTTCGGATCGACCGGCTTCAGCTGCGCGCCCGAGCGCGAGATCGCCGCCTTCAGCCGCGCCAGCGCGTCGGGGCTGTGCAGGCGCGGGTCGTAGCCGATCACCGCACCCGTCCCAGGAACGCTCTCCAGGTAGGCCGGCACGCCGCCTTCGACCAGGTCGCGGATTTCGAACAGGCTCTCGTCCACCTGGTCGCGGACCTGCAGGGTGTAGCGCCCGTCGACGAACACCGCCGCCTTGTCCTTCAGCACCACCGCCGCCCCGGCCGAGCCGGTGAAGCCGGTCAGCCACGCCAGCCGGTCGTTGGCCTCGGGAAGGTACTCGTTGTTGTGCTCGTCCTCGTGCGGCACCAAAAAGCCGTCCAGCCCCAGCCGTTCGAGCTGGGCGCGGACGCGCGGCAGGTGGCGGGAACCGAAGGAACGGTCGGTGGTCTCGTCGAAGGTCTGGCGCATGGGCGCGAACCTAGAGCCTGATCGTTTGTGGTGGAAGCGCTCCCTTGCCCGGCCCGTGGAACCTGCCTAGCGTCGCCGTTTCCAGGGGACGGGGACAAGCCATGAAGACGGGATGCGGATGCGCGGGCGCGGTGTCGCGCCGCTCGATGCTGGGACTGTTCGCGGGCGGCGGGGCTCTGCTGGCCGCCGGCGGCGCCAGAGCGGCCGGGCACGCCGACGTGCTGCTGCTGACCTGCATGGACTACCGTCTGGTCGACGAGACCGAGGCGTGGATGAGCGGACGCGGCTACCGCAACAACTACGACCACATCGTGCTGGCCGGCGCGTCGCTCGGCGCGGTGACCGACGTCTATCCGGCCTGGCGCGAGGCGTTCTGGACGCACCTGGACGTGGCGGTGAAGCTGCATGACATCCACACCGTCGTGGTGCTGGATCATGACGACTGCGGCGCCTACAAGGTGCTGCTGGGCGAGGCGGCGGTGGAGGGCGGCAAGGCCTTCCCGGCCCACGTCGCCCATCTGACCAGGCTGCGGGCCGAGATCACGGCCAAGCACCCGCACCTGAAGGTCGAGCTGAACGTCATGGCCCTGGACGGCACGGTCCGCCCGGTCGCCTGACCCCAACATACGGAGAGACGGCGTGAGCGATCCCGAACTGCTGGCGGCGGTCAGGCGGCTGGAGGAGGCGGTCGAGCGCCAGAACAAGACCTTCAGCAAGGGCTTCGCCGAGATCGGCTCGAGCCTCTATTTCACCGGCGTGCTGCTGTCGCTGGGCATGAACTGGTCGATCAAGGGCAACCTGTTCGCCGCGCTCCTGAGCTGGCTGAACGTCGGATACCTGATCATGGAAGGCACCGGTCTCAGGATCGCATGATCCCATGTGGGACGCCCTGCTCCTCGACCTGAACGCCGCCACCATGGCGCCGGACCGCGGCCCCTACGGCGCGGTGCGCGACGCCGCGATCGGCGTCGAGGCCGGCCGCATCGCCTGGATCGGCCCCCGCGCCGACCTGCCGGGGGCGCCCGAGACCCTGGCGGCGGAGGTGCGGGGCCTCGGCGGCGCCTGGGTCACGCCGGGCCTGATCGACTGCCACACCCACCTGGTGTTCGGCGGGAACCGCGCGACCGAGTGGGAACGCCGGCTGAACGGCGCGACCTACGAGGAGATCGCGCGCGAGGGCGGCGGCATCCTGTCCACCGTGCGCGCTACCCGCGCGGCCTCCGAGGACCGGCTGATCGACGCCGCCCGCCGGCGGCTGGAGGACCTCAAGGCGAACGGCGTCACCACCGTGGAGATGAAGTCCGGCTACGGCCTGGACCTCGACAGCGAGCTGAAGAGCCTGCGCGCCGCCCGGCGGCTGGCGCTCTCGGGCGAGGTGCGCGCCTCGCTCACCCTGCTGGCCGCCCACGCCGTGCCGCCGGAGCACCGCGACGACCGCGCCGCCTATGTCGACCTGATCTGCGAGCGGATCATCCCCGCCGCCGCCGACGGCCTGGCCGACGCGGTCGACGCCTATTGCGAGACCATCGGCTTCACGCCCGCCGAGGTCGATCGGATTTTCCAGACCGCGCGCGAGTACGGCCTGCGGGTCAAGCTGCACGCCGAGCAACTGTCCGACCAGGGCGGCGCCGCGCTGGCCGCCCGGCACGGGGCGCTCTCCGCCGACCACCTGGAGCACCTGACGCCAGAGGGGATCGCGGCGATGAAGGCCGCCGGCACGGTGGCGGTGCTGCTGCCCTGCGCCTACTACTTCCTGCGCGACGAGAAGGCCCCGCCGGTCGCGGCCCTGCGCGACGCCGGCGTGCCGATGGCGGTGGCGACCGATTGCAACCCCGGCACCTCGCCTTGCACGTCGCCGCTGCTGGCCATGAACATGGCCTGCACCCTGTTCCGCCTGACGCCGGAGGAGGCGCTGGCCGGCTTCACCCGCAACGCCGCGCGCGCGCTCGGCCTGCACGCGCGCCTGGGCACGCTGGAGCCAGGCAAGGAGGCGGACCTGGCCGTCTGGCGGATCGACGACCCGGCCGAACTCTCCTACTGGATGGGCGCGAGCCTGCTGGCCGGGCGCTGGGTGGGCGGGCGAGAGTCTCTTTGATCCGCTCATCCCCGCGAAAGCGGGGACCCAGACCTGCCGGCGGGGCGGTCGGGCCGGCGCCCACATGATCAAGTTTCTAGGTCCCCGCCTTCGCGGGGATGAGCGGATTGTCTATTGATCCGCCGAGTCGAAGCGGAGAAGCCCGTGACCGCCCACGCCAACGTCCGAGTCGTCCGCGCTCCCCGCGGAGCCGAGCGCACCTGCAAGACCTGGGGCGCGGAGGCCGCGCTCCGCATGCTGATGAACAACCTCGACCCTGAGGTGGCCGAGCGGCCGGAAGAGCTTGTCGTCTACGGCGGCATCGGCAAGGCCGCGCGCGACTGGAAGGCGTTCGACCGCATCGTCGCGGCGCTGCGCGACCTGGAGGCCGACCACACCCTGCTGGTCCAGTCGGGCAAGCCCGTCGGCGTGTTCCGCACCCACCCCGACGCCCCGCGCGTGCTGATCGCCAACTCCAACCTGGTGCCCAGGTGGGCCACCTGGGAGCACTTCAACGCTTTGGATCGCAAGGGCTTGATGATGTACGGCCAGATGACCGCCGGGTCCTGGATCTACATCGGCACCCAGGGGATCGTTCAGGGCACCTATGAGACCTTCGTCGAGGTCGGCCGCCAGCACTTCGGCGGCGACCTGGCCGGCAAGTGGATCCTGACCGCGGGCTTAGGCGGCATGGGCGGCGCCCAGCCGCTGGCCGCCACCATGGCCGGCGCCTCGTGCCTGGCGATCGAGTGCCAGCGCTCGCGCATCGAAAAGCGGCTGGAGACCCGCTACCTCGACACCGCCGTCGACGACCTCGACGAGGCCCTGCGCCTGATCGAGCAATCGGCCGCCGAGAAGAAGCCCCTGTCGGTCGGCCTGCTCGGCAACGCCGCCGAAGTGCTGCCCGAGCTGCTGCGCCGCGGCGTTCGCCCCGACGTGGTCACCGACCAGACCAGCGCCCACGACCTGGTCAACGGCTATTTGCCCAAGGGCTGGACCGTCGCGGAGTGGGAAGAGAAGCGCCAGATCGACCCGCAGGCGGTCGAGGCCGCCGCCCGCCGCTCCATCGTCGAGCACGTCGACGCCATGCTGAGCTTCTGGCGCATGGGCGTGCCCACCCTCGACTACGGCAACAACATCCGCCAGGTCGCCAAGGACGAGGGGCTGGACGACGCCTTCGACTTCCCCGGCTTCGTGCCGGCCTACATCCGTCCGCTGTTCTGCCGCGGGGTCGGGC
>Ga0196964_10001031_pt1 | contig 14754 bp, 11 predicted proteins | sample S1_10metaG_FD_148615 | JGI IMG/M metagenome (GOLD analysis project Ga0196964, IMG submission 148615) | Soil microbial communities from Anza Borrego desert, Southern California, United States - S1_10 | ecosystem: Environmental > Terrestrial > Soil > Desert | place: USA: California | collected...
AATTACCTACAACGCTAACGTAGTCTTGTCGTCGCTCAGGGGAGAATACATGGAAACAGCCTCGGTCTAATATAAAGTCAAATTTTTGAGCAAGATTACTGTTGAGGATATCATCCTGTTTCCAGAATATATCTAAACCTTTTTCTTTGGCTATAGCTTGAGCTTTTTGAATAGCGGTGTCGGAAAGATCGGTAGCAGTGACTTGAAAGCCACGTTGAGCTAACGCGATCGCCTGCGTACCTGGTCCCGTACCGAGATCTAATGCTGCGCCTGTGTGCAGGTTAAGCTTGCTTAATGCTTGGTCAAGATCCGCATCGAGATCCGGGTTGAACCAAGGCATTGATTCTACGTTCTGATCTTGATATAACTTTTCCCAATTAGGAAACTCACGTTGTTGATTCATTAGCTATAATACCAACTTGCAATCGGAAACATAAGGTTAGCACCTAAGTATGCTAACCTACATCAAATCTAATTATCGCCTAACCTATAAAAATTAAAGCTAGCCTAAAGTTAAATCTATAAGACACTGCGAGGGAAGAAGGGATGGAAGCGATCGCATTAGACTTGAGTCCGTTTATCAAGTTGACTGACGAGCAGTTTTTTCAGCTTTGTCAGAATCACCGGGATTATAGATTCGAGCGTACAGCATTAGGAGAGTTAATAATTATGCCACCCACCGGGGGAGAAACAGGTAAATCTAACTTTGAACTTTCAGTACAACTAGGAATCTGGAACAAACAGAACAATCTGGGTGTAGCCTTTGACTCTTCTACTGCCTTTAAACTGCCGAATGGCGCGGATCGTTCTCCCGATGCGTCTTGGGTGAGAAAAGAGCGATGGGATGCTCTTACTCCCAAACAAAGAGAAAAATTTCCCCCCTTATGTCCCGATTTTGTGGTGGAGTTGCGTTCTCCGAGCGATTCTTTGCAAAAACTACGGGAAAAAATGCAGGAGTATATGGATAATCAAGCGCGTTTGGGTTGGTTACTCGATCGCCCAAATAAGCGAGTGGAGATTTATCGCCAAGGGCGAGATGTGGAGATTCTAGAATCTCCTACAACTTTATCTGGAGAAGATGTGCTTCCCGGTTTTGTCTTGGATTTGAGCGAAATATTTTAGTATCGCACCCGCCACGTCATGACTTCCGCCGGAACGTCTCTACAAGTAAACCCGAAAAACCGCCCGGAGTTTAAACTCCGGGCTAATAGCTTAAGTCCACTAAAGTGGACTGAAAGCCTTATCTAGTCCTCTTTAGAGGACTTTCGCTATAAGCCTGGGACTTAAGTCCCAGGCGGACTGTGGGGATTGGTGCAAGATATGAATTTAACGGACGTAAATGCGAGTTTCTACCTATGCACTGGGAACCCTTAAATAAGTGTTCTTCATTCCCAAGCATTTACATTTATGACTCAAATGCCGCCTCAGTGCCAAAACCTGCAACAACAGGTCGATAGTCTGCTGCATCTATTACATCAAGAACCGTCTTTACGCGCACAAGACATTACATCTGTGCAGGCGTCCATTAGAAAGGCAATTTCTCCCACGTTTGAAATTGTGTTTGCGGGGGCGTTTAGTGCTGGTAAATCTATGCTAATCAACGCCCTGCTGGAGCGAGAACTACTTTACAGTGCAGAAGGACACGCTACTGGTACTGAATGTTATATCGCTTATGCTGAACCAGATGCAGAACGAGTTGTACTTACGTTTCTAAGTGAAGCTGAAATTCGAGAGCAAGCAACTGCCCTTTGTCAACGGTTGGGATTCACGGCACCAGTCAATATTAATCAACCAGAATTTATTAATTTGTTGCGGGAAGGATGCGAAGCAATCATCCAGATGGAAGGTGGGGAAAGCAAGTCGGAACGAGCAAAACAGGCGAAGGCGCTGATGTTGTTGCTGGAAGGGTTTGTGGCGAATCGCGATCGCATCGACAAAATCAATTCTGCTACCTATTCAATGGAGCAGTTCAACTTTTCTAATCTCAAGGAAGCGGCTGGTTATGCTCGTCGTGGCAGTAATAGTGCTGTTTTGAGGCGAGTTGAATATTACTGTAATCATCCTCTATTACAGGATGGCAATGCCCTCATCGATACGCCTGGGATTGATGCGCCAGTTGAGAAGGATGCTCAACTTACTTACGACAAGATAGAACATCCTGATACTTCTGCGGTTGTGTGTGTTCTTAAACCTGCCGCTGCTGGGGACATGACGAAGGAAGAAACGGAACTTTTGGAGAAGATGCGGAGTAATCCGGGGATACGCGATCGCGTCTTCTATATATTCAACCGCATTGATGAAACTTGGTATAATACCCAACTGCGACAACGGCTAGATGATTTGATTAACTCCCAATTCCGGGATGCGCCCAAACTCTATAAAACCAGTGGGTTATTGGGTTTTTATGGTAGCCAGATTAAAAGTACAAGTGGACGCGATCGCTTTGGTCTCGATTCCGTCTTTGCCGAGAGTGTCAAAGCCACGGGTATTCGGGAAGAGACGCCACAATTCGTCAATGAATTTAATCGCTACTGTGCTAATTCTGGCAAGCTATCTCCCAGCCAATTTAAGATTTCCGTCCACAGCTACGAGACGCCTAATGAAAACTATGTGCGGATTTTGGCTGAACAGGGGACGCCTCTGATTAAACAGCTAATTGAGGATAGCGGTATTGATGAATTTCGGACTGCAATTACCCGCTATCTTACACAAGAAAAGCGCCCCCAACTGTTTGCAAACCTGGCTGATGACTTGCAACCATTGTGCATTAGCCTGCGTAAACATTATATGGCTCTCCAGCGCGAGTTAGACAGTCAACCCCGCGAAATTGAGGCGATGAAAGCGCAAGAACTGGAACGCCTCAATCAGGAACTACAGCAAGTTGGGCAAGAATTTCGCCAGCACATGGCAGAAGAAGTTAACCAGTTGGTAACAAATGGCGACGATGCTTTTGAGGCAGACTTTCGCCTGCTGCAAGCAAGAATGATCCGCCGTCTGGATGAATTGCTGGATACCTTTTCTGTTGAAGCTGCCTATAGTCGTGCAACTCTAAGCCATCCTCGTAATGCCACAGCGCCTTTAATTGCGGTTTTAGTAGAGGCACTTTATTATTTGGCAAATCAGCTAGAAGATATCTTGGTAGAATCTACCCAAGAAGTTATTGCCAGCCTTTTCCAACGTTTAATTGACCGAGGTCGCAAAGCTGATTACTATCGGCAATTATACCGATTATTGGGCAATGATGGCGGAATTGAGCAACAGCTAAAAGAGTTAGAAAATCAGATATCTTTAGCTTTAGTGAGTGTGGCAAGGATAGAATGCGACAGATTTGTCCGCGAAAGCCCCCGCTTTTACCATGAAGGCACATTCTCCATCTATCAATTCCGGCAAACCTTGGAGCAAACATCTCAAGGTTACGACTGCGAAAGCATGGTGGCAGCAGAACCTGCAATTCGTCAGTTGCTGAAGTTAGATTTTGAGCCGAAAGTCAACGAAACAATTCGGCGTAACTTCCGCCAAACTATCAATCAAACTATCAAAAGTCAACTCTTGCCGATGGCAGATAAACAGGCAGATGAGATTTTGCAGCAATACAATCAAGCTCGTGCTTATCTAGAACAAAGTCTAGAAAAAGAAGCGGAAGATAAAATTAGTCGCAATCAACGCTTGCTGAGTGAAGTTGAGCAAAAAATTGATACCTACAATCAAACCGTTGCAGGTATTAACAGTTGTTTACAGGCAATGAAATTATATGAGCATTTATTGCCTGTAATTGGTCAATCTGATTCTATCCCAGTTTCTCCTAATCTAGACGGTGCTGGTATTCCCGACGCAGCTAGGATTGTAGACGCTGTAGAAGTATAGCCATATAATGTAGGGTGCATTGACCACCCTACTGAAATATAATAATATTTGTGACCACAAAATTAGGATTGATAGATAAATATGGAAAAGAATTTTGAATCCCTAGACGATCAGGAAATTTTCTGCTTTGAATGGGAATCCCTGGGACGGCATTTAAACATACAATCTCATAATCTTAATCAGTGTACTTTCAAAAACGAGCAATTTGCCAACATAATAATTCAAAGAGTGCAGTTAAACAATGATGCTAAAAATGAACTTTTTTTTGAAGGGACAGATTGTGAAGTATTAAGGCTTGGTGCTAAGAAGTGGGAAAAAGGAAAAGCCAGAATTAAAATTACGGTAGAGTTTTGCCCTGATGAACCTGAACTTGAAGAAACTCCAGAAACCAATCAGCCAGAAGCCAATCAGCCAGAATCGCCACTTGATGATATTCGTCGGATGATTAACCAGGAAAATCAGCAAGGGAATTCCTAAAAAAATAATTCATTGGCATTTTGTAGGGTGCGTTGCAACGCACCTACGATATATAGTTTTTAAAGGGACATTTTAGGTAAGTCCTAAATTAGTTTATTCCGTTTTAACGGATTTCAGCTATTAGCATGGAACTTAAGTTCCATTCGGATTGATAGCTTTGACACTTATAACTAAAGCAATTACCCGCCTCCGGTTCAAACCGGAGGCTAATAGCTAAAGTCGTCTAAAGACGACTGGATAAGTCTTCTAGTCCATTTTAATGGACTTGCGCTATTAGCCCGGAGTTTGAACTCCGGGCGGGTTTTCGGGTTTACTGAGAATGGAGCAACATCTGAGTTAAAATCGATTCGATAATTCTACGCTTTTAATTCTGATAATTAGGTTTTCAAATATTTTTAACGCAAATACCAATTCTATCTAATAATTCAGCACATTAATTACGATTTCGGACTATCTGCCTCAGCATGGCATACTAACGAATTAGTCGATACTGGAGTAGCATTTTCAGGAGCCGAACCCAGGAGAACTTTCCCGTCTGGTGTACGCAGGATGCTATTCGCTTCTACGATCGCATCGCCTATTTTCCAAGCAGCAGTTTCCGGTTTAACCTGAGTGGGAACTGCACTGCTATTCGCTGCGAGTGGCTTTACTCCCATTACACTATATCTACCAGGGAGCGGCTCGTATGGCGTGGAAGCTACTCCCCCAGCGCCAGTTACGATAAACCTACCCTGCTGTTTATTGCTACTAGCTAGGCAACTACCAGCTATAGCTTCTTCCGTACTCACTAAATTTTCTGTAATTGGAGTTAAACTATTGTCAACATCAAAGCCTAAAGTTCTCACATTGACAATACCTTGATTCTGTATCCCGGCATTAGAGCTAGCGGTAATCAGGCTAGAAGGAGAATTAAACAGTCCTTGAGTATTGATTTGAATATTACCGCCTATCCCCAAATTGGCATTAGCTGTAATGTTGCTATTTTCCAAAGCAACTATAGTATTAGCATTGATATTGAGGTTGCCTCCATTTCCGTTACTCCCAGCCGTAGCAGTGATGAGACTGTTGTGACGCAACTGTAACTGCTGCGTATTCAAAGTAATATTTCCACCGCCACCGGAGGTGGTTGCTGCTGTGATGCCACCAGAATTATCTAGAGAAATAGAGTTAGCCTTAACTATCAAGTTTCCGGCATTCCCTGAGCCATCATTTCTGACAGTGACTAAACCTCCATTGGTAACAATTAACCGCCCGGTATTAATTGTTACGTCTCCAGATTCTCCTGAAGGTACTGGAGGCAGTTTTAGTAGTTCCTGTACGATTTTATCTGTAATATTAGCAGAAGAATCAATAAGACTGGGATTGATAGAGCCAGGAACTGTACCAGTTACTTCTACCGAATCGGTGGCGTTGATGGTAACACTTCCGGCATTTCCACTTGCTAAAGTAGCAGAATCGGCTCTGCCTCCATCTCGAAGCGTTAACCTTGATGTGTTGATTATTAAATTACCAGCATTTCCAGCATTAAAACTTACAGCACTCACAGCGCTTGGAGCAAAACTTCTCAGATTAACCCCAATTAATTCTATAGATTCGGAGGCATTGACAGTTACATTTCCTCCGTCGCCTGCTCCAAAGGTTCCAGAGATTACTTCTCCTCCTTGTTCAAGAATTAGTTGACCTGTTAAAACTGCTACATTCCCCGCCTTTCCAAAACTGGAAGTTGACGCAGCGATAATGCTCGGAGAATTGTTACTAGGTGAAACTCCAGAGAATTTTACCAAATCAATAGCATTAATAGTTATATCCCCTCCCTTAGCAGCCCTGTCAGCACTAAATGTTCTCGTATATATATCCCCTCCATTTTGAGCAAGTAATCGTTTGGTAAAAACTGTAATATCTCCTCCATTGCCACTCCCTAAACTTTCAGTTAAAATCCTGGAATCTACATCCCCATCTGAAGAAGACCCATTTAATTCCAAAGAGTCGGAGGCATTTACACTGATTTTATTTGCTGGTTGGTTGCCTTGGTTCTGAATCAAAATTACTGAGCCATCCCGTAATGAGACGTTACGCCCTTGTACTTGGATAGAACCGCTACCATTGCCACTAGCATCTGCTAACGCTCTTTGCGATAGCTGAATATCTTTGAAAGCAGACACACCTTCATATTCAAAATTCCAACCATAATTATTTGGGCTGAGGCTAACTATCCCTTCACCAACACTGCCTAACTCAATCTGCCCAGAGTCGGCTTGCAAAATTCCACCTTCTAGGGCTATATCACCCCCTATTAAAGCTAACATCTTTCCTGGACTTACTTGTAAACCAGTTGAGGTACTACCTCTTATAATTGGTGAAAATAGGAAATCAGGATTCCTTGTGCTTATACTGTCCCCTGTGCCTTGGACGCGAATGGCTCCTGGATTACTGCCAAATCCTAACCCAACTGGTACACTTACAGTTAGTAAGGAATTACTTAGGGAAGTATTAGCACTAAAATTTGTGCCATCAGCAAAGTTGATGCTACTAGCCGTAGTTGCCAGAAAAGAACCGCCCATATTTAACTGGGCATTATTACCAAAAATAATTCCATTGGGATTAAGTAAAAATAAGTTAGCAGTACCTGTAGTTCGCAGAATACCATCGATATTAGTAACACTGCTGCCTGTTACTCTACTGAATATGTTCTGAATGTCAGTAGCATTGTTAAAAAAAGCCGTTCCACCAGTCGCCACAGAAAACTCACTGAAGCTGTGGAATAGGTTATCTCCCGCCCTCGTTCCTCCATCAATCTGAATAACATTCCCCGGCATGGGTGTAACTGACGAGTTATTAGGCAATGTGGCATCTGGATTAATTTGTGCCACTACTGGGCTGGCAGCTAATAGGCTAAATAACACACTAGAGTTAACCTGCCAGATTTTATTAGTCCACGTAAGCTTCATAATTAATGGACGGTATATATAATTAGCGGCATTCAGCTAAATTATTTTTAACCTAGCAAGTGCGCTATCTGTATCAATAATATTATATACAATCAAAAAAATAGGTTGTACAAAAAAATGGCAACAAAACTTAAGCTAGATTATGAAGCACCCCTACCGCCAGGGATAGAGATTGAGGGTGAGAAACTCTGAACTCAATCTCTATCCCTGTGTCAATATTAAGTAGCATAATAATTTGATGAACTGGAAATTGATATGGACGAAAACTTCAAAGCTTTGGATAATGAAGAGCCTGTGCTTGTAGAAGATGATGATAAATTTTTGGTTGAAGGTACCATGTTTATGTGTAGCCAAATTCTACGGGTAATGAAACGGATACTGTATCAACACGGAGATTATACAGTTAAAGATAAAGATAAGATAGAAAGATGGTTTGGCGAAGGCGTAAATTGTAAAAGCCTGAAATTTGGTGCTAAAGGTTGGCAAAAAGGTAAAGTAAGACTTAGAGTTAGTCTAGAGTTTTGTCCCGATGAGCCAGATGTTGAAGAAACACCGATAAGCAATCAACCAGAAGTCAGCCAGCCAGAATCGCCACTCGATGATATTCGTCGGATGATTAACCAGGAAACCCAGGAAAACAATCAATGAGTAAAACACCCCGGATTCGCATTCCTCCAGAGGTGAGGAAGTATGTTTTTGAGCGCGATCGCTACCAGTGCAAAAGCTGCGGCAAAACTCAGCTAGAAACTGAACTCACCATCGATCACATTATCCCCCTAGCCACTGGCGGTTCCAACGATATCAGCAATCTGCAAACCCTCTGTCGCACCTGCAACCAAGAGAAAAAACACCACTTCGATCCCCAGTTTCGCCGTCACTTTTCTTAATATCTTTGGTTAGATTAATATTTGCTTCTGTAAGGACTGAAGCCCTTACTAAAAACTGCGCGATCGCTTGTGCAGATTAACCCTTTTAATTTTATTTTTAAAAATAATTTTTAGCCCTCAACCGAGGTACGTCAAAGCTTTGTCAAAATCCGCTCATATATTATACTGCAATTGGCTATCTTAGTTAAAAGATTGCCAGGAACTCGCATATTAATTGGTTTTGGAAACCAGGAGTGTTTTATGGGTCATCCTTTTAATCTAGATATTTCCGATCTGGAAGCCCTGGAAATAGGGAGCGAAGTAGAACTTACCGATGAGGAAGCTTCTCTAGTTGGAGGTGGTCGCATGACCACGATGGCTCTGGGAGAGGAAGGTGGTTCCCGCTTACCTTCGTTTTTACGCTTACAAAGTATAGACCCTCCTATGACCACAATGGCTGAAGGAGAAGAAGGTGGTGATGCGACCACAATGGCTTTAGGAGAAGAGGGTGGTGATATGACCACAATGGCTTTGGGAGAAGAGGGTGGTGATTTCTCAACCATGTAATGCTTACTTATTTCACTACCTGTAAAAGCAATAAATTTAAATATATTAGGCAGCAATTATTAAAATAAATGCTGCCTTTTTTAATTTTATCGGAAAGGCGGAAGGGATTTATTTAACGCATTAATAATCTAACCAATTGCTCTGTTATAGGAAAATTAGTTTGTCGCTCGAAGTGTAGAAACATAGGGCTAGGATTTGCTTCTAAAAATACGTATTCACCCTGGGGGTTAAGACGCCAATCAATAGCTGTCCACTCTAGCATCAATGCGTTAGTAATAGCTAGACATTGCTGTTGTATTGATTCTGGCAACTCTACTGGGATCAACTCAGATGTATTATCTTCCCGAAAGTCTAAAGCATCGCTGCGAATTTCCGCAGAATAAACAGAACCAGCAATAACATAACTGCGAATATTTGTGCCGGGAATATACTCTTGTATGGTTACTGGAGACAAGCTTAAAGCCAGTTTTAGCCGTTTGGGATCTAAATGAGACTCGGTTACTAGCTGAGTATGTGCCCCGCCATACACAGGCTTAAAAATTAGTCTCTCCTGAGACTGGGCAAATTCAATAACTTCCTCTGGATCGTTACTAATTAGGGTGGCTGGAATTGTCACCCCTAATTGCTTAACCTTGCTTAATTGCAGGGGTTTTTCTTTGTGAAACTGATATGCTTGCCAGGAATTAATCCAGCGGGCGGGGCAAACCTGCATGAGCGATCGCACTGCACTCATAGAATCATTAAAAGCGATTCTGTCTTGCTCGGCATCTTTCAACGAAGGCACATATACGCCAGAAAAAGTACGCCAAAACACACTATGAATCTCTTGCAGGTTTAACCGTCGCCCTCCAGGAAGTAGCAAAGATCCCGCTTGAGTGTGTGGTTGCCAAGACATTCGCAACACAGTAGGAAACAGACGGGTATCGAGGTAATCTACCGTTGCACCCGCCTGTGTTAGCGCATCCTGAAGATGAGCTGCATGGGCATCTGAAGAATTGCCCAAAATTAAAATGTTCATTCCCGAATTATGGCAGTTGGCTCAACCAAGGGCTAACATCTACTGCTAATTTTTGCCCTAATTGCAATAATTGTCGCATCTGGGCGATGCGTGCAAGCATTCCTGAGAGAGCAGAATCACCAGCTTTATAGGGCGAATCGCTTTGCATTAACTGTATACACTGTGGCCCGATTTGACTATGCAGACAGGTGAAGTATAGTTCCTGCGCTCGATCTAGCGCCAGTCCGAGATTTAGCTGACGTCCTATATGGAGCAGGCGTATTAGCCTTTGGATATCTGCTTCCAGTGTGTCAGAGTCGGGATCGTGGAACAGCTGCCAGAGCGATCGCAAAATCATCCGTTCTAAAGTTTGCTTCGCCTCTGGTACTTTGAGTTGACAGCGGAGATGATTAGCTTCAGTAGCGATCGCCTCCAATTCTGCCAAATGATTCAAACCCTGTTGCGCCTCCCCAGTCTCCTGTTCCAACGCCCGTAGAGAAATCAAGCATCTGTGAGAAAGTGCCACCTCTGCCGCCACTTGCAACTCTTGAGGCACAGTCAACTCATCTCGCTGGAACGCCATCAACATCCCGTAATTATCTCGATAAACCTGGCTATATAGCTGATCTAAGCGCGTCAACGTTTCCTGAGTTAGCAACCGCATGATCCGATGCCGTTCCTCAGCAAACAAGTTTTGCAAACTAAAACATTGATCCCCAAACAACTGATTCATTGCCAAGATGGAATGAGCCGTACTCGCTTGTTTGAGTGAGTCAAACAGCTTATCTTTCAATTGGCTGTAGGCGCGGCGTCCAGCGAACGGTTGAATGCAGCAGTGAAAATCCCAGCCTCCCATATGCAAAACAGCAAACACGAGATGGGCGCTTTCCCAGGTGATTTGTGAAACTAACCGCAACTGCCCCACTGCTAGGGTAAGCGTTCCCATGCGTTGCAACTGATAATCTAGTTGCTGGGCGTCGTAGCAATAGACTCGCTGATCCTGGGGATAGGTGGTGAATAGAGAACTGATGGCATACTGTGCCGCCACTTGCTTAAAGCTAATCTGGGCGGACACAACCAGATGGCGGTAAACTTCTGCGCCGTGCTTGAAGAAATCAATATTACTCGGTGCCAAGGTAAGACGCTTGAGAAACCCTGCTTCCAGTTGCACCCCGGCGACATCCCCAGCTAGTTCTATTGCCCTGGAGGCATAGCGGAGAATTTGTACTCCTTCTGGGCGCGAAAGTTCTTCAAAAAACCAGCCACAACTGGTATACATCAATAAAGAATGACGCTGCATTTCCAAGAGGCGCAGGGCGTCTACTTGTTCAGCTGGCGTGAGTTTGTGGGAGCGATGACGACTTAGGAAGCGATCGACATTAGCAGCAGAGCGATCGCGTACTACTTTGATATACTCATCCCGCGCTTTCCAGGGATCGATAAAGAACTTTCTCCCCGTTTCTTCATAAACCTTAATTAACTGATCTCGCAGCCAATCAAGAGCAGTCCGCAGGGGACGCCGCCATTTTTGGTGCCAAACACCGCCCCCACCGCAGCCGCAATCATCCTGCCAGCGGTTGACCCCGTGGGAGCAACTCCAAGCCGTCACTGGCTTTAGTTCAACTTCCCAGGCGGGCGGATTCAGGCTGAGGTAATGGGCAAAGTTCGTCACCGTCCAGCCTCGGCGGGGAAATTCTTCTTTAAATGCGTAGGCGAGGGACTTCTCAGTGCCTCCTTTGTGATGACCAAAAGTTTCCCCATCAGTGGCAACGGAAATTACTTGGCTGCGGCGATGATCCCCGCGCACTGCTTGACCGATGCGGCCTGCTAGGTGGTGGGAGTTGAATAGAACATCGCTAAAGCCCATATCCCGCGATATCGGCCCATCGTAGAAAAAGATATCAATATAATCGCGATCCGGCTTACCACCAGGCAAGAAACAGCGATAGGGTCTTGTGGGATCGATCTGACCGCCTCCTACTTCCAGCCATTGAGTAACAGGCTGCTCATCAGTGGGGAGCAGGCGACAACGTTCAGCTTGGGAGGGAGCCAGAACAATAAACCGGATGCCCTCAGCAATTAGCGCTTCTAGGGTGGGATAGTCTACAGCGGTTTCAGCCAGCCACATACCTTCGGGATCGCGGTTGAAGCGGGAGCGGAAGTCTTCTTTGCCCCAGCGGATTTGAGTGTATTTGTCTCGCTTATTAGCGAGGGGCATGATGATGTGGTTGTATACTTGAGCGATCGCATTGCCATGTCCGTTGAGGCGATCGCAACTTTTGCGATCGGCTTCCAGAATCCGCTGATAAACCTCAACGTCATAGCGTTGCAGCCACGACATCAGCGTTGGGCCAATATTAAAGCTCAAATACTCATAGTTATTAACGATCCCGACGATATCACCCCGCTCATTTAACACCCTAGCAAAGGCATTCGGGCGATAGCACTCGTAGTGAATGCGCTCATTCCAGTCATGGTAAGGTTCCGCGCTAGGCTGACGCTCGATCGTGTCTAGATAAGGGTTCTCGCGAGGTGGCTGGTAGAAATGACCGTGAACAGTCACATAAACACCCGTAGCCGTCTGTAGGGGATCGAGTTTTACACTCTTAACACCTTCAGAGTTTAGCGAGGAGTCAATAGCAGCAACAGCTTGTTGCGCTTGGATATCAGCAGCAGAAGTCATGGAGATCAAATCCTGATTGTATAAATTTAAGTAAAGAACCAGCAAGCCTAGCGATCGCCTTAGCTACGGGGATCGCATATTATGGCCTATCCAGGTGAATTAGAGACGATAAGGGTTGCCAAAAATGGCACTGGCTCAAGCGTCTTGTAGCGATGAGCAACTCGTAGTGCAGCCATGCCAGTGATTGTGGATGAAACGATAGAAAAGCTGAAAAATTTAATGGCAACTTAACTATTGAACCGTAAGGCGGCTGCGAATTGAAGACCAAGGTTATGTAACTTATAACAAATTAGGAATTCGCAACGAATGGAACATCCATCCCGTGAAAGACTTCACCTCATCCTGACCCAGCTTTCCGTGCAAGGCGACGAAGAAGCGATTATTCTAGAGTCGGCTTTAGACTTTGCTAGATCCAAAAAATTTGAATGTTCAACCTAAACACGTTTTTTTCCATCCTATTGCTGTTTATCCCCGTCTCCATCGCCGCTCACTTTTTGGAGTGGGGAGAGACCATCGTTTTCATCACAGCTTGCATAGGGATCATTCCCCTAGCTGCCTGGATGGGCACAGCTACAGAAGAAATTGCTGTTGTTCTTGGTCCCTCAATGGGAGGTTTATTGAACGCCACCTTTGGCAACGCCACCGAACTAATTATTGCCCTAGTCGCCCTGAATGCAGGGCTAGTGGATATTGTCAAAGCCAGCATCACCGGCTCCATTATCAGCAACTTGCTCCTTGTTATGGGCTTTTCCATGCTATTGGGGGGAATACGTTATAAAGAGCAAGAATTTCAGCCGGTTGTCGCAGGGGTGAATGCGTCCTCAATGACTTTAGCCGTGATTGGGATTCTGCTCCCAACTGCAATGGACTATACATCCACCGGGATTGATGAAGTTACAATCCAGCGACTTTCCGTTGCTGTAGCCGTGGTGTTAATCCTCGTCTATGGGCTAACACTGCTTTTTTCGATGAAAACCCACTCCTATCTCTACGATGTCGGATTGGCGGAGATGGACCCAGCAGAGCTATCCGAGGTGAATCTAGCCCCCGACGATCCCGAAGGCAAAGTTAACCTGCCGCTGTGGATTGGGGTGCTATTAGGCGCAACCCTGCTGGTTGCAGTCGAGTCGGAACTGCTAGTTGATTCCCTAGAAGCCGCCACTTCCCAACTAGGGCTGACGACATTGTTTACCGGGGTGATTCTCGTTCCCATCATTGGTAATGCTGCTGAACACGCCACCGCTGTCACAGTGGCGATGAAAAATAAGATGGAGCTTTCTCTAGCAGTGGCGGTGGGTTCTAGCCTGCAAATTGCCCTGTTTGTCGGGCCGGTTCTGGTTCTAGCAGGCTTTGTGATAGGGCAACCGATGGATCTGGACTTCAACCCGTTTGAACTGGTAGCTGTAGCGGTGGCAGTGGTGATTGCCAATTCCATCAGTTCTGATGGCAAATCAAACTGGTTAGAGGGCATCCTCCTGCTAGCTGCCTATCTGATTTTAGGGTTGGCTTTTTACTTCCATCCGGTTATTACAGCAATCGGCTAGTAAGTTGTAACGGCATCGGCGGACGTAGTACGCGGGCCAAGTTAGGACACGGGGATATCTTTGCTATGCTTGTATCCCCAAAAATGCTCCTATTTATTGCATCTAGTGTTATGCGGATAAATATTTGCTCGCCATCTATATTAGGGATAGACCATCCCACAGCCAGCTATGCAGCTCTGTATTAATTCCAGCTGCCCCAAGCCAGCTGACCCGTTAAACGTTAATAACCCCATCTGCCGTCACTGTGGTTCTGAGTTAGTTTTGCAAAACCGCTACAAAGTGACGCGCCTGCTCAGCGACAATAGTGGCTTTAGCAAAGTTTACGAAGTCGATGACCGTGGCAACTTAAAAATCCTCAAAGTTCTCAAAGAGGATTACAATACCAACCTCAAGGCGTTAGAGCTATTCCATCAAGAAGCAGCAGTTCTTACCCTGCTGGATCATCCTGGGATTCCTAAAGTCGATGGGTACTTCCCGCTACAGCTGAGAAATCGCCAGTTGTTGCATTGCATCGTTATGGAAAAAATCGATGGTCCCAACTTAGAGGAGTGGCAAATTAAGCGGGGCAATCGACGTGTGTTGCAAGAGCAAGCGCTTAACTGGTTAAAACAGCTGACAGAAATTTTGGATATCGTCCACCAGCATTCGTATTTCCATCGCGATATTAAGCCGTCAAATATCATGATGCGCTCTACTGACCACCTGGTGCTGATTGACTTTGGCAGCAGTCGAGAAATGACCTATACCTACTTTGGCAAAGTCGGTGGGCAAGGCAAGGTTACAAAGGTTTCTTCCGCTGGCTATACAC
>Ga0196964_10001032_pt1 | contig 14735 bp, 14 predicted proteins | sample S1_10metaG_FD_148615 | JGI IMG/M metagenome (GOLD analysis project Ga0196964, IMG submission 148615) | Soil microbial communities from Anza Borrego desert, Southern California, United States - S1_10 | ecosystem: Environmental > Terrestrial > Soil > Desert | place: USA: California | collected...
CGGGGCAACGGGGCGGGAATCTGCCCGAGGAGCCGGTCTCCGGTGAATCTGCGGACGAGTCCACAGAACGAAATGTTTAACGTAAGGAGTCTTGCATGCGTACGATTCTTTCTCCTGAACCGTACAGTGAATTTGAGCGGCCGGCGATTTATCTTGCAGGAGGCGTCTCCGGCCGCAACTGGCAGGCAGAAGTGACTGCCGCCCTTTCCAGCGTTCCGGGCACTGTTTTTAATCCCCGCGCACCGAACAGCGAAACACGCGTGTGGGCGCGCGAGCAGATCGAATGGGAATTCGCCTCGATTCGCAGAGCCGACCTGATCACCTTCTGGTTTTCAGATGGGGAAATCAATCCCATAACACTGTTTGAACTTGGCGCACAGCTGCAGCGCCTGGCGCTGCTGCGGGGTGGCGGCGGAAACAGGCTGCTTCCACGCATCGTCATTGGGATGGCGCCCGGCTACCTGAAGGGCGATGACGTGAAGATCCAGACAGAGCTGCTGCTTCCGGAAACGCCTTTTGTCTCAACGCTTGACGCACTCATTGAAGAGACGCGTGCTTTCATCGAAACGATGGCTCCGCTTGCTGCTGGATAAATTTCCGCGAGGGTGTATGTAAAAGCCGTCTCGCGGAGATTTTTCATGGCATCACGTCGCAGCTTTCTGAAAACCGTTGCCGGTGCAGCCGGAATGGGCGTCTGCGCGCCTTCCCTGCTGGCGGTTGAACCTTTTGTACGCAACGGCCCGCCGCGGCTGCTGCTGAGCCTGGCCGCCTATTCCTTCCGCGACTTCTTCATTGATGCCAGGCATAAGCGCGCCGCCCCGCCTGATCCGGCCAAAGCAATCGACATGTTCAAGTTCATCGATTACTGCGCTGAACAGGGCTGCGCGGGCGAGCTGACCAGTTATTTCTTTCCAAAGGACGTCAGCAATGAGTATCTGCTGAACGTGCGACGGCACGCATTCCTGCGCGGAGTTCCCGTCAGCGGCACGGCTGTGGGAAACAACTTCGCCTTGCCCCAGGGCGCGGCGCGTGATGGCGAGATCGCTTCCGTGAAAGCGTGGATCGACCGCGCAGCTCTGCTGGGCGCGCCCCACATTCGCGTCTTCGCCGGATCAGCCAAGGACATCACCGATGCCGAGGCGCGAAAGATGTGCATCAGCGCGCTCGAAGAGTGCTCCGACTACGCCGGCACGAAAGGAATTTTCCTGGGACTTGAGAATCACGGCGGCATCGTTGCCGAGCCCGAGGGACTGCTGGAGATCATAAAGACCGTGAAGAGCCAGTGGCTGGGAATCAATCTGGACTCGGGAAATTTCCACGGAGCCGATCCGTACGCACAGCTCGAAATGTGCGCGCCGTACGCCGTAAATGTGCAGATCAAAGTCGAACTCAAGCGCAAAGACGCGAAGACACACGAGGCCAGCGATCTGCCGCGCCTGGCCAAGATGCTCAAGGATGTGAAGTACCAGGGCTACGTGGCGCTTGAATACGAAGCCAAAGAAGATCCCTGGCAGGCCGTGCCGCCCGCGCTGAAAAAACTGCGGGAAGTGCTGAGCTGACAAAAAAACGGAGCGTCGCCGCTCCGTTTCTCTGTCTTAAGCTCCACCATGCCTTATTCGAACTTGAGTTCTTTTTCCTTGCCCTGTTCGCGGTAGAGCTGCGCCAGCGCGACTTTCGCCGACTCCTGCGCGTTCTTGTCGTCTTTAAATTCCTTCAGCATTGTGCGCAGCGTTTCTTCGGCGCCGGCGTAATCCTTCACGCGGCGGGCGGCTTCAGCGGCGCGCAATGACAGGCTGATCTTCTCCTGCGGATGCTTCGAAAGCGTGGCGGCCGTGCGCAGCGTTTTAAACGCTTTATCCATCCTGCCACACTGCTCGTAGACCGTTCCCAGCAACATGGCAACGCGGTCGGTGACCGGCTGGTCGCCGACGTACTCCTCCATAACCTTCACAGCTTCGTCGCGGTTGCCGCGCTGGATCAGCAGAATTGCCGTCTGGAAATTGTACTGCGCCTGGTGTTCCTTGGGCGCGACCTTGGCGAGCTTGCGCGTGATTTCAATCGCCTTGTCGGACTGGCGTGACTGCATGTACAGCGAAGAAAGCCGATTCAGAACGTCGGTCGATTCGGGATTTGCTTCCAGCATTTTCTCGACGTACGGAATGGCTTTCAGAGGATCGGGCTTCACCGTCTGATGGATGTCGGCAAGTCTCTCATTGGCGGCTCGGTCCTTCGGATCTTTCGCCAGCGCCGCCTCGGCTTCGGCGATTGCAGCGGCCAGGCGTTCGGGGTCCTTCGGCAGAATCTCGAGCGTGCGGCGGTTTACCTCGCGCTGCATCCACGTCATGCTCTGATTTGCCGGGGCGTTACGCGTTACCGCACCTGCCTGGTTCAGTGTTTCCAGGGCTTTGTCATACTGTTTAAGACCTTCGCGCACTTTCGACAATGCCAGCAGCAGATTGACTTTCTCCAGCGGCTCAGTCGAGCTCTTGATCACGATTTCGTACTGCTCAGCCGCGCCGGCGAGGTCATTCTTCTTTTCCAGAACACGCGCCAGCAGCGTCGCGCTTCGTGTCTTCAGCGGCGCATCCGTCTCTTTAAGGTTGGCAATGGCGGCTCGCACGAGCGGCTCGGCACGTTCGCCGGAATTGTGGTTCAGATGAACCTGCGCCAGATCCAGCAGGTAGCGCGCATCGGTGATCTCTCCACTCGGTGCCGCCGCCGCAGTTCCGGACCCGGGAGCAGCCGCCGGGGCAGGTGCCGGGGCAGGCCCCTCGCCGGCAAAGGCCGAGGCACACAGCAGGGCTGCAAGCAAGAATGGATGAGGTCTGGCGCTGCGTATCATAGAGTCTCCTTTTGGTGCAAATGATTAGACGCCGGAAGGCCGCTATTCTTTACAGTGAAAGAAAAAGTCAAGGCGAATTAGGCGCTGTCCTACGTCGAGAATCAAGCACGGAACGACTTCACCTGCTTTGCAGGCAGCGGTCAAACCGGTGTTGTCGTGGAGGGGAAGGTCGTGGCGGAACCAGAAAAGGTGGCGCATGCGGCCGCGTTACGGCCATACAAAGCTGCGTCAAAATACTTCAAGAAACGCGGCGCCCGAGCAGCAGCTCGCGGAAGGCGCCGCTGAAATTCCGCGCGTCTTCACTGGGCCAATTGCCGTGTTGCATCTTGTTCACCAGGAACAGAAACCCGGCAATAGCAATCCAGATCAGCAACATGGATGTCAGGTAACTCATCGCCCCCTCCCTTTTGCGCCCCTATTCTTTTCGGCGCACAGGGAGGGCTGCCTGAGCGGAATTTACTCGGGATCTTCGATAATCTTTCGTCCGAAGAATGGCTTCTCAGGCTCAGGCATCTTTTCCCAGTCAGCCGGAGCGCGTGAGACAGCCTCACGGTAGCGCTCGATCAGCGCTTCCAGAAAATGCAGAACGTGTTCACGATACGGCGCGAATTCCTCGAGATTCGTATCCATCAGCGCCGCAAGCGCCACGACCCGGGCGGGTGTCTGCGCCTGGGCTTCTGCACGCTGCAGCGCCTTGAAACCCCACTCCAGATAGCGGTCTCCCAAGAATCGCGTGATCCAGAACTCGAGCTCAAATTTTCCGTATAGACGCTTGTTGAAGCGTGCGGCCTCGAGCGCCTCGGTCAGGATCGCTGTGACTTCCGCGTCGGGCACAGCCCTGCCGCACTGCGGACAGCTCAGTCCGGGAGCGAACGGAAGCCAGCTGCACTGGCATTTGGGACAGGCATATTCCAGCTGTGACTTCAAAACCATTGCAACGCGCCTCTTAATGATACCGCGCCCTCGACACGGACACGGCAAAACAAGGTCCCACAGATCGTCTTGCCTCATTTATATGTTGAGTGTGATTCGCCTCAAGTCGGCTCCGGCCGCCGACGATAATCCACATACTGTGGGGAATGGGCCTTTCAGTGCAGCTGCCGTGGCATGGCTTGCCGGCAGCGCTGCCTAGCGCGCGAACCTTCGGATCACCGTCGCGGCCGCCATCAGCCCGCAGTGAATCCGGTGTGGAGCAGTGCTCGTCCTATGATTCAGAAAAAGCTGATTCGCTGTCTTCTTCCCTTCATCGCATTGGGCGCGCTCACGTTTGGAATGCAGCGCGTCGCCGCTGGCGAAGCGCCGGCCCGGCGCGTGGCATCCTCAGCCCGCCGCCCGGTTCCCGCAGCGCGCACGGCGCCGAAGACCGCGCCGGCCAAGCCCAAGTCCTCTGGCGCCGCGATTGAAACAGCTTCTTCACCGATGTCCGCACCGGCCGTGGCAACCTCGTCGGCCGCTGTGCCCGCTGTCCTTTCGTCCTCGCCTGCAGCACGCCAGCCGATTGAGCCAGCGCTGGCGTGGGGACAGGTGAATGCGCAGAACGTCAACGTCCGCACCGGTCCCGGAACGCAGAACAGCGTTATCGCGACGCTTAAGGGGGGCGACTATGTCAAAGCCCGCGCTGCGCACGGAACGTGGCTTGAAATTGAATGGCCGCAGAATGTGCCGACATGGGTTCCGAAGTCCGCAATTCAGCTGACCCCGGATAAGGGCGCGCTCGTAGCAGCTTCAGGCGCGCGCGTTTTCAGCAGCGGAAATCCGCAGGCGTCCGTTGTCGCGCGGCTGGACAAGGGTGCCCCGGTCGTGATCGTCGGCGAAGAAGGAACCTGGTTTAAGATCAAGGCGCCGGAGGCCGCGACGGCCTACATGTCCGCCAAGTACGTCATGACGGGCGTCGAGGCCCCGGCGCCGAAGAAACCCGCAGCGCCACTGTCCGAAACGATCTCGGCCGCATTGCCAACGAAGAGCACAGCGGCTGCCCCCGTTCCCGCAACGCCTGCCGCGCCCAAGCCGGCGCCGGAACAGCAGGCCGTCATCCAGCAGAATCTGATCAACACGATCGAGGACACGCGTAAGCAGCTTAAAGCTCCGGCCGTTGCAAAAACGCCTGCGGCCGGCTCCGATCCGGACAATGACAGCGCGGCCATGAAGCTCGCCGAAGAGATCGAGAACACAAAGCGCAAGGCCGCCGCCGAAGAGCTCGCGCGGCAGGAAATTGAGGCCCGCAAGAAGGCAGAGGCCGAGGAACTCGCGGCGAAGAAGAAAGCTGAGGCGGAGGAACTCGCAGCCAAAAAGAAAGCCGAGGCTGAAGAGCAGGCCCGGCGTGAAGCCGCAGAAGCAGAAGCACGCCGCGTTGCCGAAGAAACAAAGCGCAAAGCAGCCGAGGAAGAAGCCGCGCGCATGCAGGCCGAAGCTCGCAAGAAGGCTGAAGCCGAAGAGAAAGCTCGTCGCGAGAGCGAAGCGCGCCGCCTGGAAGAAATCGAAATCGGCCGCCGTGAAGCCGAGGCTAAAAAGAAGGCAGAAGCCGAAGAGCAGGCTCGCGTCATGGCCGAGCGCCTCGAAGCGGAACGCGCAGAAGCCAAGCGCCTTGCTGCGGAAGAAGAAGAGAAGGTCCGCGCCGCCGAAGCCAGGAAGAAAGCTGAAACTGACGAGCAGCAGCGTCTTGATTCCGAGGCCAGGAAAAAGGCAGACGAGTTGCAGCGCATCGAGACCGAAGCGCGAAAGAAAGCCGAGGCCGAAGAGCTCGCAAAGCGTGAAGCCGCTGATGCCGAAGCGCGCCGGATGGCTGAAGAAACACGCAAGAAAGCCGCCGGAGAGGAACAGGCGCGCATCGCGGCTGAAGCCAGGAAGAAAGCAGACGCCGAGGAACTCGCGAAGCGAGAGCTGGAGGAGAAACAGAAGGCCGACGCGGAGGAAACTGCACGGAAGGCCAGCGCTGCGCCAGTCGCAGCGCCCGCTCTTCCGGATGACCGCGGGGGAATCTTTGTCGATCCATCCGAGTACAAAGCACCCGCGCCGGTGTTCGACAAACTGCCCGAACCTGAGCCGGCTCCACAACTGAATTTGAGGCTGCCCTCGCCCACGCGCAAGCAGGCGGCTCTGCCGAAAGTTGAACCGGCTTCGACGCCCGTGAGCTATTCGCCCTGGAGCGGCGCTGCTGAAACGGCCGCAGTGCAGCCGGAGCAGGAACCTGAAAAAAGCATCGACGAGCGCGCCATTCCCGACGCCGTCAAACGCGTGAAGTCCAAATTTATTCTGCCGCGCAGCGCCCCGAGCGCGCCCGGCAAGATGGCTGAAGTCGTTGAAGTCTCGGAGGTCAGTGCCGCGCCCGCGAGCATCAGCCACACAGCTTCGGCGAGCATCCTTGACGCCTCACCAGTCGTAATTGAGGAATCCGCTCCTGCAAAAAACAGCGGCCCCGTGCTTGAAGTGATTTCGCAGCCGGCGACGCCGCTATTGCGTCCGCAGCTTCCGCACATCGAAGCACCTCAGACCGGCTTGCCCGAGCCGACGGGCGAAGCGCCAGCGTCACTGCGTCTGCAGCCGCATTTCGAAGCCCAGGTGCGAAACGTGAGCACCACCGGACCGGTCGTCAGCGCGGATGGCATACTTGAAGTGTGTTCGCCGAGCCCCGTCGCCGGCGCCGAATTCATGCTCGTGCGCGAGGGCCGGACTCTGCACATTCTTTCTGCGAGCGCAACACTGAGTCTCGACAGCTACATCGGCCGGCGTGTTTCGATCACCGGCGTCCCACTACAGGGCGCCTCGGCGGACCAATCCGTGCTGGAGATCAGCAGCGTTACAGCGCGCGATTAATCAAGAGCAAACATGCCACGGGCAGCCTGCCATCAGCTGACCGTGAGACCCACAGAGTTCGGGCACTCACACCATATCTGCAAGCGCACAACGTCCACCTTCTTGGCGCCTTTGCCTGACTCGCTCCTTCGTCCCGTATCGCCTGAGAAAAGCCCGCGGCGCCTTTTTCCTTTGCAACTCTGCCCCATCATTTAAGCTTTCCGGCATGAGCTTACATGTCCTCGGGCGCAAATGTCCGATCTGCGGTAAAAAAGGCCTGGTCATCGGCGCGGACGACGGCTATTCCTTCAGGCCGCAGGGCTGGCTGGTTAAGCGGCTGGGCGCACGGCAAATTGCCTGCCCACACTGCGGCGCTTTGATGGCGGCGCTGCTGCCGGAATCGGTAGCGAAGCTGAAGGAAGAGCTGCGGGCCTCGCGTGCCGAAGAGACAGTAACCTATCACGCCAAACGCTCGCGCAAGAAAGCAGCACCTCCTGACGAAAATGGTTCCGGATCGACTGGCGCCGATGAATCCGGAAAAGAGTAGTCTCCCGCACGTCGCCTTTATCGCGCTCGGCGCAAATCTCGGCGACCGCGCTGAAACCCTTAATGCCGCACTGAAGGTGCTCGACGCACGCGACGAAATTGGTGTCGAGAAGGTCTCAACGTTTATTGAGACAGAACCGGTCGGCGGCCCACCAAATCAGGGTAAATATTTGAACGCCGCCGCGAAGCTGCGCACCAGCGTGCCACCCTACGCCCTTCTGGAAATGCTACTGGGCATTGAACACGCGCTGGGCCGCCGGCGAGCGATCAGCGAGCGGAACACCGCCCGCACGATCGATCTTGATCTGCTGCTCTACGACGATGTGGTGCTGGATCAACCGGGACTTGAGATCCCCCACCCGCGCATGCATGAACGCGCCTTTGTCCTGCAGCCGCTGGCCGAGATCGCAGCAGACGTAGTCCATCCCGTGCTGAAGCGCACCGTCGCACAGTTGTGCCAGCAGCTGAAGAGCTGACTAAATGGGCGCAGCACAGACACGCTCAAGGTTCTCGTTTTTTGTCCCTTGGCTCAGCACGCCAAAGCCCTAGAATGTGCGCGGGGGCGGGCGGAAGCGAGCGGAAGAGCATTAAATCTATGTCGCAAGTGATTCCAGATGATCAGGTTCAGTTCGCCCAACTGGCGGTCAAACAGCGCTACATTCAGCCGGAACAGGTCCGCGCAGCGCTTGACCTTTACCGGCGTTACAAGGCAGCGGGCGGAGAAGTTCCGTCGATCGCGCGCATCCTCATCGGCAAAGGCTGGATGGATCGCCAGCGCGGAGAGATGCTCTACCGCCATCTGCTTAAGGGCGAGCCGCTCCCGCCGGCTGCCATTGCGTATGCCGCTCCAGCAGCCGCGGCCGTGAACGCGGCTCCAATTCCCGCGCGCAAGGGTACTCCGCCCGGAAATGTGCGGCCCAATCTCGATGGCGAATTTGAAATCCTGGACGATCTGGGGCTCGAACCGCCGGGCTCGGCGATAGATCTTCCCGTCCAGTCCAATGCAGCCGCGCCTGTTGTCGACGAGCGTGAAGCGTGGATCAAGGGCATGGGCGCGACGGTTGTGCGCAAGGACCTGGTGAAGGGCTACAAGATCACGCAGGTCATGGGCGAAGGCTCGATGGGCATCGTCTACCGCGCGCACCAGATTTCGATGGACCGCACCGTCGCGCTGAAAGTGCTGCCTGAAGACAAGACCAAGGATCAGCGCTTCGTCGAAGAATTCCTGGCCGAAGCGCGCAACGCCGGACGCCTGAATCATCCCAACCTCATCCGCGTGCATGAAGTCGGCAAGAGCGGCGACACGTATTATTACTCCATGGAGTACGTCGAAGGGCAGCGCCTGGACGAGTGGATGGATGAATGCGAAGGCGGCCGGCTTGATCCCAAGCAGGCGGTCAATGTTTTCATCCAGGTGGCGCAGGCGCTCGATTACGGCTTCCGCGCGGGCGTCATTCACCGCGAAATCCGCCCGAACACGATCATGGTCAATGAGGACGGCCAGGCCAAGCTCGCCGATCTGGGACTGACCAACGATGAACAGACGCGTTTCCTCGACGGAGAAAACGCGTACTACGTATCGCCTGAGCAGGTTCAGGGCGGCAACGTTGATACGCGGACAGACATTTACTGCCTGGGCTGCTGCCTGTTCCACTGTCTCACCGGCGAACTGCCATTTGAAGGCGGCGCGCCAAAGGAAGTGCTCAACCGGCGCCTGAATGAACCCACGCCGGATCCGCGCGAGTACAACCCGGCGATCAGCCCGGAGCTTTCGCGCATCGTCATGCGCATGATGGCACGCACGCCGGCCGAACGCTTCCAGGCTCCGGCAGAAGTCGCCGACGCGTTGAAGCGTGTGACGTTCGCGGCCCCGCCCGCACAGAAGAAACCGCTTCCGGCTCGCTCGCCGCTCAAGCGGCCATTGCGGCCGGGTGGGCGCACACCTTCTGGACGACACCCGCAGGCCTCCTCGCGCTTCAAGCGCCGCCCGGGGCGGTGATGGCTGTTTCTGGATAGTGCTTCAACACAAAGACATCAGGATTCTAAGACACAAAGAGAACTGAGCCTTCGTGTCTTCGTGTTGAAGGTTCTTGTTTTCTGGCATTTACCCAGAAGCCGCTCAGCCCGGCCCGCCGGCATGCGCGTAGGCATCCATGATTTCCAGGCTCGCCTCCTGCTCGCTCAGCCGCCGCATCAGCAGATAGCGCACTGAAACAATGCCGATCACGCGACGTGTCGTGTCGACGATGGGCAGATGCCGGTAACGCTTGCGGATCATCCTCCACAAGGCATCTTCGACCTGCGTGCTGGCACTCACCGTGTCCACCGGCGAGGTCATCACACCTGAAAGCAGCGTGAGATTCGGATCGCGCTGCATGTGTGTGACGCGAAGCAGATTGTCGCGCTCGGTGAAAATTCCAACCGGGTTGCGATTGGAGTTCACCACGACGACGGCCCCGACGTTGAACTTAGCCATCAGCGCTACAGCTTCCCTGACGGACATTTCCGGAACAGCCAGCACCGGTGGGATCCGGGCGCATTTGATCACATCCATGGCGCGCCTCCTTTTTAATAAGTGAACCACCGGCCACTGGCACGAGCAAATGAGCACCTTGTGCCAAGTGCCAAATGTGCAGTATTCAACAGCGCGGTGTAAATCTTTTGGACACGGTATTCAGCATGCACTAACTGCGTAGCACGTTTTTCAAGAGTGCTGCGTTGACACAAAATCTGGTCGGTATAAGGTGGGGACAGCAGTGGGGGCAAAACCCAATAAAAGGACCGTGGCTCATTGACTCTTGGCTCTGTGCTCTTTCGATGAGAGCGTACAGCCAATCGCCAGAGCCCTGAACTGAACTGCATGCCGACTTCGTCTTCAATTCGAAGCACCGACACATCGTTTCTCCGCCTTCAAGATCGCATCGGTTACCTCTTCAATGATCCCTCGTTGCTGGAGCGCGCGCTGACGCATCCATCCAGCACCGCTGAAGAGGACCGTGATAATGAACGCATGGAGTTCCTCGGCGACTCGGTGGTGAATCTCTGCGTTGCGCAGGCGCTCTATGAACGCCACGCCGACTGGACGGAGGGCGATCTGACGCAGGTGAAATCGGCGGTCGTCAGCACCACCGGGCTGGCGCGCGCCGCAGAATCACTGGGCCTGCGCGATGTCGGGCGCTTCGGAAAAGGCCTGCCGCAGAACGAACCGCTTCCGCCCAGCGTATACGCCAATCTCTTCGAAGCCGTTGCGGCCGCAGTGTATCTCGACGGAGGCCTGGAGGCGGCGCGCTCGTTCGTGCTGCGTATTCTCGGACCGGAGATGCGCTCGGTTGCCGAGACTGGCGGCGAGCCCAACTGTAAATCACTGCTGCAGCATATCTCACAGAAGAGCTTCGGCATTACGCCGCATTACCGACTGGTCGGGAGTAGCGGGCCGGATCACGACAAGATTTTCGAGGTCTGCGCGCACGTTGGAAGCCGCGTCTTCCCCAGCGGAACGGGCAGGAGCAAGAAGGAAGCCGAGCAGTCCGCAGCGCGCCGCGCACTCGAAGCGCTCGAAGCCGAGACCATGCTCAGCGCCAGTGCCGCCGCGATGAGTTCCCCCGCGCAGGAAGACGAAAGCGTCAGCGTCTGAGTTTTACGGATTGAGTTTTATCCTGCTGATTCGCCAGTGCCGCAATGGCACATCAATTTGAAGGTACGAAAGCCCCAGTTTACTTCTTGCGCGCAATCAGCAGCTTTGTGCTGGGGCCGCCGGAGAAGGTGGAATTCAGCGCGAGTTCGGGCAGATAAAGCCCCGCTCCAATCGCGCCGCCGAGGATCTCCCCCAGCCCAACGTGCTTGCCCAGTTTGTAGGGCAGCTTCGTCAGCGACCAGGATGTCTTGAAGGCCAGCTTGCTGATGCCCGTCAGGTCTGTCGGCGAATTCATTAGGAAAAAAATCGGCCGCACGTCTACAACTTCAAAGCCGCGTTTGGTTAGCGCCTCACGGTACATGTTCAGCGTGCGGCGGCGCACGTGGCTGATTGCGTTTTCAACGCTCTGGTATTTGTCGAAGACGATCGCGTGTCCATCGGGCTTTAGCGCCATGGCGATATTGTCGAGCGCGCCGTTCCAGTTCGCGTCCTCGACCAGATGGAACAGCACGTCGAACGCGGTGGCGATGTCGAAGGTTCCCTTCTTATCCCCCAGCGGCAGCGGCGCTCCGATATCGGCTTTCTCGAAGCTCCAGCCCGTGTCGGCAAATCTCTCGCGTGCGGCTTTTACGGCGATTTCAGTAATGTCAAAGCCGCTCACGTGGCCCACGCCCGATTCGCGCCAGAGATCCAGGTAAAAACCGGTGCCGAAGCCCAGTTCAAGCAGGCGCACACCTTTGATTGCAATGCCGTGTTTACGCAGCGTGCGCAGAAGGACCTTGCGCCGCACTTTGTACGCCCAGCGGTTGAATGCCAGGCCCACTCCCGCATGCCCAACGCCCGCGAGATTGAACTCGCGCTCCAGGCGCTGCGTCCAGTAGCGGTCGTTCTCGTAAACCGGCTTCTGCCCGGCGGATTCTTTCGGTTCGGTCGTCGACATGAAGCGGCTACTCTTACCATAGATAAGCTGAATGGCAAGCTGAAGGTGTTACTGACAATGGTCACGGCTAATGGGTGAACGGGGTGCTGGCAAGCCGAACACGTGTCTTCAATACACGCGCTGCTCCTGCAGCTTCTTGTTCGCTTCGCTCACCCAGCCCTTTGGGCTGGACCACCGCGGGATAAAGATATTGTCCCGACCGTTATACCTCCGCCGTCACTCGCCACCCGTCACTCGTCATCAGGCCGTTAAGCCACCGGCACATCGCGGCGGCGTTCGCGGCGGCGGCGGGCACGCTCGAGGTCGATTGATTTGATGGTTTCCTTGATCTCCTCCTGAAGCGTGTGGCGCAGGCGCGGGTTGAGGCGCACCGCCTGCTGCAGACAGACGTACGACTGATCGGGGCTGTTGAGAAGCAGATAGGCCTGAGCCAGCACCACCATGGCCTCGAAATTCGCCTCGTCGATGGCCAGCGCAATCAGCGCCTGGCGCCGTGCTTCCACGCCCTCTCCGTTCCGCAGATAAAGCTTCGCCCGCCGCAGGTATCCGCCGCTCCAGCCGGGATACTTTTCAAGCAATTCGTTAAGGACCGGGAGCATGTCGCGATCGGATGCTGCGCCGGCTGCGCGCGAGAGCCTTTCGCGCTGAGCGCTGCCAGGGCCGTCACGCACGTCCCAGAGTTCCGCCAGGTACGTCTCGGCGCGCGCGCCCAGGCTGTCGTCAGGCTCGCTGTGAGCGTGCAGAATGTCGAAGAGAACGCGCTCGCCGCTCTGGTCGCCGCGCAGAGCCAGCACGCGCGCTGCCGCAAGGCGATGATCGAGCTCGCTTGAATCCAGCGCCTTCCGCAGGGCGGCGTGTGCGGTATTGCCGGCGTTCAAAAGGCGCTGGCGGTTTAACTGGGCCGACTCGGGCGCGGCGAGATTCTGCACCGCGATCCACGCTTCCAGCGGAAGATGAAACGCCCAGACACAGGCAATAAGAACGAAGCAGAAGGAGGCCAGCCACGTGGCGCGCATACGCTGTATGTTGCCGCTTGTAGGAGCGAAGACAAGGCAAAACTAACGTGGGCAACCGGAAGCGGTATCGCGACCGGACCCACCAATGGGATGCGGCGGAACGATGAAAACAAAAAACCCTCCGCGCGGAGGGTTTTCTGTTTTCGGAAATGTTCTGCCGCCGATCAGGGATCAGTGACGTTGATGATCTGGCCGTCCATGTTGCGGGTAATGTTCGAGCCCGAGTCCGGTCCGAAGATGTTCGTTTCGGTCTCATTGTCACCCAGCGGGCGGCTCTTGGTGGTCATGAATTCGACCGTGCCGGCGCCGATGAGAACGTTCTGACCGGCACCTTCGGTTCCTGTACCGCCGTGGTTCAGGGAGTTCGTACCGCCCAGACCGCCCTGCGGCTTGTCGGCCGCGATGGCTGCCATGGCATCGTTCGGGTCATGTCCCGGATCGTAGCCATAGGACGTATACAGATTCATGTTCTTGGAATCGCCCGGTGCCTTGTATGCAACGATTGCATTCAGCTTAGCAGGAGAAACCGGTTTGGACGGGCAGGAGAACACCTTCGGGTCGGCAATGTAACCGCGGTACAACGGTCCGAGGTTGTAATCGCCGTCCGAATTCCACTGCGCACCGTCGCAGGGGAAGATGCCGTTGGCCGGCACGTCTGCGTACATGAACATGGCCTTGGCAATCTGATTGATATTGCTGCCACACGACGTTCGCCGGGCAGACTCGCGCGCGCGGGCCAGCACCGGAAGAATCAGGCCTGCCAGAATGGCGATAATCGCGATCACCACCAGCAGTTCGATCAATGTAAATCCGTGCCGTCTAGCTCGGATCATTCCACACCTCCCTCTGTTAGGGACACTCTTGTCGGCGCACTGCGCGCAACGCGGGCAAACAAATGCGTCTTTTCTCAAAGTTTGTCAAGCACTGAATGCGACAGCCATCCTGCTTGTGAGCTTTCTTTTTCCAGCCTCGACTGCTTGAGCCTTAAAGGAGGATACGGACTTCTGCACATATGGGTTTGGTCGAAAAATTTAAAATTATTGAATTCTGCACAGTCCGCCACTCAGGGCTTACATCTCTCGTAAGATTCAGCACTTATAGAACTTTCGTGTGTTGGCGGCTGAGGCTTATATGCGCCCTTTGCGCCAGCGCCGTTACTGAGTACTCACCACTTTCCACTCGGCGCCTGGTAATGCGGTTGAAAATATCACTCGCACATAGTTTATTTCCCGGATGAAAACGAAAAGCGTCATTCCCGTCATCAAAGCCGGCACCCCCGCGGCGGCCTCGGCCGTGCGCAAACTTTCATCGCGCCTGGCCGCGCTGGAACGCATCGATCACACCGCCTTCCGCGCCCGGACGAAAAAAGCATTCGGCCGCGAGATGCTGCCCGATGAAGTCGTTTCGACGATTTTAAACGACGTGCGCGAACACGGTGACAAGGCGCTCCTCGATTACGCACAGCGGCTCGATGGCGTGAAGCTGACGCCCAGAACACTGCGCGTCACGGACAGCGAGCGTGCGCGCGCCTACAAACGCACGGACAGCCGCGTGCGTAAGGCGCTGGAACTCAGCGCCCGGCGCATTGCCGACTACCAGCAGCGCCTGATGCCCCGCGATGTTCCGTCTGCGCCGTTCGCCGGAGCTTCCGGACATGCCGAAGGCGTGAAAACCGGGATGGTCTGGGATCCGCTGCAGCGCGCCGGGCTCTACATTCCCGCAGGCACAGCGCCGCTGTTCTCCACCGTGCTGATGATCGCCGTTCCCGCACAGGTCGCCGGTGTCCAAGAGCTCGCGCTGACTACGCCGTGCGGCAAAGACGGCGCAGTCAACGACGGAATCCTGTGTGCGTGCGAAATCCTGGGCCTTAAGGAGATTTATAAGCTCGGCGGAGCGCAAGCCATTGCGGCGCTCGCCTTTGGCACCAAAACGGTCCGCGCCGTGGACAAGATTGCCGGCCCCGGG
>Ga0196964_10001033_pt1 | contig 14734 bp, 14 predicted proteins | sample S1_10metaG_FD_148615 | JGI IMG/M metagenome (GOLD analysis project Ga0196964, IMG submission 148615) | Soil microbial communities from Anza Borrego desert, Southern California, United States - S1_10 | ecosystem: Environmental > Terrestrial > Soil > Desert | place: USA: California | collected...
TACCTCAGAGGCCGACAGGCCGGTAAACGAGGTGCCGCGGTAGAGGTACTTGAACGCGGTCGGCGAGAGGCCAACAAAGTCGGTTCCCTCGGTGCCGGCAGAGCCGCCCCCTGCGATAGGTGGATGCCTGCTCACCGCTGCACCGCCTCAGCACCGAAGTGCAGGGTGATGACGGGCTCCCAGGTCGTCAGAGTGTTGTTGCTGTTCGTGTGCTCGAGCTTGATGTCGTCGAAGCCACTGACATCGAACTTGTAGTTCGTGTTCGAGTCGGCGGCGACAGCCGAGACGGTGACGGGCATCGTCGCGACGCCGTCGCTGTCGGGCATCGAGAGCTGGCGCCAGTTGGTGCCGCCGTCGCTCGAGGCATAGATCTTGAGCCCGTTCGCTGCGCTCGCATGGCTGAGGCGCAGGTAGTTGACCTCGATCATCGAGAGGTCGAGCGGGCGGCAGAGCTTGGCGCCGCCGAAGGCCGTTACGCTGTTGAAAAGGACTGCGGTACCACTTGCGGCAGGCGCTGCCGGCGCCGCCACGGTCGAACTGTGTCTCACTGTCTTCGCTCCTGCCCCGACCTCCCCGGCCGACGGAGCGAATGGTTGGTTATTGGGTTACTTTTTCTTTTTGCGGCGCTTGATGGCCTGGTCGGCGTCGTAGTCGATCATGCGCAGGTAGATGGGGGCCGTCATTGCCGCCTCCGGCGTCGTCATCATGGAGCCGAGCGCATCCAGGCCACCCTCCGCGTAGCGCAGCGATGGGTAGATGCCGCGTCCGACGAACGGCTCGCGCAGGTTGAACTTCGTCTTCGTGTTGCCGCCGATCTGGGCAAGATTCCCGACCACCTTCATGCGCTCCTCGGCGAGCAGTGCGCGTGGTGCATCGAAGATGCGGTCCACCTCCTCGCGGGGCAGGTGTTCCGACGTCGGGAAGTTGCGCCGAAGCTCGAGCATGCCCGGCTCGCGGATGCCGGCGGTCTTCGCCCCCTGCTCGGACTGCCCGGCGAGACGCATGGCCAGCGTCTCATCGTTCTCCGTGCGCATGCGCTCTTTGGTGCGCTCTAGCTTGGCCTTGGCGTCGTGATGCCGGCGGTTGGCGAGGCCGATTGCTGGCGCCTCCCTGCGAATGTCTGCCCTGATTTCGTTGGCAAGCCTCGCGAACGGTAGTTCGTTCTTGCTGAGACCGGTCTCCTTGGCAGTGATGCCGCCAAGGTCGTCCAAGATGTCGCGCAGGCTGTTGAGCCTCTCGGCAGACATGACGTAGTTCGGGGCGTCGCCAACGCGGCCACGGATGTCCGCGACCGGGCGCCCATGCTCGTCAAGCACGCCGAGACCGACGCGCACTGTCTCACCCTTGTCAGCGCCGCCGCCCTGGACCATCCAGTTGTCGTCCGTGCGCCCGAGGGACTTGTTGAGAAACTTCTCTTGTACGATCGGCGTGCCGTCTAGTCGATCGTGGCCCACCACTGTACTCGTCGCCCAGTCGGGATCGAGTTGGTTTGCGTCCTCGATGGGGGCTCCCTTGATATGGTGCGCCTCGGGCTCCTGGCCTACCCACACAATCTCGGACGGCTCGGCCTCGCCAGCCAGTACCTGTCGGAGCTTCTTCAGTCGGCCGCGTAGCCCCGGGATCATGCCAACGGACGGGTCCGCCAGTTGGCGGTCAACCTCGTCGACGTATTTCTGGACACTAATCGTACGTCCGCCCTGCTTCGCCGTCGCGGCAGGCAGTTCCTTGTGCTGGTGGCGCTGGATGAGCATGCGGTCCTGTGTATCCACCTCGCCGATGAGCCTCTTGGCTCCGCGCTCGCCGACAAGGCCTCGGCCGTGCGGGTCGGCGGTTACCACTGGGTCGTCTGGGCGCGGCTTCGGCGGCGCCGTTTTGCCGGACACGCCAACGACGGGTTTGGGTTGTGCGGCGACGTTAAGTTGCCGCGTTGGCGGGTTGAAGGCGGCGATTCCCGGTACCGGGGCAGGCTCGGAGCCAAACTTCTCAAGGACGCGAATATCCTCGCCAGTGACCGTCTTGGAGTTCCTAATCGCGTCGGCGCCGGCCCTCGGGACGGCCGCGACAGTGTCAAGTATGCTCCCGACCAACGGTACCGCCCCGCCCAAATAGGCGTCCTGCTTAACCAGCTCGTCGCTCACCATCTCTGGCAGCGGATTGCGGCCCTGGGCCGCAGCCTCCGTGCCACGCGCGGCTGCGCCGCTGGCAACAGAACTAAGCACCCCGCTCGATACTGGCATTAGACCTGCCCGAGACAGCAGCGCGCCGGTACCCGCCCCCGCGAACGCACCGGCCATGATCCCGGCATTGCCAGCCTGGCCGCGCTGGCGCACGGGCTCGGGGATGTCAGGGTGCCCGGTCAGATACGCCCCCCCGCCGCGCCCTGCAAGTCTCTCGTACCTGTCGCGCGGGGCCCCGATGCGCTCCTCGATTGCGGGGGGGGTGTCCGCCCCATCGAACGGGTTAACCTCTGGCCGCGTCGAATGCCTGTAATTGTCCGCATAGGGACCGGCAGCGCTATAAGTTGGCGGGTCTTCGCCAAATCGCTGCTTGTAGCGCCGACGCGCCTCGGCGGCATACGCCGCGTCAGGATCGTTGGACGCCGCCGCGAGCCTGGATTTAAGGTCGTCTGCCATTCACTTAGCCTTGACGTGCGGAGCTGTAGGACAGAGAATTGTGGCTATGCGCGACGAGAACACTGAGGTGCTTGAGGGCGCCGCGAGGGCGCTGGGCGGTTTCGTTTCCTTCGCTGCCGGGCTCGCTGCCCTTGGCGGCGCCGCCTGGCTCGTGGTCTCGCTTGTGAAGTACGCCTGGGAACATCCGCTCTTCCGCTAGTACTTCTTCTTGCGAAGAAATCCCTCATCGTCGTTCGTGTCGTCGCCCGCCGGTCTGACGGTCGGACGTCGGTTGCTCTCGGGCGTGCCGAATGCCGGCGACGTCCCGTAGAGCGCGCCGATCTTGTTGAGCCAGAAGTCCGGATTGTTCGACTGGTTGGCGAACGACTCCAGGTAGACGCGTCGCCGCTCGCGTTTGCTGTTGATTTCGTCGGGGCCGTCGTCGGCGGCCGGAATGATCGGCTGGGCGAGGTTTGCGATTTCGGCGGGCGGGGCGTTGGCGCCGGTTCGCTGACGGACGAGCGGATCGAGGTACGACAGGTAGGCCGGGTAAACTCGCTTGTCGGTGCCCTTGAGCTTGGTCTCTAGCTGCTTCCTTAGGCCGGTGATCCTGGCCGTGTAGTCGAGGCCGGGGTTCTTCTCGGCGGCGTTGCGCAGCGCCAGCTCCTCCCACAGCATCCGGCGGCCCTCTTCCGACAGCGGCGGCAGCTTCTCGATGGTCTGGGCCTCGTGGAGCATGACCGTGAGGCGCGAGTTTGCGAGCCCCTCGCCCTCGGTCGGCGGGCGCTCAAACGGTTTGGCCTTCTGGGCGGCGGCAGAGATGCGCGTGCGGCGGTCCATGCCGGCCTCGCGCAGGTACGTCGTGAACAGGTCGTCGAACTGCTTCATCACGTCGCCGGGCTTCTCAAACTCGCCGGCCTGGGCCTTCGCAAGAGCCGCCTGCGCCGCCTTGATCGCGAACGGCCTCTCGTTGTGCGGTAGCGACTGGATGAGGGATTCGAATTGCGGCCCGACCATACCAGCGGTCTGCTCACCACGCGCCATCCGCGCTTTCGCCTCTGCCTGAATGTCGAGGAAGATCTCCGGCGACGCCGGCATCGTGAGCCTGTAGCGGCCGACGGCATCTTTCTCGCGCCGCGCGTTCTCAGCGACGGCGGACTCGTTCGCCGCGACCTCCTGTTTGCGGTCGGCGATGCGTGCGACGTCGTCGTTCGTCAGCTCGGAGTGCGGCATGCGCCCGAGCATGACCATCATCATGCGCGCCTTCTCGTCGTCCGTCGTCGCCGCCGGGGTCTTCACCTGCGGCACCTCCAGCAGGCTCGGAGACCACGGCGCGAGCTGTCCGCCGTACCGCTGGGCCGTGGCCTGAGCGCCCGCGACATCCTGCTCCTTGAAGACCTTCTGCACCTCCTCGGTGCCCTTGAGCGACTGCTCGCGGAGCTTCTGCTGCGCAGCCGCCTCGTCTTCGGCGTACTTCTGCGCGATCGTCATGTCGTGGTAGCGCCGCTGCTCACCCAGCGACGCCGCCTGTTGCTCCTCCAGGGCGCGCCAGTGGCGCTCCTGGGCGGCGAGGCGCTCGGCCTCCATCTCGCGGCGCTGGCGGCCGTCGATGATGCTGTCAATGAGTCCGCCGAGGCTCGCGATTTGCGGCGCGAAGCTCGGGGCTACCGGACGCTGTCTAAAACCCCAGTCCATTAGTAAGGCCTATAAACGTCGTCGTCGTCGCTCGGTCCACTTGTGCGATACGTTGGCCCCGACGAAGGTGGCAGTCGGTACGTCGGCGGTGGCGTCGGGACCCCGGTGGCGAAGCCGCCAGCGGCCCCCGCGGCGATACCGAACGTCGCCATGAGTTGCTCCGCCTGGGCGTAGTACTGCTCGGCGTTGATGTTGCCCTTCTCAAGCTGCATGCGCAGCTCGTGCATCTGCGACTGGAACTGTTCCCGGCGGGCCGGGTCCATGCCGGACAGGAACGACTGCGCCTGGGCCCCTCCAAGGGCAAGGGCATCGATGAAGTCGTTGCGCTGACGGGTCTCGTACTTGTCCTGAGCGGAGTTCGCCGCGTCCTGTGCTCCGGTGAGCCAGTCGCGCTCAGTGCTGTCGACCTGGCCGGAGCCGGTGATGCCAGCGAGGATTCGCTGGAGAGCGAGGGCCTGCGCGTCCTTGTACATGTCGCCCGCCTCGGTACGGCGGTCCAGGTTCAGGCGGTCGAGGCGCTCAGAGCTGTCGATGATGTCGCGGCGGCGGTTCCGCTCGCCCTCCTGGGCGTTACGGGCAGAGTCGCTGCCGGCGCGGAATCGGTTGACGTCGTCATTGGACCGCGCAGTAAACCGCGCCACCTCGTCCGCGCTCGCCATGTCGGCAACCTTCGCGCCGCCAAGTAGCCGATCAAGTGCCGAGGCCTGTGCGTCCTTGGCCGTCCTGCCGGCGAGGTCAACGCCGCGCAGCCGGATGTCGTCGATGTCCTTGTACAGGCCACGCATGGAGTCGGCGCGGCCAAGGGCCACGTCGTCCGCGGACCGCGAGCCCTCGAACCCGAGGCCGATGCGCCCACGGGCCCCTTCGTCGCCAGCTCGAGCGACGTCGAGGCCGAAGCCGCGCTCCTGCATCCGGTAGCGGTCCGCCTGGTCGGCGAGGGCGATGGTCTGGCGGATCTGGTCGGCCGTGAGGTCGGCGCCAAGCTCCTGCGTCGCACGCAGCGCAGCCCCGCTGTTGTAGCCACCGCGCGCGGCCGCCTCATTGCCCAGACGCTCGCTGCCCCTCTGGTACAGGCGGTCGTAGAGCGAGTCCAGGCCAGCGCCAGTCTGCATGAGACCCTCGCTGTAGCCCCTCTCGGGCGTGTAATTGAAAGCGGCACGCTCGGTGAAGCCCGGGCCGCCGAGGTAGCTCATGCTGCGGTCGAGGAAGCCCTGCGTGTTGCGGGCGTTGCCGATCTCCCCGAGCACGTTGTGAGCGTTCGTCTGGAGCGAGCCCGGGCCAAGGGCGCGGCCGTAGAGGTCGTCCGCCCGCTGTTCCATGTAGCCCGGGGCGCCGAACTGGCCGCGCGTGTCCTGCCAGTAGTCGCCGACGGCGCTGCGGCCCATGTCGCGACCCTTGAGGATGTCCTGGCCGTGCTTCGCGTAAAAGCTCTCGGACGCGCCGGGGTTGTACATCTCTCCAGAGATGCGGCTCCACGCGGCGTCGAACTCGCCGGGGCGCTCGATGTCGCCCGCGATCCTTCCCAGGTTAGTTTCGCCGGCCCCGGGCGTGTTGAACCAACCCTTGACGCTGTTCCAGTACTGGCTTTGCTGCGTCGGCTGGTCCCAGCGCCAGGCGTTCCGCTTGTACCACTGTTCGCCATAGCCCTCGGGCGTCCCGGGGCCCCACTGTGGCTCCTGTGTCCCGGCTGGCGGCTTCTGTTCCGGCAGCTTGAACGTGGGCGTTCTTGCTCCACCGCGCAGACCACCGATGCCACGACTGACCACGTCACCTGCGCTACCGGGCGCGTAGGTCGGCGTCGGCCGGGTGGATCCGCCGGTCGCGGTGCGATTTCGCCAACGAGTGTACGTCACCTAAAACATCCCCCGCCCACCGCGCGGGCGCAGCATCGGGTCCTGTCGAGGAGGCATGCCCGGCATCCCAGACGCACCGGGGATTGGCGGGCCGGGCATACGCTGCGCGCCGCCGCCCATTGGCATCGCGGGCGGAAGCGGCTGCCCCGGCGCCGGGTCGACGGTCGGAGGCGGCGCAGAGAACCGCCGCATGAGCGCCTGCTGGGCGGGCCCATAGAAGGACATCGCCTTGTTCACGTCCTCGATGCGGCCCTGATACTGGCGCTGGCTCATCTCCTGAAGCCGGCGCATTGCCTGGTCAATCGAATCGCGCTGGGCGTTGGCACCCTTGCGGCGCAGGCTGCCGGCAAACAGTCCGGGGATGCCGCCGGTAAGCCAGTCGTTGACTTCGAAATCTAGATCAAACATTCGTTAACCTCTCAGTTCGCCAGCACCTCGAACTCGTGTTCCGCCCCGGCGAAAGACAGTTCGGCGTTTGCATCAAATTCGAGCTTCCACTGCCGCTGGCGGTACACGCCAAGGCTGCGGAGCTGCACAATCGGGTTGTAGTCGCCTGCAATGCCCAGGGTCCGGAAGATCGGCCCCTTCCACGCGCCCAGGTCATCGCGCCAGGAAATCGCCACGCGCGGAGCGGTCCCGCCCTGCGCAGTCTGGCCACGCTTGAAGCGAAACAGAGCCGACTTGCAGTGCTTGCGGGCCTTCGTCCCGTTGTCGACGTAGCCGGTCACCAGCTCCACCTTGAGCACGTTGCCGAGGTCGGTGTACGTACCAAGGTCGAGCTTCGCGATCTGACCTGTCGACAGACCGACGAGAGTCAGGTTCTTCTCGGGCCAGTTCAGCGCCGCCGTGATGGTCGGGGCGGCCCAGCCGTTCGAGTTGAACGCGCGCCACTCGGACCAGCGGTTGGCGCCACGCTGGAGGATGTAACCCTTGCCGTGGGTCGGGAACATCCAGGTGCAGATGTCCACCTGGTCCATCGTCGTGCGGAAGCCCCAGCAGTCGGAGACGGTCGAGATCTGCCCGAGCGTCTTGCCGAGGCCCGGCGCGATATCCTGCCAGGCTCGCCCGTCCGTCTGGACGATTCGGCGCTCGCGGTCAAGGAACGCGAACTCGTCGTCGACCTTGACCAGCGAGTCGCGCACCAGCATGCCGATGTTGAGCGCGCGGCCGGTGGCGAAGCCTACGACAGGGTCGGGGACGAACACCTGCGTCGTCTCCTTGCCAAAGGCGAACAGCTCGTTCGTGTTGTCGGCGACGTTGACCAGCGTATCCGGCCGCGCCTCGGCCTCAGCGAAGTTGAGCGCGTCCCAGGTCTCGTGGGCAGTGTCGCCGAGCCCAGACCACCGGATGGTGCCGGAGTCATCGGACGGCATCAGGACCACACGCGTGGCGATGGCAGCGAGCGCCGCAGAGAACGGCGGGCTGCCGCCGAGGCGAGCGGAGAGGCCGGCGCCGCCCCACTTCTGCGGCTCGTTGCCGGCCACGGCGATGACCCTGTTACGGGTGGCGAGGATTTGCGGCCGCAGGGACCCGGCAATCTTGGTCGTTGCCGTCGAGTCCGACAGGTCGACCGTGAGACCCGGCCCAAGCCACGCGAACCATTTACGGTCCTCGGTCGCCCAGATGAGCCTATCGCCCCACGCCGCCATGGAGGTCACGGGGGAGGCGTTGTAGCTCGATGGGAAGTCGCTCCAGGCGACGATACCAGGCCGCGCGCGCACCGTCCCCGTCTCGTCCACCAGCGAATTGATGCTGCTGGGACTCGCGCCCGCCAACTGCTCGAGGCCGCTGTCTTGCGAGGCGTTGAAGGGGATGGGTTCGACGGGCAATTAGAAGAAGAAGTCGCTGTTGTAGACGCCGAAGTTGACGAAGTTCGTGCCATCCCACCAGAAGTCATAGCGAATGGCCCTGGAGGTAACGAGGGAGTTCGCGGTCGTCCACGTCGTACTGCCATCGGTGTGCTTGTACGTGGAGTTCCAGTTATTCAGCGTCATGTTGTTGCCGGTGCCGTTGTAGATCACGATGCTGATGGTCTCGCCGATCAGCAGGTTCGAGCGGCCAGTGGCGGCGGCGATCTGTGGCGTCGACGTGCCGGAGTAGGTGTTTCGGTACATGAACAGGCGCTTGCCGCCTGACACGTCCGGCGTGAATGTCGGGTTCTGGACGGCGCTGGTCACCGCGTCCCGGTACATGGCCGGCGCACGGAACTCGCTGAGCGCCCCAGAACTGCTCACGGTCGTGAACGTACACCCGGAGCTACTAAACAGCGTGGCGCTGGCGTTTACGCTGAGGTCGGTAGTCGCGTCCGTGCTCACGCAGTGGATAAGCGTGCAGCCGGCGACCGCCGCGACGCTGAACCCCGTCGTCGAGCTGCTGGCGAAGCAACCGCTCGCAAGGCCACGCGCCCCCGCGAGGTTGTAGCCGGTGGCGAAGTTGCTGACGTAGCAGTTGATGGCTCGGGCGTTGGCTCCTGTGAGCTTGATGCCGGTGCCGTTGTCGGTGCCGCTGATTACCTCGCAGTTGATCGCCCGCCCGCGTGCCCCCAGGTTGATGCCCATCGCGGAGGCGTTGTCGTCGGTCGATGCCACCACCACATCGCGCACGACGGCGCCAGAGACAGCAGAGACGTCGACGGCCGTGCGGTGGAGCAGGAACTCGCAGTCCTCGATGACAATGCGGTCACCGTTGACAACCGAGATGGCAGAGCCGGAAGAGGTCGTGTTCGCGGTGAAGGTGATGCCCTTGATGCGAATCTTGCTATCGATAGCGCTGGACAGGTCGATCGTCAGGCAGTTGCCGGTCGTCGACATGTTCTTGATGATGACGTCGTCCTTGCCGTTGCCTTCGATGACGAGGCCCTTGCCCGAGCCGCCGGTGACCGTCAGCGCCGAACTGATGCGGTACGTGCCGGGAGGGATGAACAGGCGCTTGCCAGCGGCCAGGGCGCGGTTGATCGCCGCCTGAAGTTCGGCCGTGTCGTCGTTGTTGTCGTCGCCAAGGGCCGCATGGTCCTGCGGCTCGACTTTCCAGCCGACGACGTCGCGCATGTTGCGCGCGGTCGTGCCCCCGGCCTCGAGGTACTTGGAGTTATCGCCCCCGTTGCTGGTGTTCAGGGTCGTAAGGAGCGACTCCAGGTCCGTGGCGCTATAGCCGGACTGCGAGATCTCAACCTGCTTTGCGCGGGTCGTGTTCGCGATGTCCTCGACGCGGATGACGTTGCCAAGCGAATCCTGTACCTCGATGCGCGCCTGGACCTTGAGGTACGCGACGCCACGGCCAGCGGCGTCCAGCGTGAGCGGCTGCGTGATGGCGACGGTGGCGTCCTCGTCGGAGTATGCCGTCACCTGCGTGCTGACGGTGTCTGGCTGGTAAAAGTAGACCTTCCCCGAGGCAACGGGGGTGCCGTCAGACTTGCGAGCGCCGCTGTACGCGAGCCACGAAACGAGCTGAGCCATGCGCTACCAGCGCCTCCCTGAGTGGGCGAGACGGAAGCGCACGCGACCGCGCTGCACGTCGTCCGCCCGGCAAATTGCCTTCAGCCGCTCCGCTTCGGAGCGCAGGTAGTCCGCCAGGGCCACCGGCATCGACTTCGCCAGCGCCACCTGAGACGCGACGGCGAACGTCACCGCCTGCATCCACTTGCGGACCAGATCAAGCGTCACCGAGCCGCTGTCCATGTCGGAGAGCAGCCGGACGCGGGAATAGGTGAACGTGTACGTAGCGTCGGGCTTCGGCCAGAAGACCAGCTTCACGCTCGAGCCCCTCTCCACGTACACGCGCGTCGGGCGACCGGAGACCGTCTTGTCCGGGATGTCCAGGTACTCAGCCCTCGACATCAGGGTCACGACGCTATCCGTTCCGCCGGACGGCTTGACGACGCCGGCCTGGCCGTTGGGGCCCGGCTCGACGTCCAGGGTGGACGCGGAGAGTGTGTACTCCGCGCCGTCCGCCACCGTTATCGATTGCGTCGTGCGCTCAATCGTGCGCAGGACGACGCCCTCGGCCTGGATGGTGGCAAGCTCCGCGTTCATGAAACGCGCAGCCATCTCCAGGTCCTCAACCGGCGCGGACTGTCCCGACTCTAGCTGCCCTGCCAGTTGCAGGGACATCGTGAGCAGCGTGTCGCGCTGGTAGTCGATAGAGTAGTTGCCAGAGACCGCCACGTTACAGCCCCCCTCGCCGCATCAACGACAGGATGGCCGGGCTAACGCGCATCAGATTCGCCGCGGTCTTGTCGTCAAACCCGGGCATGTCAGGGCTTTTCTCCGAGGCGCGCAATTGCCTGTCGGGCACCGGTTCGCCTGTCAGATACTTGCCGCTCTTTGTGTTGAACACGCGCCTGTTAGCGTCTTCCAGGTACGTTCTCGGGTGACCCTCCGTCTTGTACTTGCTGGTGAAGTGCTCGCCGGCCTTCTGTGGCGAAAGGTCAGAGCCGTCGCGCAGCATGTCCCAATACGCCGCCCGATAGTCATAGTGATGGCCAGGGTCGTCCGGGTCCGGGTTCAGGCCCATGCGACGCGCGACCTGGCTGTACCACTCGCGGAAACGCTGCTCATCCCAGATTCTCTGAAACGCGAGTTCCGAAGGGCTTGCCACTTAGTACTCTCTCGTTGCGCCGCGAACCGCAGGGACGTCGGACGCGGCTGCGGCCTTCTCCTGCGACAGTTCCAGCTCGGTCTTGCCCGCGCGGTCGTCTGGGCAGCGCAGGAGACCGTCAGAGCCGAGCGTCAACTCGTGCCGGTGATACATCACCCCGCACGTGTCGCACGCGGTGGCCCAGTTGCGACGTGGGCCGTAATATCGTCTTCCAATCGTTTGCAAACGGCCCTCGGAGGAAAGACCCGGCGGGCAGTGGACCGGGGAGTGAAACCACGAGGGTTCTCCACCACCCGCCGGGGGTTATGTGTTGGTTTACGAGTCGGCCGCCGGGCAGAGAATCGCCGAGGCGCTGTCTGCGGTGACGCAGTGATTGATGCCGAATCGGTACGTCGTCGTGAACGTCGCGAAACCGAGCGACGCGGGGCCAGTGGCGCCGTCGTTGACGTAGTACACGTTCCCATGCACGAAGCCCGTGCTGGTGGCGTGCGGGTCAATGACGTACTTGCTGGACGCGGTCTTGTTCGCGAGGTGGTTGTTCAGGATGAGGTTGTCCAGGATCGCGGCGTTGTCGAGATCCAGCAAGACGCCGGTCGCGGCGGTCGCAACCGCAGCGGTCATGACGTTGCCGATGATCTTCAGCCGGTCAACCGCGCCCGTCGTGGTAACGACCGAGGTAATCTCAGCCGCCGTCGCGCCAAACACGTAGTTGCCCTGGATGAGGCAGTCATCCGCGTCCGCCGACAGCTTGATCATGTCCGTGCAGAGCTGGTCCGCGTCGATGCCGACCTCGCACTCGTTGTTGACGAACTGGAAACCAGCCGCCGTAACGTTGAACGGGTTGGCGACGGTAAGCGCCGTACCGCCGGCGGGGCCGGCACACTTGAAACGCATACCCTCGATGCGGAAGTTCGCGACGTCGATGTCGAGCTGCGCGTTCGCGTGGTTGAAGGTGACGGTCGGGCGGTTGGTGACGCCGCCGAGGCCCATCACGGTCACGCCCGCCTTCACGTTGCTCCAAGCGTCGCCGCTGTCGGCGTGCGTCTCGGTGTGCCCGGGAAGGACGACGATCTTGTCACCGCGGCCGGCAACGCACTGGCTGAGCGCCGTATTGATGGACGCGTTCAGCCGCTCGCGCAGGCCAGGGGGATCGTAGTCGTACTCGGTCGTGCTAGTCCCGTTGCCGCGCACGTAGAACACCTGCGCGCCAGGCGGGAGGACAACTGCGCTCCCGAGATCCGCCCCGCTGCCCATCAGCGGGTTGAACGGAATCAGCGGGACGTTATGTGCACCATCAAGGAGTCCAGCCATTGGTCAGACTCCTGTTAGGTGTTGCCCTGGTACCAGCAGCGCGCGTTCGTCCAGCCGTGCGCCTCGCGGTACGACACGCCGAACTTCATCACCTCGGCGTCGTTGTCGACCCAGGTGCGCCGCTTCAGCTTGCGGCGGTTACGCCACTGGAGGCCGTCGTCGGCATCCGTGATCACGCCCCAGGCGGTCGTCGAGGACGCATCCCAGTACTTGATCGGGATGACCTCGATGCCCTTGCCCTTGAGGACATTCTTGTCGTTCAGGTTGCCGCCCGGGGCCTGGGTCGAGCCAAGGATCGTCTCCCACACCGCCCACTGGGCGAGGGGGCACACGATCTTCTTGACCATCTGGCCCTCGGTGAGGCCGTTCGGCGACGGGTACTTACCGACCTTCGTGATGGCCGCAATGAGCGCCGCCATCGACGGGGTCTGGTACACGTCAGCGATGTTCGACCACGTCCCGCCGTAGGGCAGGGTGTGCGAGGCCGACGCCAGGATCACGCCGTCCGTACCGCCCGTGTAGGTGGCGTTCGTCGAACGGATCAGGACGTTCGTCGCGTCGAGGTCCTGGGTCTTGTACCCGGACTTCACGAGGCGCTTCGCGGCCATGATGTATCGGTCGAACTTCGAGTCCTCGAGCGCCTCCTCGGCGATGTGCAGGTGGAGCGCCATGGTCCGCGCCGTGTAGCGCTTCGAGCCGCCTTCCTGAATCGTCCCGACCTCGGCGTTGGCGCCCTCTGCCTTCTCCTTGAAGAGCAGGGTGCCAGCAACCTCGGCATCCTCCTCCCAGTTATCCGACATGGACTTGACTTCCATGTACTTCGGATAAATGAGTTCCTTCTCCGGGCTCTCGACAGGATCCGTGAGGATGTTGTCGAGCGTCGCCTTGAGGCTCTTAAAAGTAACGCTAGTAGTAATAATCGACATTGTTTAAATCCGGGTTAGATGCCGCTCGTGGTGAACTGCGGCTGTCCGCTCTCGTTGACCTCGACGAGGTACTTGGCTCGAGTGGAGGTCGGGTCGTTGTCGGGGGCGGTCGACACGCCGACGATGCGCCACTGGGCGGCGCCGTTGGTCTTCGTCGAGATATCGAGGACGTAGCCAGAGCGGCCCGTCGAGGTGCTGCCGGTGCCGGACGCGTGGTCAGCGTTCTCGCCAACCGCGTTGAACGCACCGGCAACCGTAGTGATGGTCGAGCCGTCGTCCGCGTCGACCTCGAACACCGCATCGCGGGCGAGGATCACGCGCACCATCGAGCAGTCGGGCGCGCCGAGGCCACTGTGGCTGGTGGACGCCGGCAGGTAGTTGCCGGGGCGCACGACCGAGCCGTCGTTGTACTGCGCGGCACCGTCGGCGATGCCGAGAATGTCCGTGTCGCCAGCGGCGGCGACGGCGATCGTGCCGTCGTTGAGCAGCTTGACCGGGTCGCCCCGGAAGATGCCAGTGTTGTAGTCGTCGGCTACCGGGTAGACCTCGACGACGGGCAGCTTGGAGCCATTCCGCATCTTAACGAAGCGGAAGCCTCCGATTGACGTGTTTGCCATTACTCCGTGTTCTCCTTGCTCAGCTCAAATTCACGACTTCTTTAGTCGTGTTGTTTTCAGCAAGGCGGCCCGTTGTCCCCCGGAGCCCATCGATTCCGCCTGGTCGTCCAATAGCCTCATCAATCAAGTCAGCGCGGCGCTGGCCCTCCTCGTACCGCTGCTTGTAGACCTCCAGCGGACAGGACATCAGCACGTTACCGCGCAACTCGATGCGGTCGCCCTCGGCGCTGGCGCGGCCACCCGCGATCTTGGGGCCGTCTTTGCGCGGTCGCTCAATCTCAAACCCGAGATTGAGCATCTCAGCAACGCCACACCAATCGTCGTTGGGGTTGGCGAGGATGTACCAGCGATTAGGGTCTTTGTTTACGATCTTTGCTTGCAGGTCGCCGTCAGTAGGACGCGACGGCGGGTCATTACGCTTAAGTGTTTCGGCCAAGGCATTCCACTCCCCCGCGCCTCAGTGACCACTATCCGCGCGCTGTTCGCGGCAACAGCGGGACAACGGTCTTGACCGAACCGTACCCACCGCCCAATGGCGATGGAGGCCGTGCGTATAATAAATAGGCTAAGCTAGGCTCTAAAAATCGCGCAAGGGTGTTCCCCTTACGTTCCCCTTACGCTAGTCGCCCTGTTGGGACTCTTTGCGCAGTTCGCGCTGGTACATTGCGGCCCACTTGGCGGCGGCCGTCTCGTCGTCGTCGGACGGGTAGGCGGCTCGGGCCATTCGCATCTGGGCCTGCGTCAGTCGCATTTCGGTGGGCGCAGTGCGGGCACCAGCCTGCGCCGGAACGCCGCCGTACTTCATACGCTGCGTCTCGGGGACGGGCGGGGCGGTCTGCTGCACGAACCCGAACTCCTTGGCCGCGATGGTCATGGCCTCACGGGAGGTCGCCAGCGTGCGCGGCTTGCCCTTGGCGACGAGGCGGTTGTACTCGCCGACGGCGTATTGGAGCGCCTGGGGGTGGTTGACCACCTCCGGGAACTCGTTGCGCAGGATTTGCTCCTCGTACTCGCCCTCCCGGCGCTCCGGGATCTTGCTTGAGATGCGGCGCTCGATTGCCTCGATGCGCAGTTCCTCTCGGCGGTCGTCCAGTTCGTAGAAACACATCCGCATCCGCTCGACC
>Ga0196964_10001034_pt1 | contig 14722 bp, 13 predicted proteins | sample S1_10metaG_FD_148615 | JGI IMG/M metagenome (GOLD analysis project Ga0196964, IMG submission 148615) | Soil microbial communities from Anza Borrego desert, Southern California, United States - S1_10 | ecosystem: Environmental > Terrestrial > Soil > Desert | place: USA: California | collected...
GTGCAGCGCACGCCCAAGGCGAAGTTCATGGGCGGCGTCTGGGTGTTCCCCGGCGGTGCGGTCGACGCCCACGAGGGCGAGGGCGACGAGGCCCACCGCATCTGCGCGGTGCGCGAGCTCGAAGAGGAGGCCGCGGTCGGGGGCGTCCGCGCCGACGAGCTCGTGAAGTTCTCGCGCTGGATCACGCCGCCGGAGGTCTCGGTGCGCTTCGACACGCACTTCTTCCTGGCCCACGTCCCCGACGGCGTCGAGCCCGCGGTGGACGGCGAGGAGTGCGTGGACCTCGGCTGGTTCACGCCGCAGGACGCGCTGCGCGCCCACGAGGAGGGTCGCATCCTCCTCGTCTTCCCCACGATCAAGCACCTGGAGCAGCTCTCGGCGTTCGCCAGCGCGCACGAGCTGCTCGAGTTCGCCCGCGGCCGCGAGGTCGTGGCCGTGGAGCCGCGCGTCGTCATGAGCGGCGAGACCGCCCGCGTGCTGCTGCCCGGCGAGCCGGGCTACGACGAGCAGGGTTGACGCGCCGGCCCTCCGAGGAGGAGGGTCGGGCCATGGGTCTCACCGTCGCCGTCACCGGTCCCACAGGGGAGATCGGCAAGCCGTTCATGCGCGCGCTGGACGCGGCGCCCGAGGTCGACCGGGTCGTGGGGATGGCGCGCCGGCCGTTCGACCCGGCGGCGCACGGCTGGCAGAAGGTCGAGTACCGCCGCGGCGACGTGCTGGACCGCGCCTCCGTCGACGAGCTCTGCGCCGGCGCCGACGTCGTCGTGCACCTGGCGTTCATCATCGTGGCCGGCTCGTCCGACAGCGAGCGCATCAACCTCGAGGGCTCGCGCAACGTCTTCGAGGCCGCGGTGGCCGCCGGCGCGCAGCGCCTCGTCTACGCCAGCTCCGTGGCGGCCTACGGGTTCCCGGAGCTCGACCGGCCGATCACCGAGGAGGACCCGGCCGCCGGCAACGACCGCCACCCGTACTCCCACCACAAGGCCGAGGTCGAGGCGGTGCTCGAGGAGGTCCTCGACGGCTCGCAGACCGACGAGTACCTCCTGCGGCCGTGCATCGTCGCCGGGCCCGAGGCGCCGCTGCTGATCAACGCCCTGCCGTACATCACGATCTCGGACAGGCTGCCCGGCGCGGTGCGCGCCCTGTTCGACCAGGTACCGGTCCTCAAGCCCGTGCTGCCCGACCCGGGCGTGCCCTTCCAGCTCGTCCACCACGACGACGTCGCCCAGGCCCTGCTGGCCTGCGTGCTGGGCCGGGGCGCCCCGGGCGCCTACAACATCGCCGCCGACGGCGAGCTGCGTGTGGCCGACCTCGCCGACGCCCTGGGCTGGTACAGCGTGCCGCTGCCCGAGCTGGCGGTGGACGCGACCGCCGAGGTCGTGGCCCGCCTGCCGTTCCTGCCCGACGAGGCGACCTGGGTGGAGGCGGTCCGCCGCCCCACGCTGATGGACACCGCCAAGGCGCGAGCCCAGCTCGGCTGGACGCCGCAGCACGACGCGCGCGAGACGCTGCGCGAGACCGTCATGGCCGCCCGGCCGCAGGCGCTGCGCTGACGCGTCAGCGCGCGACGACCTGGACCGGGACCGAGAAGCGGCGCTCGGCCTCGCTGGCCAGCTCGTCCTCCTGGTAGCGCTGAGCCTCGTCGCCGCCGCGCGCGAAGACGACGACGCGGTCAGCCGGGTAGGTCGCCAGCGCGTCCTGGAGGGCGAGCAGCGGATCGCTCTCCCCCGTCTGCGACATGGTCCGCGCGCCGGCCTCCTTGAGCGCCTGGGCGGTCTGCTCGGCGGTCGACTCCGCGTCGGCGATCGCCTCGTCGGAGTCCGACATCCAGAAGGCCATCGCGGACTCGCTGACGGCCGGGGACACCACGAGCACCTCGGCGCCTTCGACGTCGTCGTCCAGGGCGGCGCGGACGTCGTCGGCGCCGACCGGGTCGGTCGCGAGCACGAGCAGCTTCATGTCCGGGTCCGTACCCGGGCGTGTGGGGGGCGACACGCCGCGCACCTCAAGGGCATGCCGCCCCTGCGCGTGGAGGTCTGGTCGGACATCGACTGTCCGTGGTGCGCCACCGGACACGCGCGGCTGCGCGAGGCGATCGCCGGCGAGCCGGCCGGCAGCGTCGAGGTCGTGCACCGCGCCTTCGAGCTGCACCCCGACGGCCAGCCGGGGACGCGCGCCGCCCATCAGCTGCTCAAGGTCGCCGAGCACCTCGGCCGGGGCCCGGAGGCGCTCGAGGCGCTGTTCGAGGCCGCCCACGAGGAGCGCCGCCCGGTCGGCGACCCGGACGTCGCCGCGGTGGTCGTCGCCCGGGCCGCGGGGCTCGATGCGTTCGTGCTGCGCACGGCGCTCGACGAGGACATCGGGCTGCCGGAGGTCCTCGCCGATGAGGAGCAGGCCGCGCGGCTCGGCGTCCGGGCCGTCCCGTTCTTCCTCGCCGGCGGACGCATCGCGGTCCGCGGCGCGCAGGAGGCGCCCGTCCTGCGCCGGCTGCTGGCCACGGCGCGCGAGCGCGCCGGCGCCGGCGCCGGCGCCTGAACCGACCGGAACCTGACGGCCCGCGCGCTACGGTCCTGCCTCACACCGTCGCGATGCACCACCGAGACCCCGAGCACCCGCCGCCGCACAAGCTCATCGCCGGCCTCCAGGCCCGTCGCGAGCGCCACCGTCAGCGCCACCTGCTGCTGCGCGTGCTCGTGGTGGTCAACGGCCTCGCCCTCCTGATCGGCGGGGTCGTGATGCTCGTGCTGCCGGGCCCGGCGCTGGTGGTCATCCCGCTGGGGCTCGCGATGCTCGCGCTGGAGTTCGTCTGGGCCGAGCGGCTGCTGCACGACTCCCTGCACCACGCCGAGAAGGCGCGCCGCAAGGCCGCCGCCACCACCGGCCGCCAGCGCGGCATGGCGGCCGCCGGGACCGCGGCCGCCGCCGGCGCCGTCCTGACGGCCGTCCTGGTCCTCGGCGTCAACCTGCCTGTCGTCCCGGTCATCTGACCGGGCCCGCGTCCCTCAGGCGGCCGCGCCCTCGAAGCGGTAGTCGTCGAGCGGGAAGCGCGCGCTGCGCCAGGCGGCCTCGATGGTCGTCGACGGTCGGAACGGCACGTCGCCGTGCGCGTCGAAGTAGTAGCTGTTGGCCGTCGCGCAGCTGCCGCGGAAGAACACCTGCCGATGGCGGCGGCCGAGCATCTGGGCGAAGAAGCGCTCGTTGGCCTCGGGCCTGACCTCGACGCGCGTGGCGCCGCGGTCGCGCGCCCGGCGCAGGCAGCGCACCACGTGGCGCGACTGGTTCTCGATGAGCGTGAAGTACGACGAGCCGTTGTAGCCGTAGGGCCCGAGCAGGAGGAACAGGTTCGGGAACCCCGGGACGCTCACGCCCTCGTAGGCGTGCAGGCGGTGCTCGAGGAAGTGCGCGCCGAGGTCGGCGCCGCCGGCGCCCTGCACCGGGAACGGCGGCATGTTCTCGGGCTCGAAGACCTTGAAGCCCGTCGCGAGCACCAGGACGTCGACCTCGTGCTCGGTGCCGTCGGCCGTCCGCACCCCGCGCTCGGTCACGCGCTCGATCGGGTCGACCACGAGCTGGACGTTCTCGCGGTTGAACGTCCGGTAGTACGAGTTGTGGAAGGTCGGCCGCTTGCAGCCCAGGCTGTAGCCCGGCGTCAGCTTCGTCCGCAGCTCCGGGTCCTGGACCTGGTCGCGCAGGTGCTTGAGCGCGAGCTTCTCGCTCGCACGCGCCAGCGGGAGGACGTCGGCGAAGTGCGCGGCGAGCGGGAAGGTCGCCTCGACGTAGCCGTGGCTGACCATGCGGCCCGCCCACTTGGCCCCCGGGAGCTTCCCGAGCGCCCAGCGCAGCGGCTCGGGCAGCGCCGCGTCGGGCTTGGGCAGGCACCAGACCGGCGTGCGCTGGAAGACGGTGAGGTCCGCCACCTCCGCCGCGATGGCCGGGATGAGCTGGACGGCGGAGGCCCCGGTCCCGATCACCGCGACGCGCCTGCCGGCGAACTGCACGTCGTGGTCCCAGCGGGCGGTGTGGACGGTGGCCCCCCGGAACGTCTCGAGGCCCGCGATCTCGGGCGGCTTGGGCTGCGCGAAGACCCCGGTGGCCCCGACCACGTGGCGCGCCGTCATGGTCGACCCGTCGCCGAGCGCCAGCGACCACTGCCGGCCCGCGTCGTCCCACGCCGCCTGGGCGACCTTGGTGCGCAGGCGGATCTTCGGGCGCAGGCCGAAGGCGTCGGCGCAGTGCTCGGCGTAGGCCTTCAGCTCCTGGCCCGGCGCGTAGACGCGCGTCCAGTCCGCCCGCTGCGCGTAGGAGTACTGGTAGCTGAACGACGGGATGTCGACCGCCACGCCGGGATAGGTGTTCCAGTGCCAGGTCCCCCCCACGCCGTCGGCCTCGTCGAGCAGGACGAGGTCGTCGAAGCCCGCGCGCGTCAGGGCGCGCCCGGCGCCGAGGCCGCCGAACCCGGCGCCGATGATCGCGACCTCGACGTCGGGACGGGCATGGGACGTGGGCAAGGGCTCCTCCTAGGGCGTGGGGAGCTCGACCGGGAGGTCGAGCAAGGTGGCACCGTAGCTCTTCCCCTGCGGGTCGAGTCGCAATGACGACGTGCCGCCGCGCCCCCCGAGCACGTCGCCGAGCACGATGTTGATCGCGCCCATGCCCGGCAGCTCCCAGCGGCGGACGTCGCCCTGCAGCCACGGACCGAAGAGCTCCGCAACGCGCGCCGCGGTCACCTGGTCGCGCAGGACCGCCACGAACTCCGGGCGCCGCGCGATGAGGCCGATGTTGGCGTCGTTGCCCTTGTCGCCGCTGCGCGCCCACGCGATCTCGCGCAGCGCGACGGTGCGCCCGCGGCCCGTGCCGGGCGCGGCGCCTGCCTCGGGCTCCGGCAGGACAGGCGTCGAGCGCACCGCGCCGCCGCCCGGGGCGACGGCCACCGCCTCGCGCTCACCGTCGAGCGTCACCGTCACCGGCACCGCCGCCTTGTCGACCAGCACGTGCAGCAGCCGGATCACCGGCGAGGCCTTCGGCCGGCCGCCGACGAACCCGGTCATGCCCTGCGCCACCAGGCCGAACGGGGCGAACTCGCGGCCGAGCAGCGCCAGGGCGTCGCGCTCCGAGTGCTTGGCCGCGATCTTGACCACCGCCTCACGGCCGGGCACGTGGCCCCCGGCGGGCGCCGCCAGGTCTCCCCCGCCCACCACCTCGACGCTCGTCTCGCTGAACGGCGCGAAGCCCGCCTCCTGCGCCAGGCGCCCGCCGCGGGCCAGGACCGCCTCGCCTGCCCGCCGCGCACGGCCCGCCGCGTCGCCGCCCGCGAACGTGGCGGTGCCGGTCAGCCGGAAGCCGTCGAGCGCCGTGGTCGTGACCTTGTAGGTGGCGGTCGGCGCCGCGCCGCGCGCACCGGTGACCAGGACACGGTCGGGCCCCTCCTGCTCCAGGCGCACGTCGCGCCAGTCGCAGACGACGTCGGGCATCACGTACGCGCCGGGGTCGCCGATCTCGTAGAGGAGCTGCTCCCCCACGGTCGCCGGCGTGACGAGCCCGCCCGTGCCGGCCGGCTTGGTGATGACGGCCGAGCCGTCGGCGCGGCACTCGGCGACCGGGTAGCCCATGTCGTCCCAGCCGGGCACCTGCTCCCAGTCGGTGAACAGCCCGCCCACGCTCTGCGGCCCGCACTCGAGGATGTGGCCCACGAGCGTTCCTGCCGACAGCAGGTCGTGGTCGTCGTCGCCCCAGCCGAACTCGTGCAGCAGCGGGCCCAGGACGACGGCCGAGTCGACGCAGCGGCCGGTGACCACGATGTCGGCGCCGCGGTCCAGCGCCACGGCGACCGGCCGCGCACCGAGGTAGGCGTTCATCGTCAGGACCTGCTCGGGCAGCTCCTCGCCGGTGAACATGTCGCGCACGCCCGCGGCGCGCAGCTCGTCGTGGCGGCCGGCCACGTCGTCGCCGTCCACGTGCGCGACGCGCAGCGGCACGCCGGCCGCGGCGGCGGCGGCGCGCAGCGCGGCGGCGCACGCCGCCGGGTTCAGGCCGCCGGCGTTCGTGACGACCTTGATGCCCCGCTCGTGCAACTCGCCGAGCAGCGGCCCGAGCGCCTGGACGACGTCGGGGATGTAGCCGCCGGCCGGGTCCTTGGCCCGCGCCCGCGCGAGCAGCGCCATCGTGATCTCGGCCAGGTGGTCGGCGACCAGGTAGTCGATGGCCGCGCCGCGCACGAGCTGCTGCGCCGCCGCGGGCGAGTCGCCCCACGCGCCGGCCCAGCACCCGAGGACGACCCTCTCGCGCACCGCCGCTCAGCCCTCGTCCTCGATGGCCGCCAGCAGCGTGCCGGCGTCGACCTGCGTGCCGACCGCCACCGGCAGCGTCGTGACCACGCCGTCGGTGGGCGCGACGATCTCGTGCTCCATCTTCATGGCCTCCAGCGCCAGCAGCGGCTGGCCGGCCGTCACGCTGTCGCCCACCGCCACGTCCACCCGCACGACGCTGCCGGGCATCGGCGCCATCAGCGAGCCGGGCGCGGCCTGCGCGCTGGGGTCGGGGAAGCGCTCGGCCTCGACGAGGTCGCACTGGCCGGCGGGGCCGGAGACGTGCACGGCGCGCCCGTCGCCCGTCCGCACGGCGAAGGCCTGGCGCAGGCCGTCGAGCTCGAGGACGACCGCGCCCGCCGTGGCCGACACGAGCCGCACGCGGGCGGCGAGCGGCGCACCGTCCACGACCAGGTGCGCGAGCTCGCCCGCGCGGTCGAACCGGTACCCGACCACCAGGCGCTCGTCGCCATGCTCGAACTCGGCCACCTGGTCCCGCGAGGGGTTGTTGCGCCAGCCGCTGGGCAGCGTCGCGTGCACGCCCGCCGCGGCCCGCCGGCCCGCCTGCCCGGCGAGCGCCGCTGCCGCGGCGGCGGCGCGGCGGTCGCCGTCATCGAGCAGCCCGAGCAGCAGGGCGCCGGCCTCCGGCCGCTCCAGGAACCCCGTGTCGGCCTCGCCGGCCAGGAACGCCGGGTCCTCCAGCAGGCGCACGAGGAAGTCGCGGTTGGTGCGCAGGCCGTCGATGTGCGCCTCGCGCAGCGCCGCCGCGAGCGTCCGCGCCGCCTCGTGGCGCGTCGGGGCGTGCGCGACGACCTTGGCCACCATCGGGTCGTAGTGGACTGAGACGACCGAGCCCGACGCCACCCCCGTGTCGACGCGCAGCCCGGCGCGCTCGGGGAAGGCGAGCGTCGTCAGGCGCCCGGTCTGAGGCAGGAAGTCGGCCGCCGGGTCCTCCGCGTACAGGCGGACCTCGATCGCGTGGCCGGTGAACGCGGCGCCCGCCGGCACCCTCCCGCCCGCGGCGATCTCCAGCTGCGCGCGCACGAGGTCCAGGCCGGTCACCTCCTCGGTGACCGGGTGCTCGACCTGCAGGCGGGTGTTGACCTCCAGGAAGAAGAACGCCCCGTCGTCGCCGAGCAGGAACTCGACCGTGCCCGCACCCACGTAGCCGATGGCCTGCCCGGCGGCCACCGCCGCGGCGCCCATGCGCGAGCGCAGCTCGTCGTCGACGGCGACCGACGGCGACTCCTCGAGGATCTTCTGGTGGCGGCGCTGGACGGAGCACTCGCGCTCGCCCAGGTGCACGACCGCCCCGTGCTGGTCGCCCAGGATCTGGATCTCGACGTGGCGCCCGCGCGGCACGTAGCGCTCCAGCAGCAGCGTGTCGTCGCCGAACGCGTCGGCGGCCAGGCGGCGCGACGAGGTGACGGCCGCCTCGAGGTCCTCGGCGCGCTCGACGACCTTCATGCCCTTGCCACCGCCGCCGGCCGACGGCTTGACCAGCAGCGGGTAGCCGACCGCCGCCGCGGCGTCGCGCAGGGCGGCGCCCTCGAGCCCGCTCGCGTCGACGTCGGGGAGGACCGGCACGCCGGCCTCGGCGAGCAGGCGCTTGGCCCCGAGCTTGGAGCCCATGCGGTCGATCGCGTCCGGCGAGGGCCCGACGAACACGATGCCCGCGTCCGCGCAGGCCTGCGCGAAGCCGGCGTTCTCGGCGAGGAACCCGTAGCCGGGGTGGATCGCGTCGGCGCCGGTGCGCCGGGCCGCGTCGATGATGGCGTCGGCGCGCAGGTAGGACTCGGCCGGCGCGTTGCCGCCGAGCGCCACCGCGCGGTGGGCCATCGCGACGAACGGCGCCTCGGCGTCGGCGTCGGAGAACACGGCGACGGTGGTCATGCCCATCGCCCGCGCCGTGCGCAGGACGCGGCAGGCGATCTCGCCCCGGTTGGCCACCAGCAGCGTGCGGATCTCGCGGTGCATCGCGCTCACATCCGGAAGACGCCGTAGCCCTCGGCGCCGTCGACGGGACCGGAGTGGCAGGCCGACAAGGCCATGCCCAGGACGGTGCGCGTGTCGCGCGGGTCGATGATCCCGTCGTCGTAGAGGCGCCCGGACATCGGCAGGGCCAGCGACTCGTTCTCGATCTGGCCCTCCACGGCCGCGCGCATCTGCGCGTCGGCGTCCTCGTCGAAGGCCTGCCCGCGGGCCTCGGCGGCCGCGCGCGCGACGATCGACAGCACCCCGGCGAGCTGCTGGCCGCCCATCACCGCCACCTTCGCGTTGGGCCAGGTGAACAGGAAGCGCGGCTCGTAGGCCCGGCCGCTCATCCCGTAGTTGCCCGCGCCGTACGAGCCGCCGCAGATCACCGAGATGTGCGGGACGGCCGAGTTCGAGACGGCGTTGATCATCTGCGCGCCGTGCTTGATGATCCCGCGCCGCTCGTACTCGCGGCCGACCATGTAGCCCGTGACGTTGTGCAGGAACAGCAGCGGGACCGCGGACTGGTTGCACAGCTGGATGAACTGCGTCGCCTTCTGGGCCTCCTCGCTGAAGAGGATGCCCTGCTGGTTGGCGATGATGCCGACGGGGAAGCCGTGCACCGCCGCCCAGCCGGTCGTCAGCGAGCTGCCGTACGCCGGCTTGAACTCGTCGTACTCCGACCCGTCCACCACCCGCGCGACGACCTCGCGCATGTCGAACGGCTCCTTGAGGTCGATCGACGCGATCCCGGCGAGCTCGTCGGGGTCGTGCAGCGGCGCGCGCACCGGCAGCACCGAGGCCCCGGGGCCGCGCTTGCGCCAGTTCAGCCGGCGGACCACCTGGCGGCAGAGCCGCAGCGCGTCGGCCTCGTCCAGGGCCAGGTAGTCGGCCAGCCCGGACACCCGTGCGTGCAGCTCCGCGCCGCCCAGCGACTCGTCGTCGGACTCCTCGCCGGTCGCCATCTTCACCAGCGGCGGCCCGCCGAGGAAGACCTTCGAGCGCTCCTGGATGAAGATCGTGTAGTCGGCCATGCCGGGCACGTAGGCGCCGCCCGCGGTGGAGTTGCCGAACACGACCGCGATGTTCGGGATCCCGGCCTGCGAGAGCTGGGTCTGGCGGCGGAATCCCTCGCCCCCCGGGACGAAGATCTCCGACTGGGTGGGGAGGTCGGCGCCGCCGGACTCCACCAGCGAGATGAACGGCAGCCGGTTGCGCTCGGCGATCTCCATGGCCCGCAGCGACTTCTTCAGCGTGTACGGGTTCATGGTCCCGCCACGGACGGTCGACTCGTTGGCGGCGATCACGCACTCGACACCCTCGACGACGCCGATGCAGGTCACGTGGCTGGCGCCCAGGTGGAACTGCGACCCGTACGCGGCGAACGGGCTGAGCTCCAGCAGCGGGCTGTCGCGGTCGACCAGCAGCTCGATGCGCTCGCGCGCCAGCAACTTGCCGCGCTTGCGGTGGCGCTCGACGTAGCGCTCGCCGCCGGCGCCGCGGACCTCGTCGAGCAGCTCGTCGAGCCGGCCGACCAGCTCGAGCATGCCTTCCCGACGGCGGTGGAAGTCCGCCGACGAGCGGTCGACCCGCGTGGCGAGCACCGTCATGTGCGCCGCGCCTCGGCCGGGATGCTGCCGGTCGCCGTCGCGATCTCGCGCGGCGGGAAGGGGTGCTGCGAGACGTCGTGGCCGCGGTCGACGTTGATCACGCTGCCGGTGATCGCGCGCCCGGCCGGCGAGACGACGAACGCGATGGTCTGGGCGACGTCCTCGGGGGCGGTGAAGTCACCGGCCAGCAGCCGGCTGGAGTAGTGGTCCTGGAACTCCTGCGGGTACTTCGTGCGGAACGTCTCGGTCGCCACGACGCCGGGCGCCACGGCGACGAGGTTGATCCCGAAGCGCGCCCATTCGATCGCCAGGACCTTCATCAGGTTCTCCACCCCGGCCCGCGCCGCCGACGAGTGGGCCATGCCCGTCAACCCGGTGTGCGGCGTGAGCGTGACGCTGACCACGCGGCCGCCGCGGCCGCTGGGGATGAAGGCCTTGGTGGCGACGGCGTGTGTCATCAGCCAGGTGCCCTCGAGGTTGAGCCGGACCACGGTGCGAAAGCCCTTGGGCGTGATGTCCTCCGCCGGGGAGAGGAACTGCCCGCCGGCGTTGTTGACGAGGATGTCGATGCGCCCGTGGCGCCCGAGCACGCCGTCGACGAGCGCGGACACCTGGTCCTCCTCGCGGATGTCGCAGGCCGCCGCGTCGACGCGGCCGGCCGCGGCCAGGGCCGCGGTCTCCTCCAGCGGCTCCAGGCGCCTGCCGCACGCCACGACCGTGGCGCCGAGGCGGGCGAGCTCCAGCACGGTCGCGCGCCCGATGCCCGAGCCGCCGCCGCTCACGACCGCCACCTGGCCGTCGAGCACGCCCTGCGCGAGGACCGGCTGGGGCTGGGCGGCTGCTGGGTCCTCGGGGGCGCTCATGGTCAAGTCCTATCGGAAGGGCCGCCCGGAGCCGCGGCCTTGAATGGGCATTCAACCAGATTTGGTGGAACGTTCAAGAAGTTCTGGCATCATGGCGACGTGGCCCGAGCGACGACGACCCGCCGTCCACGTCCCCGCCAGGCCAGCGTGCTGCCGCCGCCGCCCCACCCGCCCCGCGGGGCGGAGCTCACCGCCGAGAAGCTGCTGCAGGCCACCCACGAGCTGCTGTGCGAGACCGCCGGCGCCGAGCCGTCGGTCAGCCAGATCTGCGCGCGCGCCGACGTGCGGGTGGCGATGGTCAGTTACTGCTTCGGCGGCAAGGCGCAGCTGCTCGACGCGCTGGTCGACCGCGCCGTCGGCGGCATCATGGCCGAGCAGGACGCGCTGATGGGTCGGGGCCTGGCGCCCGAGGAGGCGCTCGCCGTGCAGGTCGAGGCGACCGTCCGCAACCTCGTCCGCTACCCGTACCTCAACGCCCTGAGCTCCCGGCTGGCCGCCGGGGACCACTCGGTGGCGCGCCTGTCCGAGACGTTCGTGCGGCCCACGCTGGCGTTCTACCGCCGGCTGGTCGACGAGGGGGTCGCCCGCGGGACGCTGCGCCCGGTCGACCCGACCCTGCTGCTGTTCTCGGTCGTCGGCATGTGCGACTTCCTGTTCGTCGCCCGCGGATGGCTGGCCGACACCGGCCAGGCGCTCGACGACGCGCTGGTCGAGCGCTTCGCCGAGCACACCGTGCAGCTCGTGCTGCGGGGCGTCTCCCCCACGCCGTCAGGCGGGTAGGCGGGCCCGGAGAGCCTCGGCGAGCGCCTGGCGCGCCGGGCCGCTGAGAACGTCCGGGAGCACGAGGCGCGTGACCACGTCGCCGAAGCGGCACTCGAGCTCCGCCGCCGCCTCGGCGGGCGTCCCCACGACCGCGATGCGCTCGACCATCTCGTCGGGCACGACGCCGGCCATCGCCGCCCACTCGCCCCGCTTGCTCATGGCGGTGAGTCGCTCGCCGACCTCCTCCCACCCGTGGTGCTCCAGCACCCGCCGGTAGGCCGGCGTCGAGCCGTAGAACGCGATCTGGCCCCGCACGCCGGCCACCAGCTCCTCGCGCCGGGCCGGGTCCTCGTCGGCGGCCACCATGCACGGCAGGACGAGTTGGAAGCCGTCGAGGGTGCGGCCCGCCTTCGCCGCCCCGCGCTCGAGTGCCGGCACGGTCTCCGCGCGCAGGTACGCCTCGGTCGTGAAGCCGTGCAGCATGATGCCGTCGGCCACCTCGCCGGCCGCCTGCGTCATCAGCGGCCCGACCGCCGCGAGCAGGATCGGCGGCGTGCCGTGCGGGTTCGGCCCGGGGTCGAACATCGGCGTCATGAGGCTGTGCCGGTAGAACTCGCCCTGGAACTCCAGCGTGCCGCCGGACGCCCACGCCTCCCAGATGGCCCGGATCGCGAGCACGAACTCGCGCATGCGCGCCGCCGGCCGGTCGTACGGCATGGAGAACCGGCGCTCGATGTGGCCCTTGACCTGCGAGCCGAGCCCCAGGGCGAAGCGCCCGCCGCAGAGCGCCTGTACGTCGTTGGCCTGGACGGCGACCGTCATCGGCGACCGCGCGAGCGCCACGGCGATGTTGGTGCCGATGCCGATGCGCCCGGTGCGCTGCGCGGCGACCGCGGCCGCCAGGAACGCGTCGGTCTTCGTCTCGGTCACCCAGAAGGTGTCGAGGCCGTCGGCCTCGGCGGCGAGCGCCTGCTCGGCCGCGTGCTCGAGCGACTCGTGGTAGCCGGTGCCGTCGAGGCGCATCCCGCGGCGGACGTCTAGGCCGCCGCGCCCTCGAGCTGCGCCTTGTAGCGCGGGAAGATGGGCCGGACGACCGGCACGACCTCGAGGATCTTGCGCACGGGGCCCTTCGCGAGGATCTCGCCGCGCGCCAGCGCGATCGTGAGATTGAGCTCGCCGAGGAAGAACTGGTGGGCGACGTCCGCGGCCATCGCCAGGACGACCTCCGGCTCGTGCTGCGTCTCGCCCGTGTCGACTGCGCGCTCCTGGCCGGCTTTGGCGCTGACGGTGATCGTCGCCTCGGGATCGGTCAGGCGCAGCTGCAGCACCGTGTCGGCGCCCTGCACCTGCGGGCCGAGCTCCTCGTCGGCGACGAGCTCGCGGAAGACCCGCCCGAGCTGGTCGTAGACCTCGTCTGCGGACGCGAAGGTCGCCATGGGCGGGGCAGGTTACCGGTCTTCTGCCAGCGTGCCCCGTGGGCGGACCTGCAGGAACCAGACCACCGGCGCGCTCAGCGCGATCAGGGTCAGGGCGGGGACCGCCGCCGTCCCGTAGGACGAGACGCCGGTCGCGGTCCACACCTCGGTGGCGAGCGTGTCGAAGCCGATCGGCCGCAGCAGGAGCGTGACCGGCAGCTCCTTCATGGTCGACAGGAACACGAGCGTCGCGCCGGCCAGCAGGCCCGGCGCCATGAGCGGCGCGGTCACCTTGGCCAGCACGCGCGCGGGCGAGGCGCCGAGCCCGCGGGCGGCGCGCTCGAGATCGGGGTCGACGCGGGTCAGCGCGCTGTGCGCCCCGGCCATCGCCTGGGGCAGGAAGCGCACCACGTAGGCGAACACCAGCAGCGCGAGCGTCTGGTAGACGGCGGGCAGCACCCGCGTGGCGAAGAAGACCAGCGAGAGCGCGATCACGATGCCCGGCAGCGCATTGGACGCGTAGGTCGCGCGCTCGAGCAGCGCGGTCGCGCGGCGCGGGCGGCGCGAGGCGAGCACCGCGACGGGCAGCGCTGCGACCATCGCGACCACGGCCGCCAGCCCGGAGCCGACCACCGAGTGCCACGCCCAGCCGAGCAGCTCGCCCGCCTCGGGCAGGACGGCGCTGTCGCGCAGCGACCACGAGACGAGCACGCCGACCGGCACGACGAGCGCGACGGCGACGACCGCCAGGGCAACCGCCAGGGCGGGCAGCCGCCAGCGCCCGAGCGGGGCGAGCTGCGCGGGGCGGTCGGCCCCGGCCGCGCTGCGCCGCACCCGCCCCTTGCCGCGCGAGCGCGCCTCGAGCAGCAGCACGAGCGCCGTCAGCGTCACCAGCACCAGGCCGAGCAGCGCCGCCGGCGTGCGGTCGAAGAGCGAGCGGTACTGCTGGAACACCGCGCGCGTCAGCGCGTCGTAGCGCATGAGCGACACCACCCCGAAGTCCGAGAGCGCGTAGAGCGCGGCCAGCACGGCACCGCCGGCGATCGACGGGCGCAGGACCGGGAGCGTCACCTGCCGGAACACCTGCGCGCGCGTCCGGCCCAGCGTGCGCGCCGCCTCCTCCAGCGCGGGATCCATGCGCCGCAGCGCCGCCGAGCAGAGCAGGAAGACGTACGGGTAGGTCGCGAGCACGAGCGCGAGGCCGGCGCCCGGCAGCCCGAACACCCAGCCGGCGCTGCCCAGCAGGCCGCCCGGCCCCACGGCGGCGAGCAGCGCCAGCGCCGTGACGTAGCTCGGGATCACCAGCGGCAGGGCGGCCGCGACGGCGAACACCCGGCGGGCCGGGAGGTCGGTGCGCTCGACCAGCCAGGCCATGCCGACGCCGACCACCGTCGATCCCGCGGTCACGACCGCCACGAGCAGCGCCGTGCGCCCGACGAGCTCCAGCGTCCGCCCGTCCAGGACGACGTCCCAGGACGACTCGTCCGCGCCGGCGGCGCGGACGAGGAGGTACACCAGCGGCAGCAGGGCCGCCGACGCGACGAGGACTGCCGCGGCGGCGACCAGGCGCATCAGCTCGTCAGGCCGACGTCCTGCAGCAGCGACAGCGTGGAGGCCAGCTTGTCCCCGAGCGCGCCGAGCTCGATCTCCGGGCCCTGGACCTGGTCGAGCGGCTTGGTCTCCTGCGGCGGCGCGATGCCGTCGACCAGCGGGTACTCGAAGGTCTTGGTCGAGAAGTACCGCTGGCCCTGCTCGGACAGCAGGAAGTCCACGAACCTGACCGCGTCCTCCTG
>Ga0196964_10001035_pt1 | contig 14708 bp, 35 predicted proteins | sample S1_10metaG_FD_148615 | JGI IMG/M metagenome (GOLD analysis project Ga0196964, IMG submission 148615) | Soil microbial communities from Anza Borrego desert, Southern California, United States - S1_10 | ecosystem: Environmental > Terrestrial > Soil > Desert | place: USA: California | collected...
AATAGGGGCAAGCGAAAATCATCTCGGAGAGGTCGGAGGTAACGCTACTATCGTTTCGGTAACTCCGGTTATCAGCACAACTATATATGCAGCCAATGATAATATAGGTGGTAAGCAGACTATAACCAACGCTATGAGGGTATCAGGCGGCGGCGGTTATCTGACTTCTATTGTCATTGAAGATAAGGATTCAGAAGGCGCAGGAATGGAAGGGTACTTATTTGATTCTGACCCAGCAGCAGGAACCTACACAGATAATGCAGCTATGGTTATTGGCACTACTGACATAGCTAAATCTTTAGGGTTTGTAAGTGTGTCGGCAGGGGACTACAAAACAGTAGGAGCCATAAAACTCGCAGAAGTGGACGTAAGAAAATTAGTTAAAGCGTCCGGTTCAGCTAATTTATTTATCGCTTGGAGAGTAACAGGAACTCCAACATTTACCGCTTCCACAGATTTAACATTCAGGTATAAATACGATAGATACTAATGAGAGATTTTCTGCATAAAACATTACAGGATGAATTTAATCCGAGGTCTTTAGCTAATCTAACGACATGGCTAAGATCAGATGCAGGTATTACGTTAAATGGAAGCTCTGTTTCTTCATGGGCTGACCAAAGCGGTAATGGTAATAATGCAACTCAAAGTAACGCTGGAAGTCAGCCTTCGTTTGTTCAAAACATTATAGGGGGGCGTCCAGTTGTAAGGTTCACAGGAACAGGAAACTCAGGAGCTGCTTTGTTCAGATATACCGGAGGCCAGTTTATGACATTCGGAACAGCACTTGGAAAACCAGCGAACTTTTCATTTTTCTGTGTTTTTAATACTGATGATGTATCAAGACAGCAGGATGTTTTTGGCTCTTCAGATAGTGGTGGAACCAATGGAGCTATATGGGGGCAATGCAGGATTAGAACCAGTGGTTCAGGGGACTTAGGGTATTCTTTTTCTGATGGCACTAATTTATCTACTGGAAGAGCAGATAGCATAGTAAGCAATTCAACCTTTCAAGTTCACTCACAAGTATACACGTCAGGCCAGACCAAAGTGGAATTTAGAAAAAACAAAACAGATCAAACAGAAACAACTACAGCAACAGCGTCAGCAGCGAACTCAGGAACAGCTTTTGGATTTAGCTTAGGAAGACCCGGAGAGGTAAACGCTGTTTACTTTAATGGCGACATTGCAGAATTTATAATGTATTCAAGAGCGTTGGATGCAAATGCTATTTTAAGAGTAGAAACTTATTTATCAAGAAAGTATAATATATGGTAATCTTTAACACTAAAAAAGAGGCTGAGGATAGAGTTAATTGCATAAACGCTAATACTTTATGGAAGGACGGGGTTACTAATAACTACGCCACACCTATTGAATTATCAGACGGAAAATATGCACTTCCTGTGCTTGAAGGATTTGAACACTACTTTAATGAACCAAGAGCAATGTCTGTAAATGTAAAAGCTCAAAAATTAGAAGGCGACAAATGAATACAACTATAACTCTTGCGGAACTTATCGGATTCTCAATTACAGTACTAGGGTCTGTTATAATAGCGTGGATCAACATAAGAATAAAAGTAACCGCATTAGAGGTTCAGGTTCTTCAAATCGAAAAAGATATAGCTTCTGAAAAAACAAGCAACAAGCATGAATTTGACAAATTGGGCGATAAGATGGACGCCTGTATTAGCTCCATCAATGATGTTAAACTAGAACTAAAAGACAAAGCAAACAGATGAAAAAAAAGACACTCGCAGGAAGCCTAATTGATGGTGTATTCAGATCGTTTCCACTAGCTCATACAATTAAAAAGATCGCCTTTCCTCCAAAGGCTGAGGACGGAACACCAGATGCTCCAAAACATGACCGCATTGCCATTATTGTTGAAGTTGCAATAGTAGCCTTAATCGCTGCTTTTGTATTCGGCAAGATTTCAATGGAACAACTTTTACAGTTAATTGGATTGCTTCAATGATAATCGAAGTTAAAAGGCGTTGGTTTACCGATAAGTCCACCATAGGACAAATGTATATCGATGGATCATTCTTTTGCTACACTTTAGAAGATGCGGTAAGAGATAAGAAGATTCACGGGATAACAGCTATCCCCGAAGGAACCTATGACCTTATCCTTAATATGTCCAATCGTTTTAAAAAGGAAATGCCCTTGCTTTTAAACGTTCCTAACTTTTCAGGAGTGAGAATTCACGCTGGTAACTATCCCTCTCATACAGAGGGTTGTTTGCTGGTTGGAATGACCAGGGGAGTAGATTCGATCTTTAGCTCTAAAGGTGCTTTTGAGGCGTTAATGGCTAAGTTAAGGCCTGAAAAAGAGATTAAGATCAGCATCCAATCGGAAAAATCAGTCTAATAAAGCATATCCAATTATATCTAGCTATCCTGATCCATCGGGGTAGTTTCTTTTTTCTCATTTGAAAAATGGGTGCTGGGATGCTAGTAAAGCATTTTTAAGTTTGTCAATCTTAATATATAGTAGAAACGATCTCAAATCTCTGTGCCCTGTTATTTTCATAATTACAAACGGGTCAACACCAGCAAGGTAGGCGTTGGTTGCAAACGTCCTCCTTCCTGTATGGGTATCAATGAGTTGCCATTTTTTATAAACAGCCTCTTTCCCCGCCTGCTTTATTCGTATATCTTCATTAAAAAAACCAACCTCCTCCCCTACTTTTTTAATCGTTCTATTGCTGTGTTGATTGGTGGTTATTGAAGGGCAGTTAAAATTGTATTTTTTTAAAATAGCATATGCCATTTCATTTAATGGAATTATAACCTTCTCTCCTGTTTTTTCAGTAGTTATGTTTAAATAATTTTTTTGTATGTGTTCAGGCTTAATCCTTAAACTATCTGAAAACCTTAACCCTATACAGCACGTTAAAACAAATCTATCCCGCTCCCTTTCCATCTCCGGTTGATCTCCTAAATCATACTCATACATTTTTTTTACTTCCTCTACTGTTAAAGCAATAGCCTCTGTTTCTTCCTTAATGATCTTGAATTTTTTGCTTTTATACTCTTGGTTAGTAACAATCCCATCTTCGTTGGCTTCATTTAAAAAAAGTTTTAAATGCTTTATTTTAGTGCCAATAGTGTTAATCGAAAATTTCAATTCGTTTGCGCAATAGGCAGTAAAGTCTTTATAAAACCTTAAGTCTATATCGTTAAAATCAACAGGGCGCACATTAGCAATAAATTTCTTTAGCGCATTAAGCGTAACCATGTACGCCTTGGTTGTATTGTATAGGCGTAAATTCCTAACCCTGCAATCGGCAATAAAATCCTCAATAAATTTAATCAATGTAACTTGCGATGTTTTTTTGTTTAGCGACATCAGAAGAACATCGGCCGTTGTTTTTGGATTTTCTATTCTAGCCTTTTCAAAAGCCTCTAAAGCGTCTGTTATTTGCCTATTGTAAACCCTAAAATTATCATCCCCAGAAGTAACAACGCCGCCAATAAAATGCTCTGGCTTAACATGAATGTTTAAAGGATGGTATTTGGGAGGCTTATTATGAGATGTTAGCCTGATTTTAATGGACGATTTACCATCCTTCCGCTTATACGCAGTCCAGTGTATTAGTTCGATAGTCATTTTAAAAATATTTAAAAATTAAATTTAATAATTTCTAAAGATACGTACTATCAACGGTTTTACAAAATCATTCGTGATCCCTTCTGGGATATTTGAATAATTTGTAAAACAACGAAAACAGCGCGATTTCTTTCCTGTATTGAGTTTTACTTATATGCCTGTAAATTGCAAAACATTGTGAAAAATGCCAAAATGTTGCAAATCTTTTAAAATTATTTTAAAATTATTTGAGCTGTTTATTGCCTGAATTTAAAACCAAAGCAACGGCTTCGTGACTTACTCCGTTTTCCTCTTTGGAGGCTCCTAGGACTTCCATGTTTACACATTCTCCATCTTCTGATAGATTATCTACTATAAACATATGGTAAGCCATGAGGGGCTTAAAATGCGGAGATTTTGATTTCTTTAAATTCTGATTCTTTGATAGTTGTTTTTTTGCCATTGATTTCAATATTTAATTTACGTGAACTTTTTTTCCCTTCTAAAATATCCCCCTTGCCTTCGATCATATACTTGTAACTTATACCGTATTCATTATGTAGCACCCGTTTCTTTTCATCAGGAAGCCCAACTCTCCCACGTTCAACTGCTGACCATCCTGGTTGTGTCATGTCCAGTATGTCAGCAATATCCTCTTGTCCTAATCCTAGATACTCTCTTATTTGTTTATATGGGCTTTTTTTCACTCTCTTAATTAAAATTTATAACAAATTCCAACAGGGGTTAATTGAAGTGAAGAGGTCTTGCTTTCCATTAATTTGCCAGCCTTTCCAATATGCGACCAAGATTCTAGTTGATATATTAGCCCTGCAAGACACAAGCCACCTCCAAGTATATATAATGGCTGTGAAGCTGTTTTAGAGGTAGAGGCTACAGATAATAAAGGCGTTCCAACAACAATTAAAGCCAATCCAATATAATGATGTTTAGCAGCTATTTGTAGCTGATCTGAGGGGTTTGTTTTATATATCCCAACTGTTACATCGTTTTGAGCCGAACAATTAAGGCTAATTAGTAATCCTGATAGTAGTAATATTTTTTTCATGGCCTTAAGTTAAAAATTTAGAACACTATTCCTCTTTAAATAAAGAGGTCTGACCACCGGGGCGTGTCCATATTGCTTTTATTTTTGCCGATGGCCTTTCTAGTTTCCCTCTAAAGCACGCATATATTTTTTTAATGTTTTTATTTCTTCATTTCTTAGTTGAATAGCCCGCTTTTGTTCCTGCACAATTTTTTTCATGGACATTTTTATTAATACTTTATTAATTAAACTCCACGGAATACCTGAGCGGGCGACGGGTATTAAAAGCGTGAAACACTTTTATTACAATCGGCGTGAAACATCACCCTACCGCCACCACACCCGGCTAGGGAGCGTTATACGAATAGGAGATGCCCACGCCGAAACGCGCAGCACCCCTTATTTTCGTATATTTATCCCTAGCCGGTTCAGTGGTGAAATAAGGCTGCTATTGTTTTATACCGTATTTTATCTTTATATCATTTTTAATATTTTTTATTTCGTTTTCTAAAAGCCCAATAAGTTTTTTTAGCGTGCTATTCTCGCTCATTAAGGTCTTTATGTTCCCCTCCTTTACCTTTTCAAGGGCTTTTAAATTCTTATTTTCTTCTAATAGTTTTTTAATCTCTCCCTTTTCATTATCGCTAGATTTATTATTGTTTTTAAAAATTTCCCCATGCCCTGTTAGTAGCCATTCGGGGTTTACAGAATAAACTGTAATTATTTTTTCTATTACCTCATAGCTCGGATTAAAAAATGTGAGCTTCCCCTTGACTATTTTTCCGTTTATCAAGTCTGAAATAACCGTAGATCGACTCATTCCCATTCCAGTTGCAAAGCTGTTGGGGTTCTTGTCTAACTCCTGAATAAGGAGCTTTAGTCTCTTATTAATTGGGTTCATTAGAAAAATAATAAGCCTGCCAATCAAACACTTACAGAATATTCTGTAATATTTCTTGACAATTACAGATTTGTCTGTATATTTGTCAAACCAATAAGACAAAGTAAAGCAAAATATGAAAGCTAACCAAATAAAAACTTCAGACAACGAATTGAGACATCGGATAGTAGATGTTAAAGAAGTCCTCCCGCTTCAATACACATTACTATTCACGCACTACTTCCCTGAATATAATAATGAAGAAGGAATAGAGAAAGTAAGGAGAGTAGTTAACCTTCGGGCGGTGGATCAAGACATAACAGAAAAACTAGAAAAGTTAATTGTCATTATAAACGAGAAAAAATAATGGAACTCCAACAAGAAATATTAAACGAGTTAAAAGCAATCAATGCCCGCCTAACCGCCAACGCATCAGATTGGTGTACTGCAAAGGAAGCTTGTCTGATCGTTGGCTTTTTTGGAAATGGTGGAGAGTGGAGATTACAAAAAGCAAGAAGGATGGGGTACCTATCTAAAACAAGAGGGGGGAAAGGAACGGTACCTACTTATTACAAGCCGGAGTTGTACGAGTTTTCAATGAAGCTATCAAGGGAGGAAATTAAAATATGAACCTACTCCTCCTAGTCCTAATCATAATACTTGTTATAACACAGGTTACAGATAATGAGGATAACTAAAAACTAACTAAAAACACTACATGGAACTACTAACTAAATACGGAATAACACTACACAGGCGCTTTCATCCTATGCTTACAGATTACCATTACGAAGTTAAAAAAGATGGAATCCTAATTCATGTAACAGGAAGAAACGAAGACCCGCTAATGGTAGAGAGAGAAGCGGAATTATGGGCTATTGACTTCATTAAAAAAACTCAAAGACATGAATACTAAAACCCAAAGAGAAATATTAAACAAGCCCCGCTATAAGCAGATCAACGAGATAACCTTCGGGTACAAGGCTGCTATTATCATACTGGTCTTTGCTCTTGTTTCAGTTACATCTTTAGCTCTATACTTATCCAATGAATACAAAGCTCTAGAAAACACGATTATCGAAAGGCAAATTAAATGTGCTGAGTTAGATCAAGACTGCCAGTACTACATGGCAAATCCAAAGTTAAGAGTAAGGTTAAAGGCGGAATTAAAAGGAATTAAAAAATAGACATATGAGAGAAATTAAGTTTAAGTCTTACGTCAAAGAGAATGGTAAAATCAGAAGTTATATATGGGAGCCATTTTCAGATCATGAACAGGAAGCAGATCGGATGCTACACGGAGAAATGATTGCTTGTAGATTGCAATTCACCGGTCTGAAAGATAAGAACGGGAAGGAAATTTACGAGGGGGACGTTTATATGGTTGCAAAAAACAAGAAATACATTGTTAAGTACTCAGAAGGAATGGAGTGCAATTTTGAATGGTACGGCGGGTGCTTTGTGTTGTATGATAATAATGATGTTTTATTTCCATTTGACGAATACGCAATGAAGCAAGGAGAAATCATCGGCAACATCTACGAAACCCCTGAATTACTTAAATAAAAAAAGGGGCTGAAAACACTACTTAACAGCCCCTATAACTAAAAACTAATACACAAAGCTATGAAAAAAACAGATCAAATCAACAAATCAATAGCATTTATAAAAGGAATGCTGGCCTCCGAGCTTGGAGTTAAGCCGGAAGATGTAGAAATGGACATAACTGTCAGCAAAGCTCCTGAAAGAATCATTACACAGTTACAGGCCGAAGGACTAGAGGTAAAAAAATACAAGGGTTACGATCAGAAGTACGTAACGATCGAAGATGAAAACCTAGTCTTACGGATCAATGGGCATGACAAATCTTTACTCTATATGATCGCTTCCGGAGTGAACCCGAAAGATGTGGACAGGGAAGAAAGAATTATGGAAGCACAGAGAAATCGGTATAATCATTTATAAAAACTAATAAACACTACAATGGGAAAATCAAAAGAGTTATTCAATCAAATCAGAGAAAAGGAAGCGCAATTAGAAAGCGTAGACTACACACAGGAGTTAAGACAATTTAATGAACTGGCTCCTAAAAATCTCTCCTCAGAAGAAAAGGCAGAGCAATTTATTTTAAACCTACAAAAACAAGGTAAACTATGAAAAAATCAAAAGTAATCACCGCAAAATTAGACGGTGAAAGAAATGGAAAGTATTACTTCCTGATCGAATTTGAGAATGGAGATCGCGGTAAATACTCACACGATAAAAACGAGCAGGATATTTTTATTGTCGGACAGGAAGCGGAATATCTTATCACTAATACAGAATCAAACGGTAAAACTTATACATGGATTAACCTTCCTAAAAAAGCAGCAGGCGGGTTTCCTAAAAAAGATATGGCTTTCGAGAAGCACAAACAGCAGCTTATTATAGCTCAATCATGTCTGGACAGGACAGTAGAGCTAATCATTGCCGAAAAGGTCGATTTAAAAGACTTAAAAACCTGTACGGATAAATTTATGACTTATGTAAACGAACTAGCAAAAAAGCACAATGAGCAATCTATATAATATTACTCAGGAATACCTGGATATAGCCTCAAAACTTATGGAGCTGGACGGGGAGCTTACCGATGAACTAAACGAGGCTTTAGCTATCAATAAAAACGATCTGGAAACAAAGGCCACTAATTACGCCTATGTGATCTTACAGGCTCAGATGGATAGTGAGATCATAGATAAAGAGATCGAACGCCTGATGTCAGCAAAAGCACGAAGAACAAACATGATTGCCCGCCTGAAAGAGAGAGTGAAAAACGCAATGCAGATTTACGGTATTGACAAGGTTGAAAGCCCTACTCTTAAACTTTCATTACGAAAATCAGAAGCCGTTGAAGTAGAGGACGTAGAGGAGTTGGATCAAAATTTCGTAACGGTTAAAGTTACTAAGCAGCCGGATAAGAAAGCCATTAAAAGAGCCATTGAGGACGGACAGGAAGTTAAGGGAGCAGTTATAATAACCAATCAGAACCTACAAATAAAATGAAGTTAGAATACCACTCTAATGTAAAACAAGGACAGCTTCAAATGAACGTCCGAAAGCAGATAGCCAAAGAATTAAAACACTTTGAAGGAAAGAGAGTGGAGATCAAAATTCAAAAGCTACAATCAATAAGAAGCATTCAGCAGAACAGGTATTGGTGGGTGTGTATGACCATCTTATCAAATGAAACCGGATACACAAAGGAAGAAATTCACGAGATCAGCAAATTCAAATTCTTAAAACGGGAAAAGGTAGTAGAGAAAACAGGAGAGATATTACCATACATCGAAAGTACTACCAAGTTAAAAGTATCTGAGTTTGCTGATTTAGTGAGTGAATTACAACGCTGGGCTTCTGAAACACTTAATGTTTACTTACCATCCCCTAACGAGCAAATTGATCTACTATGAAAAAACTACTCCAAAAACTCTTCCCTCCAAAGGATATAAACTACGGAAAGCCCCGAAACATGGAAGAGTTATTCTTAAAATTAAACGTAAGTGAAACAGCTTATAAGGCTTTAAGTGAAACAAGATTTGTTTATAAAAATAACTGATGCCAACGGTGAATGAATATCACAAGTACTTATGCGATTATTTGGGAAGGTTAAACGGGTTTATTCAATGGCAAAGATACAGCCAAAGACAAGTTATAACCCCTAAAGAAAGAGCTGGCATTAAAAGAGAAATTTCAAGAGTAGAACAAGAGTTAGTTAAGTTAAAGAAACGTAGTTAAAAGTAAAGCCTAGTTATGAGGAAATCGTTTATAATTTATAAAGATAGTTTAAGTGTTTTAGACGAGCTAACAAATGAGCAGGCGGGAATAATTTTTAAGGCAATAAAAGACTTTCAAAACGGAAATAATGTTGAGTTAGATTTTGCAATGAAGATGGTTTTTTTGCCTTTCAAAAATCAGTTTATACGGGATAATGAAAACTACAAAAAGAAGTCAGAAATCAATACTGTAAACGGTTCTATTGGTGGTAAGCGAAAGGTAGCGAACGCTAGCGAACGCAAGAAACGTGTAGCGATTCTACCCGATAATGATAGTGTTAGTGATAATGATAGTGTTAATGATACAAAGGGGAAATTCATTCCCCCGACTATTGAAGAAGTTAAAATCTATTTGAAAGAAAAAAAAATATCAGATGTTGAACATTGGGCAGAAAAGTTTTGGGGTCACTATGAGAGTAACGGATGGATGGTAGGTAAAAACAAAATGAAAAGCTGGAAAGCATCAGTTTCAACTTGGGATATGCCTAAATCCAAAGAAGCTAAAACAGAAACACCACAGGAAAGAGCAGCTAGGTTAAGATTTGAAAATGACGGTATACGAGCATGATAAAAGGGTTTAAAATATTAGAATTTAAAGACGTTCAAATCCCTATGGAAAAGCTCCACAAAATGGGATGGGAAACGGGTAGTTATGTTGGCTTTCCAAGTTTTGAGAAACACTACAACGTGCTAGCTGGATCATGTACGGATTGGATCGGATACCCTCAAAGCGGAAAGACTGAATTATGCTTAGAAGTTCTTTTGAACCTATCAAAATTTGAAAGCCATACAAGTTTGATTTATGCACCGGACATGGGAACATCGCTTTACATTTTAGTTAAACTGATCCATAAACATACCGGATATACTTTCAATAAAAAATACCCCAATTTCATCGAAATAACAGAGGCTTACAAAGCGTCTAACCATTTACTTCATCACTTTAAAATCCTTCATAGAACCGAAGCTAAAGCACGATTAACGCCTATTGAATTTTGGGAGTTTGCTAACGAATTATCTAAAGAAGAAAAGTTAAACCATGCAATGATTGATTCTTGGAAGGATATGTACCACGATTATAAAGCTCACGGCGGAAGTTACGCTCAGTATTTGAGTAATGTTCTTCCGGTAAGAAATGAGATCGCTGAGGAATCAGGATTGCATTTCCATACGATTGTTCACCCAAAGAATCCGACACGGGATAAGAATAGAAAAATTTATGCTCCATCGGTTGACGATATAGAAGGGGGAGCGCAATGGAACAACTCAGGAAAAAGCATTATAGCCGTACACAGAGAAAGTTTTGACGATACCGTAGCGGATATTTATTTCAGAAAGATTAAGCCTGAGAATGTTGGAAGGGCTACATCTACTCCGGTTTGTTTGAATTTTGACTATGCAACTTCAAGATATTGTTATCCTGATCCAGTTACCCAAATGAAAATATTTGCTAAGCCCAAAGAAAAAGAATTACCCCCTTTAAAACCATTAAAAAGTTATACTGAACCTGTAAAAGATGCACCGTTTTGAACTGGATAAAAGACACAAAATTTAGCATGAGCGGAAAAGAGTACACGATAACAGGGGTATGGTGGAACCAGGGAAAGAAAATAAGTTATGAATTTACAGATGGGAAAACGCCTTACGAAATGCCGGCAGATATTTTTGAATCAAAGCTAACAGTTAAAAACTACATAGGATGAAAACATTTACCCTATCAATCCAGCCCGATCTATTTGAAAAACAAATGGAGGCAGAACACGCTAGACTAGGAATAGATACAACCAAATGGAATAAGGCCATGTATTCTTACGCTAAACTTCTTCTTTCAAAGGAAAAGGAGCAGATGGATTTAATGGACGTTTTCAGAGAGTACATATCAAATTATTGCTCTGAAATGGAAAATTACATAGCTAAAAACCCCGATAACACCGCCCGAATAATAGAGATCAGGACAAGGCTTGACATTCTTATAAGCGTCTGCAATAGGTATGAGGATTTCCAAAGCATGTCAAGAAATTTAATGCACGAAAACATTGGGTTAAAGTCAAGAGAATTTAAGTTACGATCAACGATCAATGCTCAGGCAAAAGAGATTGAAAATTTAAAGGAATCACTAACCGAAAAAGAATTATAACTGAGATAAATGTACAAACCGAACCCATTAAGACCGGATCAAAAACCCGAAAAGCAAGCAAAGGAGAGAATAAAAAGCTCGGTAAAAAGAGTACATGAGGCGTATTCAATACCAAAACTAGTTAAAAAGCTGGATGAAGTGTTTTCGATCTTTATAAGACGTAGGAGCGCAGATAGTAACGGAATGGTAAAATGCTTCACAAGCGGAAAGATAATGCACTGGAAAGAATCTCAATGTGGTCATTTCGTATCTAGAAGGCATTACGCTACACGATGGGATGAAGTTAATTGTCAGGTTCAATCAGTTGGAGAAAACGTCTTTAATCAAGGGAATGCCCCTCAATTCGCTGTTAATCTGGATAAGATGTTCGGAGTAGGAACCGCAGAAGGATTAGTAATGAAAAGTAAAAATAAATTCAAGTTAGACTTTTTTACACTTAAATATTTAATACAGCAGTACACAGATAAAATCGAACAATTAAAATAACTAAAAACTAAAACAGATGAATACAAAGGAGAAAAAGGAGTTAGGGTACTTCCCGACAGAAATTGACAAAGCTATTGTTGCTCGATTTGGGGCAATAACAAAACCAAAAACAGAGTATGACTTCTTCGGTGAAATGGCATATAAAACCACATTCAACGCCAATGGAGCCCTAAGGACACGTATCGAAGATTTTATTGCTGGATTTATTGCAGGAAATCTTGAATTAAGAGGACGATTAGAAAAAGTATAACCCCCGTATCAAGAAAGGAGAAAAAATGAATAGAATAGTATTATCAAGTCATAGAATGGACTGGGAAACTCCAAAAGATTTCTTCGATATCTTAAACCATGAGTTTGGATTCACTTTGGATCCTTGTTGTGTACCCGAAACAGCAAAGTGTCCTAAGTATTTTACCCCCGCCGAAGATGGGCTTTCACAAAGCTGGGCAAATGAAATAGTTTACATGAATCCTCCATACGGGCGGGAAATAGGCGTTTGGGTTAAAAAAGCCTACGAGGAAAGTTTAAAAGGAGCAACAGTAGTGTGTTTACTTCCCAGCCGAACAGATACAAGATGGTGGTGGGCTTACTGCATGAAAGGAGATATCCGATTTATTAAGGGCAGATTAAAATTTCGAGGGAAAAATAAGGAAGGCGTCTATGTAAATAACAGTGCAACATTTCCAAATGCAGTAATAATATTTAAACCAACTAATATCTAACCCCCTCTCTTAGGGGATAAACAAAGGAAAAATGAAGCAAAATCTTCTTGAAGTATTGGAGCCATGTGTAGGATGTATGTATCATGTTTCATGGGCAAGCCATGGATGTGTTTGGCGGTGTATCTCAATAAACATTGAAAAGAAAACAGCTTTATTAAGAACTCCTAAAACAAGGAAAGAAATAACTGTTCGGCTTTCTGATTTAAGACACACAAGACAAGATCAATTTAAAATAGAATCCCTACTCACCCCAAAGGAGGAAACAAAATGAAAGCAACTAAAAAAGTTAAAATAACCCCGTATAATCTGAAAACTATTTCAGGAGGGGAAGAGTTTACAATGCAGTTTTCGGGGAGAAATTCTAAGGGAACTCTGATTAAAGTTGACATAGAGATGCAGGATTGGTGGATTAAAATTATGTTAAAAGACTTTAGAGCTGTTATCGCCAAAAAGCAAGAGTGGATTGACGAGTTAAACAAAGCATTTGAAAAACAGGAGGCAACAAAATGAAAGACACGACAATAAAAGTTCATAATGTAAAATGTCATTCCAAGGCATTTGAGGTAAAATGGGACGGTAGAAAGCCGTGGGAATATCGCCTGAATGATAGGAATTATAAAGAAGGAGAATTGATAAACGAAATGGAATTTAGAGTTCGTTCCAACTCATTTACCGGCCGGGAAATATTAGAAAGAATAGAATTTATTTTATACGGTGGAGAATACGGTATACTGGAAGGATATGTAATAATGACAACTAAAGAAATTAGCAGAAAAAAATAAACCATGAGACAAGCCCAAAAAGAATTAACCGACAAGATTGTTATGGTGCAGGAGGTTCACGAAGGAGCCTATGATTTTAAAATAATAAATCCATTAGTAAGATATAGTGTGGATTGGGGTACAGACTACGAAGAAATATGTAAATATGAGTTTATATCTACACACAAAGAAATGACCGAAGATAAGGTTAAGATGGTGGTGGAAGAATGGCCTAAAGATTCAGGATATTATATTGATTATGATGATGAAGATATAGCCGTAAAGGATACCGCCTTAGAATCCTACTCCTCCCTATTAAAGTCAATGGGGATAAATACGGTTAATCCTTTTGGAGAAAGACCGTCTTATCCAAGATATTTGACAAATTCAGTAAATGTTGATCTGAAAATAATGAATGATTACAAATCGGATTTAGCCCAATGGGAAGCAGCCGAAAAAGAGCTATGGAGAAATTTTGTACTACTCATAAATAAAAAATAAGATGGGAGCAATAGCGCAAGATTTTAACGATGGATCATGTTGTCAATTATGCGGACAATACTTCCAAGATCCAGGAAATATAGAAATGACCTATACGCATCACATTCCAGTAGTATGTTATGATTGTTGGGATGAATTAGATAAAACAGAAAAGGAAATGTACACAAGAGCAAAAACTAATACTATTTAACTAACCCTCCCCTGTAAAGGGGGTAAAAAGAAAAAAGACTATGAGCAGAACACACAGATTAAAAACATGGGCAGAGTTTATGCCGGATATAAAATCAGGACGTAAGCCATTTGAAATAAGATTAGATGATAGGCATTACGAAGAAGGAGATAACCTAATTCTTCAAGGATGGGATACTGAAAGCAAGGCGTTTACCGGCCAAGAAATCACAGTAGAAGTCGGATATATTTTAAAGGGAGGGCAGTTTGGGATCGAGAAAGGATTTGTAATAATGGGAATAAAATTGATAAACTCTAACTACTAACCTCTCCTATACCGGAGATAAGAGTAAAAAAGATGGAAAAGAAATCCAAATGTAAGCCAGCCACAAAAGAAGAATTAAAGTGGATTGAGCAATTTAAAAAGTTAGCCGAAAAATGCCCTAAAAAATTATGGTTGTTTAGCGGTTCTGGTACTTTGTATGTAATGAAAACTCCGGAAGACGGAAATGAAAACGGAGGGGGTTGTAATGGGTCCGGAGTAAATCAAGAGAATATAATTGATAGAATTAAGATAAGAAACGATGGAGGCGATTGGTA
>Ga0196964_10001036_pt1 | contig 14703 bp, 10 predicted proteins | sample S1_10metaG_FD_148615 | JGI IMG/M metagenome (GOLD analysis project Ga0196964, IMG submission 148615) | Soil microbial communities from Anza Borrego desert, Southern California, United States - S1_10 | ecosystem: Environmental > Terrestrial > Soil > Desert | place: USA: California | collected...
GCTTACAGCGTCGCACGCGCACCTGACGTTTGTTGTACTCGCTCAGCGGGGACACCTGACCAGTGTCGTTGGAACGAAGTAGGAGACAAGCGGTCCAAGAACGGTGCTCCCGAGGACAAGGCGCCGCCGCTTCCCTCAGCGGGAAGTGGACTAAAGGGAGACCGGACGCCCAACTTTCTCTTTCCTCCTGCCACCACCTCTTACCTCCTCTGTATCTTCCCTTCGCGAAAGTAAGAAAAAAAAACCACTTACTCCACTTCGCCCGCCGTTCCAGACCGAAGCTAGACTTAGCCTTGGCCGGACCCGCTTGGGGGTCGTCGTGATCGCACAACGACCCTGTCGCGGTTTTCAGGCGCGACTAGGTACGGCGAAAAGGCTCAGCGACAACCTCCCCGCAGCATTGTCAAGCAGGCCAAACAGGACTACAATCATGGGCGCAAAGTTCGTTGGGAAGGAGCATGCCGTGCTACCCGCGCATCTTGATTTCCGACTCTTGTTCGAGTCTGCGCCCGGACTCTTTCTCGTTCTTACTCCCGACCTTAAGATCGTTGCGGTAACCGATGGCTATCTTCGAGCCACGATGACGAGGCGCGAAGACATTCTAGGTCGTGGCCTGTTCGAAGTATTTCCAGACAATCCCAACGACCCAGGCGCGACAGGTGTCAGCAACTTGAGTGCATCGTTGGATCGGGTTCATCGTAGCCAGGCTCCCGACGTTATGGCGGTCCAGAAGTACGATATCCGCAAGCCGGAATCCGAGGGCGGGGCGTTTGAGGAGCGGTATTGGAGTCCGATGAACTCTCCTGTCTTCGACAAGAGCGGCCGAATTGTCTACATCATTCATCGTGTTGAAGATGTGACTGACTATGTTCGGCTAAAGCAGTCCGAAGCGGAGAACCTTAAGAAACACGCCGAATTGCAGAACCGCGCCGGACAACTGGAAACGGAGATATACCTCCGCTCCTTGGAACTGCGCGAAGTTAAGGCGGCAAGGGCGGAGGCAGAGAAACTCAGCCGCATGAAGGACGAGTTTCTGACCACTCTAAGTCATGAGCTCCGAACGCCGCTAACGCCAATACTCGGCTGGACGAAAATCCTGAGAGCCGGCCCGTCAGATAACGAGACGACATCCAAGGCGCTCGAAATCATTGAGCGCAACGTAAAGGCACAAACTGTCCTAGTCGAAGACCTGCTGGATGTGAGCCGTATCATCACAGGAAGGATGCAACTTGATCTTCACCCAGTAGGGCTTGCGCAGGTCGTAGAAGCCGCCATGGATGTGATTCGACCGAGTGCTGACGCCAAGGGGATTGGTGTCCGCTTCATCATGGAAAATTCGGTCGGTCCTGTTCGAGGTGATTTCAACCGGCTGCAGCAGGTGATTTGGAACCTTTTGAACAACGCCATCAAGTTTACTCCCAAGGGAGGCACAACCGAAATCCGGTTGTCACGTGATGGCTCAAAGATCGCCATTCGAGTCAAGGATTCTGGCGAAGGAATTGACCCAAGTTATCTTCCATTAGTCTTTGATCGCTTCAGCCAGAGCGACAGTTCGACTACGAGGAAACACGGTGGACTCGGTATTGGGTTGTCGATTGTTCGGCATATCGTTGAACTGCATGGCGGCTCAGTGAAAGCCGAGAGTCCAGGAAAAGGCCTCGGCTCAACCTTCACGGTTTTTTTTCCGGTACCCGCAATATCGATCACCATGGCCGATGCTCCGCCGTCCTACCCGTTCGCTGCCCTGGCCCCGAGTGGACGGTCGCTCCGCCTGAGCGGTTTACGGGTCGCGGTGGTTGACGACGAACTTGACGCGAGGGTGTTCGTCGCGTTCGCGTTGGAGCAGTTTGGAGCAGAGGTCCTCACTGCCTCTTCGGTCGCGGAAGCGCTCGACAAATTGAAGGGCTTCAAGGCAGACGTAGTAGTAAGCGACATTGGAATGCCCGATGAGGATGGTTACGTCCTGATTCGAAAACTTAGGAGTTCGGGGGTAACTACTCCAGCGATTGCATTGACAGCCTACGCCAGAGCCGAAGACAGACATCGCGCGCTCGCCGAGGGCTTTCAGCAACACTTGGCAAAGCCCGTGGAGCCGAACGAACTCGCGAAGAACATTGCGCTACTTGTGAATCGAAGCGCGTGAGCATCGAACGGCGAGCTGGAGTTCCCCTGCTGGCTGGAGTTCCCAGAAGCAGCTTGTGAAGCTTGCCCGCGGCTTGTTGGTATGTCATAGTTTCTCGTGACATAGCACGTCACCGTTGGAAGAACGCATGCGCATCGCTCGACACGTTGTGATGATTGTAATTGATGGTTTGCGGCCCGATGCGTTGTTGTCCGGCGATACGCCTGCACTGAAAAAACTGATCGCCGGTGGCACCAGCACAATGAAGGCGCGCACCGTCATGCCATCATGGACTCTGCCGTGTCATACCTCCCTGTTTTATGGTGTCGCGCCTGAGTCACACGGGGTAACGAACAACACGTTTCTGGCCAGCACGCGCCCACTCCCCAGCCTGGTACAAGTGATTCGCGCGGCGACGAAGCGCAAAACCGCGATGTTCTATAATTGGGAAGAGCTGCGCGATATGGCTCCGCCGGGTAGTCTCGATGCTTCGATGTTCATCCATTACCAGAGCATGGACGGCGATGCTTCGGATCAAACCCTTTTTGCCGGAGCGGGCGAGTGGCTGGCAGAACATGACTTCGCGTTTGCATTTGTGTACTACGGAGCAGCCGATGTAGCTGGCCACGAACATGGCTGGATGTCCGCCGAATACATGGAACGAGTGCATGCTGCAGATCGCGCCGTGGGACGGCTCCTTACCAAGCTGCCCTCGCATACAAACGTGATCGTCCTTTCGGATCACGGCGGCCACGAACGAACTCATGGGACCGACTGCGACGAGGACGTCACGATCCCCGTGATCCTGCACGGTCCTGAGCTTAAAGCTGGGCGAACTTTAACCTCGCCTGTAAGTATTCTGGATATCGCGCCCACCATTACGACCTGGATGGGCATCCCGAAGCCGCCCGAGTGGGAAGGTTCGGCGATCTCATGATCGCTCGCCTCGCGCCCAGCCGCAACGCTACCGCCGCAGTCTTCGCGGCTAAGCTTGCCTGGGGCTTGCCGGTATGTCACAGTTTTCCGCGATTTTCCGCTGTTTTCCGCAGCCAGCAAGCAGGCTAATCATGTAACCTGCTACGAGATAGAGGTTTGGTGATTTTCATGGGAACGCTTTCCTAAACCGGAGGTCGTGGGTTCGAGTCCCGCCGGGGATATTTGCCCTAAACCTAGTGCAGTAGAGGATTATGAGTTCCTAATTCCTGACGTTCCTATCCACATTTGCCGTTCGACGAGGGCGTATCCATGGCAGATTCGAAACGTCGCGGCAAGAGTCATTCAAGAGGAAAGTCCAGCGACGCTCCGGCTCCGGCTCTGACTACCAACGAGCGGGCTTCATTTCGTGAGCAGATTGCGGAGCTCGTCCGCGAAAGTCTCGGATCCGGAGCGCAGCGCCGGCTGCCATCCGTGCGGCAACTTGCGTCAATGTACGGCGTGAGCGTGGGCACCGTTGCGAATGCTTTGAACGATCTTAAGAAGAAAGGCATCCTCAAGACTTTGTACAAGAAGGGGATCTATACGACCGATGCCGTTCCGGTCGGTCAGAAGATCCGCAGCAGCACTATCGGCGTGATCGGGCAGGGGTGGGACGATGTGTTGCGTGAACACAATTACTTCGAGATGTTCAACGGGATCAGCGAGATTGCCGAAAAGCGTGGTTTTCGCGTGCGCTACCTTGGCACGCGCCGCAGTGAGAATCTCGCCACGGACGGATCACTCCCTCCTGGCACAACTGAGTGCGCCGGGATTGTGTACCTCTTGAGCGAAGGTCCGTCGCCGGCATTCTTGAATGCCCTGTACAAACACCGCGTCCCCTGCGCCGTAACCGACTGGTTTGATAAAAAACTCAGGGCCGACGGGGTGCTCATGGACAATGCCGCCGGTTGCAGAGCGGCCGTCGAGGCACTCATCGAACAAGGCCACACCCGCATCGGCTTCATCAAGGCGACATACGGGCAAAGCACCGCCGAACGCGAGCAGGGTTATCGGGCCGCGTTGGAAGCCGCGGGCATTCCGTTCGATAGTGATCTGGTGCGTGCCGCGGAAGTGCATGTCACTGGTGGCTTCGACGCTGCGCGCGACCTGCTCCGATTTGGCGTGACCGGAATCATGTGTCATAACGATCATCTGGCTGTCGGTGCGCTGCTGGGCGTTGAGAGCCGCGAGTTGCGAGTTCCGGACGATGTCAGCGTCGTCGGATTCGGCAACCACGCCAGCAGCATCAACCGGGCGGGATTAAAGCGACTCACGACTGTGCACGTGGACATGGCCGATGTCGGGCGGAAAGCGGCCGAACTTCTTCTCCGCCGCCTCCAGGGCGATAGCGCTGACCCGCGTGTGGCTCGAGTCCCCGTGAGGTTTCTGCCGGGAGATACCGTGGCACGATGTCCGCGCCGCGCGGCTCTCAAGGCGCGCTGAGACCCGTCATCTTGCGCCGGTACATGGCTGGAGCGAAGCCAACCTCTTTGCGGAAGATCCGGTGGAACTGCGTATAGCTGCCGAAGCCGGCCTGGAGTGCTGCCGCGAGCACGTTCTTTCGCCGGCCACGCTGGTAGAGACTGAAGAACCGGCGCAATCGCTCCCTGTTGCGGTATGCGACCATCGACACGCCGGTCTGCTCCTTGAACAGGCGGCTGAGACGGGCGGGGCTCAGCCCGGCCCGTCGTGCGAGTTCATTGAGGCCCAAGGGTGTGGTCTCCGCCTGGATGAGGCGCACGGCTCGTTCGACCGCTGGATGTACGTCGAAACTGGGCGTGATGCGCTGGTCGGCGGCATATGCTCCCCAGGCAGCCAGCGCCGCATAGCCCAGCCCAGCGTTAAAACACGCACGGTCCTGATGAGCGTCGCACAATTCCTGAAACAGCAGATGCAGGCGCTCGGTCTGGTGCTCAGGAAGTATCTTGCAGAATGAATCCGGCGCTTGCGAGTTGAGTAGAGCACCTGACTCGGGCGTCGTGCAGACGCTCCTGAGCAGGCGCTCGTTCCAGACCAGTACCCACATCTCGTAATTGGCCGCACGATCAATCAGCACATGATTCTGCTCGGGAAACAACCAAAGCAGAGTCCCACGCTTGAGGTCGAAGCGCTTGTTGTCCACGAGGCAGACGGCCGTTCCACGCGTGCACAGATTCAATTCGAGTTCGTCATGGCGATGAACGTGGTACATGGGTGTCTGGGAACTCAGGTAATGCCGCACCGCACCCTGATAACCATTGGGTATATCGAGCCGTTCTTTCATCAGCCCGACTTTAACGCCAGGTTTTCAGGGCACGACAAAAAATGGAAAGTTAACGCTACTGTTATGGAAAGAGCCGGAGGGGTGCGCAGGGTACTCTGGATGAGTTGCGCGAAAGTGCGCCGACATTCGAAGAAGACCGGCAACCCGCTGCCGTCGAACCCTGGAGACAAGCATGAGCACGAGGACCATCACATTACCGCGGATTTCAGAAGCTCAGCGGCGGCAATACCACGAAGAGGGCTACATGATCTTAGAGCGCGTCATCGGCGGAGAGCATCTGCAGATGCTGCGTGAGGAATGCAAACTTTTTATGGACAACGAAGACCGCCGGGTGCAAGCCAGTGGCGGCAAGCGCAATCCTGCGGGGTACTTTATTTCGCAGCGGTTCCGGGACAGCGCGAGGCTGCATGAGTTCATCTTCGGCGATTTGATGGCGGAGATCTGCAGGAACACGCTGGGAGATTCGGCGTACCTGTTCTGGGAGCAGTATCTGGTAAAGGCCGCCGAGAACAGCCCGGCGTTCGCCTGGCATCAGGATAGCGGTTACGTCGGGCTTCCACATAAGCCGTACTTGACCTGCTGGTGCGCATTGGACGATGTGACCGAGGAGAACGGAACGGTCTATGTCATGCCTTTCTCAAGACAGGGGACGCGCGAGCTTGTTCTCCATACTCGCGATGAAGCGACCAGGGATCTTGTCTGCTACCATGGCAGTGATCCAGGGGATCCGGTTGTCGTTCCGGCTGGCAGTATCGCCTGTTTCACGAGCTTGAACTTTCACCGCAGCGGGCCGAATCGATCAGACAGGATGCGCCGCGTCTATCTGGCACAATACTCAGCCGAACCCATCCAGAAGACCGCCGAACCCGCCTTCGCGATCCCGTTCCTCAGCAACGGGCGTAACGTTTACAGGAGATGCCCCCGTCGGGATCTTGTCTAGGTCGGACTTTACATCGGAACTGTCGTGGCAGCCTGATGCTACAGGAATGGTGAGAAGTTTTGAAAAATGCTTCAATGAATTAGAGACGCATGGAGTACTAATTATGTGAACAGATGTACAGGCTTGTATTCGCCGTCTCTAAGGGTCCAGCACATGCGCCACATTCTGCACGGCTGCGCAGTCTTCCTGTTCTTCGTGCTCGCCATGAGCCACGCTGCTGAGACGCATGAGCCAGCGCTGGAGACGCAGAAGCTGGTTTCATCTTTCGAAGACGACAAGCACGGTTGGAGCAATGGCGTGCTGTCCAAGGAACACGCCACCGACGGAAAGCAATCGCTGCGCATTGAAGCTAACTGGGCCAACCTGAGCGCCAGGCAGGATTGGTCCGGATATGACTATCTGAAGATCGACACTTACATCGACGCGAAGGACCCTTACCCAATCCAGATCACTATCCGGGACACGCAGAGCCGCGATTATTGGACGCGCGTGAACTACTACTCTGTTATTCCGCCCGGCTGCAGCACCCTGGTGATCCCCGTCCAGCAGTTGTATGTGGGTGAAAAACAGTTCCCCGGACGCAAGTTGCTTCTGAAAGAGATTGCCGACGTCGCGATTGTCCTGGGCGACAAGCCGGCGGCGCCGCTGTTTATCGACAACATCCGCCTCGTGCGCGACGACGAGCCCGCAAAAGCGAAGTTCGACGGGCTGATTGCGTTCGATCTTGGCCCTGACTCGGGTCCGGTAATGGAAGGTTTCGCGCAACTGACGCCGTCGATGACCTACACCCCAACTCGGCGCTTTGGGTTGAAGGATGCAAATATCTGGCGGCCGTTCGACGTCCTGCAGCCGGATCCCCTCTACCAGGACTCCATCATGATTCAAAAAGGCGGCATCGCCGTGGACGTTCCCAACGGCAAGTACCGCGTCTGCACCAACATTGACTTTGCCGGAGGGTACTGGGGAGAAGTGGCACGCTATCGAAACCGCCGGGTGCTGGCCGAGGGGAAAGAGGTGGTAAATGAGAGCATGGACTTCGAAGCGTTTAAGCAGAAGCGTTACCAGTCTTGGAACGTTGAGGTCCTTCCGACAGACAACACTTTCGACGTGTTCCAGAAGCGCATCTTCAAGGAGAAAGTATTCGAGGTTGACGTGCAGGACGGGCAGCTCAACGTTGAATTTGAAGGAATGGATTTCACCTGCGCTGTCTCAAGCTTTATCGCCTTCCCTGTTAACAAGGCTGCGGAAGGCGAGAAGTTCCTGAAGTATGTTGAAAACCGTCGGCGCTTTCACTTCGACAACAATTCAAAGCGCATTCTCCATCGCGCCACTGGAGATCCGCTGTCTCCTTCGGCCGAGGATAAGAAGCGGGGATACATCGCGTTCAATCGCGAATTCATGCGTGAGATGTACTACAACGACACGCCCTTCAAAGCCGAACTCAACCGCCCCTTTGCCGCGCACGCTTTTGCCGGGGAAATCGAACCGATCTCCATATGCCTGCTGCCGCTGCAGGATCTCGGCAAGGTAACGGTGAGCGTCTCCGATCTGACCGGTCCTGGGGGCAAGATTCCCGCGAGTGCGATCGCGACCAGTTACCTCTCCTACCGTTTGCTGCGGTGCAATCTCGACGGCACCGTGTACACGATCGCTCCTCGTGTGCTCATGCCGATGAACTCCGTCAACATGCCGCGCAATATCGCACGCCGCTTTCTGCTGACGGTGCGAACGCCAGTAGCTGCCAAGCCTGGCGTGTACAAAGGCACTGCCAGGATCCAGCCGGAAAAGGGCCAAGCGACGGACCTGCCGCTCGAGTTCACGGTTCACACCGGAACATTGGATCCCCTCGACGTTCCCGCCGGGCCGATCGGTTACACGGCAGACGTGCCCTGGTTCGAAGATGATCCGGCGGCGAAGGCCTTTAACCAGAAGCTCAACGAGAATGGACTGAAGAAGATGCGTGAGTACGGCTTCACGTTCTTCGCCGGCGCGCCTCTCATTCGTTACAGTGGCTTCAAAGATGGAAAGCCGAATCTTGATTTCTCTGCCGGCGATTCAACGATGAAGTTAGCCAAAGAACTCGGGTTCCTGGCGGTGAACAGCTATGGCGCGGGCCTCGTCGACATTAATGCCTATGCGCGCGATCTCGAGAACATGAAGAAGGCCGGCTTCAACGACTACAGCGAATTCATTAAGGCCGTTTATACGGAAGTGCAGAAACACGCCGACGCGCAAGGCTGGATCCCAGTGTACTGGTGCCTTGGCGACGAGCCGCACGGTGACGCGCTTATGGAGGCCGTGGCGAATGCGGAAGCCTATCGAAAGGCGTTCCCGAAGGGGCCTCCGTACTTCACCGCCTACTCCAGCTTCTGCGGCGCGAACGCCGAAGACCACTTCTTCAGGTTCGCGAAAGCGCTGCATCTTCCGACGTGGGCTCTGCACGACCAAGCGAGCGTCAACCTGCTCAAGCCGCATGGCGGGGAATGGGCATTCTACAATGCCGGGTCACCACGCTGGATTTATGGCGACTACCTGTACAAAGCCGCTAAACAGTTCAACCTCAAGTTCCGCGCGACGTGGCACTGGAACAACGTTTACGGAGATCCATATTACTGTCTCGACGGCCGCGCCGAGGACTTCAACCATCTGAACGGCTCGCCAGACGGCACGCTCGTCCTGGACATGGTGATGGAACACAGCCGTGAAGGAATCGACGACTATCGCCGGCTGGTGACACTCGCCCGCCTGTGCAAAGAAAAGAAGGGAACGCCCGCGGCAGACGCCGGCGAGAAACTGATCAATGAACGAATGAACAGCTTCAAAATCGGGCAGTATGACCACGAGCCGCTGTTCAGCATCGAAGACTATGACGCGTTCCGCGCGAAGACGAACGCAGCCATCGACGCGCTGAGGAAGTAAGCCGCGCAACGCTGTTCATAAATTCCGTCCGGGCACGTCGCTGCTAGAATTACTGGCATTCTTGAGTTCGAGGCGGTGGAAAGCGCCGAGCGGATACTGTCCAGCAATCATCGAGTCCACCATTACACCATTAAAGGAGCAACCCGTTGGCTGAGGTTAACCGCAAGATACGTCCCACACCGAGCGACGAGTACCTCGGCAACCCGCATAAGGGTTGCTGCACGTTTCAACGCTTCAACGGAGACGCGCTGAATCCCGGGGACGGCTGGAGCGAAGAGGGGCCGCTGACGTTTCCAGCGCGTGTTCATGAAGGCGTCGCGCCAGGATATCTTCCGAGCACCGTCTCGTATTGCCGCTGGTTCTGGCGAGCGATGGAACCCGAGCGTGGCAAGTACGACTTCTCGATGATCGACGGCGCGTTGAAAACGGCCGCAGAACGCGGACAAACGCTGGCTGTCCGGTTGATGGCCTTTGGCTGGGAGTCGCAGCCTCAACTGCCTGACTGGTACGTCAAACAATACCCCACAGAGGAGGCCAGCGGCGTGGCTTACCGTGCGCCGATCCATGATTCTCCAGAGTATCTGGAGACATGGGGCGGCTTTGTGAAGGAGTTCGCGCGGCGGTACGACGGCAAGCTGGAGTCGATCGATATCAGCTACATCGGCCCGTGGGGCGAAGGCGCCGGTGAGTGCAGCGAAGCGCAGTGCCGGCGGTTCGCAACACTCTGGCAGCATGCATTTAAGAAGACGCCGAGGCTGGGATTGATCGCTGGCGTGCAGATGAAGGCGGCGGTCGAAAGCGGCGCGGGCTGGCGCTGCGACTCCTTCGGAGATCTTTCCGCCGTCGGCAATGAGCAGGTCAGCAGACATGTCTCCTGGAACCACCACTTCGACTGCTACCCGAAAGCTGTGTACGAGTGCGGAGCGGCCGATACGTGGAGGACAGCTCCCGTTCACCTCGAATCAGCATGGGTCCCCCTCGGCTGGCAGAAGGCAGGCTGGGACTTGGACTTCGTTCTGGAACAAGGCTTGAAGTTCCACGCCACTTACTTCATGCCAAAGTCCTGCGCCTTGCCTGAGGAATGGATGGGTAAACTGAAGGCATTCTGCAGAAAGTTGGGCTACCGTTTCGTACTGCGGCAGGCCTGTTTCAAGCGCGAGGTCAAGGCCGGTGGCACGCTCACTTTCGAGTCCTGGATCGAAAACATCGGCGTAGCGCCGATCTACCGCCGCTACGACTTCGCGCTGCGCTTCCGGCAGGGCGACTCGACTTACCTCATAACACTCGACGATGTCGATATCACGAAATGGCTGCCTGGAGACGCATGGATCAACACGGAAGTGCGTGTGCCCGGAGAACTCCGCCGCGGATGGGTCGAATTGTCAGCAGGCCTCATAGATCGAAACACAAAGAAGGCCGCCGTAAGATTTGCGGTCAAGGAACGCTTCAGCGACGGCTTCGTTCCACTCGAGGGCTTTGAACTCGTGTAACCGCAAGCGATCGACTGCAATACTGACAAATGCGTATGTCGGCCGGGGTATCAACCTGCTGAAGCCGATCCTGCCGAGCGGCGCTGCAGACATTCGCCGTCAACTTCAAGTTCTGAGCAGCGGCTGTGCCCGGGGTCGGCGGCATGGCGCTGATCTGGATGACAATGCGCGGAAAGAGAAAGCCTTCCATGGCCATCTTCATCATTGAGTGCTATTGCAGTGCCGACATAGAGATTTCGAGCAGGCCACGCGCTTCGCAGCAGTCCGCCGACACTTCAAATTGACGTTTCGGCTCGATTTGGGCGATCCCTCTCGCAGGTGCAACTCGTGTGCGGCTCGATGTGACGTGATGACCTTTCGCACCTCAAGCGCATCTCGATGCGCGTACGAATCAAGCGCTTCATCCAGCGGTTGGTTGCGCGCGCCTCGCCGATCTCAAACACGGCGGCAAGCTGCCGGCAAGCCGCTTGTCCAACAGACGCACCTCAGGTCGGAGCAGGGCGCCAGATTAGCTAATAGCAGCGACCGTTAGATAAACCGGAGGCCATGGCCAGATTCCATTGAACCACTATTAAACTCTTCTGCAGTTTTGTTTTACTTAAGTTTCGATTGGAAGTGCACGTGACTGGCGGTCACAAACCTCTTTGCCCCAAAAGCTTCAGGTGACCGCGGTCTATAATGTCCGTCATGAGGATGGTGTTGCCGTAAACAGTGTGGCACAGACTACATCGATGAGCCGGCCACGTCATGGCAGATGGCGCGTCCAGCCACAAACAAGAAATCGTACCTCGATGGATTCTCGGAAATTGTTGTAACATTCTTCACGCTCGTACCTGTCCAATTTGTAGGGGTCTGTTCATTACACGCTGAGGCAACACGTGGAAGTAGCTCAAAGAGTGAGCTTATTGGAAGGGATCGTTCGCGAGCACCAGGCGCGGCTTCGCGCCTACGTCTGCTCTCGAACCGGCGATCCGGAAGCCGCGGACGATATCGTCCAGGACGTCTTCCTGATTGCCTACCGGAAGCTCGACACGCTGGATTTAAAAGAACCGCTGTTTCCGTGGCTCCTGACAGTGGCTCGCAGCCAGGTTCGGCAACGGTGGCGTTCGCAGGAGCGCTCCAACCTGGACGAGCGCATTTCGTCGCTCGTTTCACAACGATTGGAAGAGGAGCACGCGGACGCGCCGGGATCCGCGTTTGAGGAGCATTTTGAACAACTCAGGAAATGCGTCGAGCGGCTACCAGGGAAACTTCGCTCGTTGATCGATCTTGTTTATCGGGAAAACAAGTCGTGTGACGAAGCATCCAGCACCGTCGGAATGAACCCGACGGCCGTGCGCGTTGCCTTGCACCGCGCCAGAAAGGCGCTGCGGGAGTGTGTGCAGACGTCGTTGGGAGGCGCGCACCGATGACAGACCGCCAGATCGAACTGAGTGAGCGCTACCTGCAGGGAGAAGCGACGCCGGAAGAGGTGCGCGCGTTGTTGAGGGAACTCGAGGCGGACGAGAAGTTTTTCGAGGAGTTCAAACACGAGTGGGAAACGCATTGGCTGCTCAAGACCAACGCGCACGCTCATGCACAGGATGAAAGCTACGTAAAACGTGTGATCCATTATGTCCACGCGACTGAAGATAAGGAAGGGTTTCTGCAAAGTGTCAAAGCTCGCATACAAGACAGTCCACGGCGGCACCGTAGGCTCTGGCCGGGCTTTGCCATGGCTGGCGCTGCCGCCGTTCTGATACTGGGAGTCCTCGTGGCTCTCTCCACGAACAAGCCGACCACCCCGACTGGAACGGAGCCGCCGACAGTGGCCGTGGCGGCGACGGTGAAAAGCTCACAGACTGGCGTCACAGTGAAACGGGCAAGCGCGTCATTGGTGGTTCAAGCCGGGGGTGAAATCCAGGTTGGCGACCGTGTACTCGCGGCTGCGGACAAACCCGTCTTGCAACGCGAGGATGGCACCACGTTTCAACTCAATGCCAGCGCCGAGATGGACTTCACCAGCACCGAGACGCCGAACACAGCGACTCTTCTCGCTGGCAGCATCTTTGTGACTGCTGCGCAACAGAAACCCAGGGTCCCCCTGATCATCCGCACGCCGACAGGCGTGCGGGCAGAAGTCGTGGGCACCCGATTTGAAGTCGCAATAGAAGGCGAGAAGACGCTGCTGCGTGTCGAGGAAGGTTCGGTTCGCTTTGGCCAGGTAAACGCGACGGTGCTGGTCCCTGCTGGCAAGATGAGCGAAGTGAGCGCCGCGGGTACTCCCGCAACGCCGTCACCCTTCTCCGGCGCAGTCGCGGGATGGCGCAATGGCACCGCCCCACAATCGAAGCGCACGGGAAACCTGCTGGCAAATCCGGGCTTCGAGGCTGAGCTTGAACATTGGACGGTCGAACCGGCACAGGTCAAGGGCACCGCGTGTGTCATTGATCAACGGGAACCCTCCGATCCCAGAAAAGGCAAGGTGCTGAAAGCTCCGAACGCGGGAAGTTTCCTCCTCGGCCAGGCTGTTCCCTGTGTTGGCGGCGTGAAATACAGAGCGAGAGCCACCATCCACACAGTCGCCGGAAGCTTCACGCTGAAGCTCCATTTCCTGGATGAGAAGGGCGAAATGCTGAGAATCCAACAGTTCGAGAAGTCGCGCCCGGGCGAGCAGCGTGAAATCGGGGGCGAAGTTGTGGCCCCAGAGGGTAGCGTTTCCGTGCGCTTCGAAGTCGAGGCATCCAACGCTGTCGGCTTCATTGACACTTGTGTGCTGACCGCCGACGAGTAACTCCCGCCAAGATAGTATTTTCAAGTTTTCTGTAACAGATCCTCTCCGTTCTGCCTGTGCATTGCAGATTCGAGAGCAGCTTGTCGGCTGCCACGTCTATACTCGGAGAGACCTCATGAAACAGGCCCTCATGGCGGTGATGTACTTCACCGTTGCCGCCCTCCTGCTCTTGCCGTCCAGGGCGCACGCGGCGACGACAACTCTCGGCATCAGTACCCAGCCACGGTGCACACTGACGGGACAACCCATCGCACCGGGTGTTGTCGTGGAAGTTCTCTCAGACGGTGCACTTGATAAGAATTTCACCGGAACAGTGACGGCGAGCAAAGCAACCGGCACGGGCACACTCTCCGGCACTCTCTCCGCGACCGCCGTGGCTGGCGTCGCCACTTTCACGAATCTGCGCATCACCGGGTCTGGTGCGCATACGTTGCGCTTCACAGCTGCGGGGTCGACGGTGGACTCAGTTTCGTTTGCGATCCGTGAAGCCCCCTACACGACGCGAGGCGCGATTTTGCCGGAACATCAAATCACGGATTCTGTGCACTCCGTCACTACGCGCTACAAAATTTTCGTTCCATCGTCGAATGTTGTGGGAACGACGCCCACGGCCGCCAATCCGGTCCCGCTGATTATCTACGGACATCCATTCGGTTCGTACACGGACCCCCAGATCATGATCGGAGGGGAGTTCGGGAAGCGCGTGAATGAGAACGCCAATACCTATCCTTTCTTCGTCGTCTTCCCGGCAATCGCCGCGAACACGGAATTGGACAAAGCCGGCTGGCATGTCGTTCTTCCTGAGATCGTGGCACGCATGCGCGCCGACGGCTACCACATCGACATGACACGCATTTACTATTACGGCTATTCCACAGGCGCCATTCACATGCCGAATCTCGTCGTTCGGCATCCGACTTTCTGGGCCGCTCTCCTGGCAAACGACGGCAGCTTTACGAGCATCCAAATGACGCGGAGCGGCGTGGGGCCTCCGCTCGGGCACCTTCCCGGGCACTTCTATGATCCGACGGGAGTCGACACCGCGACCTTTGCTGAAGTAGGCCGGATTATGGCAGAAAGCAACGTGGCGCTCGCTTATTACGACAGCAGAGAAGGGAACTGGAACAACGCTGGCCGAGACACGAGTGACGTCAGACCCCTTCTCGACATCATCGATTCGCAAGTCACTGCGAAGTTCGAGCGCTCGCACGGCTAGACGGT
>Ga0196964_10001037_pt1 | contig 14700 bp, 15 predicted proteins | sample S1_10metaG_FD_148615 | JGI IMG/M metagenome (GOLD analysis project Ga0196964, IMG submission 148615) | Soil microbial communities from Anza Borrego desert, Southern California, United States - S1_10 | ecosystem: Environmental > Terrestrial > Soil > Desert | place: USA: California | collected...
GGTATTTTATTTTCACCAGTTCATTACATGGCATCATGGTAATTGTTAATGAGTCAAGACTACCAAAAACATCATTATAACAATCTGGCAAACAAGGTGGTGGATCCTGAGCTAATGCATTACTTGATGAAAAACAGAAAACTCCTATAAGACAGAAAACCGCAAGGAAGATGCCTCGCTTTACATGTGTAAACATAGCAATTCTCCTAAACAAATAAAAAAAATAATTGGTGAAATTTCCAGCGGTTATTTTTTGGTTTTACCGGAAATTTTTTGAGGTCGCGACTCTCTTGGAGCACAACCTACCACAATTTTTTTCTTCAGTCAAGAGCCAGGACGCACCAGTATTTCTACGCACCAAATCCAGGTGACAAAACTCACCTTTTCGGGTGATAGTAAATTTACCTACCCCTTTTTTTTTTATTTTTAGAATTTCATTATACTTGTCGTTTGACATTTCTACCCTGTATCCTTTTTTCAGGAAAGCACAGCATTTTCTATCACCTTCTCCATGCTTCAGTTTTTCGATATGCTTCATATTTACAAGCGTTGACTTATCTGTGGCAAAAAACTCATTCTTCAGGAGAAGCTCTCTATAATTTTTTAACGGTTCCTTTACCCGTATGGCGGGATCGCTGTCAGAGCAAAGCATGAATGTAGTATAATTCCCTTCCACAAAGCAGTAGATAATTTGTGAAATGGGTACCTCATGCATATCGAGGCTATAGTAAAGTTGAAGCAGCGGTTCTTCAGTATGGCGCGCCTCGGCATACCGCAGAAAGGCCGAGGTTTTTCGCGCACGCAAATACGCAGAGTCCTCCCTGTAGATTTTGGCCTTGTTTATAGCCCCGGTAAGTTCATCAGGATCTATTGGCTTCGTGAGAAATGCTACAACGCTATGGGCGATCGCATCTATGGCATACTGCTCCCAATGCGTTACGACAATAAGAGCAAAATCCCTCTCTTCAGGCTCAAGCGCACTCAGCACATCAAAGCCTGTACAACCGAAAAGGTGTATATCAAGAAAAACTACATCTGGCTTTGAAGAACGGATTGCCCTAAGACTTGATTTCAGGCATTCACCCTCACCTGTTATCTCTGTCTGCCCCGGGCAAAGTTCCTCCAGCATACCTTTTATTACTTCCCGTGCGAAATACTCATCGTCTATTATTACCGCTTTTAGCGCTGGTGATTCCATACTGTCAGAAACATTCTGTCCACTTCTTCTTTATCCGGGTAAATTAGGGATTAATTTTAATCTGGCCAAACAGGCATAATAGAAGTGTCAGGACCAAGGGGATAAAAATGCCATTTTCAGGTGATATGCAGAAATTTTAAAAGTGCCGCAGAATAAACAAAAAAGGTGAGTGGCACAAAACACCACTCACCTTTAAAGACTCACTGTCCAGTCCACTGCCTTTTAAAACTTTTCACCCGCCCTGCACAGTGCACATTCGTCTGCCGGCCAGATATTACGCTTCATCTGGAGAGCACTTATCTGCCTCACATTCATGATGTTTGGTTGTGTGGAAAGATCAATTGCCACACCTATTCCCACAAGGCGCGCATCCTCTTTTAAAACTTTTTTGGCGATTGTCTTAAAATGGTAAATATCATCGGTGAGAATTTCGTCTATAAGTAAAACACGGTCACCTGCATGAATTTCAAAGCCCTTGAGCAGTTCGGGCTCATCATCTATATGTGTACTCCTGGTATAGACCACTCTAGCTTCGAGCTGACGGGCTATCTCTGCTGCAAGCAGTACACCACCAAGACGCACGGAAATTACAAGCTGAATATCCATATCCCAATAATGTTTGACTATCTCATATGCAATTTTGCGGCAGTACGGCGGGAATTGCAGCGCTTTGACAAGACAAAAATCCATATCAGTATGGCGACCGTCTGGCGCTATAAAGTGACCATGCACAAAGGCATTGCGAGCCTCTAAAATCTCGATTATTTCGGCTGAATCCATTATATGCTGATTCTTTTATGATCTATTGTATAACTAAAAAAAGGCGCATATAATATGCGCCGGAAGTTAAAAATTATTGTCCTGCCCATGTACATAAGTAAAGGTCAGCATCATTAGCCATGAGTGGATGCGATGGCACAATGCGTACGGTACAGCCTTTATAGCCGCTATCAGCACAAGAGATACTTCCTTCGAAAATATGCACTCCGTCAGAATGAATGAGCTTTAACGGCGAGGAAGATCCTTTTAAAATCTCACCAACACTTGTCACATTACCCATATACGCCTGCACGCGAATGTCTTCCGGCCGGAGAACTCCAAGCTCGACACGCGCACGCACAAATATTTCACTGCCAACTTCCGCATTGTCCCCACCACTCACCTCCAGGTTTTGCACGCGAACCCCATTCCATGCGCTGACGACATGCTGCTTCCACTGCTGGATCTGGCGTGCTTTCTCTCCATGATCACTCAGCATATTAGAATATCCCTTCATCGCCGGCATATAGAAACGGCGAGCATAGTCGCGCACCATACGCATCGTGGAGAATTGTCCTGCATTGCTTTTGATACACTCTTTCATATAGGTCACCCACTGCTCGGGAACGCGGTTAGGTCCACGGTCATAGAATAGCGGCGTGATAACGCGCTCCAGCAGGTTATAGAGAGTTCCGGCATCAACAGCATCCTGCTCATCAGGATTTGGCAACTCCTCGCCAAGCCCGATTGCAAATCCGTTGCGGCCATTATAAGCTTCATCCCACCAGCCATCAAGCACGCTTACGTGGATACAACCATTGACAGCAGCTTTCATGCCACTTGTACCGCTGGCCTCATACGGGCGACGTGGGTTATTCAGCCAGATGTCGCAACCCTTTACCATGTGGCGTGCTACGCCCATATCGTAATCTTCAAGGAAGATAATATTCCGGTCTAGCCCATATTCGCGCACCCGTTGAATGATCCGGCGAATTGTTTCCTTGCCAGGGATGTCTTTCGGGTGAGATTTCCCGGCTATAATGATCTGCACAGGGCGTTGCGGATTTAAAACAAGGCGGCGCAGGCGGTCCATATCGCTAAAGAGCAGGTCAGCGCGTTTGTATGTTGCAAACCGGCGTGCAAAGCCAATGGTCAGGATATCTGGATCGAGATAATCATTTACCGTATTGAGCTGCTGCGGTGTCAAAAGGCTTTTATGTTTACGGACAAGGTGTTTTCTCACAAACGATACAAGGGTTTCGCGCCTGCGCTGGTGTGCTCGCCAGAGAGCTTCCGAAGGAATATCGTCGACCTCTTTCCATATCTCGGGATTGTCCGTATCATTGCGCCATTCCGGTGTCAGGTAGCGATCATACAGCTCGGCCAGCTCGCGCGCCACCCAGGTATGCGTGTGAATTCCGTTTGTGATCGTTGTGATTGGCACTTCATCCTCGGGAAAGTTCTTCCACAGCCCATGCCACATTACCTGTGTCACATCGCCATGAAGTTTGCTTACGCCATTGCGATAATTTGTAGTTTTTAAGCCGAGCACCGTCATAGAAAATCCTTCAGATTGATTAGACGTATCCACACGCCCAAGCGCTAGGAATTCTTCGCCGGAAATGCCAAGCTGTGAAGAATATCCGCTGAAATATGGTTGTAAAAGGTCTATCGGGAAAATTTCGTTACCCGCAGGCACCGGGGTATGTGTTGTAAAGATTGTTCCAGCGCGTGTGATCTCCATTGCCTGGTGGAATGGCATTCCAAGTTCAGTCATTAGGTTCCGGGTACGTTCAAGCGCGGCAAAAGCTGCATGACCTTCATTCAGATGACACACTTTTGGTGTGATACCCAGCGCTTTTAAAGCCCGGACGCCGCCTATACCAAGGATAATTTCCTGCTGGATGCGCGTCTCCTGATTCCCGCCGTAGAGCTGCGCTGTAATGTCGCGGTATTCCTGCACGGTATTCAGTTCCGTATTCGTATCCATCATATAAAGCGGTACGCGGCCTACCTGAACTTTCCAGATCTGGGCGTATGCTTTGCCTTTAGGCAGGTCTACATCTATTACAAGTGGCTCACCACGTTCATTTTTCATCAGTGTGAGCGGCATGGAGTAAAAGTCATTGTACACAAACATTTCCTGCTGCATGCCGTCTTGCGCCAGGTATTGACGAAAATACCCTTTCTGGTACAAAAGCCCGATACCTACAAGCGGTACGCCAAGATCGCTGGAGGATTTTAAATGATCGCCCGCCAGTACCCCCAGACCGCCCGAGTAATTCGGGAAACTTTCGTGGATCCCAAACTCTGCGCTGAAATACGCGATTGTCCCTTCCGAGCTGTTCTCAGAACTCCCATACCACGGCTGATCGTCCATATAAGCACGAAACTGTGCATAGACATGGTCCAGAAAATGCACAAAATCCCGCTGTTGTGATAGGTCTTCCAGCTGTGGCTGGCTCATATTTTGCAAAAGCGCAACGGGATTATGATGTACATCGTCCCATTTTCGGCGATCTACCCGCGCAAAAAGCTCTTTGGCATCAGCATTCCAGCACCACCAGTAATTATAGGCAAGTTCTTTTAAAAGCGCAATATTCTTTGGTAAGGACGGGGCTACTACAAACTTGGTAATCGGCTTCACGGATATGACCTCTATTTAAAATCGTAAATTTATGACCGCTGTCTTTTTAAAAAATCGTAGATTGCAATTTGTAAAAACAAACACTTTGTTTTTAAAAACAATCCGAAAAATACCATTATTTAACCAATATCACAACGAGGAACGCTGTGAACTTTCTTTTTCAAGGAAATTTCTCTCACCCATCCTTTAAAAAAATATTTTTAAAAAGCTTTACTTTAATTCTTTTTTTGACAATTGTCCTTACCGGTTGCACGAAGAAAGATACTTCTGTGGACTTTAAAAATGCGGAAGGTGGCAAATATTACGGTGGCACCTACCGCATCAATATGCTGCGAGGAAATCCCAACGGCCTTGATCCGGTCATTATTACAAGTAAACTTGCTGATGACATTGCAGGACAAATTTACGACAGGCTTATATCTCTGGATTCCAACCTCAATATTATTCCTGAGCTTGCCAAAAAATGGGAAATTTCACCTGATGGGAAAATGTATATTTTTCACCTGCGTGGCGATGTATATTTCCATGACCACGAAGTTTTCCCTAACAGCAAAGGTCGCAAAGTGGTTGCACAGGATGTTGTGTATTCATTTACACGTGCCTGCGATCCGGCTACACGTACGGCAGCTTTTTGGGCTTTTAAAGACCGCGTGGCAGGCGCAACGGAGTATTATAATGCTAAGCTTTTAAAAAAAGATAATGTAGGAAATGTAGTAGGTTTAAAGGCAATTGACGACACCACGTTTTCTGTCGAGCTTACACGACCTTTCGCGCCCTTTCTTTACACGCTCGTGAATGCGTTTGGCTGCGTAGTTCCCCGTGAAGCCGTAGAAAAGTACGGTCAGGATTATTTTAAAAATCCAGTCGGAAGTGGCCCATTCATTTTTAAAGAGTGGGCTGAAGACCGGCATATTATTCTCCAGAAAAATCCACGTTACTGGCAGCGCGACGAAGCTGGGAACCAATTGCCCTTACTTGATGGCATAAGAATAACCTTCGTCATGGACGATAAGATCCAGCTGGAGGAATTTAAAAAAGGAGAGCTGGAAGAGAACTTCACTATCCCGACTGAGTATTTTGAAAATGTGCTGAATGCGCAGACAAAGCAGCCGCAGGGTGAATACACGAGATATATTTTTCAATCAGAACCTGCCCTGCTCACGTGGTTTCTGGACTTTCTTACTACGCAGAAACCGTTTGACAATCCGGACGTGCGCCGTGCTTTTTCATACGCTGTAGACCGCGACAAGATCGTTCGCTATGTTTTAAAAAATTCACCGCACTCGGCTGCAACAAATGGTATTACGCCACCTGTTCTGCCAGGCTATGATGTTTCCGGCATTCCAGGATATACGTTCAATCCGCAGAAAGCACGCGAGCTGCTTGCCAAGGCCGGTTATCCAAATGGACAGGGCTTTCCGAAAGTCGATCTTTCTATTTATCAAGAACCGCGCCTTGTCCAAGTTGCCGAAGCTGTTCAGCGTATGTTTGCAGAGGTTTTAAACGTGAATATTGGTATTAATCAAATTCAGTTTTCGCAGCTTCTGGATATGGCCGAATCAGGCAAACTCGCATTTTGGGGCACGCGCTGGTATGGAGACTATCCCGATGCAGAAAATTATATTAATCTTTTCGATGGTTCGCTTGTACCGCAGACGATGTCGGAACCAAGCTACCCAAACAGCACGCGCTACAATAATCCCGAGGTCACACGGCTTTTAAAAGAGGCTGTCGCTACAACTGACAATGCCCAGCGAAACGCCCTCTACAAACAAGCTGAAACGCTTGCCATGCAGGACGCACCTGCGCTCATGCTCTTCTATGAAATGCACTATCGCTTTTTGCAGCCATATGTGCGCGACTACCCGCTCGATGCCATGAACCGCGTGGTTTTAAAAAGGGTGTGGTTTGATGCGGAAGCTTTTAAAAACGCGAGGAAGTAGATTTCATCAACTTTTTAAAACAAAATGAAAAAAATACTATTGATAATCTTATGTACAGTTTTTATAAATAGCTGCACGGATAATTCTGTTGGCCCAACTCCAACAGGAAACGGCTATTTCCCTCTGACGCTGGGTTCGAGCTGGACATATGAAAATAGCCACTCCGAGCTGCTTAACGGTGAAGTTACAATTTCTTACAGTTCAATTATAGGCGAAGAACTTTTTGAAGATGGGAACTCCTTCATGATTAAGCAAGGGGTCATACCTAATGATTATGATACGGTTAAGCTAAATCAATTTTACCGAAGAAGCAATGATACGGTCTATTATGGCTTCTTTCTTTATAGAAATGATATTCAGTTAATAGAGCGATATGGAGCTACATGGTCTACAACTTATGCAGCTTTACCTAATCCATATACTCTTACGTTTACTGTTACGGGTAAAGGATTACATCATTCAGTCAATGGGGTAAATTATACTGATGTATTACGTGTACGAGTATTGAGTTCATCAGTAAATTACAAAGGTGACACCCTACGAGCTGAGGGGATTCAGTATTTTGCAAAAAACATAGGTTTAATTGAATCTATCTCTTGGAATGATAGAGTTACGTCAAAGTCACGTCTCAAAAATTATTCAATAAAGTAATCAATATCTTACAAGCATGAAAAAACTTTTAAAACCCGCTATCCTCGCAGGAATGCTCCTCCTCGGCAGCTGCGACGACGAAACCGCAACGAACCCGACGCCCCAGAATGCCGTCAACTATTTCCCTCTCACCTACGGCTCCACGTGGACATATGAACTGACAACAGATGGTGTGAGTTCTACAACAAAAGACAGCATCACGGGTGATACGCTCATCAATGGTCGCAGCTACGTCAATATACTTTCGTACACCGCCGGCACCACGCCCTACAGCTACACTGAGTCATACCGAAAAAACGGCGACACGATTTTCATTCGCCATGAAAATACCGACCTTATCACGCTTATCGGACGTTCCGGCTCTATGTGGAGAGAAACAATTACAGCGGATAATTATGAAAACAAAACAACATATTCTGTCGTGCATAGCGGCGTCACGCATACGGTGGAAGGAACTACCTACAGCGATGCGATCCACGTAAAAAAAATACAGGTAATCACCACAACAGGCGTTCGTGACACACTCCGCTCGGATATTTATTTTGCAAAAAATGTCGGGTTAATCGAGCAGGTCTTGCCGTCAGGCACGTTGCGTTTAAAAAATTATACGGTCAAGTAAGCTTTTAAAAATGAAATTTCAAACGCAGATTTTTAATGCTCAAGCTGACTTTACAAGCTCAATCGCTCTCGGCGCCGAGCTTTTAAAAAAAGGCGAACTTGTTTCTTTTCCAACAGAAACAGTATACGGCCTTGGTGCTCGTATTTTTGAGGAAGCAGCTGTTTTAAAAATTTTCGCTGCCAAAGGGCGACCGAATGACAATCCGCTCATTGCACATATTTCCGCAATCTCAGACATTGAGAAAATTGCAGTAGAAATCCCTGATGCCTTTTTAAAACTTGCCGAAGCATTTTTTCCGGGGCCGCTGGCGGTTGTTGTAAAAAAGCATCCGCGCGTTCCGGCAGCAGTTTCAGCCGGGCTGGATACTATCGCCATTCGTATGCCGGATCATGATGTAGCGTTAGCGCTCATTTCCGCTACAGGCGAACCACTTGTAGCGCCCTCGGCGAATATTTCCGGCAGACCAAGTCCTACGATTGCGCAGCATGTTTTAGAAGATATGGCAGGAAAAATTCCGGCGATCCTTGACGGAGGAGCCTGCCGTGTTGGCATTGAATCCACGGTTATCAGCATTCTTGGCAAAACACCGATAATTCTGCGCCCAGGCACAATTACAAATGAAGAAATCGAAGATGTTTTAAAAACAAAGATCGAGGTTGTCAGTTCTTTCACAACCAACGAGAGAGTTGCCTCGCCTGGCATGAAATACAGACATTATGCACCGAAAGCGAAAGTGTTGCTTTTTAAAAATGGCGCTGAAGCGGAAATGTTTTTAAAAGAAAATGACCTTTTAAAAACACGCATTCTGTCCAATTCTTTTAAAAATGCGCGCCCTCTTCTTGCAGAAACGCTGTACGCGGAATTCCGCGATGCTGATAAGGCTAGCATTGAGCAGATTGTAATTATTCTCGATGATAATACAGAACAGAAATTAGGTTTGATGAATAGAATTTTAAAGGCAGCGGAATAAAATATTTTAAGAATATGGTTGAAAAACAAGTGACGATAAAAAATCGAGCGGGACTTCATACGCGTCCTGCGGCGGGTTTGGTGAAATTAGCAGCGCAGTTTAAAGCGGAAATATTCCTTGAGAGAGATGGCTTGGTGATCAATGCTAAAAGCATCATCGGCGTGATGACCCTCGCCGCCGAACAGGGTAGCACACTCACGCTCCAGGCAAAGGGCGCGGATGAGCACGATGCTCTAAAAAAGATTGGCGAATATTTTGATTCGGGCTTTGGTGAACTGTAAACCGTTGTTGAAACTCGTTTTAAAAAGTTTTCCACAATTGCAGATTTTTTCAAAAGAGGCTTGCATACCTTTTAAAAAGAACGTAAATTCCAGTCGCATTTCAAACTCATAGAGGATAAAAACTTCATGAACGATGGCGACTCAGATAGTGGTACAATGGCTTTGTTTCTGTCCGCTCCGGCTGAAGGACTGTTTTTAAAGGATGTGGCGGTGAAGGAAAGTCGTTTCAAAGGGATCCCGGCTTCCGGCGGCATTTCGATCGCACAGGCTGTAATTTTGCAAAATGAGCCTCATGGAATTGCCACTCAGTGTGTGCCGCAGGAGCAGATACCGGACGAGCAGATCCGCTATGCACGCGCGTTCAAACACGCTTTAAAAGAGTTAGAAGCCACGATCGAGCTTGCCAATGAAGAAGCCCCAAGCGCTGTTGAAATTTTAGAGACCTATCGTTTTATCCTTACCGACCCGACGCTTACCACGGCTATCCAAACGCTTATTAATGAATGCTACCCGGCCGATTTTGCCGTTGTGCAAGAATTTGACAGCCGAAAGAAACTTTTCGGTCATGCCGCAGACCTACATCTGCGTGACCGTGCAGGCGAGCTCGATCATGTAAAGGAATTATTGCTGAGCCAGCTCACAGAAAGACGCTACACGCATTCTATGGCAAAAGGCAGCATTGTTATTGCAACCACGATCTCGCCGACCGACCTTATTTATTTTAACGAATCAGAGATCGAAGGGTTTGTAACGGAAGTTGGCGGAATAGCCTCGCACAGCTCAATTCTTATGCGCTCCTTGAAAATCCCGGCTGTGATCGGTGTAAAAGGGATTACCTCGATGCTTTCGGAAGGTACGACGATCATTGTTGACGGTTACGCTGGTGAAATCATCATCAACCCGCGGCCGCGAACGCTGGTAAAATACAGAAAACGTCAGCAGCAGACCGAAGAACATAAAAAACGCCTTGGCAAACTTGCCAAATTACCCTCTGAGACGCGCGATGGCCGTACAATACGCCTTACGGCAAATATCGATTGCCCCGAAGATGCTGAACGGGCAGTTCTCTGCGGTGCGGAAGGCATCGGGCTGGTGCGAACGGAATACCTGACAATGCAGCACGGCGGATTTCCTGACGAGGAAATACAGTGCGACTGGTACACGAAAATCTCCGAACGCGCCTACCCTCATGCAGTAACGCTCCGTGTGTTTGATATTGGCAGCGATAAGCAGGTGGACGGTTTCTTAAAAGAAAGCAACCCGGCGCTTGGGCTTCGCGGTATCCGTTTTCTTTTAAAAAACCGTGATATTTTTAAAACACAAATCCGCGCCATTCTTCGCGCCTCTCTCCATAAAAATATCTGCCTGATGCTGCCAATGATCACTGGCGTAGGCGAACTGAAGGATGCGCTGGCAATAATTGATGAATGTAAACGGGCTTTAAAAGCTGAAGGAATTCCCTTCGACGCAGCCACACCTATCGGCATTATGATCGAAACTCCCGCCGCTGCGCTCATGGCACCGGAACTTGCCGCAATGGTAGATTTTTTCAGCATTGGCACCAACGATCTCACGCAGCACGCCCTTGCCACCGACCGTACAAATGAGCATGTAGCAGATGTATATGATTCATTTCATCCTGCAGTCCTACGGCTTTTAAAAACTACAATAGACGCTGCAAAAAAGCGCAAAATCCCGGTCTCCATCTGTGGAGAAATCGCCGGACATTCGGCGGCAACAGAGCTGCTTATTGGTCTTGGCGTGGACGAATTAAGCGTAGCGCCGCCACTGCTGCTAGAACTGAAAAAACGTGTCCGCAAAGCAAATTTTGACAATGCAAAAAAGCTGGCGCGCGTGGTGAGCCGTTTGGCAACAGCATCAGATGTGCGCAGGAAAATAGCAACGGTTCGGCGGGGATAATTTCTCAAAAGATATTTTTTTTAAAGGCGCGTGCAAAAGCTCTGCATATCTTCACTTTTGGCCGTGTGCTTCTTGGTAAGCAGCTGTTCGGAGCTTGTGGTACGGCTCAAACCTGTTGCGCAGCAAACATTCTGGAGCAAAGGCCGCGAAATTGTTTCGAAGCCGGAAAAGGACATTGCCGTACAGGTGGTTTCTGAAAAATTATCGTGTTGATTAAAGCACCTCTACTTTGACGTTGAATTCACCAATTATTCAGCAGAACCTATACTGGTAGGTTCGGGCAAATTTTACTGCACAGCTTTTAAAAAAGTGGCTGACTCCCTGACGGAAAATTCAAAAGGGCGTCATTATTAAAGCGATGTCCCCTGAAAAAGCTCCGGCAAATCTATCGGTAGCCTGCTAACTCTTCCGGAAGGAAGTTTTTAGAAGGTTTAAAATTAAATTTGTTTTTTAAATAAATTGTGTAAATTTACAGTTGATACTTAAACAATTTAATTTAAATCAGTTTCCAGGAAGTATAAATAAAGCTGTTGAAAAATATTCTTTTTGCTGGAATTTTCGTGATGCTATGCAGTTGTAGCAATAACTCTACAGAACCCGGCAATTCTTCGCAACTCATGCCTCTGGACGCAGGAAATTATTTTCACTACGACAATTCATTTTATGAGCCAGATGGCACAATCCGGGAAGTGGTACGTGATACCGTTATAATCAGTAGTCTCAGTATACAATTTGACAATGAGAAATGGTTTGGAGTCCAGCATTACTTTTCTAATAGTTCTACAAGGGTAATTGACACGGATTTTTGGTTGAATAAACCTGACGGCTTGTGGCAGCGCAGAGGATCGCTTGGCACCCCCAGGCATGTTGCAAAATTTCCGGCAAAGGCAGGCGAACGCTTTATGGTCTTACGCGATACATCGTATGGTTCCGTACAGGAGTCATACAGAAAACTGATTTCTACAAATACTTCCGTCACCGTTCCTGCTGGAATATTCACAGTTTACGTGTATCAGGATGAGCCTGGTGGTTCCTCAGGCATTTTAAAAACTGACTATTATGCTCCTGACCGCGGCCTTATAAAATCAGAAATCTATAGTCTGGACGGAAAACTTCTACGTGTAAGTGAGCTAGCACAATTTGGCAAAAAATAATAATTTTAAAAGAGGATTCTTATGAAAGCAGACTTTTTAAAACTTTGTTCATGCATTTTGATGGCCGTTTTTTTCGGTTGTTCCGATAATAATTCTACCGAACCTGACACCACAAAATCTGAAGGAATTATTCCTTTAAAAGTTGGTAATCAATGGATTTTTAAAAGATACCATATTGATTCTACCGGCACTCAGATCGCTGAATATCGTGACACTATGCAAATTACCGGAACAAAGATGTTCGACAATGAAATGTGGTATAAGACCTATATTTCTGCTGGCAGTGGATATATTACAGCTGAAGTATTTCAACTCAATCGCGCAAATGGGCTTTGGAATCGGGACTATATTGGAGAACCGAACCTGGCAGTTAAATTTCCCGCGCAGGCTGGTGACACTTTTTATTCGGGTGAACCAGATGACCTGCAAGATACTATGTTTCACCGCAAAATGCATGTACTCTCCACCGATACAACGATTACAACACCTGCTGGAATGTTCAAATGCTATGCGTACGGATATTATTACAATAGCAGCAAAATCCTTGCACAGCTAATATTTTATGCACCGTCTGTTGGGTATATCAAAGAAGAATTATATGCTGGTACTGGATTGGATAGATATGGAGTCGAACTCATAAACTACACATTGAAATAATTTTAAAAACTTTTAAAGACAGAAATGAATATTTTTAAAAGAACAGCATTGCTAATTTTTATAATGACAGGACTTTATGGTTGCACGGATACTTCTTCAAACCCATCTGAAAATACAGAAGAAATTTGGCCTTTAAAAGTCGGTAATCAGTGGATTTATAGGATCCATATAATTGATTCTATCGGAGCAGCGGAAAGAATAGTCCTTGATACGACCACAGTTATAGACTCCAAGACAATCGATAATGAAATATGGTATGATATTTATCAAAATGGAATTGTACAACTTAAAATCTATTTTAAAAATCGCCCTGATGGGCTATGGGCAATTCATAAAGCCGAAAGTGCATTAGTTTATAAATTTCCTGCAAAAGTCGGTGACATACTATTTGAAAATGAAGATGAAAAATTGGAAGTAATAAGTACAGATACATCAATTACTACACCTGCTGGAATATTTAAGTGTTATGCATACAAAGAAACAGATTATCGTGAAATTTTCGGGGAAATTGAGATAACAGAAAAAATCAATTATGTATCTCCTAATATTGGCCCGGTTGCTGCTAGTGTCCAATCTTCAAATGGTATTAAATCACGTTCAGAACTTATCAGATATACTCTAAAATAATTTATAAAAAACCATCGAAACGCTCACACTCACGCCAATTGGCACTCTGCACAACAGCTTTAAAGAACGCTACGAAGCGCCGCGCCAGCCCGGAGTTTTTAAAGAATCTGGGCTCGCCCGCATCGAGCTTTTGCCGCATATGAACTTCGAGCAGGCGCTCGAAGATCTAGTGGGCTTTGAAAAAATCTGGCTCATCTACTGGTTTCACCGCAATACGACGTGGAAGCCGAAAGTCCTGCCGCCGAGAAGCACCGGTTTTAAAAAGCGCGGGGTTTTTGCAACGCGCTCGCCGCATAGGCCGAATCCCATCGGGCTGTCACTCGTGACGCTCGTGAGTATTGAAGGAAGGTTTTTAAAAGTAGCTGATACGGATTTACTTGATGGCACGCCGATACTCGACATAAAGCCGTATCTGCCGTATGCCGAAGCGTTCCCCAATGCGCGCGCAGGATGGCTTGATGAGGAAATTGCTGCGGAGAGAAACTATGAGCTTGAGCTTTCCGAGCTTTTTAAAAATCAGCATGAATGGCTTTTTAAAAACTTTGGCGTTTACCTTTTAAAAACAATCTCTCCTGTTTTAAAAAGCAACCCTAAACCACATCCGTACCGTAGAATTACACAGGTTTCCGACATCATTTTTGAAATTGCTGTGAAGTCGTGGCGCGTGCATTTTTCTGTTGTTGAAAATGTTGTAATGCTTTTAAAGATCATGAGTGGTTATGATATTCAGGAAATTATACATGCGCCTCAAAATACACTTCACGATGATAAAGCCCACCGCGAGTTTTTAAAAGTTTGGATGTAATTTTGTAAAAAACTTTACAAAATTCTTTTAAGAACTCCAATGCCTGTCATACTCCAAACCACGCTTCTCCTCCTTGCTTCGAATGTATTCATGACTTTCGCCTGGTATTCTCACTTAAAAAATCTTTCCGACAAAAAATGGTACGTCGCGGCTCTTGCCAGCTGGGGAATTGCGCTTTTTGAATATATGCTGATGGTGCCGGCGAACCGTATTGGCTATACGCAACTATCGCTCCCGCAGTTGAAAATCATGCAGGAAGTTATCACGCTGCTTGTTTTTGCGCCATTTGCTATGCTGTATATGAATCAGCCGCTAAAGCTCGACCATTTGTGGGCTGCACTATGCCTCGTCGGTGCGGTGTATTTCGTGTTTCGATCGTAAGTCTTTTTAAAGAAACTTATTTGGGCTCTTATAAAGTTTTGGCATAAATGCTCTTTTTAAATACTTTTAAAAGGGAAAGATTATGCCA
>Ga0196964_10001038_pt1 | contig 14677 bp, 10 predicted proteins | sample S1_10metaG_FD_148615 | JGI IMG/M metagenome (GOLD analysis project Ga0196964, IMG submission 148615) | Soil microbial communities from Anza Borrego desert, Southern California, United States - S1_10 | ecosystem: Environmental > Terrestrial > Soil > Desert | place: USA: California | collected...
TAAAGTTTGGCGCCACATGATCGATCACTCCTCCCGCAACGCGGGCAAGAGCGGCGCGCGGACGACCCAGCTTGTCGCGAGCAGTGCCGAAATAATCGCACATGCGGCGACGGCAGCTACGGTGGCGATCAGGCTGCCCCACGGCAGCGGCGTGCTCGTGAAACGAAGCGCCGGAAGTATCGCCACGCCAGCGGCGCCGACGCCGCAGATTATCGCGAGCAGAACGAGCCACAGGTGCTCGCCGAAGATCATCCAGCCGAGCTGCAGGCGTGAGAATCCAAACGCACGCAGCACCGCCAGTTCGCGCCGCCGCTCGAGCATGTTCCGCAACACGACCAGCCCAATGCCGAAGCTCCCGAGCAGCAGACCCAGCCCGCCGATGGCGCGAAATGTATCGAGATACGTGTTTTGTACCGCATTGAACGCAGCCAGCCGCTTCTGGGCAGAGATGATGTCGAGGCCTTCGTCTTGAAGGGCTCGGCGGAGATCCGTAGTCAGCGACGCCGCGCGGTCGGCGCCTGCGTCGATCAGAAACATTCGGTAACCGCTCTCGCTCGGAAAGAGGCGTACGAAGTCCGCTTCGCTCACAATCAGGCTGCCCTGCAAGACGCTGCTCGCGATCGCGCCGACGATGCGGATCTTGCGAGTGACGCCTTGCTCATCTGGTATTTCGAGTATATCGCCGACTTTTTTTCCCAGCGCCCATGTCAGAGATTGAATGTCACAGACGGCTGGAATCGTGCTACTCTCAGTTCCCCGATTCAAGTGCTGCTGCCATGGGTTCGTTGCGGCCGCTCCATCTTTCATCAGGGATGCGACAAACTGAAATCCATTGCGCCTGAGAAACGTATCACTTGCGCCCAGAATTCGCGGCCGTTGCGCGCGGTTCAGATTGAGGCAACTCGCGTCATCGCCCTCGTGGACACGGAATGCGTAGAGTGTTGCGCCTGCGAGCGCGTCCTCGGTGACACCGGCCGACTCGCGCCCGGCGCTCGTATTGAGATTGTAGAGAACGGGCAGCGTCGTCTCGGCGTAGAGCGCGAATCCGCCGGTGCCGGACGAGCGTTCCGCCGCGTTCACACTCGCATCCTGCTGGTTCGCGGCAACCGCGACGATGAGAAACACGCCGCATGCCAGCAGCGATACCGTGGCAATGCTGCGTCCGGCTTTGCGGCCGGCCGAGCGCACGCCGAGGTTCCACAAGCCGCGCGCGCCGGACGTGCCGTCGCTCACGACCTCGGCATTGGAACGACCGAGCAACCAGCGTGTGAGCAGCAGGGCTCCAGCGAGCAGCATTGCGCCCGCGCCAAAGAATGCCGGTGCCGCGGAGAGGTTCTCATTCAGCAGGAAGAACGCCGCCACGAGTGCGCCCGCAGCGAGCAAAGCGGATCCGATCCCGAAGCAGAGCCGCTGTCGCGGTGGCGACGAGTTTGTGGCGAGATCGCTTCGCGAGAGCAGTTCGCGCGCGGTTCGGCGCGTCAGCGTGCGAAGCGCCCAGAACATCGCCACGACAGCACACAGCCACGACGCGACGACGCCGATCGCGACACTGGCCGGCTCGGCATGAAATAAGAGCGTGCGCGTGCCGACCGCTTCCACCCAGCGGGACGAAAGCGCCCAAAGCAGCCACCGCGCGTAATACAATCCCAGCGGGCCGCCGATAATCGCGCCAATGAGCGCGAGACAGGCGCCCTCCAGCAGCAGCAGCTTGCGCACGCTGTTCGAGGTCCAACCTGTCGCGAGAAGAACTCCGATCTCCGCCCCGCGCGATTCGATCCCGAATTGGAACACGAGCGCCATCAGCAGCAGTGCGGCGATCACGAGAAAAAATGAAAACCCAATGAACAACTGGCCGAAGTCGAGCGCGTGGCTCGCCGCGTTCAGCGCCAGCGCACGCACAGGCTGAAACGCGAGCCCCGCATCCGCTGGATTCAACGTGGAGAGGATCTCACGCTCGATGGCGCCCTTATCCGTGCCTGCATCGATCTGCTTTCGCATGGCCGTGTACGTGCCGAAGCGATTCGAGAACAGTTCGCGGCCGCGTTCGATCGGAATGAAGGCCTTCGGTGTGCCGCGGTGCTTCTTCCAGTAGTCTTCGTCCTTGTCGCGGATCTTCTTCATGTCGATGGGGATGCCCGCGTCCCAATCATGTGTCGTGTCCACGTCTGCGATCCCGGGGAACTCGGGCATCAGATTTCGATCGGCGAAGAGTCCCTCCAGCGGCACTGTCTTTCGCAGCACGAAGTTAGCCTTCCGAGTCTCGAGTTTTCTGCCCAGGCCGAGCACGTAGTATTCGATTTCGACTGCATCACCTTCCTTGGCCTTGAGATCCTCCACCGTCCATTGGTTCAGAGTGATGCCCTCGCTCGCGAATCCCTCTGCGACGAGCGGCGGCGGCGCGGCGGTGAGCATGGAGTACGGGGTCGCGTTGCCGTTTGCGCGGATAGAATTCACAAAATACGTCGTCAGGCCACGCCAGCCTTTCGCGGCAAGGCGCTCCGCGCTGCGATCGTCGAGAAAAACGCGCGGCGTCGAGAGTTCTGCGAAGCCGAGGACCGGGTCGAGTCGCACCTTCAACTGCGCATCATCCAGCGTCCATGCATTCTCGAGAGCCTTCGTCGCGGAGTCTTCGAGCACGTGGCCGGCACTAGGAGGTTCGATGCGCGGCACGAGCAAGAGATTCGCGCGGCCTTTCTGTTTCAGCGCCGTTTGTAGATCTTCAAGCGGAACAAACGCGCTATAGGGCGCAACCTGACTCGCCTGCAGCGAGAAGCGGCCGATGCCACGTTCCGGAATGATCGCGCTGACGCGGGCGCGTACGACCGCCGCCGCTTCCTTGTCCGTGCCGAGCGGCGCGTCGCGCGGGAGCAGTTCCGGCCGCGCCATGCGCAGGCGGATCGTGTCACCAGCTTTCGCACCAAGCGCAGACGCGAGCGGCTGGTTCAGGACGACGTCACCGGGACGCGGGTGCGTGAGGGGCCCGTTCGCGCCCGTGCGCCAGAACTCTTCACGGACGCCGAGCACCTGGACGCGCGGCAGGCGCGAATTGCTGTCATTGTGAATGGCGACGCCCTGCGCGATCACTGCGGCCTGAGAATGAAGCTGCGCACCTAAACGCGCGGGCAGGTCGTCTCGGAAAAACCTGTCGCCCGAGGCGATCGCCAGTTCTGTGTTGCCGAGACGCTCGAGGGCCTGAGACGTCAGCGTGTATCGTACCGAGTCGCCGACCACGAGCGCGCCGGTGAGCACCGCGGTCGCGATCGCGCCGGCGAGCAGCGCGCCGAAATGCGTGCGCCGGTAGTGCCACAGGCTTCGTGCGATCAGCGTGGCGCGCGTCACAGTCGGGAGCGCTCCACTTCAACGAGCGCGCCATCCTGCAGGCGCAGCACGCGGTCGAGCGCCTGTGCGACTTCCGGCGCGTGCGTGACGACGACGAGCGCCAGCCGCTCCGATTTCTGTAGATCCTTGAGCAGATCCACAAGACTGTGCGCGGATGTTTTGTCGAGACTCCCGGTGGGCTCGTCAGCGAGCAGCAGTCGCGGCGCGTTGATCAAAGCACGCACGACCGCGGCGCGCTGGCATTCGCCGCCGGAGCACTCGCCCGGCCGCGCGTGCATGCGTGCGCTCAAACCAGCGCGTTCCAGCAGGCGCAGTGCCCGCGTGCGTGGCGTTTCATTGGCGTCGCTTTTCCGCGATATGCCCGCGGCCAGCGTTGGGATGAGCACGTTCTCCAGCAGCGAACATTGCGGAAGCAGATGGTGGAGCTGAAACACGAACCCAATGTTGCGCGCGCGAAAATCCGCCAGTGCTTTCTCCGGCAGCGTGAACGGCCTTTCGCCGAAGACTTCAACCTCACCGGTGTCGGGTTTATCGAGCGTCCCGAGGATGTTCAGCAGCGTGCTCTTACCGCTGCCCGACGGTCCCATGATCGCGACGGAATCGCCGGCAGATAACTCCAGCGCCGCGCCCTTCAGAATCTGGCGCGTCTCCAGGCCGCTGCGGAAGGACTTCGAAAGGTTGGTTGCGCGTACGTCCACCGTCCTGAAACCCCCGCCACCCTACCAACGGCTAACACAAAGACACTAAGACTCCAAGACACAAACGGGGACGGAAGAACATTTGATACGCAAGACTTCAATTTTCTTCGTGTCTTCGTGCTTTTGTGTCTTCGTGTTGGCTGTTGGGAGGGTGACTCAATTCTGCCGGACCCAGCGCTTTGCTTTCATCTCAAAACGCGGCAGGCTTCCCTGTGCCGCAAGTTCCACCGGAATCCGAAGCCCCAGCACGTGTTCGATTTCGCTGCTCAATTGTTTCACCGCTGCCTTTGGCGACGGTTCTTCCGGAGACACTTCGACCTGCATCTTCAGCTCGGTCATTTCGCGCTGCTGGCTGACTTCGACGCGATATTCGACGATGCCCGGCACACGCCGCACGATGGCTTCGATCGCGCTCGGATACACGTTCACGCCTCTCACGACGATCATGTCGTCGGCGCGGCCGAGAATTCCGCCTTCGAGAGAAATGAAACTCCGTCCGCATTCACAGTGTGGCGAGCGGCCGACGCGCACGATGTCGCCGGTGCGATAGCGGATCAGCGGCGATGCGGAACGGCCGAGGCTCGTCAGCACGAGTTCCCCCGTCTGGCCCGGCTCGACCGGATCGGTCTTGCCGGGCTTGATACACTCGGCGATGTATCCGGTCTCGATGACATGCAGGCGGCCCTTTTTTCGGTCGCACTTCTCGCATTCGAACGCCGCGGGTCCGACTTCAGTCATGCCGTAGTGGTCGATGCAGCGCGCGCCCCATGCCTCCTCGATGCGCGCGCGTGTTTCCGGAACGCTGCCGCCGGGTTCTCCCGCCACGATCAGACGCTTGACCGGCGAGAGGCGGATGTTGATCTTTTCCGCCGCGGCGGTTTCGGCCATGCGCAGCGCGTACGTCGGCGTGCAGCAGACCGCGGTGATCCCGTTATCGAGAATGAAGCGCAGCCGCGCCACGGTCGTCATCCCACCCGCGGGAAAGCACAGCGCGCCATATCGCGTTGCCGCTTCGAAGGCGCTCCAGAAGCCGAGAAACGGTCCGAACGAAAACGCGAAGCAGATGCGATCGCTCGACTTCATCCCGGCCGCGTGGTAGATGCACGACCAGCTTCGCAGCATCGACTCCCAGCTTTCGGTGGTGTCGAGCCACCGCATCGGATGGCCGGTGCTGCCGGAGGTCTGATGGTAGCGCGTGTACTCTGCAAGCGGTTGCGTCAAATTCGTGCCGAATGGCGGGTGCCGACCCTGGTCTTCGATCAGGTCCGACTTTGTTGTGAACGGCAGGTCTTCGAGCTTCGCCTTCGCTGCGTCGGCAGGCTTGATCCCGGCCGCTTTCAGCTTGGCCTTGTAGAACTTGTTCGATGCGGTGACGCTCGAGAGCAACTCCGACAAACGGCGCGCCTGCAGCTCACGCAGGGCGGTAAGGGAGAGTTTCTCCGCGGCCAAATCGTGGAACGCGCCGGGCATCGATGTCTCCGTCCTCACGCGGGCTTATACAACGTCACCAGCGCTCCACCCGCTGCCGCGAGCACAAGACCTAGAAAGAACTGCCACGGCAGGCCTGAGAATCCATCCGCGCGCTGCGACACGGCATAGATCGCCGCGACGACCGGTGCGCCCGCGAAGATGACAGACATCACCTGCGAGGCAGCCTGCGGCCCCGGCAGCGGATTCGAACTTAAACCCATTAATGCGGTAAACGCGCCTACGGCTCCGAGAATTCCTGCGAAGAGCGAGAGCTTCAGTCCTTTCGGATGAGTCAAGAAATCGAAACTGTCGCCATTCACGAGCATCACTACGGCGGGCGCAATGATCGCCACGAGCACATAAGCCACGCCAACGAAGAAGAACGCCTTCATGCGATTGTGGTCGAATCCTGCGGCGCCCTTTGCCAGAAACGCGCCGTAGAGTCCCCACGTCGCACACGTCGCCACCGCGAATACAAGCCACAGCATCTTCGGCCCCTTCTTCTTCTGCGTTGCGTCAGTCATTTCACACCGCCACGTCGATCTTGTCCGCGTATTCCTTAGGGATGAACGTCGCCTGCATCTTCCCCTGCCGGATCGTTACGCACACGACTGTGATGCTGCCGACCGCGCAGACTTCAGGATCGCCGACCTTGCGGAACGTGCAGGTGTATGTCACGGCTTTCTCGGTTTTTTTGCTCACCTGCAAATGGATCTCGACTTCGTCATCGTACTTCAGCGGACGCTTATATTCGCAACTCGAAGCCACCCGCGGCCAGCCAATCGGCGGATCGAATCCCGTCGGCACGACGCTCAAACCCAGCGAACGGATGAACGCATGCTCGGCCGCTTCCATGAAGCGGTAGTAGTTCGAGAAATGCATGATCCCGGCCATATCGGTATCGGAGAACTCGACCCGCCGGATCAGCTTGTACTCACTGGCCATTGCGCCCTTTCTGATTCTCTTTGGCCCACGCGAAGACGTCCGCCACTTCGCGCGCCGCGCGTTCGACCGTGAAGTGTGCCAGCACACGCTCGCGTCCGCCAGTGCCCAAGCTCCTGCGTCGCGCAGGATCCTGCAGCAAGCCGATCAGCTTGTCGGAGAGATCCCGCGCGCTGCCGGGTTCGCAGAGCACCCCGCCGCCCGTCGCTTCGATGATCTCGGGGAATGCGCCGTGCCGCGGCTGAACCACCGGGACGCCGCACGCAAGCGCCTCGAGCAGGTACAGCCCGAACGCTTCGCCATACGTCGCCGGAACGGAGAGCACGCTCAGGCTCTGCAGAAAGCGGACCTTCTCTTCGCGCGACAGGTTCGGCTGAAAATCGACGGCGGCGGCAAGCCCCTCGCGCTTCAAGTCCTGCTGCAGCTTGTCGACGTACGCGCGGCTCTGCGGCGGCAACGATCCGCCGACGCGCAGGCGCGCGTTGGGGATTTTCTCGCGCACGAGTTTGAACGCATCCACGAGGATCGGCAATCCCTTCGCCGGGATCATGTGCGAGAGGAATCCGATCGTTGGCGCCTCCGGTTCGCGCTCGCTCGGTGTGTAGCCGCTCACGTCAATGCCGTTCCACACCGGCTTGATGCGATCGGCCTCGAGTTTCATGCGCTCACGCATGACTTCGCCGTAGTAGCGGCTGACGGGGATGAATGCGTCGATCTCGGCCGCGCGCGCGATCAGCGTCTCCCAGGCTTTGGTGCGATGCGGTTCAGGCAAGCCATCGACAAACGAATCTTCGCCCTGGAGCGTGCACACCACCGGCACGGACAGTTCGGCTTTCAGTTTTCGTGCCATGCCGATCAGCAGCGCGTTGGAAAGGCAGACGACTTCGGGCTTGACGCCGCTCTTCAGAAACTCGATCAGCTTGTCGAGTTCCTTCGCCTGGCGGCCGTCTTCGCCGAGCAGCATCGAGACGGTCATCTCGCCGAGTTCTTCGGGCCTCGTCATGCCTGCGAAGCGCGAGATGAAATTCAAGAGAGCCGGGGAATCAAAGCGGTTGTCGAGCCACTTCGGTGTGCGGCGGAAAATGCCGGCCTGCTGTTGCAGCCAAACGTTCAGTCCGCCGAAGAAGACCTTCGTGCTGCTTGTGTCAGTTTCGTCCGTCGTCAGCGGTGTGTAGAGCGGCACCATCAGCGCGTCGTGGCCGAGCTTGCGCAGCGCGGTGACGATCGCATTGTCGCGCATGCAGCCGCCGCAGTGCATGCCCGCGGCGCCGGGAGTGAGCTGGACGATGGTCATGACGGCAAGGGGTGAGGGGTCAGGGGCGAGGGGTCAGCAACAAACGGCTGCATGACCTCGACGCTCCTCGTCTTGAACGTCCGGTTGGATTTCTGGTATAGCAGCACGAACTGTCCCCTGACCCCTCACCCCTATCCCCTGCTGTTCAGCGGCTCTCCGTACCCCAGATACTCAGGCAGTTCGGCGAACTCCCGGCATGCCTTGAACAGCCGCTCAAAACTCTTGTTCACATCGCCGGAGAGGCAATCCGTCACGTCGCCGGCCGTCTCGGGGTACTTGTTCGTCAGGTCGCGGAAGCTGAAGTTCTGGTCGTAGAACGCGTACACCAGTGCGCGCATGTTCTCGATGCCTTCCATCATCGTCCGGCCGTACTCGTTGAAGTGCTTCGCGGAGAAATCGTTCTTCTTGAAGCACTCTTCGACGACATCGGCGACCATTGAGCCGCTCTTCAGCGCGAACATAACGCCCGATGAAAAAATCGGGTCGAGGAACCCGTACGCGTCACCGACCAGCGCGAGGCCGTCGGCTGCGCAGTACTTCGAACGGAAGGAGTACTCGCCGGTGGTGTAGTACTCGCCCACCTGCTGGCCGACGGCGAGATGCTCTTTGATCCACGTGTTGAGCTCGACCTCGCGATGGAAGATGGCTTTCGGATCGCGCACGCCATCGCGCAGGAGATACTTTCCGTCCGCCACGACGCCGACGCTGATCATGTCGTTGTGCTGCGGGATGTACCAGAACCACCCCTTTTCGGGCACATACGCGACGGTCGTCGCTCCGGCGTCGATGCCGGGATCTCTCTGCGCCCCTTTATAGTAGGTCCAGCAGGCGACTTTGTTCAGCTTCGGGTCCTGGATGCGCCAGTTGTGGCGGCTGGCGCTGAAGGATTCGCGGCCGGTGCAGTCGAGCGTGATCGGCGCGCGGAACTCGAAGGTCTCGCCTTTCCCGTCCACTCCGCGCACGCCGACATACCGTTCGTTGTCCTGGATGAGTTCGCGGACATGCATTTCTTCGAGAACAGTCGCGCCCTTCTCTCTCGCGTTTTCCATCAGCATCTGGTCGAACTCGGAGCGTAAGACCTGCCACGTCTGCGCGACGTCCTGTTCGTATCGCGTGAAGAAGTAGAACGGCTGCGACGCTTTGCCCGAGCGGCTGACGAACTGGACGCTGAACTTCTTGACGAACGTCGACGCGCGCATTTTTTCGAGCATTCCCGTGCGTTTCAGCGGATAGTACGTGAACGGCAGGAGCGACTCGCCGATGTGGTAGCGTGGGAACTTTTCGCGTTCGAGCACCAGCACGCGCCGCCCGTTCTGCGCCAGGATCGCCGAACACGTTGCGCCAGCCGGCCCACACCCGATCACGATCACATCCCAATCGCGCTGCATCGAAATCTCCTTGGTGTCTCGTACTGCGGGCGTCTCGCCCGCATAGCGGTTGGCGGAAGATGCTGCGCCCGCCGATGGCGTCACGATCTCCACGACATCCGCGAGCACCTTGCCGTCCCCGGTCAGCAATCTGTTGCGCCGGCCGTATAGGACCGTTCCGAGCGGCAAGCGGAGCTCGCGCGCGATCCATTCATCCACGCGAACAGTGAAAAAGGCTTCGGGGTGGCTGCTGTGCGCGACTTTCTGCTCGCGGAGAACGGCTCCGAGAGGCCGCCGCCCGGCGAGAATCTCCGAGCGCCCCGCCGCATCGAAGTGCTCGAGATGAATCGCGATGGCGCCGAACTCAATCGGTTGGTTGCCGCCGTCCAGTTCCAGCACGACAAGACGCAGGTACCGGTCGGCGCGTGTAGAGCTCTTCAAGACGCGAAGGTGAATCGAAGACTTGTGAAAGCTCTCGAGCGCCGGCGTCATATCGCCATTGTGAACCAGCAGCGTATGAAAAGGTTCAGGGACCGTGTGGCGTTCAACGGTGCCGATCGCCGGAAGCGCGCGGCCTTCAGCCGCGTAGAAGTCGTCGAGTGGATAGAGCAAGCTGTGGCTCATGTCGGGCCCAGAGTCGTCGAACGAATTATCATCGTCGAAAGAAATATTACTTGTACGTACTATTACGGCAATTCGGAAATGGCAGGTGGAGCTCTTTTGCGCCGCGAACGATCCGCTGTACAATCGTCACATGCCTGAGCCCAAGCCCCTCTTGTACGAAACGCACATGCACACGCCCCTCTGCAAGCATGCCGAGGGCGATCCAGAAGAGTACGCCGCCATGGCCGAGCGCCGTGGCCTGAAAGGGATCCTCGTCACCTGTCACAATCCGACCGACATCGAATGGGGCTGGCGCGTGCGCATGGCCTACGAGGAGTTCGAGGAGTACGTGGCGCTCGTCGCGCGTGCGACCAAAGAGTACGCTGGCCGCGTCGACGTGCGGCTCGGCATCGAAAGCGATTACGCGCCGGGCATGGAGAAGTGGCTCGAGAAGCTGCACAAGGAAGCCGAGTTCCATCACGTGCTCGGTTCGGTTCATCCGCAGATCCCCGAGTACCGCGCCAAGTATTTCATCAACAACGACGCGGTGGCGTACCAGCGGACGTACTTTGAGCACCTCGCCATGGCCGCGGAATCGGGTTTGTTCGACACGCTCTCGCACCCCGACCTGGTAAAGAACATCTTCCCGAGCAAATGGAACGTGCAGCTCGTGATGGACAGCATCGAAGCGGCGCTCGATAGAATCGCGAAGACAGGTGTCGCGATGGAGTTGAACACATCCGGCGTCAACAAGGACATTCAGGAGATGAACCCCGGCCCGGAAATTCTGAAGCAGATCCAAAAACGCAACATCCCGATCGTCGTGGGCGCTGATGCGCACCGGCCCGGACGCGTGGCTGCCGACTTCGACGTGGCGCTCGACCAGCTCAAGTCGCTGGGCTTCACAAAAGTCAGCTACTTCCTGAACCGCAAGCGCCAGGATGTGCCCATCGATGAAGCGCGTGCGAGCTTGCTGGGAGATTGAGGGCGCTAGGGTGGCCTACCTGAAGGGTGGGCGCCGAAGGCGCAAGAGGCAGCGCTCACTAACTGCTGTGTCGTTGAAACAGTATCCGTCGTGCCAGGACCGCACGCATCGAAAGTTTCTGCCCCGCCGCAGGCCACTGCAGCACGCGAAGAATTCCTGATCGCTGCCTCTTGCCGCTTCGCGGCCCACCCTTCAGCTGGGCCACCCGGAAAAAATCTATTGCCTTCGTCCTCTTCTCTGTTAAATAGCTCCCCCTGTGTCCGGCAAGTAGCCGGAGGTGAAGAGAACGCCATGACTTTCAGCTTCAAGAAGACGACGAAGAAGACGAAGCGCCCGGGAATCACTCTCAGGGGATAGTGGCGTACTGAAGTCAGAAACGAGCCAAGAACCCCTGAGAGTGACTCAGGGGTTTTTCATTTTCGAGGTGGGGCAGACATTCCTGTCTGCCCGGAACAGGAGAGCATCATGGCAGCAGCACGTCGCAGGATCGCGGTGGTCGGAGCCACCGGAGTCGCCGGGCAACAGTTCCTGGTCAGCCTGGCCAATCATCCGTGGTTCGAGGTCAAACGTCTCGCGGCGTCCGAACGCAGCGCCGGCAAGAAGTTCGGCGACGCGATCAAGGATCCGAACGGCTCGACCAAGTGGTTCTGCGACGAACCCTGCCCGAAAGACTTCCTGAACATCACGGTCGAGAACGCCGAGAAGCTGGTGCTGGACGACATCGACATCGTCTTCACCGCCATCGAGAGCGACGCCGCGAAGATCGTCGAACCGATCTACGCCGCGCGCGTTCCCACGATCTCGACCGCCAGCGCGTTCCGGTATGAACCGGACGTGCCGGTCTTCCTGCCCGGCGTGAACATCGATCACGCCGCGCTCGTGTCCGTGCAGCAGAAGAAACGCGGTTGGAAAGGCTTCGTCACGCCGGGCCCGAACTGCACAACCGTCGGCCTCGTCTTCACGCTGAAGCCGCTCTACGACCGCTTCGGCATCCAGAGCGTGATCATGACCAGCATGCAGGCCGTCAGCGGCGCGGGCCGCTCGCCGGGCGTCTTGAGCTACGACATTCTCGACAACATCATTCCGTACATCCCGAAGGAAGAAGAAAAAGTCCAGACCGAGACGCAGAAGATCCTTGGCAAGATCGAGAACAACACGATCGTCTCAGCGCCGTTCAATGTCTCCTGCACCTGCACGCGCGTGAACGTGATCGACGGCCACACGGAATCGGTCTTCGTCGGGCTGCAGAAGAAAGCGTCGCTCGACGAGGTCAAACAGGCGTGGCGGCAGGGCTATGAAGAATTCCTCGCACTCGGCCTGCCGAGCGCCCCGCCGGAGCTGGTCGTCTACCACGACGAGCCGTTCCGACCGCAGCCGCGCCTGGATCGCAATACGCACGGGGGCATGTCCACCGTCGTCGGGCGCCTGCGCGCGGACAACGTGCTGCCCAACGGCGTGAAGTACGTGCTGCTGAGCCACAACACGAAGATGGGCGCGGCCAAGGGCGCGGTGCTGACGGCGGAGTACCTCGTCAAGCGCGGCGTCATCGCGTAACAGCAGGGGTCAGGGGATAGGGGTCAGGGGATAGGGGTCAGGGGATAGGGGTCAGGGGTTAGCGGGGCAGATGGAGACGTCTGCCCCGTTTCTATGAGATCGATGCACCCGCTCGGCATCGAGGCGATACTTACAAGAGAACAATAGAGGAGCGCTCATGCTGACCGTCTACCACAACGAGAAGTGAGGCAAGTCTCGCGGAGTGATCGATCTGCTTCGCGAGCGCGGCGTCGAGTTCGACGTCATCAACTACATGGAAGTGAAACTCAGTCGCGACACGCTCGAGACGCTGATCGCGCTCGTCGGCGATCCGACTTCGTGCGTGCGCACCGATGATCCGGCGTTCAAAGAATCGGGGCTAAGCGCGCCGCTCACCGCCGAACAGGCTCTCGAGTTCCTCTGCGAGCATCCCGAAACCATGCAGCGTCCGATCGTGACCGACGGCAAACGCGCGATCATCTGCCGACCAGCAGAGAAGGTCCTTCCGTGGCTGGATCAGGCGGCGCAGGCGAAGTAGGTCAGGGCTGCCGGTAGGGCTTCTTCTGGCGGTAAAGCTCGATTCGCGCGGCGATGTTCGCAGCGAGTTGCGCATTTCCTGCGTCGGATGCGGCTTTGCGCGCCTGCTCGGCAATTTCGACAGCCTTGTCAAACTCGCCCAAGTCCGCATGTGCGGCAGCAGTCGCGTCCAACCCCTGAATGCTAAGGTGCCGTCCAACACGCGCCTCTGCGTAAGACATCGCGGATCGTGGGTCGCGCACTCTTTCGTTCGGGCACGTCGCAAGCACCCATGCGAGTTCATCTGAGAGTCGCTGCCGCTCGTCCGCACTCCGTGCTTTCTGCACCGCTTGCTGCAGAGACGTAGCCGCAGCTTCGTATCTCTTCATTGCCAGCAGGACGCGCGCGAGGTTCGCGTGAGCGTCCAACAGGGCCGAATCGGCCTCAACCGCGTCCTTCAAGTGCTCATACGCGGCGGGGAAGTTTCCCGCTCTCGCCTCCAGAACGCCGAGCTGCAGGTGCGCCTCGGCGTGGCGAGGCTCGCGCTTCAGTGCTTGTACGAACGCTGCATGGGCCTCCTCAATCTTCCCCATCTGGAGGAGCAGCTTGCCGCACAAGACATGTGGTTCGCCGCTGATTGTCGTCTTTGCGGCGGCGAGCGAGAACAAGCCGAGCGCTTTCTCGTTCTCGCCTGCTTCCGCCGCGAGATAACCGCGAGCCATGACCGGCTTGTATGACGTGGGCCGAAGTTCCTCCGCTTGCGCGATCCATTTCACTGCAAGCTCACGCTTACCCTCGCGTTTCTCGAGCTGCGCCAGCGCCAGCAGCGCGTCTTCTGTCGCGGTCACACGCTGGTATTCGTAAATCGACAGAAAATCCGGCGGAGTCCCGGCCAGCTTGCGAACGACGCGGCCGAGCAGCGGGAGTTCACGGTTGCGGCTGGCGACGATCTCGAACGCGCAACTCTCGGCGAAGGCGCGCGTGTACATCTCCCGAGCGCCACCGGCATCCCCTGTCGTCTCGAGTGCTTCTCCGAGCTGAAAACCCAGGCGCGTATCAAGCGGACGTGGGCCGTGTTCCATGGCCTTGCGGTAGTGCTCGAGGGCCTCACTACGTTGGCCGCGATTGAAGAGCGACGTGCCCATGTTCTTGTGTGCGAGCCACGACTGGGGGTTGCGCTCGAAAACTGCTTTCCACATGACTTCGTCCGACTGAAAGTTCATCGAATGAAGGAATGAGACCGCCCCGAAAGCGCAGAGCAAGAGGGCTCCCAGCGCGGTGCCGATCGGCGCGCTGGCGTTGAGCCTCATGCCGAAATGCCACGCGGCGCCGGTGAGGAACACGATTAGTGGACTCGTCGCCAGATACTGAAAGTGATCGGCGACGAACGAGAAGCGCTGCGGATAGATGTTCGCGAAGCCGAGCGCAGGAAAAATCATGACGCCGAAGCAGAGCAGTGGCGCAACCGCCGCCCGACCGAAGCGTCTTCCGATCGGAATCAGCGCGAACACGAACAGCACTGCCGCGATGAAGAAGCTCCACTGCGCAATGCTGCTCGTGTCGAGTTGCCAGCGCGGGTACATGAAGCACAGATTGTAGGGTGCCACCACGGAACTGGCATAGAACCACAGCGCGCGGCCACAGATGAGCAGGCGTTCGGCGATGGAGAAATTCCATTCGTACCCATTCGCGCCGATGAGGTAACGTTCCATACCGGCGGTCAGTAGTCCGAAGCAGAGTCCAACGACGAACATCGGCGATACGCGAGCGAAGTCTCGCAGCAGCCCCGGGAAATTCTGGCCGCGCGCCCAGGAGATGATGAGGATCACGACGGGGATACTGCAGGCGACAGTCTTGCTCAGGATCGCACCGAAAAAAGCGGCGAGTGTGGCAGCGTACCAGCGCCAGTTGCGGCTTTCTTCAAAGCGCA
>Ga0196964_10001039_pt1 | contig 14656 bp, 16 predicted proteins | sample S1_10metaG_FD_148615 | JGI IMG/M metagenome (GOLD analysis project Ga0196964, IMG submission 148615) | Soil microbial communities from Anza Borrego desert, Southern California, United States - S1_10 | ecosystem: Environmental > Terrestrial > Soil > Desert | place: USA: California | collected...
TCGTCAGTGCCATGGGCGGGCTGATCGCTGATGTGAAGAACGACTTCATCCGCACGCTCTTCCTGATGGCGAAGCCCGGGGACGCGGAGCGGCTGCGGCAGGAGGCGGCATCGCTCGAAGCGCAGGGCCGCGTCTGGTTGCGCGACGAGCAGCGCTTCACGGGCGAGGCGACGCCCAGCTGGTTCGCCGACATGCGCTACCGTGGCCAGTCCTTTGAGATCGAAGTTTCTCTTCGTCACGCCTGGATTCTCGCCGGTGACATGGAAGCGATTGCTGAGGCGTTCCACCAGGCGCATCACTCCGTCTACGATTTTTGCGACCGGGAGAGCACGGTCCAGATCATCAACCTCCGCCTAGTGATGTCCGGCAACACGGCGAAGCCGCGCTTCAGGCGCTTGCGCGCCGCGACCGGGGAGCCTAGTCCCGAGAGGGTGCTGCGCGTCTTCTTCGACCGGGGATGGCACGACGTGCCGCTCTACCGCCGCGCCGGCCTGCTGCCCGGGCACACATTCAGAAGCCCCGCCGTAGTCGCGCAGGACGACACCACCGTCTGCATCCCGCCGGGCTTCACCGCGCGCGTGGATGAGACCGGCAACATCCTCCTTGGGCTGGAGGGCTGATCCCATGGCCATTGACAAGGTCACCCTGCAGGTCCTGGCCAATCACTGCCGCGCGGCCGCGGAGAACATGGCCTACACCCTGTTCCGCACCGCGCATTCCACCTTCGTGAAGGAGACCGAGGACTTCACCATCCAGCTCCTGGACACGAATGGGAAGACGGTCGCGGTGCCGCTCGACCTCGGCGCCACATGGTATCCGGGCCTCGACTACGCGAAGGCGATCGCGATCATTCCCGACTACGAGCCGGGCGACATCGGCTTCACCAACGATCCCTATTCCGGCTTCCTCGCGACCCATGCACCTGACATGCACATCTGGAAACCGATTTTCCATGACGGCGAGCTGGTCTGCTTCTGCTCGGGCCACATCCACAACACGGATATGGGCGGCGCAGTGCCGGCTTCGCTGTCGCGCGCGCTGACGGAGATCCACCAGGAAGGCATTCGCTTCACGCCTTCCAAGCTCTATCGCCGCGGCGAGCTGAACCATGAGCTCCTCCGGGTGATGATGACGAATGTCCGCAAACCCGAGCAGAACATGGGCGACCTGAAGGCCTTTGTCGGCGCGATGAACACCGGCGAACGCAAAGTCCGCGACATGATCGCGAAATTCGGCGTGGAGACGCTGAAGGCGGGCATGGCCGGGCTGCTCGACTACGCCGAGCACCAGGCGCGTGAGATCCTGCACAGCATTCCCGACGGGGAATATTTCTTCAGCGATTATGCTGACGAGGATGGACCGAATGGCTATCCCTGCCGTCTCGCCGTCACGCTACGCGTCAAGGGCGACGAGGCCGTGCTGGATTTCACCGGCACCGATCCGCAGCTCACCTCCTCGCTGAATGTGCCGACCGGCGGCAATCCGCGCAGCACGCTGATGCTGGTGGGCGTCTACTACGTTCTGTACTCGCTCAACCCGAACCTGCTGCTGAACTATGGCCTGACACGGCCCTTCACCTGCATCCTGCCGGAAGGCACGGTGGTGAACCCGCAATTCCCGGCCGCCGTCGGCATGCGGAGCCTGACCTGCGCGCGGCTGCGCAGCCTGATCTTCGGCGTCTTCGGCCTGGCAATGCCGGAGCGCATGCCGGCGGCGCCGGCGGGGTCCTCCTCGATCGTCAACGTCATGACCCATGACGACCGCACAGGCGAGACGTTCATCGCCGCGATCAACCCCGTCGTCGGCGGCGCGGGCGCAATGCCGCATGGCGACGGCACGAACGGCTCCGGCGCCGATGCGGCCTATCTCAAGAACACGCCGATCGAGATCACGGAAGCGGAAGTGCCGATCCGCATCCGGCATTATGGCCTCGCCTCCGGCACCGGCGGCGCGGGGCGCTGGCGCGGCGGCATGGCGACCCATCTGGAGTTCCAGGTCTTCACGCCCGACACGCGCATCACCGTGCGGAACCGAGACCGCTGCAAGTTCCGCCCCTGGGGGATCCTGGGCGGCAAGGCAGGCGGGCTGTCCACGATGGTGCTGAATCCGGGTCGCCCGGATGAGCGCGTGCTGAACAACATCGACACCTTCACCGCCGGACCGGGCGATATCGTGCGCATCATCTCCCCAGGCGGCGGCGGGCGTGGCAATCCGCTGAATCGCGAGCCGGAGCGCGTGCTGGCCGACGTCATCAGCGGCTATGTCACGCGCGAGGCGGCGGAGGAGGATTACGGCGTGGTACTGAAAGGGGAGACGGTGGACGAGGCTGCCACCCAAGCACTCCGTGCGGAGCGCTGCGGCGACCGTCCGAACGCCCATTTCCATTTCGGCCCTGAGCGGGACGCCTTCGAGCGCGTCTGGACATCCGGCGCCTATGTCGCGCTCACAAAAATCCTTGCCACGCTGCCCGTCCACTGGCGCTATTTCGTCAAGACGAAGCTGATGGACGCCGTCCGGGAGGAGGGCAGCGGCGCGGCCGAGGTCGAGGCCGCCTTCCGCGACCTCACTGCCAGGCTGCCGCAGCTGCGCACGCTGCTTGCCGCCGAATGACGCCGGAGGGACAGACCATGACAAGAGTCCACCCCATCGGACGCCGCCCGCTGGCCCTGCTGGCCGGCGCCACCGTTTCCATGCCGGGGCTGTCGCGCGCGCAGGCGCCCTGGCCGAACCAGCCCATCCGCATGGTCGTGCCCTTCGGGCCCGGCGGAGGCACGGACGTTTCCATCCGCATCCTGCAGCCGAAGATGCAGGAATTCCTCGGTCAGACCCTGGTGATCGACAACCGTCCCGGTGGCGGCAGCACGGTCGGAACCGACCATGTCGCGAAGTCGCCCCCGGATGGCTACACTTTCGTGCACGCGACGCTCTCCTCCACCGGCATCGCCGCGGCGCTCTACCGGAATTTGCCCTATGATCCGGTGCGGGACCTCGCGGCCGTGGCGCCGACGATCTACGTGCCGCTGACGCTCTGCGTGACCGCACGGGGCTGGAATGTGCGCACCGCCGCGGAGCTGATCGAGACGCTCCGGGCCAATCCCGGCCGCTACCAGTATGGCAGCAACGGCGTGGGCGCCACCGGGCACTTGGCCAGCGCGAATTTCGCCACCCGGATCGGCGCGCGGGTGGAGCACGTGCCCTATCGGAGCGGATCGCAGACCATTGCGGCGCTGCTCTCGGGCGAGATCCACTACATGCACGACATCTACGGGCTGCTGCAGCCGCACCACCAGTCCGGCCAGGCGCGCTGCCTGTTCGTGACGGCGGAGGAGCGGACGCCGCTGATGCCGGAAGTGCCGACCATGCGCGAGGCCAACGTGCCCGAATACCGCGCCTATTCTTGGTTCGGCATCTTCGCCCCGGCCGCGACCCCGCGTCCCATCGTGAACCGCATGGCCGAGGCGGTGGAGTTCGCGCTGGCCGACCGCGGCGTGGCCGATCGGCTGAACGCCATGGGCACGCCCCCCATGCGCGGCTGGACGCCGGAGCGCTTCGCTCAGTACGTGCGCGACGAGATCGTGGCCTGGGGCCCGCTCGTCCGTGCCTCCGGCGCCACCGCCGAGTGATGCCGGCCTCGGTCCTCCATCCCGAATTCACTGCCGATCCCTATTGGTGGGAGGCGGCGCCGCCCGAGACGGCGCGCGAGGCTCCCCTGCCCGCACAAGTGGATCTGCTGATCGTCGGCAGCGGCTTCGCCGGCCTCTCCGCGGCGCTGGAGGCGGCGCGCGCCGGTGCCTCAGTCGCCGTGCTGGATGCGGGGCCGCTCGGCGGCGGCGCCTCGTCACGCTCCGGCGGCATGGTGAGCTCCGGCCAGAAGCTCGTGCTGACCGAGGCGCTGAAGGGGCTGCCCGCCGAGAAGTCCCTGGCAGCGCTCGAGGACAGCAAGGCGACTTTCGAGTTCCTGAAAGACCTGGTCGTGCGGGAGCGGCTGGATGCCGACCTCCAGCTGGTTGGGCGCTTCTTCGGTGCCTTCACCCCAGTCCACCTCGATCGTCTGAAGCGCAATGCGGAGATGCTGCACGCGAAGACGGGTGTGACAATCCGGCTCCTCTCTCGCGAGGAGCAGCGCGAGGAGGTGGGCAGCGACTATTTCCATGGCGGCTTCGTCGTGGAGGACTATGGCGGCGTGCATCCGGCCAAGCTGAACCGCGCCCTGCGCGATGCGGCCCGCGGGGCCGGTGCCGCGCTGCACAGCCATGCGCGGGTACTGGGCACGGAGCGGCAAGGCATGCGCCACCGCGTCCGCACGGAACGGGGTGAGGTCGAGGCGACGCACATCCTGTTCGCCACCAACGGCTACACGGACGGAGCCAATCCTTGGCTGCAACGTCGCGTCGTCCCTGTCATGAGCTATCAGATCGCGACGGAACCGCTGCCGCCTGGCATGATGGACAAACTCATCCCGAAACGCCGCATGGTGACGGACAGCCGGAAGGAACTCACCTACACGCGGCCCTCTCCGGACGGCACGCGCATCCTGTTCGGCTGCCGCCCGCGGGTCTTCGCCGGCTCGCCGGAGAGGCAGGCCGAGAACCTGCACAAGCGCATGCGCCGCATCTGGCCGGAACTGGCGGAAAGGCGTGTCACCCATTCCTGGGGCGGCTTCGTCGCCATGACGTCCGATCATGTTCCGCACATTGCGGAGCATGACGGCGTGATGCATGCCGTGGGCTGCAACGGCAATGGTGTCGCGCTAATGACCTTCATGGGCTGGCACGCGGCGCAGCTCATCCTGGGCCGCACCAACCGCCACGCCTTCTTCGCCGACATCCCGTTCCCCGCCGTGCCGTTCCATGGCGCGCGTAAGGCGATCGTGCCGCTGATGAGCGCCGCGTACCACGGGCGCGATTTCTTGGATAACCCGGGCGAGGTGGCCGCCGAGCGCCTGGGCCGCGTCCCTACGGCCAAGAAGGCCTCCTAATGCAGTGCGCTTGATGGCGTGATCACAAAAGGAGTGGGCCGGCAGGAGGCGCGGACACGTGTGCCATTTGCCGGGCACCGCCTTCGATGACGGCCGTCCCGCTGGATCGCTCCATGGGACTTCAGATTCGGGCCACCGCGACTGCGCCTTGGCAAGGACCATTTCGGGAGCTTTTTGCGCTGCACGGTCGGCCTGCCTGCGCCAAAGGTTCCCTGTTCTCCTGCTGATCCATCCCTGAAATCGGCCCACTTTCCCTGATCGGCCGTGCAGGGAAATTCGCGCAGACGCCGGACTTGCCCACGACCCCCTCCCGCACCAGCCGCTGCTCGAGGAGGCGCACCGAGCCGAGTTCGAGGTAGGCGGCAAAGATCGGCCGCACCATCGCGGCCTCCGCCTCTTCGGCGATGAGCTTTCTCTCATGCACCACGTAGCCCAGCGGGACGGTGCCGCCCATCCACATGCCCTTGCGCTTGGAGGCGGCGATCTTGTCGCGGATGCGCTCACCGGTGACCTCACGCTCGAACTGGGCAAAGGAGAGCAGCATGTTCAGCGTCAGCCGGCCCATGGAGGTCGTGGTGTTGAACTGCTGCGTCACCGAGACGAAGCTCACGCCTTGGGCTTCGAAGGCCTCCACGATCTTGGCGAAGTCGGCGAGCGATCGGGTCAGGCGGTCCACCTTGTAGACCACGACCAGATCCACCCGGCCGGCGGCGATATCGGCGAGCAGTAGCTGAAGCGCGGGCCGTTCCAGTGTGCCGCCCGAGAGGCCACCATCGTCGTAGCGGGCGGGCAGCGCGGTCCAGCCCTCGTGGCGCTGGCTGCGGACATAGGCCTCGCAGGCCTCGCGCTGGGCATCGAGGGAGTTGAAGGCCTGCTCCAGACCCTCCTCCGAGGACTTTCGCGTGTAGATCGCGCAGCGGAGGCTGGAGCCAGGCCTGCTCTGTCGGGAGGGGCCCTTAGCCATCGCGCGCCTCCCTCTGGCGCTTCCCGGCGTCGGTTAGGCCAAAGAACCGGGGCCCGGACCAGTGGGCACCGGTGATCTCGCGGGCGATGATGGACAGCGAGCGATAGACGCGCCCTGCGAACTCGAACCCCGCTTCACGGACGACGATGGTGTGCGTCTGGCCACGCCAACTGCGAGCCAGCGTCATGCCGGGCCGCAGGCGGGTCTGAACGGCACCGGGGCGCCTGGTCCGCTCCAACGGGGCCAGGCGCTCCAGCTGCCACTGAGCGGCAGGGCTGAGGCCGCCGAGGGCGCGTTCTTGCAGGCGATGGGCAACGCCGCGCAGGAGTAGATCCCGCGTCAGATCCGGCGGCGGGTCGACGCCATGCAACCGCTGCCACTCGGCCCGCAGCATCGCCAGGCTCAACCCACCCAGGCGAACCAGATCCCCCGCAGGTGACGCGGGGGACGGCGCACGGCCCTCCGCCTGCGCCCGGATCCTGGCCCGGCGCATCAGGCGGGCGTGGCGAGGCGATAGGCCTTGCGCCCGTCGCGCTCGGACAGGCTCACCGGGAAGCCGCGCTGGCGCAGGCGGCAGAGGGCCGCGCGGGTCGTGTGCGGCAGCCAGCCCGTCTTGGCAGCGAGCTCGGCCAAGGTGGCGCCGGCCGCGGTCGAGACCGCGGCGATGATCGTCCCGAGCTTGCTGCTGGGGGCGTCCTGCGCGGACACGGCGCCTTGGCAATCGGGGCAGGCTGCGTCCCGAGCCGAGCCTTCTTGCTGGCCGGGCAGGCGAGCTTCTTCTTGGGAGCAGGGGCTGCGCGGCGGGCCTTCGCCGCGCGGCGAGTGGTCGTGGACTTCGACATCAGGTGGCTCTCCTGGGCCGCCGCCCCATGCAGCGCGCCCACCACCCAAAGCCCGGATCTGGCCGGGCTATCCGCCGCCGGACCCCCCATCCCGGCCCGGCGCTAAGGCAGCAATGCTTGCGGGCGCACCGAAGTCCAGCCGAAACGCAGCCCAGCGCCCACATGGCCGCAGGTTCAAATCGGGGACCCGCATCGGCTTATGCCGAACACTCCTGCCCTACATGCGTGGGCAACTTTCGGCAGCGCCAGCTCGGTGAGCGGGGAGCGTGGGAGCGTTCCCTGCGCCTGCGTCAAGGCGCCCCGCTTGCCCTTTCTCTCGATGCGCCCCGAACATGAAGCCGCCGCCCGTGAAGCGCCTGAAGCACCTTCGGGCGGATTATACGGGGTGCGTCGGTCCAGCTTCTCCCCTGACAACGCCCGTGCTCCACGTTTTTGGCGCTGCTGATGAGGCCGCGTTCTCGATAACGAATGGCTACCTTCTGTCCATGATGCGGGCGTAGTGCGGTCTTGAAATGGGCGGCGCGGCAACCCAGTGAGACATCCGCCGGGCGCCAGGTGGGCCCGGCTGCCGGCGCTGGATCCGCGGCGCCGCTTGTTTCCATGTTGCTTCGGAAGGAGGATATGGACATGAGGACGAACTTCGACTTCGGCCCGCTCTTCCGTTCTACGGTGGGCTTCGACCGGGTCTTCGAAGCGCTGCGGAACGCCGCACGGATCGAGCAGCTCGACAACTACCCGCCCTACGACATTGAAACGACGGGCGAAGATGAATACCGCGTTACGCTCGCCGTTGCGGGCTTCGGTCCGGAGGAGCTGACGGTCACAGCGCATCAGAACATGCTGGTCGTCTCGGGTGAGCGGCGCGAGCGCAACGGGGAGAACGGCCAGCGGCAGTTCCTGCACCGTGGCCTCGCCATGCGCGCCTTCGAGCGCCGCTTCCAGCTTGCGGACCACATGAAGGTGGTCGGCGCGAACCTCGCTGATGGCCTGCTCACGATTGAGCTGCGGCGTGAGGTACCCGAGGCCGTGCGGCCCCGCCGCATCGAGATCGGGACCGAGCCTGTCAGCGGCCAGCGGCAGATCGAGGCTGAGCGGCGCGACACCCGGCAGGCTGCCTGAGGCTCGCCCGGGCAGCGGCGCGGACCCTGGTGGCCCGCCGCTGCTCCGGCTTGGGAGAGGACCATGAAGGATGCACTGCATCGCGCGGCGGAGGCGCCGCCGCGGGCGGGCGAGGCCGCTCTAGACGTAGCGGGGCGCCGCCTGCTCTCCGCGCTTCCGCCCGACGCCGTCGGGCGGCTCAGTCGGAGTTGTGGTCCGGCGGGCCATGCCGGCGGCCGGCGCGCGGAGGAATGGGTGTTGCGCTTCGAGCCGCGCCGGCGTGGTCGGATCGATCCGCTGATGGGCTGGTGGGGTGGTGGCGATCCGCTGCCATCCGTGACGCTGCGCTTCCCGACCCGCCAGGCGGCAGAGGAATACGCAGCGCGCCACGGACTGGCGCTGGAGGTCTGTGAGCCTCCGAGGGTGCTGAACGATCCCTGCCGACGCGCCGCGCTCGCCCAAGCCCAAGGGTTGCCCGCGGATCCGACGCTGCCGTGGATCTGGGATGGCCGCGGCGATCCTGTGCCGCCCAACCTGGCCGAGCCACGTCGGGAGGTGGCGGGCGCGCCGGCGGGATGGACGGCGCGTCGCGCGGCGTGAGGGGCGCTATGGACGGCTTCGATCCACGCGATTGGTGGGGCTGGCCTGACGGCGCAGACCGTGGCCATCCGCAGGGCGATCCGGACCTCTACAGGCTGCTGCTCTTCGGCCTAACGGCTGCGGCATGCCTCTGCTTGGCCTCTTTCGCTCCGCCTGCCCTGGTTCCCTTTGTCGCGGCACAGCTCTTCGTCATTGCGGCTCTCGGCAGTGCACTCGAGGCGGTCCTGCGCGAAGAGCGCCTGATTGAGGCGCACCTTACGGCGTGGGACCAGGCCGCAGCCCTGATGCTGCTGGCGCAGCTGCTGCGCCTCGCCTTCCGAGTGCCGCCGCAGCTCCTGCCCGAGGGAACAGTGGGGTCGTAAAGGACATGGCTTCGACGGCCTGCCGTCACCCTGCCAGCATCGAGGCGCTGGTGCTCATCGCCAAGTGCCGATCGGACGGTTGGCGCGGATGCGATGACCGGCGGCCGCGCTCCTTCGTTTTGTCGCCCGCAGGGGTGGTGGGCACCGAGGTGAGGAGTTCGGACAAGGTCTGCAGCAACGCGAGGTCGGCGGATCCGGGCGGCGCGTTGGCCCGGAGGTGGTCGCCAAGCCTACCCGCGAGCGAATGGCGGAACGGCAAGGGACCGCCGCGCGCCTTCGCGCTGAGGCACAAGTCGAGCGCTTCCTCGTCGGGAGCAGCGAGGATGCCGAAGCCGGCGTGGAATGGCCCCGCGTCGAACAGGCGCATGCCGAAGATCCCTCGGGAGCAGACGCCTCAAGCGCCTCGTCCATGAGCCAGAGGCGACAATTGCCGGCCAGGATATCAGCGAGCCAGAGCCCGGCTGCCTCATGCCGCTGCGCGAAAGATCGAGAACCACGCCCCGGCCATGCGCTCAGCCAGGGCGCGATTGGCGGCGTTCAGGCGCTCACCTTTCTCGGTGAGAAAGCGGTCGAAGGCGCGTCGGCCACGCTGGTTCGGCTCGAACAGCGCGACATCGGCCAGCATCTCGGCGGAATCGTCGTCCTCAAGCTCCGCCGCCTCGGCCCAGGGCGCGACCTGCTTGACATCAAGAGGGCGGGTTGTTGGTCCGGGCGGCCGAGGGACCGCCGTAACACATGCTGCCGGACCGCCGCCGGTTTGGTCAGTGCCAAAGGCCAGTCGCATGCCATCGCGGCCTGTGTGGCCGTGGGATGAAGTAAACCGGCATAGACATCCGGCCTGCCTCCCGCGTGATCGCGTCCCGGCGCGGTTCTAGGGAGAGCAGGCGTGCGATGCGTGCCTGCGTGTCGGGGTGAGTACGTAGCAAAGACGGTTCGGGAAGATGTCGGCCAGGCAGGAACAACGTCTCAAGCAGTCCCGCTTGGAAGCGCTCGAGTTTCGAAAGTGCGGAGGCGAGGCCGCGTGGGTCACCCGTGAGGCCCGCCGCATCAAGGTCGGCGTCATATTCGCGGGTGCGCGAAAGGGCGAGCTGCAGCAGGCCGACAGCGCTGGGCGCAAACAGAAGCAGCAGGATGAACTCCCAGGGCACGGCAGCCGCGCCCAAAAGCAGCATTGGCAGATTGGCCAAGAGCAGGAGAAGGCCCAAGAACGACATGGCGCTCGTCAGGCGCGCCAGCGTATCAGCAAGCCCCATGATCCAAAGGTCGCCGTTGCGGATATGGCTCACCTCGTGCGCCAACACGCCGGCGAGTTCACTTAGGGTCAGACTTCGTAGCAACCCATCCGTGAGCGCGATCGCGGCGTCGTCCCGCTGGCCAACGGCGAAGGCGTTGAGCATTCGGCTCGGGATGTAGTGAAGGCGAGGCGGCCGCGGCAGCTGGGCTCGCGCAGCGATGCGCGCCAGCAGCTCGAACACAACTGGCAGCTCGGCTGGTTGAATCGGGCGCGCACCATAGAGCCGGAGCGCGAGATCGGGCGACATCCGCGGGCTCAGGAGCAGGCTCACCCCGCCGGCGAGTAAGGCCAAGAGGACGCCGTCGCCTCCGGCCAGGACCCACCCGCACGCCGAGAGCAGGCTGAGCATGGCCGCGAGCAGGAGCACTGATTGGGCGCGGTTGCGCAGCTTGTGCAGCCGGCGCGCATTTTGATCGAGCGGCTCAGCAATCATGCGCCCGATCTCCTGCGCCCCGTGCCGGTGCATTTACGGGATAACCGGCAGAGCCTCGATTGGGCGTTGAAGCAGTTAGTGATTGGGTTTGGCCGATATGCTTGGTTTCCATTCTACATGACATGGCGCGCGGCCGGGCTTGGGTGCACTGAGGAGACGCCACGGACCGCAGCCAGGCCGTCCAGTAACCGCTCCGTGCGCTGACATTGGTGCGCGCCACCAGACACGTCTTGGAAGTGGCCTCAGCCCGACCTACGTAATTTGCGTTCATAACGCACTCGATCTCAATGGAGCAGAGTCATGCGATGGTTCAAACCATTGGTGGCCCTGGGCGGCGCTATGGCGCTGATGCTCGCTCCGGCTCCCGCGAAGGCCCATTGGGCACACTGGGGACCGCCGGCCTATGTCTACGTGCCGTCGCCCCCGCCACCGCCTCCTGTCTACTACGTTCCACCGCCACGGGTGATCTACGGGCCATCGGTCTTGTATGGACCACCACCATCCGTCGTCTTTGCACCGCCTGTGGTCTACTCGCCACCCCGGGTCATCTACAGACCAGGGTTCAGCATCGGGCTTAGGTTCGGGTGACAGCAGCGCGGCCAAGTGCCTGTCGGTGAGGGTCATGAACATGTCCGAGCCGGTTCAGGTGGTTTGCCCTCACTGCGATAGGATCAATCGCGTTCCGGCCACGCGATTGGCTGATGCGCCGAGGTGCGGCGATTGTCGTGCGCCGCTGTTCGAGGGGCGCCCCGCCTCCCTCTCGGAGGCGCGCTTCCGCCGGCACCTCAGGAACAGCGGCATTCCGCTGCTCGTCGATTTCTGGGCGTCCTGGTGCGGCCCCTGCCGCGCGATGGCACCCGAGTTCGAGGCGGCGGCGCGCGCGCTTGAGCCGGGTATGCGACTGGCGAAGATATCAACCGAGGAAGCCCCCGGGCTGGCTGCCGAGCTGCAGATCTCCGGCATTCCGCTGCTTGCGCTGTTCGCGGGTGGGCAAAAAATGGCGCGCCAGGCGGGTGCCATGCCAGCGCGCCAAATCATCGAATGGGCGAGCCGCGCTTCGACCGGGGCCTGACGTGAGCGCAGACTGCCATGGCTGAGACCCCTTATGACATTCTAGGCGTCAAGCGTGACGCCACGCAGGAGCAGATCCGCAGAGCCTATCGCCGCCTGGCGCGGACGCTGCATCCGGACCTCAATCCGGGCGACCGCACGGCCGAGGAGCGGTTCAAGCAGGTGTCGGCGGCCTATGACCTGCTGAGTGATCCCGACAAGCGCGCGCGCTTCGATCGCGGCGAGATCGACGCCTCAGGCGCCGAGCGACCGCAGCAGGCGCATTTCAACCTTCGCTGCCGGAGCCCGGCCTGGGCAGCACCCCTATGCCAGCGGCGGCGGCTTTGCCGACACGATGGACACGGACGACCTGCTCGCCGCACTTTTTGGCAGCGGTGCGCGGACCGGCGGGCGCGGTGCCAGGATGCGAGTGCGTGGCGGCGACCTCCGCGGCCAACTCGTGCTGGACTTCCTAGAGGCGGTCAACGGCGCGACCAAGCGGCTGACGCTGCCGGACGGCTCGATTGTGGATGTCACCATGCCGCCCGGGACGCGAGACGGCCAGGTGCTCCGCCTGCGGGGCAAAGCAGCACCGGCATAGGTGGCGGGCCAGCGGGCGACCTGCTGGTCGAGGTTGAGGTTGGTTCGCACCGGCACTTCACCCGCAAGGGGGACGACATCCACTTCGAGTTGCCGGTAAGCGTGCCAGAGGCGGTGCTCGGCGGTCAGGTTGAGGGGCCGACACCAGGCGGGCCGGTGGCCGTCTCCATCGCCAAGGGCTCGAACACCGGCACCGTTCTGCGCCTACGCGGCCGCGCGTGCCGCATCCCGATGGCTCCCGCGGTGACGCCTACGCCACGCTGCGAATCGTGCTGCCGGACCGGCCGGACCCGGAGCTCGAGGCATTCGCCGCTCGCTGGTCGGGCGGAAAGGCCCACAATCCACGGGCCGGGATGGAAGGGTGAATTCGAGAGTGATGACTTCCTGCTGCCGGCCGCGCGTGACGCTGCGTCGCTGAATGTCTCCGCGCTATGCGCGGTTGGCAAGGGCCACCGGCACCCTCGGAGGGCATGTCCGAGACCCGGAGCGGAGCCGGATCTTTGGGAGCGCGTGCACGCCCGTCGGGCCGCCCAACGCGCCGCTCTCACTGCCGCAGCCTTTTACCACGTCCTTGGGCCTGTGCTTTGTTCGCACTCTCGGTCCCGGCGCGCCCAAAAGCATACCTCAGGACGGAACACTCCAAGTGCGAGGGCCTCTCGGAATGCCGCCCCCATCTCAACAAGTTTTTTAGCGGCGAATCCTTGCGCTCCCGAAGCCCCACGTATTGAAATCACCTACTTCTAAAAATATCTCGCTGCGCGCTGAGGCCTAAGAGGCTCGGCGAAGTGCACCCAAGCGTCACAGCGATGTTGGCCTCCCGGTCAAGCTGCGAGGCCTGGATTGCGGAGACCGGAGATGAACTCGCACGATCTGATCCATCGGTCCATGCAGATCAGCCCGGTAGAGGTAAGCACTGGGCTAAACACCTTCTCTTTCAATCACCCCGAGCAGGTTGTCAGGGACCCAGTCCTGGCGCCTGAGCAGAAGCGAGAAATTTTGGCCTCCTGGGCGTCCGACCAGCACGCGGTTTCGGACAAGCCCAATCTGAGGCAGTTGAATAGCGGCGCTGTCCTCGAGGTCAAAAAGATCCTCGACGCGCTTCGTGTTCTCGACAACATGGAAAGGTCGCTGGGACAGTTGCACCGCCCCTTTGGGCGCCGCTCGGGAGTGCGGCAGTCCCGTCGATCGGTCTCCCCAGGCTGGAGGTCTCGAAAGCTCGGACGTGATGGCCAGGACGGGGGCGACGACGATCCCCCGCCCGTTTCCACCCGTGCAATACCACCGGATTGGCGCCCGTCGCCCACTCCTGCCGTCGCCACCCTGCGTATTCCCAGCGGCCCCGCCGGGGAGGATGCGGAGCGACGAATAACTAAGTGCCTGCTCGCGGCCGCTTAGAGGACCGGATGGCCGGCCGCTCTGGGGAGGCGAGCCGGTGGGCCACTTGGCCGGGATACCACGCGCGGCTGGTGTGGCGGGTGCCCGGACAGCAAGAAGCCCGTCAGTCGAACTTGACGGGCTTTGTGTCTTTTTGCGTTCGGAACTGCAGGATGTGGGGACACGCATCGGCTTATGCCGAACTCGCCTCCAGGACAATCGACATGGCGCCATCAGGTAGATTCATTACGCGTATGGTATGCAGCTCCTCGCCGGCAAGATCATCAACGTCAGCGTCACTGACCTGAACGCAGGCTGCGAATGGGCACGCCATGCTCATTGCATCCGCAGTATTGCGGTTCCTCGGTGGCGGCGCCTAGGCTCGACGGAGCCAAACGAAGGAGTCATAGGCATGTTGACCCGCCGTGGACTTGGGGGTGCCGCCCTCACCGCTGGCTCCGTCCTTTCGGCGGTGCCCAGCCGGGATGCACACGCGCAGCGCAATGCCGACACGCTCCGCGTGCTGTTCCGCGACGCGGTGCCGAACATTGATCCTTATTTCAACAGCCAGCGCACCGGACTGATTCTGGGCCACCAGGCCTGGGACGGGCTGACGCATCGCGATCCCGAGACATTCCGCATCGTTCCGGCCCTCGCGACCGCCTGGACGTGGGTCGACGGGACGACGCTGGACTTCGAGCTGCGCCGCGGCGTGAAGTTCCACGACAACAGCGATTTCGGCGCGGACGATGTTGTCTATACGCTGAACACGGTCTCGAACCCGGATACGCGCGTCGCGACGCCCAGCAACTATGCCTGGATAGACATGGTAGAGAAGACCGGCGATTTCAGCGTGCGACTCAAGCTCAAGCGGCCGACGCCCGCGGCGCTGGAATACCTGGCGCTCGTGACGCCAATCTGGCCGAAGGCCTACCGGGAGCGGGTGGGCGCGGACGGCTTCTCGCGCGCCCCGATCGGCACCGGACCCTATCGCATCACGCGCGTTGATGTGTCCTCGATCGTCGAATACGAGCGCTTCGACGGCTACTACCAGGGCGGCC
>Ga0196964_10001040_pt1 | contig 14648 bp, 12 predicted proteins | sample S1_10metaG_FD_148615 | JGI IMG/M metagenome (GOLD analysis project Ga0196964, IMG submission 148615) | Soil microbial communities from Anza Borrego desert, Southern California, United States - S1_10 | ecosystem: Environmental > Terrestrial > Soil > Desert | place: USA: California | collected...
GGAGGTACTCCCCCGGAACTTACCAGGGTCTGCTGACGCTTTGGCAGGCGCTTTAATTGTAAAGGCGAGGAGTCGTAAAGGCGTAAAGGCGTGGGGAAATGTTGGTGCCTGACTGCGTTTAATTGTGGATTTGTATTATGCGTCCTTCTACGTTCTGCTTCTCTGCCCTCTAGTTCTCTGGAATCACTCGCGCTGGGAATCTGCCAACTGCCAACTGCCTATTACTTCACTCGCGCTGGTCTCTGCCCTCTGCCAACTGCCTACTGCCAACTTGCCTTTCTGCTCTCTAAATCTCTAAGAAAACTCGCGCAGGAAAATCTGCCTGCTGCTAACTGGCGGCTGCCTACTTCTTTCTGCTTTCTTTCCCCCTTTATTTCCCCCGTTCAATTTTGAGTGTTGCTGTAACGTTTTCTTTGCTGTTGCGATCTAATGGTATTAAAGCGCGTAGGGGTTGCAACCAAAAAAGCGTCTTAACGGCATAAATCATTAACCAGCTTTAATTAACCAATATGAAACAGTTTCTCTTATCTGCGCTCACCCTTGTTATCTCCTGCATCAACACACAGGCACAGCCTGAACGTGAGTCTGCAACGGAAGCGGTTTACGCATCGGCGGCCTATTCAGACAGAATGACGGCTCCGGTCGTTGAGACATCAGCATCACGCGACAATATATCGGTTTACCCGACGTTGCAGGATCAGAACGCACCGGTATATATTGCCTCGGCAGATGGTTTCCGGGATGGTGTGGTTGTATTTTCGGACCTGAACGGCCGCAGGCTGCGCGAATGGAAGGTACAGGACGGCGCCAAAAGTGTTGCTCTATATCTGCACGGTTTCGACACCGGTACTTACCTGCTGATCGTGCGTTCAGGCAAGCAGCGCAAGGTTCAGAAAGTAGAGTTCCGTTAACCGGAGGTGTGTCAATGGCAAAGCGCCCGAAGGCGCTTTGCTTATTCTTTTCTCAGGATGTTCCACTCGCTCCTGTGCCTGCGCAGGGGGTGTTCCTTAGACTTATTAAAGACCATAGGGCCATTTTCCCTGCCTGCCCGCTTTTTTCTTTGCTCAGCTTCCGGGAGGTTCTTTTCTTCCATGCACACGGCGCTGCAGCAGCCTTGGAATTGCTGCGCACAATCGCTGCATTGAATGAACAGGAGATGGCATCCGTCGTTCTTGCAATTGGTATGATCATCGCAGGGCTTGCCGCACTGATGGCAGTTTGCGATAATGTCCTCCGAAATCCGCTCTCCCAGCCGTTCGTCAAACACGAAATTCTTTCCTTTGAATTTGACGGGCAACCCTTCTTCCTTGGCCTTGCGCGCGTACTCGATGATGCCGCCTTCCAGGTGATACACATTCTCAAAGCCATGATGGCGCATGTAGGCGCTTGCTTTCTCACATCGAATGCCACCGGTGCAGTACATCACTATATTCTTATCCTTTTTGTCCTGCAGCATTTCCACCGCCATGGGCAGCTGCTGGCGAAACGTATCCGAGGGCACCTCGATCGCATTTTCGAAATGTCCTACTTCATATTCGTAGTGGTTGCGCATATCTACGACGATCGTCTCCGGATCTTCGGTAAGCTCATTGAATTCGGCGGCTTTCAGGTATTTGCCGGTCTTGCTCATATCGAAGGCCGGATCTTCAATGCCGTCTGCAACAATCCTGGGACGTACTTTCATCCGGAGCACCCAGAAAGACTTTCCGTCATCATCCACCGCAATGTTTAGCCTGACCCCGTTTAGTGCCGGGTCAGCGCTGTATAGCGTATCTCTGAATGCATCAAAGTTGGACTGCGGCACACTGATCTGTGCGTTAATGCCTTCACCTGCAATATAAATGCGGCCGAAGACCCTGAGCCCGTCAAACTTTTTGTAGAGCTCATCCCTGAACTGCTGCGGGTCCTGGATATTGAAATACCTGTAAAAGGAAACTGTGGTACGCGGCTCTGTCTCTGCCAGCATACGTGCTTTCAGTTCCTCATTGCTGATCCGGTTGTGTAACACTGGCATGGTGCTCCTTCCTTTTCTTTTTGAGGTTAAATATGAGATTGCGGAATGATGGTCCCGACACCGCAAAGATAGCATCATCACAGTCCTGAATCCTGATTTCCATTACATTCTTCGTAATTTTAGATTAGATTTTACATAATCCCTGATGAAACACCTTTTCCTCGCTGCCTGCTTTATTGTTTCGGCCATGACTGCAGTTGCCCAGCCGTTCTTTGTAGAGCTTCGCCCGCTGGAAGGTTATTTTGTAGACCCGAAATATCCCTTGAAAAAAGGTCCCAACTGCTTTGTTATCACAAACACCCGGCAGTTTGAGAAAATGTTTGGCAGGATCGATAAGCCGGATGCTCCGGATTTTGAGCTGGAGCGAGTAGTGGTGATGGCTTATCCGCCGACAGTGCATCCTACATCCCTGGCCATGCATCCGAAAGTAGCCAAGGCAGGCAACTATATGGAAATCTATGTTGATGCTTCGGAAGATAAAAAGAACAAACTGCCATATACCGCTTATCCGGTGGTAGTCGCTGCGGTACCTATTTATTTTGCAGTCAGTAAGTTTAATTTTTATAACGAGAAGACAAAAAAGCTCATTGCCTCGGTCCCGGTCAGATAGTACGGACCATGGCAGTTGTTACAGCCATCTCAGGGGGTTGCGCCTGCTCATCCAGATATAGCGTTTCAGGTTCATCCAGAAAGCCAGGATCATATACATGATCACCGGCGAGCCCAGGGTAAGGAAGCTGATATAGATAAACCACAGCCGAATCCTGCTCGTCGCCACGCCCATCTTTTCACCGATTGCCGTGCAGACGCCAAATGCTTTCCATTCGATGAAGTTCTTAAGTTCGTAGAGCGGTTTCATAATGATTCTGTTCTATGTGTAAATATAAATAATCAGACCAATAGAACAGTGCGTCAGAGCTGTTTTGTGTAAAATTGAGGTCAGTTTTGGTCCGAATTCAGATGTAGGTATAATGATATAAACAGATTATTAATGTTTTACGGGAATTCCTGTCCCCTAAACCGTTTTAGTAGCGATAAATAAAAAAGCCGGCACTACTGTGCCGGCTTTTTTATTTATCCGCTGCAGGATTAAACTGCCGCTTCTGCCTTTGCTTCAAACTGCTGGCGGATGACGTTCAGGGCACCACCTGCCTTGAACCATTCGATCTGCTGGCTGTTATAAGTATGGTTCAGCTGGATCTCTTCGCTGCTTCCATCCTTGTGATGCAGCACCATGGTCAGCGGCTCACCCGGGGTGAAGCTGGTGAGTCCGATGATATCCATTGTATCGTCCTCCTGCACTTTGTCATAATCTTCCTTGTTCACGAAAGTGAGGGCGAGCATTCCCTGCTTCTTCAGGTTGGTCTCATGGATACGGGCAAAGCTCTTTACCACGATGGCGCGTACGCCCAGGTGGCGGGGCTCCATTGCCGCATGCTCGCGCGAGCTTCCCTCACCATAGTTCTCGTCGCCTATTACCACGCTGCCGATGCCTGCCGCCCTGTAGGCGCGCTGCACCTGCGGCACTTCACCGTAGGCTCCGGTAAGCGCATTCTTTACTTTATTGGTCTCCATGTTAAAGGCATTGATAGCGCCGATCAGCATGTTGTTGGAGATATTATCGAGGTGACCGCGGTATTTCAGCCAGGGACCTGCCATAGAGATATGGTCGGTAGTACATTTTCCGAATGCTTTGATCAGGAGCTTCAGTCCCTTCAGATCGGTACCTTCCCAAACGTGGAAAGGTTCGAGCAGCTGCAGACGATCGCTGTCAGGACGCACGATCACTTCCACCTTGGAACCATCGACAGCCGGTGCCTGGTAGCCCGCATCCTTAACGGAGAACCCTGCAGGGGGCAGTTCATAGCCCTTAGGCTCGTCAAGCATCACTTCCTCGCCTTTTTCATTGGTCAGCTTATCCTTCATCGGGTTGAAGGAAAGGCGTCCGGCAATTGCCAGCGCGGTTACCAGCTCAGGCGATGCAACAAAGGCATGGGTGGAAGCCAGACCATCGTTACGCTTTGCAAAGTTGCGGTTGAACGAAGTGACGATCGTATTCTTCCTGGTGGGGTCGTCCATATGGCGTGCCCACTGACCAATGCACGGGCCGCAGGCATTAGCCAGCACTACGCCGCCCATGCGGTCAAAAGTATCCATGATACCGTCTCTTTCGATGGTGTAGCGCACCATTTCAGAACCCGGGGTGATGGTGAACTCGCTTTTTGTTTTCAGTCCTTTCGCTAGGGCGTCCTTCGCGATCGCTGCGGAGCGTGCCATATCCTCATAGGAGGAGTTGGTGCAGGAGCCGATAAGGGCAACTTCCACCTCGTCAGGCCAGCCATGCTGCTTCACGGCTTCTGCCAGCTGTGAGATCGGTGTGGCCAGATCGGGCGTGAATGGTCCGTTTACGTGCGGCTCCAGTGTGTCCAGGTTGATCTCGATCACCTGGTCGTAGAAGATCTCAGGGTTTTCATAAACCTCGAAGTCTGCACGCAGGTAGTCGCGGATCTTATCGGCAAGTCCGGCGATCTCAGCACGGTTGGTTCCTTTCAGGTAGGCGCCCATCTTCTCATCATAAGGGAAGAGTGAGCAGGTAGCGCCGATCTCGGCACCCATGTTACAGATGGTGGCCTTGCCGGTACAGCTCAGGCTTTCAGCACCTGGTCCGAAATATTCAACAATAGCGCCGGTACCGCCTTTTACGGTAAGGATACCTGCCACTTTCAGGATCACGTCTTTTGCAGAGGTCCAGCCGCTCATTCTGCCGGTCAGCTTCACGCCGATCAGCTTTGGCATCTTCAGTTCCCAGGGCAGGCCTGCCATTACATCCACGGCGTCAGCACCGCCGACACCGATGGCGATCATTCCCAGTCCGCCCGCGTTTGGCGTATGGCTGTCCGTACCGATCATCATACCGCCGGGGAAAGCATAGTTTTCCAGCACAACCTGGTGAATGATACCGGCGCCCGGCTTCCAGAATCCGATCCCGTACTTATTGGAGATAGAGGCAAGGAAATCGTATACCTCCTTGTTCACCTCGTTGGCAGTAGCCAGATCTTCAGCCGCGCCGGTCTTCGCCTGGATCAGGTGATCGCAGTGTACGGAAGAAGGCACGGCCACACGGTCGCGTCCGCAGGTCATGAACTGGAGCAGTGCCATCTGTGCGGTGGCATCCTGCATCGCAACACGGTCAGGAGCAAAGTTCACATAGTCGCGTCCGCGCTCGTAAGCTTTTGTCGGCGGCTCGAATGTATGTGCGTAAAGGATTTTTTCAGCCTGGGTCAGCGGACGCCCGATAAGCTTGCGCGCTGCGTCGACTTTCTGAGGTAATTCCTGATAGACCTGCTGGATAAGATCGAGATCAAATGCCATTACTGTGGAAATTTGAATGATTAAAGAAAAAGACGTGCAAAATTACCCAAAATAGGGAAGAAAGTGAAACGGTAATTACGCTATAATGCAATTGACGGGGTCGATGTGAATGTCCGATGCATATTTATTGATATTTGAATGTATTATTCATTCATTGATCTGCCGTGCAATCTATCCGCGAGTGTGATCTGATTCTTATTCTCTGCCATTTTGCGCGATAATCTCTACTTCATTTCATCTATCATCGTCTGTTACTTTCTTTGCTTCTCCAAAGAAAGTAACCAAAGAGAAGAGCGCCAAAGCCAACCGCTCCGCGGGCTTTGGGTGGCCTGGCTGCGTGTTATGTCATATAACGCAGTTAGCTACTCAGCGGCATGCGCCTGTCTGCCGGCAGGCAGGCGGTGATTCCTGTTCGCCTTCAGTTCAATTGTCTGCCTTCAGTCCGGAAAGGAAGCTTTCTCACGCTATTGAACCTATCAAAGAAGGAATCAAAGGCGCTTCCATGAGTTAGACAGGAGGAGTATTTGTCCTGCCTGGCAAGTACCGCGATCATGATCCGCAAAGGCAATCCTTCGACTTTACGACTTTACGCCTTCACGCCTTTCGTTCTATTATTGAGCCATTTGTCAACATCAGCAAATCAGCAAATCAGCACATTCTCCTTGAGCAATTTTATCGCTGCCGACTAAAAAAGCCGCCCATAAGGCGGCTTTTTGTATAAAAATGAAACAGAATCTATTATGGGAAGATGCCCAGTTCTTCGTAAGCCACACCCACCTTGTTGATCGCTACTACGAATGCCGCTGTACGCATATCGGGGATGTTCAGGCTGAGCATCGTGTCACGGATCTCGTGGTAGGCACCGATCATGGTGTCTTCCAGGCCGGAATACACCAGGTCTACCTCGTCCGGACCGTGCAGCAGCTGCTTGCGCTCGATCTCTGTAACCGCCTTGCCCGTCAGGTTCTCGACTGTCTTCAGGATCTGGCTGTTCTGGTTCTCGCTGAAACGCTTGTCCATACGTCCGAAACGAACGTGGCTCAGGTTCTTCAGCCACTCGAAATAAGATACCGTTACACCGCCGGCGTTCAGGTACATATCGGGTACCACGATCACGCCTTTTGCGTTCAGCACCTCATCCGCTTCAGGCGTCAGCGGACCGTTTGCGCCTTCACCGATGATCTTAGCCTTGATGCGGTCTGCATTGGAAGCGTTGATCACGTTTTCGAGGGCGGCCGGGATCAGGATATCGCATTCCTGCTCCATAGTTTCCGCGCTGTTGGTAAACTCAGTAGCGCCGGGGTAGCCCAGGATGGATCCCGTTGCCTTTCTGTGCTCTACTACTTTGTTCAGGTCCAGACCGGCTGCATCGTAGATACCGCCTTCGTATTCGCAGAGACCTACGATGATCGCACCCGCCTCGTAGAAGAATTTAGCAGCATGGTAGCCCACGTTACCGAGTCCCTGAACGATCACGCGCTTGCCGGCAATGCCGGTGGTCAGACCCAGCTTGTCCATGTCTTCTTTTACATTCACCACTTCGCGAACGCCATAGAATACGCCAAGACCGGTAGCTTCGGTACGTCCGCGCACACCGCCCTGGCTGATCGGCTTACCCGTCACGCAGCCGAGTGCATTCACATCGCCTGGGTTCAGGGAAGCGTAAGTATCGGCGATCCAGCTCATTTCGCGGGCGCCGGTACCATAGTCAGGTGCAGGCACATCAATGCCGGCACCGATAAAATTCTTTTTCACCAGCTCGGAAGTATAGCGGCGGGTGATCTTTTCCAGCTCATAAACTGTATAGTTCTTCGGATTGATACGGATACCGCCTTTGGCACCACCGAAAGGAACGTTTACGATCGCGCATTTGTAGGTCATCAGCGCTGCCAGAGCCATTACCTCGTCCTGGTTCACATCCATGCTGTAGCGGATACCGCCCTTACAAGGGAGCTTGTGATGGGAGTGCTGCACACGGTATGCCTCCACTACTTCGATCTTTTCACCGATGCGTACCGGGAATTTTACCCTGTAAACGGAGTTACAGGCTTTGATCTGCTCGAGGATTCCTGGTTCAAATCTTGTAAAAGCGGCAGCTTTATCAAAGTTGCGCTCTACGCCGCGGAAGAAGCTGTAATGCTCCTGTTTCGTAGCGGCATTGGCAGTTGCTGTTTCTACCATAGCGTGTTTAGTTAAGAAATGGGATTATTTATGTTTTTCGAGTTTGGAAATCTTACGGTCGAGGCGCACCAGGAACGCTATAATTCCGGCAAAGATAGTGGCTAATACTAAAACCACAACGTATATTTTACCGTTGCTGCGCAGTGCGTCAGCCATTTGTGGCGCGGTTTCCTGGGCTTTGCCGGCTATCGTGAAGAGCAGCAGGAAAGCGGTAGTTATGGCGGGTGCTTTAAGCATTGGTGGTCGGTTTTTCAAAATCGAACTGGAAACTGTTTTCGCGTCGGTACTCGATCAGTCCTGCCCGGATCCGTAGTGTCGTCATCCATACGCCCATCAGGATCCAGCCGATGACGGAAGGGTAGAAAACCATGCGCATATCGCGGTCCAGGTCGTAGGTGTTGAAGCCGGGGTTGCCGCCGCTGCCGGGATGCAGGGAGTCTACCATGCGGGGCAGCACCCAGAGCAGGGGGATCATCAGGGCAAAAGCGAATACATTATATACGGCACTGATCCTCGCACGCTTCTCTTCGTCTTTCATGCCGCCGCGCAGGATAAGGTAGGCAAAATAGATCAGCATGCTCAGCGCGGTGCCCAGCTGTTTCGGATCATTGCTCCAGGGAGCGCCCCAGGTATAATTTGCCCATTCCATACCCGTCAGCATGCCGAGGATGCTGAACAGGATGCCTACCTTGGTATATTCTGCCGAGTAGATATCGTCCTTCAGGTTGCCGGTGCGCAGGAAGCGGATGGCATAGATGCACGAAACCAGGAACAGGATGATCATGGTGAACCACATGGGCACATGGAAGTAGAGGTTGCGGATCGTCTCGTTAATGATATCGAGCGCCGGCACCGGCATCAGGAAACCGCCCACGATCGAGTACCCCAGCAGGAGCACACAAACAACTTTCCACCAAGACTGGCGCATAGGCTCTTTTTAAAAAATTTTGGCAAAGGTAGGGGTAATGGCGCAATAGCGCAATGGCACAAGGGCTCAATGCTCAATTGGTTAGACGGGATGGGAATTTTTAATGCTGAGGCGGGGTTTGGCCAGAGATTTAGAGGGCAGAGGGGCAGTGGGCAGAGTCCGGCGCCAGCGGGGATAGTTGGCAATGGGCAGTCAGCAGTAGGCAGATGTCCGGCGCAAGAAATGGAGAGATTTAGAAAGCAGTGGGGCAGAGGGCAGAAAAGTAAAGAGACAGAAACAGTGCAAAGAAACAGGAAGAGAGCAGAGAAGCAGGAGCAGAAAGAGGCTGAAAAAGGGTTTCTGGCTGAAATTGCTGCCTATCAGCCTGTGTCTTCATCAGCACATCAACATATTAGCACATCAGCACATTCATTGAGCCATTGAGCCATTGCGCCATTACGCCATTGAGCAATTGACTGCTACTCCTGCCAAAGAAACGGGAACAGGATCACGCCCAGTACTATTACTAATATATCAAGCAGTACCAGGCTGCCGGCGAGTGCCCACCAGCCGGGCTGGTAGACGGGGGCGATGGCCTTGAGGGCCAGGTTGCTCAGCATCATCAGCACGGGGGTTACGAGCGGGAAACCGAGGATAGCCATCAGCGCGGCGTTCTGGTTGGCCCGGGCGGCGATGGCGGAAAGAAAGGTAAACACGCAGGACAGGCTGAAGCTGCCGGTTGCGGTGACAAGGATGAACAGCCCGGTTTGTGTGACCGGAAAGCCCAGCAGCAGCGAAAAAAGCAGCAGGCTCACCAGGCTCATGACCAGGAGCAGGGAAATACTGTAAATCATCTTTGCCAGCAGGAACGTGGCTGGCTTTACGATGGTGAAATAATAGCGGAAGCGGGCAGGAGGCTCCTGCAGGAAGCTCTTGGCTACAGAGTTGACGGCCACGAAGAGCTGGGTCAGCCAGAACAGGGCATTCCAGATCTTTGTTTCCGGCTGTCCTGCCATCATGTACACCACGAATACCGTGGCGCCGACATACAAGAGCACCCCGAACAGGGTGTGCTTCTGCCGCCATTCAATGAGCAGGTCCTTACGGACCAGGGATAATAAAGGACCGGAAAGCATTCAGCATCAAAGGTAATAAGGGGTTTGGGTTGTTTTGTGGTTTTGTTTTTTATGGGCGTTGGGTAGTGGTGTTCCCAAACTGGCATAAGTGTTAGCACAGCGCACCTGTGTCGGTGACTGGCATTGGGAAGGATGCGGGCGATACTCCGCATTAGGATTTGCAGCAAAGCTGGACCTCGTCCGATGCAGACGTTCTTTGACCGTTGCACTTCTTTACCGTTCTTCTTGTCCGAACCTCTCCTTCATTTCTTCTATCATCTTCTGTTACTTTTTTTGCTTCTCCAAAAAAGTAACCAAAAAAAGGAGCCCCCAAGCCAACCGCTCCGCGGGCTTGGGGCAGCTCAGCTGCGGGTTACGTCGCAATTAAGCAGTTCGCTACTCAGCGTCATGCGCGGTGATTCCTGTTCATCTCCGACTCACACCTCCGCTTCAGGTAGATGAGCAGGCATTCTGTCTTTAGCCATCCTATCAAAGCAGGAATCAAAGGCGCTTCCATTGGCTGGGCGAGGGAAATGCTGCCGGTCATACCTGGTTGCAAACTGACGTATTCTGCGCGCACCCGTATCTGCTCGCTGCCAATATCAGTGCCGGAAATGCTGCTTTGTGGAGTCGTTTCTTTGTGTTTTCGTCGATCTGTCCTTCTGCCCCTCTGCCTTTCTGCCCTCTAAATCTCTAAAAAAACACTCACTCTGGATCTGTCAACTGCCTACTGCCAACTTCCCCGCTCGCGCCGGACTCTGCCCTCTGCTACTCTGCCCTCTGAATCTCTGTTTTCATTGCGCTATTGAGCAATTCCCGGAAATATCTGGTTGGAAAAAAAATTTGAGGGGGTATTTGTAAAATTGTTTTCCGCCTCTATCTTTGCAATCCCAAACGGGAACAAACAGTTCTTTAAAGTACATGCGGAAGTAGCTCAGTTGGTAGAGCATCACCTTGCCAAGGTGAGGGTCGCGGGTTCGAGTCTCGTCTTCCGCTCTAATGAAATTCCATCCCTCGCGATGGAATTTTTTATTTGTGCCGGTTTGTAATTTTACCGGCAGCATTATTGCTCCATTGTTGCCCTGGTGGCGAAATTGGTAGACGCGCAGGACTTAAAATCCTGTTTCCAGCAATGGAAGTGCGGGTTCAAGTCCCGCCTGGGGCACAGAAGCCGGTTCGGAGATGAACCGGCTTTTTGTTTTTGCGCTACTGAAGTTTACCGGCTTACAAGAAACCATTCTGCAATTATCGGTAACAACGCCCGTTTCGTCTGCTGTGCCGGTGATCACCAGGTCTTCGACGCGGCTCAAACTGACAGCTTTGTTCGGTTGCACCTCAACCCTCAACAGGCCATCTGCCCGGCGCTCGCTGATAGCTATATTTAGCCGGAGTACAATTGTCACGCAGGTCAGAACCGAATCCTGCACTGAGAGCAGCCAGCTATGTCAGCGAACGTGGTAACGAAAAATGTCACCCTGAGCCGCGTCGAAGGGTGAAGCGGCAAAGCTTTAGGTCCAGCCTATAGTCGTCCGCAGTCCAAACCCTCAGCAAGCCTTCGATGAAGCTCGGGCTGACAGCTGTATCAAGCTGCGGGCAGATTTACCGCCGTCGCACACAATACTCCCGTTCCTCAAACCAAAACGACACTTCCTACAACTATTTCTGCTCCTCCTCAAACGCGACACTGATCCATTGCAACTATAGTTAAACTTTAGATCATTGTTCATTAATCCCAATCCCAGTTTTATGAGATCAGTTTTTAATGGGGCCATCCTCGTCATGGCGCTGTCTGCCAATGCTGCTGCACAGCTATTTCAGCACACTTACCGGCCTGCCCCCGATGTAGGCTCAGCTACCGAAAGCGGACAGGTAACTTCCTCCACCGGTACCGGTCACCTGGCGGGTGGTCTGGATGTCCGCGGGTTCGACTACGGCATCTCTGTCGTCCGTACGGATGCAGACGGTCGTTTCACTACGCCCAATGATTTCAACCGTGTTTATTATTTAACGCATTCCAGCGGACTCCAGCTGCGTTTTACCGCAGCCCGGGTGGAAGAGTTCAGCGATGGCAGCGGTTATGGTGCGATCGGTACTTATATGACCCAGACCGGATTATTCCAACCCTATCAGAACCAGGGAATCGCTTATGTGCGGCTGGACCCCTCCGGCAATGTAATGAATGTGCAAGGATACAGCCTGGGCAACAACTCGGGTAGCAGGGCCTTTATCATGGGGCTTAAAGAATCCACCACAACCCCCAATACCCTGTATGCCACCGGCTACCTGACACCTGCGCAGAACGAGTCGAACACTATGTGGGCAATGAAGATAGACCAGGCAGGAAACCTGCTCTGGGGCAAATTCTACAACTTCGCCAGCGGGAACGAACTTCCTACCGATCTTGTGGAAAACCCGTATGCTGCGGGTCAGCTGATCGTAGTGGGCGATTACAGCGAATCTGCGAATAATTTCTATAAGCCATTCTGGATGACTATTAATTCCAATACCGGCGCCCTTTCTTCCATCCGGATCATGAGCTCGTTCATGGGAGGTCCCAACGAGTACATCCGCTCGATCAAGGCAGTGCCGGGCAATGGATTTATCCTGACAGGTATCAGTGAGGCAAAATCCTGGGTGGTCAAGCTGACCAACGCAGGCGCCTATCAATGGGCCGGTATCTATTCTTCAGCTTCCAACCCCGGCTTTCTGATGTATGGGCACCAGGCTGTCGGCATCATCAATCCGCAAACGGGACAGCAGGAATACTATGTTACAGGACCGTATTTTAACGCGGCGACCAACGGGGATGCTTACGTGTTCCGCCTTGACCAGAACGGAAATCCTATCAATCCCAGCGGGCTATTCCTTTACGACCTGGGCGCGGAAGAAACCGGTATGGCAATAGACCGTACCGCCGGTGGTTTTGCGATGTATGCTGTAGCCGAAGCCAATGCCCCTTCGTCCCTGAGTGAAATTTACATTGTTCAGGCAGACCTCAACGGACAGTCGGGCTGCAATGAGCGGTATGAAGACCTGAAACGTAAGCTTGTGGAGTGGGGACAGGTGAGAACCATCACCGCTACCGTTACCAGCTTCTCCACCGAAAACATTTCAAACCTATCGCAGCTTGACCTTACCGACAATGAACTGTGCTATACCGGCACCAAGCCGGCAACCACATATATTGCAGCCCTTACCAATGCTGAAGGTTTCGGTCTGCATCCTAATCCCGTCGCTGCCGGAAGTTCCGTAATGCTGACGCTTGATGCCGCGGAAGCCGGAAAAGTCCAGGTAGCTGTTTATGACATTACCGGCAGGCTTTGCTTTGCGGAGGAATTTGCTGCCGGTTCCGGCGCGAATCAGTTTGCCCTGCAGCTGAAACCCGGCATGCAGGCAGGCATTTACACCGTCAGGATAAAAGGCGGTAAGCTTGATAAGAACGTGTTACTGTCTGTCCGATAAACAAAACGGCCGGAATTATCATCAAGAAGGCTGCCTCCTGGCAGCCTTCTGCTTTTTTATGATCGGGAGCATTATCTGCTCAACGCTTTCTTCAGATAGCTGTTTACGCTGCTGCCGGCGCGGTAATAGTCCATCAGCACATCGGGCAGGCTCGCGGAGGTAATGATTGCAGGTTCCAGGGAAGCGCTCCATCGGTTTGCGGTCCTGGCTCGGGTACCCGCTCCCTTTATTCTATATTCTCCTTCAGTACGTAGGATTCCTCGCGGGTAGCTGCAACTTTCTCTTCGCGTTCAGTTACTCGGAGTGACGAACTTTTTCGGATGCTTCCACGAAGAATAATACACCGACTGCCGCCTCTTTATGATCAGCACCCGAAGGCAAATTCAAAGACAGGTCAGGATTTTCAATCCTTCACATACCCGGACAGATAATGCTGCAGGGCGATGCGGTTGGAAAGGTTTGTTTTTTCGAAGATGGAGTGGAGCCGTTTGTTGATCGTATCGCGGCTTACGCGCAGTCGTCGGGCGGCAGCGCTGGTGGAAATGCCCGGCTGGTCGCGCAGCAGGCGAAGCAGGACTTTTTCCCTGGGTGTAAAGCTGTCCACGATCGCTTTTACCGAGGGGTCGGAATAGTTGTAGCGCAGTGGCACAGCCGTAAGGGTTTCTTTCAGGTAGTCATTGACCAGCAATGATTCCCTTTGCAGGGCTTCCACCGCCAGAGGCAGACCGTATACGACATCCACATAGCTAAGGTACCCGGCAGCACCACCCCTCAGGTAATAGTAATAATCGTTCAGCTTACGCCCAGGCGCCACGACCAGTATCCTGGTGTCAGGAAACTCGAGCTGCAGCGCTGTGAAAATATCAAGACTTTTCCGGTTGCCGAAAAGAATGACAAGCTGCGGAGCAGCCCCGTCCAGCCTCCGCTTCAGCATCGGCAGCTCGGAGCTTTTTGCGTCTATGCAATCAAAAGCTCCGTGTCTTTGGAGCATGTGCCTTCCGGCGGTTACGGTCGTAACATCGGGATGATCCTCTATAAGCAGGATCTGCATGGTGTTGTTCATGAGAAATGGAATTGGGGTAGCGCTGCTGCTATAGGCATTTTCGTTTTAAGCAAAATGACTGCTGGGGGCAATCCTATCCAGGCGCTTCGGATATCCAGGTTACACGGGGAGTGCTTCCGGCGGTAGGCTCTGAGCTTCCGGCAGCTTTGTGCTGCCGCTTTCGTTTCAGATCCGGCAGCAAGATGTAACAAAAAAATATAATCAAAAGTTAAAAGCGTTTTTTGATGCCCCTGTCAATTTTGTTCGAAGGGTTTCGTTTTACACAAAAGTGTAAGTGCCGATTACACAAACGTGTATTTTTTTCGGCTCGCTGCTGTCGGAAGTTTGTACTGCAAAACAGCAGCTATGCAACGAAACGCCAACATATCATTCCTTCTTTCCTGCCCTGCAGCATTAGTGCTGCTGCAAGGTGCCCCTGTCCTTCATGCAGTTGCTGACGGAGCAGTTGTTGCTTCGGAAAACAGGAGCGCTGATGCTAAATGTTCCTGTGCTGGTAGGCAGATCACCGGCATACATGGTAGAGGAGCTTTGCGC
>Ga0196964_10001041_pt1 | contig 14630 bp, 11 predicted proteins | sample S1_10metaG_FD_148615 | JGI IMG/M metagenome (GOLD analysis project Ga0196964, IMG submission 148615) | Soil microbial communities from Anza Borrego desert, Southern California, United States - S1_10 | ecosystem: Environmental > Terrestrial > Soil > Desert | place: USA: California | collected...
GCTGTAGCGTATGAGACCTTGGACGGGAAAGGACAGGTATATACAGCTACACTTTCACCAGATGAAAAAGTTACTGAGTTTTTGAAGAACAATGGTGTTGATGGTGAAAAAATGCGTAGAGTTCAAATAGACTACAAAGAACCGTCAGGCGCTAAGAAAGCGCTCTATATTTTAGGGCCATATGTCTTCTTCTTTATCTTGGCTGGTTTCGCAATTTTCCTTTTTACCAGGCAGATTCAAGGTCAGAACAACCGCGCACTTTCATTTGGGCAGGCAGGTGCAAAGTTGCCGGACGAAACCAAAGTACCGGTAAAGTTCACAGACGTTGCAGGTGCGCGGGAGGCCAAAGAAGAACTGACGGAAGTGGTAGACTTTTTGCGCATGCCGCAAAAGTACCTTGAGCTTGGTGCTAAAATTCCTCGCGGTGTTTTGTTGCTCGGGTCACCTGGTGTTGGTAAGACTCTGCTTGCGCGTGCAGTAGCTGGTGAAGCAAATGTTCCGTTTTTCCATATCTCAGGTTCAGAGTTCGTTGAAATGTTTGTGGGTGTAGGTGCGAGCCGTGTGCGCGATTTGTTTAAACGCGCAAAAAAGAACGCACCGTGTTTGATTTTTATTGACGAAATAGATGCTGTAGGTCGCCAGCGTGGAACTGGTCTTGGTGGTGGACATGACGAGCGTGAACAGACCTTAAATCAGATCTTGGTAGAAATGGACGGGTTTGACAACGACACTAACGTCATAGTGGTTGCAGCAACCAACAGACCAGACGTACTTGACCCGGCGCTCCTCAGGCCAGGGCGCTTTGACCGTCAAGTTGTTATAGACCTACCGGACATTCGAGACCGTGAAGAGATCCTACACGTGCATGCAAAGAATAAACCGTTGGCAAAGGATGTGAAGCTCCGCACTATTGCAGAACGAACTCCTGGTTTTTCTGGAGCGGATTTAGCAAACCTCTTGAATGAAGCAGCGTTGCTCGCTGCTCGGGTGAACAAGAAACAGATAGATATGGATGTAGTAAAAGAAGCAGTGGACAAGGTAATGGTTGGCCCGCAGCGTAAGAGCCACATTCTTTCTACTGAAGAAAAGAAAGTCACCGCATACCATGAAGGCGGTCACGCACTGGTTGGTACGGTACTGCCTGAAGCTGACCCTGTTCACAAAGTCACTATACTCTCCCGAGGTCGTGCTGCTGGTTACACTATGAAGCTTCCGCAAGATGAACGCCGTTTACAAAATCGCCAACACTTCTATGACGAAATAGCCGCTCTGTGCGGAGGCTATGCTGCTGAAAAACTTATGTTTGGTGACGTAACTACTGGAGCCTCTAATGACTTGAAAGTAGCAACCGGAATGGCTCGCCGTCTGGTTAGTCGTTTTGGTATGAGCGACGCCTTAGGACCGGTGTCATGGGGTGAAGACAGCGAAATGGTGTTTCTTGGACGTGACATTTCTGAGCACAAAAACTACTCCCCTGAGATTGCTCGTAGAATTGACGAGGAAGTGAAACGGATTATGGAAGAGGGTGTTGAGCGCGCTACTGCCGTTATTACTGAACATAAACAATATTTGGATGAAATTGCTGAGCGGCTGATTACAGTTGAAACACTTGAGCAGGAAGAGTTTAATAATATAGTCGCAGACATAATGCCAGCTAAGAAAAAAGGCAAAGCTTCCAAGAATTCCGAACCGAGCGAATCCGAGCACCAAAGTAATAGCGAGGTAGCCGAATAATTTCTCTACTATTTCCGATTTTTTGAAATCTAAAAGGAGAGTTATGTATCGAGTTGAACCTGTTACGCTCAAGTCCTGCGAAGAATTAGCAATGTTAATTGAGGCCGGAATCCACTTTGTGGCCGAGATTAAATCAACCAACTTTGCTCCTACTGAGCGGTTTCGTCGGTGGTTGCCGAAAGCGCAGGAAGCATATTGTGGTAATGTGTGTGGAACAGCCGCTTATGTTCTCGCTGGCGGTGATGTAGCCGAGACATACAGACTGGTTCCGGGTATCATGCAATATGACCTCCTGGGTAAAGCCATAGGTGTTTCGCCAGTTCTGTTGGGTTTTTTTGCCGAACTCCAAAACAGGCGGCATTACCCCACCAGGCACCTGATAATTGAAGCACTCCGCTCAGGTCTGTATGTTCAAGATACAAACTGGCAGGAATGGGAGCAGGTGGTCTGGCAAAAATGAAACAATAGAGGCGCTCTGGCAGCAGAGTGCCTCTATTCTAATCTTAAATCCTTAATCCTGAATCCTTACGCTCTCCGGAATTACCGCGTCCCATAGGGCGCCGGCTACGTTTTCTATTTCGCCCTCAGTTGGAAAATGGTGTAAGTCAATAAACGGAAGGGCGTTTATTTCTAACGTGCCGCAGGTTGGTTGTTCTTTCCAGGATTTTGAAATGTTATCTATCATGAAGTCTATACCTACCAGGCTGTCTTTAACAGCATCTGCGATGTCTTCAAAAAGTTTTATGTTGTCAGGATGTGTTTGAGGGGTTACTGTGATAACCCTTCCACCCTGTCCTCTGGAAGTTTTGCGACTGTAGTTCACAAAGCGTCCTTGTTCCGGTACCGACTCCCAGGTTAGCCCCTGCTCTGCAAGTATTTCAGGCGTAATTTCTGTAACATGGATAGGGATAATGCGCTTTGGGTTTTTGTTTTCTATTTCTAGCAATTCGCGCACAGTATGTACACCGTCTGCAACTGCACCAGCCACTTCCCTCCGCACTACTCCAGCACACTTGCCCGCAATAACTGTTGCGCGATGAACAGGGCCGGTGAGACTTTCTTCAATCATAACCCACGGACAGATTTGTTTGGCAGACTTAAATGCTTCTATGAATTTTTGCTTGTCTGTGATGTTAAGCGTAGTATGACGGCTTCGTGAGCCCAGGCGAGGTTTACAAATCACCGGCTTGCTGAGCGAGTCGAACATTTTTTTTGCTGTGCGCAGTGAAAACGCCATTCCGCCCCTAGCAGTCGGGAGACCAGATTTTTGCAGCAAGAGTTTTAGTCGGTATTTGTCGTCCATCCACAGCATACCTTCCCTGGGCAAATGATGTGGCCTGGGGAGTGCATCGAAGGCAAAGTAGTGGTTTTTGTATTTTGCAGTAAAGGTTTGGGTTGGTAAATTGAAGATTCTGTATTTTTTTACATTAATCCCGCGTTTGAGTGCTTCTTCCCACATAACTTCGCTTCTATGAGGTTCGTCTTTTTCTGGGTGAGACAGGACAGTGGCGATTTTTACTTTTGCTAAAGCTTCTAAAAAGTAGGGGGTTATTTTGTAGAGTTTAAACATGCGAGCAACCTTCATACTTGGCAGCACCAGGCGCTCCATAGGCGTGACTGACTGGTCCATGAGCACAGCCATGTATTCGAGTGGGTGATTTACAGTGTCCGGCCCGCACTGCAGACAAATCTTTTGTGTTTGTGTAGCCATGCTATAAGTATATCAGCGTTCTAGTGGTTGGAAAACTCCAGTCCCGAAGCCGCATCGGGACTGGAGTTTTCCCAATAGAATCTTATTTTATAGATATTCAGTTATAAATTGTGGTATAATATATGTGAGTTGAAAATATAAATAAAAATCTATGAAAAAGCTCTTATCTTTCATTGTGCTTGCGGGGAGCCTCCTGGCGACTTTTCCCTTTTTTGCTAGTGCCGCCACGGTTAACCTTAAAACTGAAGCCAATCAAAACAAGCTGTGGGCAGCATGGCTGGAAACTGGCAGTACGCTAAAAAAAACTTCAACCGGGGAACTGAGTTATTTTGACCCTGGTGAAGTTGTTATTCATCCGTCTGACTTCGGTAGTCTGGAACAAAAGGATATCATTTTAAATGACATTCGCCTTAACGTAACTAGTAACGGGTATGTATACAAGGCCAAGAAGGTCTTTGAATCTACAGGTGGTGTGACCTTTAAACTTAAGAATAACAATATAACATACCAAGTGGGGTTTGACTTTATGATTTCAGGTAACTACTTGTATTTTAAGCCTCGGGTGAACTATGTGGTGCGGCTTATGTTGCAAAAACTTTTGCCAGACTTAACCGCAGCGGATTTTAACAAGTGGTATAAAACTAAATTCCACTTGACAGAAGACACAGGCAAGGGTTCAGAGCTCGATCAACAGCTCAACACACTTAAGAAGTACCGCATGATAGACGTGAAAGAAACATTTCCAGCAGCTAAAGGTAAGTTTAAGGTTACTGCAGAAATAAACAAAGCAAAAATTTTAAGCTATGTTGAAAATGAAATGGGCATGTTTGATGGAGACCCGGCTGGAAAAGAAGTCTTTAATATGTTGCTGGACAAATGGCAGACAAAAAATTTCACAATCTCAGGAAATCTATCTCCATTCAGAGTTGAAAAAGTGGATTTCAATAGCAACTTTATCTCAGTTATAAATACGGTACAAAACTTGGTACCCTTCCTGCAAGAAAGCCTACAGCCAGTAGGTGCCAAAGCGGGTGCAGCAAGAACACTAGCAGAAACCAGGCAAGTCGTGACGTATCTTGAAATGTACAACGGAGACCATGGTGGGTACCCAGAGACTCTGTCGGGTCTGAGCACAACAAACCCACCGTATATTACTGCTCAAAATATGCCGGTACACCAGACAACTTACCCAGGGCAGTGTAAATCCACAGAGTTAGTGTACGTTTACACGCCGCAAGGTACACCTCAGACACTCAACGGAAAAAAAGTATACCCGAGTTATACGCTGCAATACTGTCTCGCGGAATCTGCAGGTTCGCTTCCAGCCGGAGTAGGGAATTACTCACCTGAGCAGGGTTTCTCACCTACCACACCGCCTCAAGAAGATTACGGCATCACTACCGATGAGAGCGTGCAGGCGGCAAAGGACTTTATTAGTAAATTGGTTTTCTCTGCTACCTTGTCAGTTAAGTCAACTACAGTTGACGTAAATAAGCGGAAGAAAATCTCTCCTCCCAAAAATGCTAAAGATTTGACCGGAGAAGTTGATCCATCGCTCCCACTTCCGCTCACCGCTAGATTCTTTAAGAGAGTATATGCGGTATCACCACTCGCGGCACCGCTCATCTCCGGCGACATCGCTGGAGCTGCGACTCATAATAAGTAACTTACATCTATTCTTATGGCTTCTAAAACAAAATCAAACGAAAAAACTTGGTTTAAACACATTCCCTTTGCCTGGTGGCACCCGGTCAGCTTTGAGGGCTGGTTGGTAAGCATGCTCTACGTAACTTTTCTCGCCTTTGCCTTTCTTAAAATAGCCTCCAACTCCATGTCGTCAAGGGAGACGCTGTTCGGGTTTGCTCCTCACTTTGTCATCGCATCTCTCCTCTACCTCCTCATCTGCTACCACACCGCCGAATGGCCCGCACGCAAAAAGAAAGCGAGAAAATCTAGAAGATAGGCCTACGACTCCATAACCTTTTAAATTGTGGAGTTTTTTTCCCCACGTTTTGTGCAATTGCACAAAACGTGGGGCACTTGAAATTTACGTGAAATTTTTGTATTATTATTTAGAAATAATTAGGTATATAGCCGCAAGGCGGCGTGAGCTCCTATTATAGGGCAGTTAGCTCAGTGGTAGAGCATTTCTTTGACGTAGAAAGGGTCGAAGGTCCGATTCCTTCACTGCCCACCATATTAAATTGAATTATGAATTACGAATTATGAATTATGGTTTGCCCCTTAATTCCTAATTCCTAATTCCTAATTCTGATCAACAATGAACCAGTCAGATTTAGAGGGGATACTAGAAACAAATATACAAAATTTTGATTTATATAAATCTGCTTTTACTCACCGGTCATACTTAAACGAGAACCGTGGGTATGGTTTACCACATAATGAGCGGTTGGAGTTTTTAGGCGACGCAGTTTTAGAGTTGGTAGCTACTGAGCATCTGTACCGCAACTACCCACACTCAGAAGGGGAGTTGACCAACTTTCGCTCAGCTTTAGTAAACTATAAAAAACTTTCTGAAATTGCAAAGGCACTCGGGCTTGAACAGTACTTGCTCATGAGCAAAGGTGAAAGTAAAGACACCGGCCGAGCTCGTCAAGTTATTTTGGCAAATGCTATCGAAGCGCTCATTGGAGCTATATACCTCGACAAAGGCTATAACGAGTCTGCTCAGTTTATAGAAAAGCATATTCTTAAAGAGCTTCCTGCTATCATTTCTGGTGGCAGCTACGTAGACCCAAAGAGCAAGCTTCAGGAAATTATTCAGGAAAAACGCGGCATTACTCCTACATACTCTGTGTTACACGAAAGTGGACCTGACCACAACAAGCACTTTATTGTTGGCGCAATGGTAGGTAAAGAAAAAATAGGTGAGGGTTCTGGCCCGAGCAAACAAGAAGCGGAAATTTCCGCAGCGGAAAATGCTCTTAAGGAGCTTGCATAAAACCTAAAAAGGACGTCCCGACGCTCGACAGGACGTCCTTTTATTCAATGATTCCTCATGTTTACAGAAATTTATATTTTGTGAGGCATGAGGACAGCGATCTTTTTCTCATATATAATACTCATAAGAAGTAGAATAGCCACAAATAGGGAGAATTTCCGCCAAAAGCGGATCTGCCTTTGGCATGACACTTCCATAATTGATGGCGTATTCACTATGGCAGAAAAATTTAAGAAAATAATGCTTATAGACGGGAACGCCCTGGTCCACCGTGGTTTTCATGCGTTGCCTGAGTTATCTGGGCCGAGCGGTGAACCTACTGGGGCTATTTATGGGTTTACTATGATTCTCTTACGGGCCATCAAAGACCTTAAACCTACCCACATCGCCTGCTGTTTTGACTTAGCTGGGCCGACTTTCCGGCATGAGAAGTATAAGGATTACAAGGCTACGAGAACTAAGGCTCCCCAAGAGTTGTACGACCAAATTCCTGCGTGTAAAGAGCTGGTCCGTGCGATGGGTATTCCGGTATTCGAGAAAAAGGGTTTTGAGGCCGACGACTTACTTGGTACGCTCTCTCGGACTTGCTGCGAGCAGTACAACAACAAGTGTAAAGTGATGATAGTCACCGGGGATATGGATACGCTCCAACTCGTGAATGAGTGTGTGTCTGTACATACACTGCGTAAGGGAATTTCTGATGTCATTAGCTATGGACCCCGTCAGGTTTTTGAACGGTACGGCTTACATCCAGGGCAGATGGTGGATTTTCGCGCGCTACGAGGTGACTCGTCCGACAATATTAAAGGTGTTAAGGGAATTGGCGAAAAGGGTGCTACTGAACTCATACGTGAGTTTGGATCTTTAAAAGGTATTTATGAGGCAATTGAAGACGGGTCAAGTGATGGGAAAATAAAAGAACGTATTCGCAATTTGCTTTTGGAGCAAAAGGAAAGCGCTGAGCTTTCATATGAGCTTTCAAAGATAGATACATTAGTAGAATTAAAGACTGAAGTTCCCGAGTTTGTCTTTTCGCCTGCTAATCTCAGGGCGGTTCTCGAACAGTTCGGTAAACTTGGGTTTAAGAGTTTAGTAGCACAGCTGCCGAACGTAGGCGAAGCAGAAACAGGGGAAGAAGTACAGGAAGAAGTGGAAACAAAACAGCATAAAGATATAAAGTCCCACTATTACTTTTTAGATACCGAGAGCAAAGTTGAGAAAGCAGTGGAAAAAATTGGCAAAGCTACTGAGATAGCGTTTGATACTGAAACTACAAACATTGACCCTTTGAGAAGCAATCTTGTGGGTGTGTCTATTTCTCCTGCAGGTGGAACAGCTTACTATGTAGAAAGCAAGCTTGTAAGCAAGAACTTAATTAAACTTTTGGAAAAAAGGTCATTAAAAAAGGTGGGACATAATGCCAAGTATGACATTTTGGCTCTACGCCAGTCAGGAATAGAAGTCAGTGGTGTGGTTTTCGATACCATGATTGCTTCCTACTTGCTTGATGCGGGCACGCGTAGGCATAGTCTGGACGACCTTTCCCTCATAGAGTTTGGGCATAAGAAAATCTCGACTGAATCCCTGATCGGCAAAGGTGCAAAGCAAATTACTATGGACCAGGTTCCTGCGGAAAAAGTGGCCAACTACGCGTGTGAAGACGCAGACTTCACCATGCGCCTTAGAGAGATCTTTGAAGACCGCTTAAAAGAAGAAGGGCTATGGGAAGTGTTTCGTGATATTGAAATGCCTTTGATTCCAGTATTGGCTGACATGGAAGCAAGGGGTATACAGCTGGACACCAAGCACTTGAAAAAGTTGTCTGCAGAGGCAGAGATAAGTTTAAAAGATGTGGAGCAAGAAATCTACAAGCTTGCTGGGAGCGAGTTTAACATTGCCTCGCCAAAGCAATTAAAAGAAATTTTGTTTGAGAAAATGGGCTTAGAGCCAGTGGATAATAAAAAAGTAAAAACTGGTCTTTCTACCGCTGCCTCTGAGCTGGAAAAGATGCGTGGCCAGCATAAGATCATAGAATGTATTTTAGAGTACCGCGAACTCGCGAAACTCCAAAATACCTACCTTACCGTATTGCCAGATTTGGTTAATCCAAAAACTAACAGGCTGCACACAAGCTACAACCAAACCATAGCCGCAACTGGACGCCTGTCTTCAGTTGACCCAAATTTGCAAAACATCCCAGTGCGTGGTGATGGCATAGGGGGAAGGATTCGCGAGGCTTTTGTAGCAAAAGATGGGTATGAGCTTTTATCTCTAGACTACTCGCAAATCGAACTACGAGTGGTAGCACACTTAGCCCAAGACGAGAATATGATGCGCGTGTTTAACCAGGGCGAAGACATTCACACTAATACCGCCCGCGCGATTTTTGGCTTGCCTGCAAGTAAGATAACGGAAGAACACAGAAGATATGCTAAGACAGTAAACTTTGGTATTCTCTATGGCTTGCAAGCATTTGGTCTCGCAAGTCGGGTAACTAACTTGGACTTTGACAGCGCCAAGGATTTTATAAGCAACTACTTCCTTGCATACCCAGGTGTGAAAGAGTATATGGAGAAAATAAAGCTGGAAGCAAGGACTGGCCGCGTGCGTTCGCAGACTGGGCGTGTAAGAAAGTTTCCTGATATTAAGTCTCGTATCTTTGCTCTGCGTGCTGCCGCAGAACGTGCTGCAATGAACTTTCCAATTCAGTCACTTGCTGCAGACGTTATAAAAGTAGCAATGATTAATATCCACCCTGAACTTAAAGACAAAAAAGATGAAATACAAATGCTCCTCCAGGTTCATGACGAACTTGTCTTTGAAGTGCGTGAGGACAAAGTAGAGCACTACACAAAGCTTATAAAACCTATCATGGAAGAAGCCATACAACTTTCAGTTCCAATAGTTGTAGAAGCTAAGGTAGGAAAAAACTGGGGGAAAATGAAAAAAATATAGTATACTTAGTGTATCTTGGAAATAAAAAAGATTTACATTGGTGGATGGTATCAGAGGACAACGCTGCACCTTTCTGAGGTGTGGGATTTTTTGCAGTACCAGCATAGTGACCCATATCTTTCTCCGCAGAAGCTAAATCATCTCCGACAGAATTTACAGATTGCTTCTCTTGAACGGCTTACGGACTCGCTTGAGTATATAAAATTTAAAACTGGAAGCGGTATTACATGTAGAATTTACGAAGACGGACTCATAGTCCTTAAGCGTGATGCGGGAAATATTGTTTCTGACATGAAACACTTGCAAATGTATTTTGAGTCTAACTTGGGCCGTGCGCTGAGTTATATTTTTTCCCGTGGTGCGCCAGTGCCAAAAGAGTTGGCTGGTATAAAGACTGTCTTTCCGTTTATTATTACCACAACCGGTGCGGGAGGAGATGAGGTCAAAAGCCTGTTTGCAAAGTTTAAAGAACAGGCATACTCAAAGGTTGAAGCTGGTAAAATTTCCGTCTACCGCTGTCAGAAGTACATGATAATTAATGACGTAGAGGATGAGAATTTTAGTAGGGAATTGATTGAAGCAAATATTTTTTTTAGAGAATTTAAAAACCAACTGCACCGTTACCTAGTGTTGCACCGAAACATCTGGGAAAAAATTCGTAGAGTCAAAGAACGTGATGAGGTACGCGCGTCTGAAGTGCAAGGGCACCTAAACGAATTACGGTTGATAGAAAAAACAGTGTTGCTTATAGATGGACGTATAGGACAAATGGACTCGTATGCTAAGACAAGACAAAAGCTTAGTAGTAATGCCAACTTAGATGAGTACCTAAAAACTTTGTTTCAGTTTAAGTATGAAACCTTGCTCGACACTCATAGTTATATTCAAAAGCTTTGGGGTATGACAAAGACGTATCTGGCTTCTGCTCTAACCATGTTCCAGCAAGTGAGTGAGCGTTCGACTACAGATGCAATTTCAATTCTGCAAATTATAACAACTATTGGTATTATATCGGGTATAGTCGGCTTGTTATATAGAGACGCATTGCCAAAAGTGAACATGCTCGGCTTTGTGTACGTGCTTGGTATGCTTGCCGTTAGTTGGGTGCTTTATAAAGGAATTAAGTATGTATATACACTTAAGAAATATAAACTAGACGTGAGAGACTACGACAAGGACATACAATAGCAGCAACCAAAAAAACAACCGTGCAACGGTTGTTTTTTTGGTTGGTTATTTAAGCTTGTTTACAGTTTTAGAAAGACGAGACTTTTTTCTAGAGGCAGTGTTTTTGTGAATTACGCCTTTCTTAGCCGCTTTATCTAGCTGGGCAAATGCCTTGCTAAGGGCCGTAACTGAAGTGGCTTTCTCTGCTTCTTCAATTGCTTTCTTTAGTTCCTTAACAGCAGAGCGGTACTTAGTCTTAGTAATTTGGTTGTATTCACGGCGGCGAGCAGATTTACGCATAGCTTTAGCCGCAGATTTAGTATTAGGCATTTAAATGTCTTGTCATTCCCACGCATGTGGGAATCTATGAATTACATTGTTTGATAGTAGTGAAATACTACCATATCTCCAGTTTTTTTGCAATTAATAAAACCGCACCAAATCCGGATGATCTGTGTGCGGCTTTTGTTGTTGAGGAACGAAAAGCTCGTTTAGGGGATGTACGCCATTTTACCGTCGGCGTACACCGCGATTGAGTAGCAAGCGTTGACCACCTTTTGGGTGGATTCGTCACGGAAATCCCACCCATCGAAGTGCAGGGGTCTCAATCCCTCGGTGACGGTGATGGAGTTCTCACCACTAGCCGCTAAGGCCACCCTTGTGCACCCGAAGCCGCTTTCTATGGTCGAGTTTGCGATCTCGACGTCGAATATTTGCATTTCGGTAGTCGGGTAGGTCCGAGTTTGCCCGTAGCATCGCCAGAGCCAAGGGAAGCGCTTATTGTCATGATCAAGATAGTTTCTTGAGAGGACAATAGTTCTGCCGTCAGTCCGGGCCGGTTCATTGGTTATGGCTTTACTGCCGTTTCGAGACATTCTATTTTTCTCCTTTTTGTTACATGGTTTACCGCTAAAGCGGCCTTCTTGCGACCGAGTCACCATACCATTTTAAGCAAATTTTTGCAATAGTAAAAGAGTTATCGTATAATAAGCTTACGTGAAAAACCAAAATACACAAAAAGGGTTTACGGTTATTGAATTGATAGTGGTGTTGGTCGTAATTACGACGCTTTTTTCGATTGTGGTGCTCAACTTTAACGCATCTAAGTCAAGCAGAAACCTAAATATAGCGGCAAATGAGCTAGTGGAGAATTTACGTAATTTACAAACAGCAAGTCTAACAGGACGAAACCTGGCAACCGCAGGGGGTGCACCGGCTTTTTATGTTCTACGTTTAAAAAGTAACTACCGCGATAGTTATGTGTTTTCGAAGTATGACAAAACTAACGTACAGCTGGACTACGGCACTACGACTCTAGCAAACGGTATTCAGTTTAAAGCAATAGGGCAAAATGCGGTAACGGTAACCGATAAGATGGCCACTGGAACTTGCACCACGACCTGCAATCGAGATTGCATTGATATTGCCTTTGAATTGCCATTTGGTTCTATATATGCAGATGAAAGCTGTAACATTTTTAACACAGTTACACACCCAAACCAGCTTCAAAGCAGAGCAACGTACTCCAATAGAATAGTGGAGCTTAACTTGATTGACGTGAAAGATTCTACTAAAACAATTAAGGTAGTAGTCAACGGAGTAACAGGGAGGATCTCTAAGGAATGATGCGACGTGGTCAAAATGGGCAAACGATAATTGAAACTATGGTGGCAATATTTATTTTAGTCACTGGGATTTTTGCTGTGCTCGCACTGGCTACGGACTCCTTTGCTTCGACCTCAAACATAAAAAACCAGATTATAGCCACTGGGCTTGTACGGGAAGGAATAGAGGTGGTAAAAAACATGCGTGACACAAACTGGCTGAACTCACAAGTCTCTGATTGTTACAACTATTCAACTACCCACGCAGCTCCGCGTTGTCACCAGGATTGGCTCAGGCCGGGTGTAAGTGAAGATTACGGTTTTTACAATATACAAGGTATTCTGAAAAATTTTGACAACAAAGACACCACAGAAAAATGCGCAGATGACAGCACAAGCCTGACTAACATTGCTGTCTTAGCATACAATGAAAACTTTAATGGTTACTCAGGTGCTTCTTCGCAGGCAGCAAATGCAAGGTTTTGGAACCGCAATACAACCTCGCCTTATGCGAATATAAGAACTGCTACTACACTTGCTGACTTGCGTTTGTTATACGATCCAGGATTGAACACAAATGAAGCTGCTTCTCCGCGCGGCTACTACGTTTCATTAGCTTCTTACCCAGCCAATACGTCCAGGTCAAGTAATTTTTATAGAGCGGTGTGTGTTTATCAACTTAACAATAGACGACCATTTAGTCAGACCTCTGACGGAACTTCTAGCACCTACCATGGGCCGCTACTACTTGTGGTCTCGCGTGTCTGGTGGTTTGACGGCTACCGCTGTAAAGCCTCAAACCCAGCTTCTTACTATTTTGGAAATGCTGCCTCACACTGCAGAATAGAATTAAAAATGTACCTCACTAACTGGAAGAATAACAGCTAACGCTTTGGAGGGAAAACCCCAAGAAGCGGTTTTCCCTCCAATACCACCCTTTCCGTACTGAATTTTGTTCCGCAGGGAGACCCTGCTACACAAAAACTATATATGATGAAAGAGCAAAAAAAACAACTTGCAGGGTTCACAATCGTTGAAATGTTAGTAGCTATGACAGTGTTTGTTAGCACTTTCGTGGTTATTTTGGATGTGTTCTCAACCACTATGCGAGTGAATCGCCGCGCAGAGGCACTGGTTACTGCCAGCCAAGGCATGCGTAACTTTATAGAAGCCCTGGTGAAAGAAATCCGTAACTCTTCCATAGACTATAACTACGCTACCACCTTCAATGGAAACTACACCATGACAGGCTCAGGGGCTCCATGTGGAGTGACATCCGGTTCTTCTGGTGGTACAGGGGTAGATATTTACAGGCCTGCTGGTGGGTACATGCTTGGGCTTTCTAAACACAGAGATGATGGTATTTATGAGTTAAACTGTTACTATTTTTCAGATAAGAACTACAATATGCCTGCAAGCCAAGCTGCGGTTAATACTGCAAATGCATCCAGCTCGACTGATGATGACTATAAGTATTTGGCATTATATAAAGTTATAAATGGAAATACTGGCTCTGCTATTCGTGAGTTGCTGAATAAGTCTTCGGATAATTTCACAGTGGAGTATTTAAAGTTTTACGTTGGTCCTACAAGCTCTCCGTATTTGTCGCGCTCCACAGGCACCACAAAAGTACCTGGAATCGAATCTTTTGTGACAATAGTAGCAACATTTAAGGTAAAGTTACCCGGAATGAACGAAGCAGATGCAATAACCATCCCGTATCAGACCACGGTATCTGGAGATGTCTATGACCTTCCAGCTATAAGTAGCTTTTAACAGCTTTTGATCATTTAGTTATGGTAGTAACTCAAAAACAAAAAGGTATAACGCTACTCCTCGCAGTTATAGTTCTGGCAACTATAACGGCTATTACTTTTTCCATTGCGGGAATTATATTAAGCGAGGTGAGAACGGCAAATGACCTTTCATCAACTGAGCCTGTTTTGTATACTACCCAGTCTTTCCTGGAGCTGGCACTTTTTAAAGTATCAAATGCTCTCCCGGAAACACAAAATCTTCCCGGCAGTTCTAACTCACGCGACGCACTCTCTCTTGACCCGGCAACTCAGTTTACTTTCGGGACTCCAGCCTGCGACCCTAATACCATAATTTGCAAAGCTGCACCGCACGACAACCCCGCAGATGTGTCTCAATCGAGCAAATTCAACAACGTTCAAACTGAGTCTGTGGTAAAGTCTTTAAATAACGATGATATTATTTACGACACTATCATTTGTTATACTACTACTTACTGCGCAGACATAAACGCCTATGAGATTTATGATTCTACAAATCCGACAAAGTATGACAGCGGGTATAACAAAATAGAAGTATATAACCAGGGACCAGACCAGATCGATGCTCTGCTCTGTAAGACCTCAGATATTTTAATGGCAGAATGTACAGACACAGCTTTTATTGCCCCAGCAGGCACACGGGATTTGCGAACGGCTCAAGGTGTAAGTGGGGCGAATACTCCTATAACATTTTGTGCATT
>Ga0196964_10001042_pt1 | contig 14624 bp, 9 predicted proteins | sample S1_10metaG_FD_148615 | JGI IMG/M metagenome (GOLD analysis project Ga0196964, IMG submission 148615) | Soil microbial communities from Anza Borrego desert, Southern California, United States - S1_10 | ecosystem: Environmental > Terrestrial > Soil > Desert | place: USA: California | collected...
CCGTCACGCGCTTCAGCAAGGGCGGGATCGACCTGTTCCGGCGCGCCTCGCCCGCGGTTTCCGACGTCGTGCAGACGGGCTGCTTCCCGCTCGTGCCGTTCTGCAACCGGATCCGCGACGGCCGCTTCGCCTTCGACGGCAAGGAGGTCCGGCTCACGCCCAACCTGCCGCCCCAGCGCCACCCGCTGCACGGCCAGGGCTGGCGTGAGCCCTGGCGCGTCTCCGACTTCGGCGACTTCTCCGTCACCCTCGACTACCGGCACCGCCCCGGGGAGTGGCCCTGGGCGTACCTGGCGCGCCAACGGTTCGAGGTGGACGAGGCGGGCCTGACCATCACGCTCGAGTGCCGTAACGAGGCCGATGGGCCGATGCCCTGCGGGCTGGGCTTCCACCCCTTCTTCGATGCGCCGCCGGATACGGTGCTCGACACCCGCGTGTCCGGCGTCTGGACGATCGACGAGGAGATCATGCCTGTGGCGCTGGAGCCGGCTGTCGGGCGCTACGACCTGGCCGAGCGGAACATCGCCGGAGCGGATCTCGACAACGGCTACGAAGGGTGGGGCGGAAGCGCGGAGGTGCGCTGGCCGAGCCGGGGCGCCGGGGTGCGGATCACCAGCGCCGCGCCGCGGTTTCAGGTCTACGCCCCGACCGACCTGCCGGTGCTCTGCGCCGAGCCCGTGACCAACGCCAACGACGCGCTCAGCCGTCCGTCGTCGGAGTGGCCGTCGCTCGGGATCGAGGTGCTGCAGCCCGGTGAAGCGTTGCAGCTGGAGGCCCGGTTCGAGGCTCTCACGGCCAAGGTTTAGCGGGGGCGGGTAAAGCCCTGCAAATTCAGAGGAAACGCCGATTCCGCACTGCAGCATGATTCCAACATAGGTTTAGCGAGTTGGTTTCATTGGCCTTTTCAGAGGGCGATTCGGGAACCGAAACGGCTCCGGCTGTGTTTGTTCATCCGACATTCACCCGATCAGCCAGTGCAGGAGCGTGCGATGACCGAGACGACGCGGCGTGTTGAACATGACCCGACGCAGGTCTGCGAGCATCGCGCGGCGGCGCCGATCTCCGGCGGCGCCACTCCGCCTGGAGCTGCCGCGTGAGCCCGGCCGTCCTCACCGCAATTCGGACCGGCCAGGGCCAAGCTGAAAAGGGCGCCGTCCTGGTCACCGGCGGCGCAGGCTACATCGGCGCCCACACCGCCAAGGCGCTGGCCGAGGCCGGTTGGCGTCCCATCGTCTACGACAACCTCTCCACCGGCTTCCGCGAGGCGGTGCTGTGGGGTGAGTTCGTCTTCGGCGACGTCATGGACAAGGCCAAGCTGGCCGAGACCATGCGCCGTTACGACGTCAAGGCGGTCATCCACTTCGCCAGCCTGATCGAGGTCGGCCGTTCGGTGATCCGGCCCGACCTGTTCTGGCAGCAGAACGTGCTCGGCGTGATGAGCATCCTGGAGGCCATGCGCGAGGCCTCGGTGCCGCGTCTGATCTTCTCCTCCTCCGCCGCCGTCTACGGCGAAGCGGCCGCGCCCGGCGCGCTGCTCACGGAGGACCTGCCGAAGAACCCCTCGAGCCCGTACGGCGACACGAAGCTGTCGGCCGAGCGGATGATCCAGTCCTACTGCCGCGCCTTCGGCATGACCGGCCTGGCCCTTCGCTACTTCAACGCCGCCGGCGCCGCGCCGTGCGGCCTCATCGGCGAGGCGCACGAGCCGGAGACCCACCTGATCCCGCTGGCGATCCGCGCCGCCATGGGCCAGGGCGACCCGCTCAAGGTGTTCGGCGACGACTTCGAGACGCCCGACGGTTCGGGCGTTCGAGACTACATCCACGTCTGCGACCTGGCCGACGCCCACGTGGCCGGCCTCACCGCGCCGATCGCGGAAGGCGCCTTCGAGGCCGTCAACGTCGGCACCGGCAAGGGCTGCTCGGTATTCGAGGTGATCGACCAGGTCGAGGCGGCGATCGGGCGGCCGGTCCCCCGCTCGATCGCCCCCCGGCGTCCGGGCGACCCGGCCTCGTTGGTCGCGGACGCCTCCCGCGCGGGCCGACTGCTCGACTGGACGCCGCGCATGTCCAGCCTGGTCAACATCGTGGCCACCGCAGCCGCCTGGCACGCCGATCAGCGCTACGGCGCCACCCAGGCCGCCAAGTACGCCGCCGCCGGCTGACGCCGCCGCGGCTTCCGTTTCAAACTGTTTGCTGGGGGAAAGCCCTTGTCCAAAGTCACGCCTCTGACGCCCAAGGCCTTCGCAGCCGGTAATTCGGACGCGGCGGGCGGCCAGAACCCGCCGCTGATCTGCTTCTCGCACCTGCGCTGGGCCTTCGTGTTCCAGCGCCCGCAGCACATCATGACCCGCTTCGCGCGCGACCGCCGGGTTGTGTTCTGGGAGGAGCCGCTCCCGTCCCAGAGCGGCGACGCCTCGCTGGACGTGCGCGTGTGCGAGCAGAGCGGCGTGATGGTCGCCACCCCGCGCCTGCCCGAGGGCCTGAGCGGCGGCGAGCGCGACGATGAACTGGCGCGGCTCCTGGACAACCTGCTGCTGCTGGAAGCCATCCGCAATCCGGTGCTCTGGTACTACAGCCCGATGATGCTGGCCTTCTCCTCAAAGCTGGAGGCCGCGGCGGTCGTCTACGACTGCATGGACGAGCTCTCGAACTTCAAGTTCGCCCCGCCCGAGCTGAAGGAGATGGAGCAGGCGCTGATGGCCAAGGCCGACGTCGTCTTCACCGGCGGCTACAGCCTCTACGAAGCCAAGCGCGACCTGCACGCCAACATCCACCCGTTCCCCTCCAGCGTGGACTGGGCCCACTTCGCCCAGGCGCGCGAGGAACTGGCCGACCAGCCGGACCAGGCTGGCCTCGCCCGTCCCCGCATCGGCTTCTACGGCGTGATCGACGAGCGCATGGACCTGGAGCTGCTCGCCCAGGTGGCTGACGCGCGTCCGGACTGGCAGCTGGTGATGGTCGGCCCGGTGGTGAAGATCAGCGAGGAGGACCTCCCGCGCCGCCCGAACATCCATTACCTGGGCGGCAAGTCCTACGACCAGCTGCCGCTCTACCTGGCCGGATGGGATGCGGCGATGATGCCGTTCGCCATCAACGAAGCGACCCGGTTCATCAGCCCGACCAAGACCCCGGAGTATATCGCCGGCGGGCGGCCGGTGGTCTCCACTCCGATCAAGGACGTCATCCGCCACTACGGCGAGCTCGACTGCGTGAAGATCGCGGTGAACGCCGAGCAGTTCGTCCAGGGCTGCGAAGAGGTTCTGGCGCTGCGGGCGGGCGACGACTCCTGGCTCGAAGCCGCGGACGTCGAACTGGCCAAGACCTCGTGGGAGAGCACCTTCCGGCGCATGTCGACCCTGGTCGCGGAAGCGGTCGCCGGGCGGGCCGTGAAGTCACCGCCGGCCATCCGCCCGTCCGATCGCAAGCGGCCGTTCGACGACCTGATTGTGGGCGCCGGCTTCTCCGGCGCCGTGCTGGCCGAGCGGCTGGCGGCGGGGTCGAACCGGCGGGTGCTGGTCATCGACCGGCGTCCGCACATCGGCGGCAACGCCTACGACCACCTCAACGAGGACGGCCTGCTGATCCACAAGTACGGGCCGCACATTTTCCATACGAACTCGGACGAGATCTTCACCTACCTGTCGCGGTTCACGCGCTGGCGGCCGTACGAGCACCGGGTTCTGGCGGTGGTCGACAACAAGCAGGTGCCGATCCCGATCAACCGCACGACGCTGAACGCCCTCTACGGCCTCAGCCTGACGAGCGACGCCGAGGCCGAGGCCTTCCTCAAGAGCCGCGCCGAGCCGGTCGAGAAGATCATGACCTCCGAGGACGTGGTGATCTCGGCCGTGGGGCGTGACCTCTACGAGAAGTTCTTCCGCGGCTACACCCGCAAGCAGTGGGGCCTGGACCCGTCCGAGCTCGACAAGTCGGTCACGGCTCGGATCCCGACGCGGACGAACACCGACGATCGCTACTTCACCGACACGCGCCAGGCGATGCCGCTGAACGGCTACACCCGCATGTTCGAGAACATGCTCGACCACCCGAACATCACGGTGGAGACGGGCGTCGATTTCGAGGACATCCGCGGCGACACCGTGTTCGACCGGCTGATCTATTCCGGCCCGATCGACGAGTACTTCGACCACCGCCTGGGCAAGCTGCCGTACCGCAGCCTGGAGTTCCGCCACGAGACCCTGGACCAGGAGTGGTTCCAGCAGGTCGGCACGGTGAACTACCCGGCCGAGGACGTGCCTTACACCCGGATCACCGAGTACAAGCACCTGACCGGCCAGGAGCACGGCAAGACCGCGGTCACCTACGAGTACCCGCGCGCCGAGGGGGACCCGTACTACCCGGTGCCGCGGGCCGAGAACCGGGCCCTTTACAAGCAGTACCAGGCGCTGGCGGAGCAGGAGCGGAACACCGTCTTCGTCGGCCGGCTGGGCACCTACCAGTACTACAACATGGACCAGTGCGTGGGTCAGGCGCTGGCCACCTGGCGGCGCCTGTCCGGCATCAAGCAAGGCTCAACGGCGGAGATCGGGGCTCAGGGGGGCGCCTCGAAGGCTCAGGCGTGACGACCCGTCGTCCCGCACCGGAAGCGCCTCCCCTGGAGCTCTGGGGCGGCCACGAGTGCACCGTCAACCGCGTCGGCGACGGCTGGATGGACCAGACGCGCCTGAGCGGCCACCACGACCGGCCCGGGGACCTCGACCTGTTCGCGGACCTCGGGCTGAAGGCCCTGCGCTATCCGGTGCTTTGGGAGCGGGTGTCGCCCGACAGCCCCGACAAGGCCGACTGGTCCTGGAGCGACGAGCGGCTCGAACGCCTGCGCGCCCTGAACATTCGGCCGATCGTCGGCCTGGTGCACCACGGGTCCGGCCCGCACTATACCAACCTGCTCGACGACGGCTTCGCCGAGGGGCTGGCGCGGCACGCCCGCGCGACCGCCGAACGCTATCCGTGGGTGAAGGACTGGACGCCGGTCAACGAGCCCCTGACCACCGCCCGCTTCAGCGCGCTCTACGGCCTCTGGTACCCGCATCTCAGGGACGAGGGCGCCTTCTGGCGCGCCCTGCTGAACCAGATCGACGCCGTGCGCCTGTCGATGAAGGCTATCCGCGAGGTCGTGCCCGATGCGCGCCTGGTGCAGACCGAAGACCTCGGCCGTTGCTACGGCACCGAACTGACCGCCGAGCAGGCCGCTTTCGAGAACCATCGCCGGTTCATGACCTGGGACCTGCTGTGCGGCTCGGTGAAGCCGGGCCACGCCCTGTGGCCCCGTCTGGTGCGGTTCGGGCTGAAGAAGCGGCTGGCGGCGATCGCCGCGGATCCCTGTCCGCCCGACATCGTGGGCGTGAACCACTACGTCACCAGCGACCGCTTCATCGACCACCGGGTGGAGCGCTACCCGCCGGAGACCCGCGGCGGCAACGGTTGGATCGAGTATGCCGACGTCGAGGCCGTGCGTGTGCTCGAGCAGTCGCCGCGGGGCCTCGCGCTCGCGCTGGAGGATGCGTGGGAGCGCTACCACCTCCCGGTCGCGGTGACCGAGTGCCACCTCGGATGCACGCGCGAAGAGCAGCTGCGGTGGCTCGGCGAAGCGTGGGCCACCGTGCGGCAGGCGCACGCAGACGGCATGGACGTCAGGGCGCTGACCGCCTGGTCCCTGCTCGGAGCCTACGACTGGGACAGCCTGCTGACCAACGCACGCGGGCGCTATGAGTGCGGCGTCTTCGACGTGCGCAGCGGCACGCCTCGGCCCACGGCCGCCGCCGGCCTCCTCAAGGCGCTCAGCAACCGGGCGGCGACGCCGCTGGCGGCCTCAGGCGAAGGCTGGTGGCGACGCGACACGCGACTGCTGTTCGAGCCCTCCCGCCCGATCTGCGGCACGGCCCTCAGCCGCGGCTCCGAAGGTCGCAGCACCGAGCAGGCCAGGCCCATCCTTATCCTGGGCGCCACCGGCACGCTGGGTCAGGCCTTCGCCCGGGGCTGCGCCCAGCGCGCGCTCAGCCATGTGCTCACCGACCGCAAGGGGCTCGACCTCGCAGACCCGGTCTCCATCGCCGCTGCGCTGGAAAAGAACGACCCGTGGGCGGTGGTGAACGCCGCCGGCTGGGTGCGGGTGGACGACGCCGAACACCATCCGGAAGCCTGCATGGCCGCCAACGCCTGGGGCGCGGTGGCGCTGGCCGAAGCGTGCCGGGATCGCGACATTCCCCTCGTCAGCATCTCCAGCGACCTGGTTTTCGACGGCCGCACCCGAGAGCCATACCTGGAAGACCACGAAACCAACCCGCTGAACGTCTACGGGCGGTCCAAGGCCGAGGCGGAGCGACGCCTCCTGGCCATGGGCGGGCGCAATCTCGTGCTGCGCACCTCGGCGTTCTTCTCGCCCCATGACCGGCACAACTTCGCCGTGGCGGTGGCCCAGGCGCTGGAGGCGGGCGGGGTGTTCACGGCCGCGCGCGACCAGACCGTTTCGCCGACCTATGTGCCGGATCTGGTGAACGCCGCCCTCGACCTGCTCATCGACGGCGAAATCGGGCTCTGGCACCTCGCAAACCGAGGCGCGGTCTCCTGGGCAGAGTTCGCCCGTCAGGTCGCCGGGAAGCTCGATCTGGATCCGCGGCAGGTGCGCGCTGTGCCCACCTCGACGTTCAAGCTGCCGGCCGCGCGTCCGCGCTGGTCGGTGCTGGGCAGCTCGCGCGGCGTGCTGTTGCCGTCGTTCGAGGAGGCGCTGGACCGCTTCGCGGAAGGCTATCGGACGGGCGCTCCCGTCGTCCGGACACGAAGCTCCGACGCGGCCTGATTTGAACGCCTGAGCGCGCGTATCAGGGGGATTCCGCGCGCCTCGCGGGCAAAATGCAGCGCGAAAACAACCCTCCGCCCGCAACTTACGAAAATGCAGGTTTCGGGGAACCGCCCCGTTAACGCGACGTTAACTGCGACGTTTGGTCGCATCAGGTCCGACGGAGCAGAGCGACCGCTTCTGGGGAGGACCCTTGATGGGCCGTTTCACTGGCGCGACCGCCTCGCGCACTCTCGACCTCGATCTCGTTCCTGACCATGTCGACCCGGCCGGCCCGCGCGCGCAGCGCTCGCCGTTCGCGTGGCTCGACGGGGAGCGGGAGTTCGGACCACGCAAGAGCGGCCTGTTCGAAACCTCTGCGCTGGGCGCCAGCATCACCCTCAGCTCGCTGCAGGTCGACACGGACAGCGCGTCCCTGACGATGCGCTGCGGCTGCGCCTCGTGCGTCGAGGCCGCCGCCAAGGCGCAGGCGCAGGCCGAGAAGGTCGCCCAAGGCGAGGCCGCCTGGGACGCCTGGTACGCCGCCAATCCGGGCGGCGAGACCGCGCTGCTCGACGACATCAAGGACGGCCCGACCGACGTCAGCCCCGGCTCGACCTACCATGTGCTCGACGCCCAGGAGGGCGACAGCCACTCCAGCCAGATCGACGCGCCGGGCGACCAGGACTGGTACCTGGTCGAGCTCTCCGGCGGTCAGTCCTATAAGTTCACCCTGACTCCGGCCGACACCTCGGGGACGCCCGGCGTGAGCCCCGACCTGCTGATCGAGATCTATGATTCGGCCGGTACGCTCATCCAGAGCTACGACAGCGGCAGCTGGGGCGCCGACGAGGTGGCGACGTTCACGCCCGGAGCGGACGGGACCTTCTACATCAATGTGAAGGGTTGGACCCCGGCCGACTTCGGCGGCTACACGATCACGGCCGAGATCAACAACGACCCGGGCACCACCACCGGACCGCTGGCCTCGATCAACTGGGGCGGCGACGACAACCGCGTCGACACCGGCAACTACACCGCCGACGGCAAGATGATCATCAAGGTCTACTTCAGCCAGACGGGCGATCTGCCTTACGGCTCGGTGGACGATCCGGTGGTCGGCCTGACCTGGGAGGAGTGGGCCAAGGAGGCCGCCTACCAGGCCTTCGAGTGCTACGAGAACATCATCAACGTGGTGTTCCAGGAGGTCTCCTCAGAGGCCGAGGCGGACTTCATCCTCGCCGCCACCGCCTCCGCGCCGGTGATCCTGGGCCGCATGCGGCCACCGGGCGAGGCGAACGCGGGCCTGGGTGAGTTCAACGTCCTGGCCTCGACCTGGAACGAGGAGGGCCTGGCCCAGGGCGCGTACATGTACGTCACCCTGATCCACGAGCTCGGCCACGGCATGGGCCTGGCGCACCCGCACGACACGGGCGGCGGCTCGGAAGTGATGCAGGGCGTCACCGGCGACCTGGCCACCGGCTACACCTACGGCGCGTTCGACCTGAACCAGGGCATCTACACCACCATGTCGTACAACGACGGGTGGGATCAGGCGCCGCACGGCGGATCTAACGCCGACGGCTACGGCTACCAGGGCACCCTGATGGGCCTGGACGTCGCCATGCTGCAGATCAAGTACGGCGCGAACACGAGCTTCAACTCCACGGACACGGTCTACGCCCTGCCGACGGTCAACCAGGCCGGCACCTTCTATTCGTGCATCTGGGACACCGGCGGCACGGACTGGATCATCGCCGGCGCCGGCATCGACGTCATGATCGACCTGCGTCCCGCCACCCTGCAGTACGAAGCCGGCGGCGGCGGCTGGGTCTCCTACGCGGCCGGCATCCACGGCGGCTTCACCATCGCCAACGGCGTGGTGATCGAGAATGCGGTTGGCGGCGCGGGCGCCGACACCATCATCGGCAACACGGCGGCCAACTGGCTGTTCGGCGGGCTGGACAACGACACCATCGACGGCGGCGACGGCGACGACCGCATCGAAGGCGGCGACGGCGACGACATCCTGACCGGCGGCCTCGGCTTCGACTTCGTCGACTACACCGAGGCGACCGCGGGTGTGTCGGTGCAGCTGGCCCTCACCACGGCACAGGACACCGGCGGCGCCGGCGTCGACACCCTGCTCGGCTTCGAGGCTGTCCGCGGCTCGGACTTCTCCGACAACCTGCGCGGCACCAACAGCGCCAACAGCCTGCTGGGCGAGGACGGCGACGATACCCTCGACGGCGAGGGCGGGGCCGACTCCCTGGCCGGCGGCGCGGGCCTCGACAAGCTGCTGGGCGGCACGGGCGACGACAGCCTCGGCGGCGACGCGGGCAACGACCAGCTGTTCGGCGAAGCGGGCATCGACAGCCTGCTCGGTGGTGACGGCGACGACCTGCTCGACGGCGGCGACGGGGCTGACGCCCTGAACGGCGGAGCGGGCTTCGACACCGCCTACTACCGCACGGCCACGGCTGCGGTGACGGTCAACCTGACCACCGGCGTACACGCGGGCTTCGCCGCGGGCGACACCTTCACCTCGATCGAGCGCTTCATCCTCGGCAAGTTCAACGACGCCTTCACCGGCTCGGGCGACGCCGACAAGGCCTATGGCCAGGAAGGCGATGACAGCCTCAGCGGCGCAGGCGGGGCGGACAACCTGTTCGGGGACGCCGGCGCCGACACCCTGAACGGGGACGGCGGCGACGACGTGCTCGAGGGCGGTGCGGGCGGCGACGCCCACAACGGCGGCGACGGCTTCGACCGGGCGAGCTACCAGTACGCCCTGGCGGCCGTGAGCCTGAACCTCGCCACCGGCATCCACACCGGCGAGGCCGCGGGCGACACGTTCAGCTCGATCGAACGCATCACCCTGAGCCGCTTCAACGACGGTTTCGCCGGTTCGGGCGGTGACGATCGCGCCGAGGGTCAGGACGGCAACGACGTGCTGAGCGGCGCGGGCGGGGCGGACCTGCTCTACGGCAACAACGGGACCGACACGCTGAACGGCGAGGCCGGCATCGACAAGCTGATCGGCGGGGCGGGCAACGACACCCTCGACGGCGGGACCGAGGCCGACACCCTCTACGGCGAGGCCGGCGCCGACACCCTGCTGGGCGGCTTTGGCGACGACGTGCTGGAAGGCGGCGCGGGCGCGGACAGCTACAACGGCGGGGATGGCGTCGACGCCGCGTCGTTCCGCCTGTCCTCCTCGGCAGTCAGCATCAACCTGTCGAGCGGCGTGCACACGGGCGACGCTACGGGTGACACCTTCGTCTCCGTCGAGCGCTTCATGCTCACTGCCCAGGCCGACACCTTCGTCGGCTCGTCCGGCGCCGACCGGGCCGAGGGCATGGGCGGCAATGACACCCTGAGCGGCGGGTCGGGCATCGACTACCTGCTCGGCGGCGACGGTATCGACACGCTCAACGGCGACGCCGACGGCGACAAGCTCTTCGGCGACGCCGGGAACGACGTGCTGAACGGCGGCTTCGGGAAGGACCAGCTGTACGGAGGGGCCGGCAACGACACCCTGTCCGGCGGCGGCACCCTCGAGCTCGACCACTTCATCGTCACGAGCACGGGATTCGGCGCCGACATCGTCGTCGACTTCCAGAACGGGGTCGACAAGATCCGCGTGCTGGGCGTTGCCGGGTGGGACGACTTCTCCGACGTGTCGGTTTCGTCGAACGGCTCCGGCTGGGCGGTGATCACCTTCTCGGACGGCTCGACCATCACCCTGGAGGGCGTCGCCTCCGGTCAGGTCGACGCTTCCGATTTCCTCTGGATCTAATCTGGGGAAGGACTTTTCGCCGAGGAACAGGCGCCAACGAAACTATTGGTTACGTAGAGCAACGTTATCTGCGTTAACCAAATTGACGCCATGTTCCTCGGCGATCGCCTGCCGGTGGACCGCACGTTTCTCTCCCGCCGGGAGAAAAGCGGGTAGGGCCACTTGACGCTCTGGTATGGGTTGTCCAAGAGAGCTTGGCGGTCGCCCCTGTGGGTGGCTGTCAGGGTTTCGGGCCGCAAGGCCGGCGACCCGCTCGAGGAGGTAGAGGACCTGGGCCAAATGGAACGGCTTAGGTCCGGAGGAATTTGTTGTTGTTGGGGTGGAGACGCTTCCGCGCGACGACCCTTGGTCCAACGTGTCAGACCACCAGGAACTGGCGAAAGATGCTCGAACAGAAAAACATCCATCCCTTTGCCGCTCTGATGGGCGCCGCCGCGCTGCTGATGGCCGCGCCCGCGTTCGCGCAAGAGACGGCTCCCGCCGCCGCCCCGGCCGCCACGGCTCCGGCCGCGGACGCCGCTGCGGCCACCCCGGCGGCTCCGGCCGCTGCTGAAGAGGCCGCTCCGGCCGAAGAAGTGCCGACCCAAGTGGGCGGCAAGCACGCTGGCAAGCTGACCGTCGCCGGCATGTTCATGGAAGCCGACCCGGTCGTTAAGGTCGTGATGATCGGCCTGCTGCTGGCCTCGGTCTTCTCGTGGACCCTGCTCATCATCAAGCTGTTCGAGTTCGGCGCTCTGAACCGCACCTCGGACCGCTTCCTGGAAGCCTTCCGCGGCGCCCGTTCGATCGCCGACATGCGTCGCATCGCGACCTCGGACGAATTCGAAGGCAACCCGCTCGCCGACATGGCCGCGGCTGCTTCCGAGGAAGTCGAGATGTCGCGTCAGGCCGGCCTGAGCGTCGCCGGCGAGCACCGTGACTCCACCATCTCCCGCGCCGCCGCTGCGGTGTCCGCGGTGCAGGCGAACCTGTCGAAGCGCCTCTCGGGCGGTCAGCAGTTCCTCGCCTCGGTGGGTTCGGGCGGTCCGTTCATCGGCCTCTTCGGTACGGTGTACGGCATCATGAACTCGTTCATCGGCATCGCGAACACCAACACGACCAACCTGGCCGTCGTCGCGCCGGGTATCGCCGAGGCGCTTCTCGCCACCGGCATCGGTCTGTTCGCCGCCATCCCGGCCGTTATCTTCTACAACTACTTCCAGACGCGGATCGCCGCCTACGGCACCCGTTCGGAGGGCTTCGTTGCGGAACTTCTCAACGCCATCTCGCGGCAGCTCGACAAGGGAGCGTAACCTAGATGGCCGCGAAGCTCTCAGGGCCCGGCGGCGGCTCGAAGTTCACCATCGAGCAGAACAGCGAGATCAACGTCACGCCCTTCGTGGACGTCATGCTGGTCCTTCTGATCATCTTCATGGTGGCCGCGCCTCTGGCCTCCGTGTCCGTTCCGGTGAACCTGCCGACGGCTGTCGCCGATCCGCAGGAGAACCCGCCGAAGCCGGTGTACGTCTCCATCCAGAAGGACGGCGACATCTTCATCGGCGACGGCCCGACCACGATCGCGGACATGGGCGAGGACATCACCCGTCTGATCGGCGCTCGTGATCCGACGAAGGAACGGATCTTCATCCGCGCCGACAAGGAAACCCGCTACGGGGCCTTCATGGAGGTGATGAACACCCTCCAGGACAACGGCTTCTACAGCGTGGCCCTCGTCGGTGAAGACAACGCACCAAGATAAGGGTCGGACTAGCGCATGGCTGAAGAACACCACCGCGATCCGATCCTGGATCCGCCCCGTCGGAGGAAGAAAGGCCTCTCGACTGGTGCGTGGGTCGGAATCGGTATTTCGGCCGGGCTTCACGTGCTGGCGGGCTTCTACCTGTACAACACGAAGTTCAAGCTGAAAGAGATCGTCTACTCGGACGAGGCCGTGAAGGTCGACATCGTCGAACCCCCGCCGCCTCCTCCGCCTCCGCCGCCTCCGCCGCCGCCGCCGCCGGACACGCCGCCCCCGCCCAAGCTGCAGGTGCGCGAGTCCGTGGTGCCGCCGCCGGACGTCACTCCGCCGCCGCCTCTGGTCATCGAGACGACCAAGAAGGAAGACCGGCGCGAGTACGAAGGCCCGCCCGTCGTGGTCCCCGGACCGCCCCCGCCGCCGGCTCCGCCGGCGCCGCCGCGGCCCCCGGTGATCTCGAACCCGCAGTGGCAGCGTCTGCCGGACTCCTCGGACCTGGAGCGGTACTACCCGCCCCGCGCCCGCGAACAGGAGATCGAAGGCCGCGCCACCATCGAGTGCACGGTTCGCGACAACGGCACCCTGACGGACTGCTCCGTCGTGTCGGAGACGCCTCCGGGCTCGGGCTTCGGCGAAGCCACCCTGCGGGCCTCCGGCAAGTTCCGGATGCGTCCGAAGACCGTCGACGGCGCGCCCGTCGGTGGGGCCAAGGTCCGGGTGCCGCTCACCTGGCGCCTCGGCTAAGGCGAACACCCAGACTGAGAATACCAGCCGCCCCGGAGGGAAACCTCCGGGGCGGTCTGCTTTTTGGCCTCCGGCGGCGGAGGCTCAGGCCCGGGGAAGCACGAGTTCCTGCAGCGGGTCGCCGCCATCGATGAACAGCCGCCCGCCTGGTTTCAGCGCCGCAGCGATGCGCGCCAGGGCCAGTTTCCCCGCCTCCGGGTGGCGGCCGTCCAGCGCCCCGACCCTGAGGCCGAACGCCAGGTCGAAGGGCTCCTCGCCGGGAGTGAGGCGGAACGCCTCGGCAGAGACGCAGCGGAAGGCGAGGGCGCCCGCCGCCATCTCAGGGGCCGAGCCGGCCTCCGCAATGGCGATCGCCTTCTCCGAACGGTCGATGGCGAGCACGAAGCCGTCGGGCAGGACGCGGCGGGCGACCTCTCGCGCGGCGACGCCTGGCCCGCACCCGATCTCGAGCACCCGCAGCCCCGGGCGGAGCGGAAGGGCGTTCACGGCGGCGAGGATGCGGTCCGAGGGCGGCATGCTGCTCGAATCGTAGGAGGAGGGCTGCGCACGGGGCGTAGGGTTTCTCGTAGCAAGGACCGCGGGCAAGGAGCCAGCCAGCGCCCTCGCAAGAATCACAGCCTTGCCGTGTTAGCGCGAGCATCTAAGCTCTGCCGTTAACCATCCGGGGGGAGGGTTTCATGCTGGTGAATTGGGACGCCGTCAGTTGGGCGGCGTGCGGAGCGATCGCGGCCGCCGTGGCCGGCGGGTGGATCGCTAGGCTCTTGCTCCGGCACAGGGCGCGCCTGCGGCTGGAGGAGATCTACGAGACGATCCGCAAGCGCGCACAAGCCGCGCACGAGGCGCCGATTGGCAAGGTGGCTCTGCCCCTGCTGCAGCTGATGCAGACGGTGCGCGAGCAACTCCTTCTCGGTCGCCTCGGCGAGCTGCAGCGCCACTTCGATCGCATCGAGGATGCCCTCGGCAAGGCGCCCGGCCTGCCGGCAGGAACGTGGCCCCAGCCGAGCGGCGGTCACGTCATCACGAGCTCCGTCACCGTTCAGGAAGCTCGCGGTGAAACCAGGGGGCCCGACCTTCCCACGGCCAACGCGCTACTAAAGACGGTGGCGGACGAATTCTGGGACCTGTGGCGGGACAAGCCCGTGGTAATGGCGGAGCTGGCTGCCGTTTCGCGCAGCCTCGGCGCCCCCTAGGTCAAACGGCCCACCGCCGGATCATGAGGGCGCCGGACGGACGACGCTGGCCCGGCGGCAAGAGCCCCCATCCAAACCGCCGCAGTCGCGGCGCTTGATCGGGCGGGGGCGCGCGGCTAGATACCCCTCCTTCGCGCGATGCGCCGCCTTAGCTCAGTTGGTTAGAGCGCTAGATTGTGGATCTAGAGGTCCCCCGTTCGAGCCGGGGAGGCGGTACCATCGAAGCCGGCCCGCGCCGATGCGGCCTACGTACTATTCCCGAATTTTGTGAGCCGGCGCGACGGCCTAGTGAACCGCCACTTCGGCGGGCGCACATGTATGAGCTTCGGGTCTACTACAGTGAGGAGAGCGCGCCGCG
>Ga0196964_10001043_pt1 | contig 14606 bp, 18 predicted proteins | sample S1_10metaG_FD_148615 | JGI IMG/M metagenome (GOLD analysis project Ga0196964, IMG submission 148615) | Soil microbial communities from Anza Borrego desert, Southern California, United States - S1_10 | ecosystem: Environmental > Terrestrial > Soil > Desert | place: USA: California | collected...
TGCTGAGCAGGATGGCGAATGGGCTCGGTTGAAGCGGGCGCGGTCGCAACTGGCTTCGGCCAAGTGGAAGGCGGAGATGTTGGAGCGCGACGAGCGCGCTTGGCGGGCGCGTGAACTGCGGCGTCGAGGTGAGCCGGTGCTGACCGTTGTGCCGAAGGCCGCGGCCAAGACCATCCCGATTGAGGAGCCCTTGACCCAAGCGCAGTGGATGGCGAAGCGGGAGCAGGCGTTGGAGGCCTGCCGTCTTGCCGGCATCGACGTGAGCGAATGGAAGGCCTACGAGGGCGTGAAGGAAGGCGGCGCGGCGTAAGCAGGTTTCGCGGAAGGCGGAGTGGGATGCACCAGTGGAAGCAGATTGGCCTAACTACGAAGTGCATGAGGTGCGGCAGGTTTAATCCGCTTGTCGGTCCGGAGGCGCCGTGCATTCCCGTCAACCAAGCCCGCCCGATCAGCGATCCCTTCCCCTTCCGCAACCACCGCACTGTTGCCGAGGTATGGGGTCTAGCGACCGGAGGTAACGCATCATGAGTGAGCAGAGAGAGCATGAATTTGATGCGGCTTGGCGGTGCCGTTACTGCGCTAAGCCGTTTATCGATGCCGCTGGTACTGCGTGCTTGGGCGCTCCCATCCCAGTCAATGACGGGGTGGGGGAGAGGCAGCAGGCAATGCCAAATCCGCCGCAGTGGAAGGACGCCGCGGATAACGCGTTCTCCGATGCGCTGCACGCCATCCATGCCAAGCCCTCAAACAAGCCCGCCCAGAGCGTCCCCTCCATCGGCCACGCCCTGAGGCAGGTGAACAGGCCGACCGAGCTTGTAGGGCTTGCAAATCGGTTCATGGCGGGGAGGGGAGAATGAGCGACCTGACCGACAGCATCATGGCGTTCTTCTGGGGCCGGGCGCCCGGAGACCCGCCGCAGGGCGTCAACATGCTGGAGTACGCCCGCGTGGCCGATCTGATCGCCACCCGCGATACGCTCATTGCGACGCGCGCCACGCTGGTCAACACAAACCGGATGCTGCTCGAATTGCAGGCCCGCGTGAACGCCCAAGCCTTGGCCATCGCCGACCTGGAGCGCGCTACTGCGCGCAACCCAATGGCCCCCAAGGAGTAAGTCCCCATGACGGATCTGGAGAGAGCCATCAAGGCCGTGGGCACATACAAGATCGTCTCGCTTGACGACCGTGCGCCCGGTCGATTTCTCGTGGTTGACCAGAACGACACCATTTTGTCGGTCTATGACGGAATAACTTCGGCCCGGCTTGGGTGCGACACGGCGAACGCCAAGGCAGTCCTGAAAGCCCTCCTCCCTCCCTCCGAAGCCATGGTGGAGGCGGGATATGCGGCAGTGCTTCGATCCGACGGGGCGCTGAGCGATGCGATGCTTGAAGGCTGGACCTCCATGCTAGGCGCCATTCTCAAGGACAGCGAATGACCCTGTGGTACATCTGCCACTGCATCACCGGAGAGGAGCGCAAGGCCGCCGAGAGGTTGGACCGGTTCATGAGGTTCGTATCGCCTGAGCCCATGAGTGGTTGCTGGCTCTGGACGGGTGCGCTTATCCCGGCTGGCTATGGTGTGTTTGGGCGGCACGGCGAGCGGGTTGGCGCGCACCGGGCGGCGCATGAGTTCTTCCTGGGGCCCATCCCGCCCGGCAGGCACATTGATCACCTGTGCCGCAACCGCGCATGCGTGAACCCGCAGCACCTAGAAGCGGTAACTCAGGCAGAGAACAATCGGCGAGGTGCGGCCTGGTATCGCCCCTCTGTCGCGAGCTGCCCGAATGGGCATCCGTATGAAGGCGCGAAAGTAGCAGGGCGGGAGTGGCGCTGCCGTCAGTGCCGCAGCATGCGCCGCCGTCGCTATAAGCTGAAGCGCAGGGCAATGCAGTGTAGCGCCGGAGAAGCGATATGACTTGGTACGTCGCGCACGTTGAGACTGGTGATGAGGCCCGCGTGTGCGAGCGCTTCACTGCCCATGCCCTTGAGTCTTGGCATCATGAGTTCATTGATGGTTACGCGTTCGTGAACACCAGCGCGCCCGAGCTTGCCCGCTACACGCGCGGCGTGATCCGCCTCCTGCCGTTCAGCCTCACGCCCACGCCTGTTCCTGAAGACCAGATGCTAGCGGTACAGGCCCAGTGCCGAGCCATTGAGGCCGCGCTTGCAGAAGCCAGGGCAAAGCAGAAGGGCGATCGGGTCGAGCGCCAGATCGCCGGCATGGGCGCAAATATGGTGGCGAACCTGTTTGCAAAGGCCGGATTTAGTGTTAGATTGCACGGCGAGCGGGTAGAGTTGACCAGCGAGGCTGCCTTAAGCCACGCCGCCACGTCCTCCCCGGGCACAGGGCGCCAGCATAGCGCCCACCAGAGGCGCCGGGCGGCACGAGCCGTGGCCGGTGCGTAAGCTTATCTGGCGCTTCTATGTCTACGAGCTTTTCGCCCCAGATGGCGCTTGCCAATATGTAGGCAAGGGCAGTGGCCGCAGGCTCGCAGCCCAGCAGTTGAAGCACGGCTTGGCAGGCCGCGAGCTGGCCTGGTTCAAGCGAGAGCGCGACGCGTATGCATTCGAAGTGCAGCAGATTGCTGAGCGCGCGCCACCGCTGAACCGGCATCCTGGCGGCAATGGCTGCCGTGCCGCGCGAACACCAACGGCCGAGCCCAAGTGGCTGAAGGAAATGAAACGCATCGGGACAAGGGCATACGCGGCCCGCCTGTTGTTAAGCTTCCCCATCCAGTTTTCAGCAGACGACGCCGCAAGATTGCGCGCTGTCGCCGACTCCCGAGGCCTCAATGGCAGCCCGCACGCGCAAAGCGCGCCACGATGACTTTACCCGTGAGCGCATCAGAACCAGTCAGATCGTCAATCGCCTTTCCGATCATATATTTGGCAAGGTCGATATGTCGAAAACCCAGGTTGCGGCAGCCTTGGGCTTGCTGCGCAAGACCTTGCCCGATCTGAGCCACACCGAGCACAGCGGCGAAACCAAGCAATGGGTCATCCGCGTGCCTGAGCCCGCCCCCACCGCCGAGACATGGCAGCAGCGGCACGCGCCGACGACCTTGCAATAGCCTGGGAGCCGCAGCCCGGCCCGCAGACCGCCCTGATCACTTGTCCGGTATTCGAAGTCTTCTACGGCGGGGCGCGGGGCGGGGGCAAGACGGATGGGGTGCTGGGCGAGTTCGCCAGCCACGCGGCGCAGTACGGCGAGCATGCCATTGGGCTGATGGTTCGCCGCACTCGGGAGCAGCTGGTCGAGACGATAGAGCGCAGCCGGGTCATCTACACCCGGATCGGCGCCAAGCTGGTGGACAACCTGTGGCGCTTCCCTAACGGGGCTCGGCTTCGGTTCGCCTATCTGGAGCGCGACGCAGACGCGGAGAACTACCAGGGGCACAGCTATACGCGGGTGTACGTCGAGGAGATCGGCACCTTCCCGAGCGCGGCGCCGATTCTGAAGTTGCTGGCGACCTTGCGTTCTGGCCATGGCGTGCCGGTGGGGTTCAGGGCAACGGGGAACCCCGGCGGGCCTGGGCATCAATGGGTCAAGGCGCGCTACATCGACGCCGCCCCGTTGGGCTGGAAGGTGACGACGCACAGCTTTGAGAACCCGTTCACCAAGGAAATCGTCACTCGCGACCGCGTGTACATCCCGTCGCGGCTTTCGGACAACGAATACCTGGGCGGCGGATATGTGGCGAACCTGCACATGGCGGGCAGCCCCGAACTGGTGAGGGCCTGGCTGGAGGGTGACTGGAATGTGGTGCTCGGCGCCTACTTCCCTGAGTTCGGCCCACGGCATGTGGTCGCTCCCCGTGAGCTGCCCGAGCATTGGACACGTTTCCGGGCGTTTGACTGGGGCTCTTATCGTCCGTTTAGCGTTGGCTGGTACGCGGTCAGTGACGGCGAACTCCCCGACTTCCCGCGCGGTGCATTGATCCGCTATCGCGAGTGGTATGGGGCCAGCGAGCCGAACGTCGGGTTGAAGATGACCGCCGAACAGGTGGCGGACGGGATACTGGCGCGAGAAACCCGCACGGAGCGGGAGGCCATCGCGTCCAGTGTTGCCGACCCTGCCATTTTCGCGGCGGACGGCGGTCCTTCGATAGCCGAGCGCATGTTTGGCCGCGGCATCACCTTCCGCCGTGCGGACAATGCGCGGGTGTCTCGTGGCGGGGCAATGGGCGGCTGGGATCAGGTTCGGTCCCGCCTGGTCGGCGAAGATGGCCGGCCGATGGTCTACTTCTTCAGCACCAACGTGCATCTGATCCGCACCTTGCCGGCGCTGCAGCATGACGAGCTGAAGCCCGAGGATGTGGATACCGAGGGCGAGGACCACGCGGCGGACGAGCTGCGCTACGCCTGCATGTCGCGCCCGTACACCGCGCCGAAGCCGAAAGCCAAAGAGCCCATGCGAGGCATCCACGAGATGACGATGAACGAGCTGTGGGCGATGCAGAAGAAGCCGGCAAAGGGGCGCATCGCGTGAGCGAAATTCTCCGCAACATCAAAGAACAGCGGGCACTTGACGAGCGCTTCTACCAGCGCTGGGGCCAGAACGCGTGGGAGGTGTTGAACCAGCCCAACGCACTCTTTCGCCATCTCAAGACGGCGGGTGCGAGCGCAATCGATGTGACGCCGCTGGGCTCTGGTTGGGATGACGCCATGCGTGAGGCTGCAGAGCGTGGCTGATCCGGCGCTCAACTCATCCGCGGAAGTCCTGGAAGATTTCGGCGCGCCACCGGCTCGCGAGCATGCGCGCTGGATGGCGTGGCTCAAGCTCTGCAACAAGGACGTGGAGTCCTGGCATGAGCGCGGGCGCAGCATCGTCAAGCGCTACAAGGACGACCGCAACGACAGCGGCATCCGCAAGGACAACCCGCAGCGTTACAACATCCTGTGGTCGAACGTGCAGACCATGGCGCCGGCCCTCTACGCGCGCACGCCCCGGCCGCAGGTCGAGCGCCGGTTCCGCGATGCCGACCCGATCGGCCGTGTCGCATCAACGGCGCTGGAGCGCTGTGTCTCCGCCGACATGGAGCCGGACGACTTCGACGGCATCATGCGGTCGAGTGTGCAGGACTATCTGTTGCCCGGTCTCGCCACGGTGCGGGTGTTCTACCAGCCGACCTATGCGAGCGGCGGCGCCGTTCCGGCGAGTGACGCCGATCCTGTCGTCGCCGAGCGCGCACCGCTGCGGCTGGTCTATTGGGAGGACTACCGGCAGACCCCGGCCCGCTCATGGAGCGAGGTGACGGCGGTCGGCTACAAGGCGACGATGACCCGCGAGGAGCTGGTCAAGCGCTTTCCCGACTGCGGCGCGCTGATCCCGCTCAAGCACAAGCAGAAGGGCGGGCAGGCGGACGACGGCCTGGACAAGCACGGCGACGTGTTCATGCGCGGCGTGGTATGGGAAATCTGGGACAAGGCCAGCAAGAAGGTCTATTGGATTTGCCCGGACTACCCGGAGAAGCCGCTTGACGTGAAGGACGACCCGCTCGGCCTGGAGGGGTTCTTCCCGTCGCCCGAGCCGCTGATCGCCAACCCGACCAGCGACAGCATGAATCCCACGGCGGATTTCTACCTCTACCAGGACCAGGCCGCGGAGATCGACAAGCTCACGGCGCGCATCGGCGCGCTGGTCGAGGGCTTGAAGCTGGTTGGCGCGTATGCCGGCCGGGCCAAGAGCGAACTATCGCGCATTCTGACCGCCGAGGACGGCACGATGGTGCCGGTGGATGGCTGGGAGGCGTTCGCGGGCGGTGGCGCGGCTGGCGTTGATCGGCTGCTGTGGTTCATGCCTGTTGAGCAGCTGGGCGAGGTGATCGTGGGGCTGTACAAGGCCCGCGAGCAGATGAAGACGGACCTGTACGAGATCAGCGGAATATCTGACATCGTGCGAGGCCAAGGTGAAGCGAGCGAGACCGCAACCGCACAGCGCATCAAGGGTCGATTCGCCACGCTTCGCCTTGAGGATCGACAGAAGCGGGTTGCCAACTTCGCCCGCGACCTGATTCGAAAAAAGGCCGAGGTGATCGCCGAGCATTTCGCCCCGCAGACGATCCAGCAGATGTCCGGTCTGCCGGAGCTGACCGGGCAGCCGGAAGATCAGCAGGCCATTCAGCAGTTCGGCGAAGCGCTCAAGCTCTTGAAAAGCGAGAAGCTGCGCGGCTTCCGCCTGGATATCGAGACCGACAGCACGATTGCGCCGGACGAGCAGGCGGACAAGGAAGCCGCAACCGAGCTGGTGACCGCGCTGGGCCAGTATTTCACCGGGGTTGCGCCGCTGGTTGCGCAGCAGGTCGTGCCGCTCGACGTGGCGAAAGAGGTCATGCTGTTCGTGGTGCGCCGGTACAAGGCGGGCCGGGACCTAGAGGCGGCCTTGGAGAAGATCGACCAGGCGCCCCCACCGCTGCCGGCGGAGGGCGGGGCTGATCCGCAGGTCGAGCTTGCGAAGATCGATCAGCAGAAGGCGAAGGATGCGGCCGATCACGAGATTGCGCTGGCCGAGCAGGCGCGCAAGGACCGGGAGACAGACGCCAAGATCGCAGCCGAGGTCAAGCGCCTGGAGAATGAGGCTGAGAAGCTGGCGATTGAGCGCCAGCGGCTAGCGCACGAGCGGGAATGCGCGCAGTTCGAGCGCCAGCGCGGCGAGTTCGAGGCAACGGCCAAGGTAGCGGAGTTCGAGGCCGGCCGGGAAGACGCGGATATAGAGCGACGCAACAAAGAGGCAGAAGCCAACGGCCTGCCGGCGACCGAGCAAAGCCGCACCTTCATGCAGGAGGCTGGCGAGAAGCTGAGCGGCGCGACCGAGCAGCTTGAATCACTTGCTCAGGCCATGGCGCAGATCACTCAGGCCATGCAGGCGCAGCAAGAGATGATGAACGCCCCGATTGAGATCGTGCGCGAGGGCGGCAAGGCCGTGGCGACGCGCCGCAACGGGGTGATGCGACCGATCGTGCGCGGTGAGGACGGCCGGGCGGTCAGCGCGTGAGGCGGGGGCTGATGTAAATGGCGTCCTTCACCATACAGCGCACGGCGGTCTGCTCTGGCAGCAACCACCACACCCTCACCCTGACGGCTGGCGAGCGGTCAGTGCAGATCGTCCTCACGCCCGGCGACGTGCTCAGCGCGCTGACGGACGACGAGCTGCGTATCGCTGTCGCGACACTGCTGAAGGCCAAGAAGGCGCTCGACGGCCTGAGCAACGCGCAGCTGATGGCGGCCGCCAGCCTCGGCATCACGGTAGTTCTATGACGATGACCAACTTCACCGGCCTCGGGCTGGTGCATCGCGACATTGCCCGTGGATTGAGCAGCAACCCCTCGTTCCGCGATGGCGCGACGATCGACGCCAGTGGTGAGCTGGCTGCCTGGATCGGGACCGTCTGGCATCCATCTCGGCCGGCCTCGTTCAACATCAAGAAGGTGCATTTCCGCTGCGGCACTGTGACCTTTGACGCCTCGTCGGTTGTGCAGATCAGCTTGCAGGACGTGAGCGCTACGGCTGGCCCGCCGTTCGCCCCAGACGGTACGCCCGATCAGACTGCGAGCATGACGAGCTTCACGGCCAACGACTGGAACGTGACTGGCGATCTTTCGGCTAATCGAACGGTCAATCAAGGTGACCGCCTGTGTGTGGTGGCCGAGTACACGACCTTTGTCGGAACGAACGCGCTGTCGTTCAGTTCGCTCAACTGGCTGACCGGCACCGGCTCGATGCCGGAGAACACCGCCCTTGGCGGCGTGATGCTTATAAACACCACTGGCTCTTGGATCAGCTCCGACAACGGCGCCTATGGCGGTGTGATCTACTTCGAGTGCGACGACGGCAGCTTGGCATTTCTGCAACCGGCCCGGCCGTTTTCTGCCGTCACCACGGTCTCTGTCGGCAACGCTGCCGCGATCCGCCGCGCCGGGCTCTACTTTACGCCGCCGGTCGATATGAAGATCGAGATGCTCGGTCTTTGGATGGGCCTGCCGAACGGGTGCGACGGCAGCTTGATCCTCTACGACACCGATGGCTCGACGGCCCTGGTGACGAGGGCGGTCGATAACGACAGCGTAATCCAGGCCAGCACGCAACGCATGCATGAGATCTGGTTCGAGCCCATCACGCTCCAGGGCGGCTCCGCCTATCGCTTCGCCTTCGTGCCGAGCACCGCGACCACCGGCACAGTCAGCTATGCAGACGTACCCAGCGCCGCTGTGATGGACGGCCTGCCGCTCGGCTCCGCCGCGCACTGGACCCAGCACGACGGCACCAACTGGACCCAGACCACGACACGCCGGCCGTTCATCTCGATCGGTGTCTCAGCGCTGGATGACGGTGCTGGCGGCGGCACGACCTCCAGCTTCTACATCGGGGCATAGCGATGGCTGACAACTTCACGGCCAATGCTGGCTCTGGTGGCGACACCTTCGGGGCCGATGACATCGGCGGCGTCAAGTTCCCGCGCTCAAAGCTGATCTTCGGCGCCGATGGCTCGAATGCGGGCGATGTGGCGATTGGGAATGGTCTGCCGGTCCAGCCGGCGACCGGCGCGACATTCACGGTTGACGGATCGGGCGTAACGCAGCCGATCAGCGCGGCGTCTCTGCCGCTGCCGACTGGCGCGGCAACGGCGGCGAAGCAGCCGGCCCTCGGCACCGCAGGTTCTGCATCCGCCGACGTGATCACCGTCCAAGGTGCGGCGTCGATGACTGCCATTCAGGTGGCGGACAACGGTGCGTCGCTCACGGTTGATGGCACGGTCACGGCGAACCTTGCGCCCACCACTTCCGGTGGTCTGACCATCAGCCGGACGATCAGCGCGGCGAGCACGAACGCAACGAACGTCAAGGGCTCGGCCGGTCAAGTCTACGGCATCATGGCGAGCAACACGAACGCGGCGGCTCGCTATCTGAAGCTCTACAACAAGGCGACATCGCCGACCATCGGCACCGATACGCCGGTGATGACCGTGATGATCCCACCGAACAGCTCAGGCGTCGTGGCCCATTGGGAAATGGGGCTGGCGTTCGGCACCGGGATCGGGTTCGGCCTCACGACTGGCGTTACCGACGCCAACACGGGCGCGGTGTCGGCGGACGAGCACGTGGTTCACATCTTCTACAAGTAGCCATGTACATCCATCTGCTCGCGCTGGAACTGATCGATGGCGCGGGCGGCGGGGAAGTCGCCCAGACCGGCGGCGCCTTCTACCCGACGCCGGCAGAGCTGCGGCAATCGCGGCGCAACTGGGCCGAGGTAGACCGCCGCAAGCGGGAGCTGCGGGACGAAATCGCCCGGCTGTTCGAGCCGGCCGGGGAAGCGCCGCCGCCCGCAACTGAGCCCGCCGTTGCAAAGGTGATCGCCGAAGCCCGCGCCGATCTGGTGCTGGTCGAGCGCGCGGAGGATGACGGGGCGATCGAGCGCGCCTTGGCCGCTCTCGCCTCCGCCGTGCAGAACATCGTGGCCGCCCGCGCGGAAGCCCAGAGGCTCCAGGCCGAGCGCGACGAAGAAGACGACCTGGAAATCATCCTGCTTTCGATGTGAGGCTGACATGGCCGGCAACGTGACGCTGCGACAGGACTGGACGGTAACGCACACGCCGGCTGCGGCAACTCAGGCGACGATCAGCAAGGCGGCGAAGACCGGCACACGCTGGCACGCCACCATGATCAGCGCGACGTTCGCTGCTGCCGGCACTGCGGCGGCGCCGATCGTGCTCAACCTGCGCGACAGCACCACGGGGGCGGGCAACATCCTTGCGTCCTGGACGCTGGCCGCGCCGGTCAACAGCATGGCCTACGTGCATCTGACCGGCATCGATATCCAGGGCGTGGCCGACCAGGCGCTCACGCTGGAGTTTGCCGGCGCGGGTGCGGCAGCCACGCTGCAGAACGTCAACCTCGGCGGCTACGGCGAGATCATCGGCTGATGCCAAAGCATACCGGGAAATACATCTGGGTCCGCTCCGCCCGCAAGGGCAAGGGCGACTTCGTGCGCGTCGAGAAGATGATGCGGAAGCGCCGTTCTGACGGGCTCCAGATCATCAAGGATATCGAGCCGTTCCTCAACATCGCGGTCGATAACAAGCCGGTCGGCGGCCGGCGGCAGATGCGCGACATGATGCGCGCCCACAACCTGATCGACGTGGGCAACGAGAAGCTGACCCGCCCCGCGACGAAGCGGTACGAGCCGCAGCGGCTCAAGCAGGACATCCACGAAGCCTTTCAGCGCTTCGGACACTAGCGAGGACAAATGGCCGACGACACCCTGCCCGGCGCGGCAGACGACAAGACGACTCTGCACGATGACATCACCAAGGCGTTTGCCGATGCGGCGGCGACGCCAGAGCCGGCAGCAGCCGACGCGCCAGCCGCCGATAGCGGCCCGCCGCGCGATGCCAGCGGGCGGTTCGCCCCCAAGGACCCGTCCGCCGCGGAGCCATCCTCTCCCGCGGTGACGCCGGAGGCCGCGGCGGTGCCCTCTCCCGCAGCGACGCCTCCGGCGAGCATTGAGCCGCTGCAGCACTGGCCTGCGGAACTGAAAGCGGAGTTCGCCAAGGTGCCGACCGAGCATCGCGGGCTCTTGCAGGGCGTGATCAAGCGCATGGAATCGGCGCACCAGGCGCGGGTTTCCGAGGTCGGCGAGTACGCCAAGGTGGGTGAAGTCCTGACCCCGCACATGGAGCAGTTGAAGCAGGCCGGGTATTCGCCGAGCACCTATGTGGCGATGCTCAAGGACACGCATCTGAACCTGCTGCGCGATCCGAAGGCCGGCTTCAAGACGCTGCTGAGCCAGTACGGCATCACGCCGCAAGATTTGATGGACGGCGCGGCGCCCGCAGCCGCGGACGTGCCCGCCACCGATGCGAACGGCAATCCAATTGATCCCGCCGTCAAGGCGATGCTGGACGCGACCTTGAAGCCGATCAAGGACGAACTGGAGCAGCGGAAGCGGCGCGAGGCGCAGGAAGCCGAAGCGCGCACCACTGCCGAGATCACAGCCTTTGCCGACGCGAAGGACCCGCAGGGCCAACCTCTGCGGCCGTACTTCGCCGAAGTCTATGCGGACCTGGTTGCCCTCGCGAGTGTCGAGCGGGCCAACGGGCGAGCGCCATCCCTCCAAACGCTCTACGACAAAGCCGTTTGGGCCAATCCCTCGACCCGCGAAAAGCTGTTGGCCGCCAAAAGCGCCGCCGACGCTGCGAAGGCCGAGCAGGAACAGAAGGCCAAGACGGAAGCAGCTCGGAAAGCATCGGCCAGCGTCGTCAGCAATGGCGCTGCTGTTCCGGCGCAGCCGAGCGCGCAGGGCAACGACCGGAGGGGTCTCATCGCCGCGGAGTTCGCCAAGTACGACGCGGCATAGCCCAACCTTCCGACATAGGAGGTCGCCATGGCGGCCCCGAACATCAGCGAAATCGCCACGCATGTGATTGCGAACCGCACTCGCAAGCTGGCGGACAACGTCACGGACAACAACGCACTTCTGTTCCGGCTCCGCGAGCGCGGGCGCAAGCGCACCGTCGATGGCGGCGAAAGCATCTACCAGGAGCTTGAATACCAGGAGAACACCAACTTCCTCTGGTACTCCGGCACGCAGCCGCTGAACGTCGGCGCTACCGAGCACGCCAGCTCGGCTGACTTCGCCTGGAAACAGGCGGCGGTCGCGGTGGTGATCTCCGGCCTGGAGGAGTTGCAGGTGGCGGGCCGTTCGCGCCAGATCGACTTACTCGACTCGCGCATCGGCAACGCCGAGAAGACCATGATGAACCAGATCGCCGCCGGCTGCTACGCCGATGGCACTGGCACGGGCGGCAAGGAGATCGGCGGGCTTCAGTACCTTGTCGCCGACGCTCCGACCAGCGGCACGGTGGGCGGCATCAACCGCGCCACTTGGTCGTTCTGGCAGAACCAACTCGTGGACTTCTCGGTCGAGTCCCTGACGCCGGGCAGCACCACCATCCAGACCGCGATGAACCGTCTCTACCTGGAGACCTCGCGCGGGCGCGACAAGGTGGACCTGATCGTCGCCGACAACACGTACTGGCGGTACTACCTCGAATCGCTGCAGACGAACCAGCGGTTCACCAACACCGCCATGGCGGAAGCCGGCTTCGACAACCTCAAGTACATGGGCGCCGATGTGGTGTTCGACGGCGGCAACGGCGGGGCGTGCCCGGCTAACCACATGTACTTCCTGAACACGGACTACCTGTTCTATCGGCCGCATGCGAGCCGGGACATGGTGATGCTCTCGCCCGAGCGTCATGCCGTGAACCAGGACGCCTTTGTCCGCATCATCGGCTGGGCCGGCAACATGACGATGAGCAACGCCTTCCTGCAGGGCGTTCTGATCGCCTAACGGCGGCTTCCCTCACCACCATTCCAACTGACGGAGGCCGCCAATGGCCTATGTTGCAACGACTCACCGCATCGGCTTGCAGCCGATCGCGGACACCAGCACCACGCAGAAGCACGAGCTTGGTTTGGTCGTTTCGGCGACCGATCCGACCTACGGCGAAGGCGAGTTCATCTACCTGCTAGGTGTCGTGAACACCGTTGTCGGGTTGATGGTCACGTACAACGCCACCACGTACCAGACCGCCTTGACGCCGGACACGGCGAACCTCGGTGTTCCGGTCGCGGTGGCGATGTCCGCCAACGTCGCAGCGCAGTACGGCTGGTATCAGATCAGGGGCCTTGCGGTCATCAAGAAGACCGCGCGCCTCGTCACCGCCCAGGTGGCTCTGTTCCAATCGGCGACCGCGGGCCGCGTTCGCCCGTCCACGGCGTCTGGCAAGCAGCTGATCAACGCGCGCTCGGCCAACCTGACGAGCGTCACCACCACCACGTCCACGGTGACGGTGTTGATCAACCGGCCGTTCCTGCAGGGCCGCGGCAACGCGACCACCTAAGTTGCATACCGGCGGGGGCCTTCGGGCTCCCGCCACCATCTTTGCGGGGGTCCCCTGGACACTCTGACACTGCGTCCTGTCGATCTTGAGATTGAGCAGAACGCCCCCGAGGACTTGGTGTTGGGAAATATCGAGGCAAGCGGCCGACGCGGCTTGCCCGAGCTGGTCCACAAGCGTCCGCATGATGGCATCGTGTGCATCGTCGGCGGCGGTCCCTCTCTCAAGGACAACCTGCACATTCTGCGGGCGTTTCAGCGCGACCTTGGCGCCAAGGTGTGGGCCATCAACGGCGCGCATGACTGGCTGCGGGACCAAGGGATCAACCCTGACGCAATGGTCATGGTGGATGCGCGGCCGGAAAACGTCCGCTTCGTTTCCATGCCGGTCATCGGGACGACCTACTACCTCGGGCCGCGCTGTCATCCCGATGTGTTCGACGCGCTGGAGGGCGCCAAGGTTGTTCGCCTCGGCATGCTGGAGGAAAGCGACTGCGGCACGACCTCGGGCACCTGGGCCATGTGCGCGGCCTGGGTCGAAGGCTACAACGATATTCGCCTGTTCGGCTTCGACAGCAGCTATCGCGACGATGACGGGCACGCCTACGCCCAGAGTCTGAACGATGGCGAGTCGGTGGAGGACTACTGGTGCGGCGGGAAGAAGTACCGCGCTGCGGTGTGGATGGCGCAGCAGGTCGTGGACTTTCAGAACATCGTTGATGACCTGAAGGAGCATGATTGCGTGGTGCGGGTGTACGGCGACGGTCTCTTGCCCGAGATGGCGCGGCAGATGGCCGACCCCGAGGGCGTGCATCGGTGGAAATCGAGCACGGTCGGAACCGTGTTCTACGATCTCGCGCATAATCCGCCGACGTTCAACTTTGTTGATTTTCTCCTTGCCGCCGAAGGCTGGCGGCGATCCAACGGTTTTGAGAAAGTCGATATCAAGATTCTTCCCGGCCCGAAGGACGGCTTTCGCGACGATGATTTGCCGCCGTATGGGCGTGCCGAGCGGATGCGCTGGCTGGAGAACATCTGCATTCCCCTCCCGGCGCTGCTGCCGTCCTGCGGCAAGCCGGCCGAGATCGTCGCCAGGGACTATCGCCCCAATGGGCCGCACTTCGGCAAGGGCCGTTACATGGTTGGGCTCCCCACGGCCGTTGCCGCGGCGCAGCAGGACATCTATCCGCTGCGCGCCGATGGTTCCGAGGCGCGCCGCTGCTATGGCCGCTATGTGACCATCACCCTGCGCAATCCCGGCTGGTGGAAGGGACGCCAGACGGCAGCCGAAGACTGGCTGACCGCTGCCGATGAAATCCGGCGCCTTGGCTATGTCGTGGTGCTGATCCCCGATGGCTCGCGCGAGCCGTCCGACTTCCTCGGACTGTGCGGCCATGCGGTTGACGAACTGGCTTCGACCGAAGTCCTGCGCCGCGCGCAGCTCTACGCGGGCGCGGAGATGAATCTGGGCATTACCTCGGGGCCTATGGAGCTGTCGTGGTTCCTGTCGGCGCCAACCATCATCTTCGTGCGCACGAACGAGGAAGAGCGGGCAAGCAGCGTCATGGCTTATGAGAAGGCGGGCCTGCCGCCCGGCTCGCAGTTCGCCAACGCCAAGGCCAGGCAGCGGTGGGTGTGGGCGCCCGACACAGCGGAAAACATCCTCGCGGCCTTCCGCGAGACAATGCGAGAGGAAAGCTGATGGCA
>Ga0196964_10001044_pt1 | contig 14588 bp, 15 predicted proteins | sample S1_10metaG_FD_148615 | JGI IMG/M metagenome (GOLD analysis project Ga0196964, IMG submission 148615) | Soil microbial communities from Anza Borrego desert, Southern California, United States - S1_10 | ecosystem: Environmental > Terrestrial > Soil > Desert | place: USA: California | collected...
GGGTTTGTCCAGGCCTTTGTCCCGCCCCTTGTTGTTCAAATTCAATCATTGGATTCGCCTTTCATTTCACGCCGAATGCGCCGGACGTAGCTATTGTCGACACCGAGTTCATTAGCGATCACGCTGCTGCTGCGATGTGAATTTTGCGCAATGTAATTTTCAACGCGCTGCCGAAGCGGCAGATCGGGATCGGAGTTGGACTCAGCAGGCGGAGCAGTAGTCGCGTATCCCAGAGCTTTATGCCGACCAATCTGCCAGCGATAGATCAGCCCCTGTTCTTCAGCGATTTGCAGGAAACGAGCAGTGCGCCGCGTTGACAGATCAGCCTGTTCAGCGTTTTCAATGATCAGCGCTTTGCATTGCGGCGCATCGGTGATGAATTCGGACACGAACTTTTCCGCAGTCCATTCGATTTCATCGACTGGAGTTGCACTGCTGGTTTTGGGCTGCCGGTGATACTGATCAGGCTTCTTTAGCGCCTCAGGATCAAGCCGTGGATCTGGAATCCACAGCGGAAACGTCTGGCGAATGACAAACGGCTTTGGTGATGGCCACGACCGTGTGACCGCGTGAACTGAAAGACAATCGTCGATTTCGTGTGGCCGTAGGACGAGGTGACAATCCGCAGCGCGTGATTGCGAGCCTGCGCCGGCACCGACGTCGGTGACCGATTTGCCGGACTGCACACCCTTTGTCGTATGATGAACAAGCACGAAACCGCTGTGTAAGGCGCCGGCACAGCGATCAATCAGATTGAACAGATTCGCCATGGCGCCGTTGTCGTTCTCATCCATTCCTGATGGCATGAAACGGTAAAACGCGTCCAGAATGATCAGCTTGAAGTAGTTAGGCGGAAGAGACTTAAAATAATTCTCCATGCTGTTTAGGTCGCGCAAGCGGCCGCGTAAAGGCTCAACGAAAAAGTGGTCTTTCCAATCGCAGTCACGCAGCTTCAGAGCCTCCGCGACACGTGGGATACGGTTGGCGAGCGTTTCGGGATGCAGTTCGTTGTCGATAAGCAGCACGCGGCCGGGCACGGTGTCGAAGTCGAGCCAACGGCGACCAGAACAAACGGAAAATGCTAGATTGAGGACAAGCCATGACTTACCGGCTTTCGGAGCGGCGATGACGTTCATCGTCTCTCCCTCGCGCAGCAGGCCGTGAATGAGAGGCGGATTCATTTCTTTTAGCTCTTGGCACATCTCGAACGCTCCACGAAAGATTGAATCTCGTTTGGTCTCACGGTCCTGGCTGAAGTGATCCTCAACGAACGCGACCGTGACTTGGTCTGGTTCGTAGCGTGCGATACTGGATGCGATTTTTTCGACTTCGCGCGTTTCGAGAGGCGGCGCACATCGATCCGTGTTTGTTTGCAGTAGTGCGGCGCGAATCTCCGGCTCGGTCATTCCGGCCCGGCGCATAACACCAGCCAGCCGCGCGAGTGACATGTTCCGCTGGCGAATAGGGATTTCGTTTCCCGCGGTTGAATGGGCGGTCAGCTTCTCCTCGGATATCGAATCCAAGAGCTCGATGAGCCACGCCGGCGGATCGAGCAGTCGTGCGGGTGGATCGGTCAGTTCGCACTCTGGCTGCCAGATGTACGGGCTGCCATTCACGAATGACGGCGGCAGAAGGACGTATCCGCCGTTGGCTCGTGTGTCGACGTGAGGCGCTAGTCGGCTTGTTGTGTTTCGCCAGGCTTTTCCCTGCGGCTGCTTGAAGTAATGATGAAAGCCGCCGCGTGGTGTGCGGGCGATTGAAGCTCGAGATAAATCCCACTGCTTCTCGTCGCCGGCAAGCCATGGATTGTTCGCGCCGTCGACGTCGATCACCAGAAGGTGCTCCGTCGGCGTGGCAATGTTGGCGTTGGGATATTTCTGCCACCAGCTTTCTACGAGATCCAAGTCTGTCGTTGCGTCTTTGAAGCCGTTTCGGGTAAGTGGCGTCTTCGTTCCCGGAATACATGGGAACACGGCATAGCCGAGCTCGGCGTAATACAATGCCGCCGTCGAAAGATCGTCCAAACGAAGCATCAGAACGGTATTCCATCATCCACAGGCACGTATTCAGGTTCAGGGTCCACGTCGCGCATCGCCATATTCGGTACGAGGCGCAGCCGACTTCCGCAGTCTTTGCAGTGCTCTTCAGCGAGCGATTCTGAGTAAGTGGAAAGCGACACTTCACGACATCCGCAGTGAGGACACGGATTTTCGCAGTCGATGTTTGGCACCGGTCCGAGTTCATAATTTGTGATCTGATCGAAATCTTCACCGGCGACGGAGCGGACAGTAATCGCTTTAGTTTTGCAGAGCACACCAAAGTACGCCTGCTCAACCGCGAGCTCGGCAGAATCTGGGATTGGGACTGTTGATCGGCGAATCCACCAGGCCTCGGCTTTCTGCCGAGCGTATCCGCTGTGCTCAAAGCAAATCCACTCGGACTGCCAATGGCCAAGTCCAAGTCGATAATCGACGCGCATTGATTTTGGCGCGTTCGGCGGCGCACCACGTTTGATATGGACGGAATACGTCACTTCCTGCACGGGATAGGTGCGGATTGTGGCTTGGCCCGAGAGCACGCCGGCATCAGTTGCTGATTTGTCGTGCTTATTCTTTTCGCGCGGTGGAAAGACGTGCCCACAGTCAGGGCACGTTGCGTATCCTGTAGCGATTACAGAATGGCAGGCGGGACATTCCTTCGCGGGTGCTTCACCATCGCCAGACTTTTTCCCGTCTCCAGAGATCGCGTCCACAGGACCATGACGAACGACGTTGCCACCGAAGTCCAATACGAGGCAATTGGTTTTAGATGGATGTAAACGGAATCCCCTTCCGACCATTTGATAGTAAAGCCCGGCGGACAGCGTCGGTCGCAGCATGACAACACAGTCGATATTGGGTGCATCGAAGCCTGTAGTCAGCACATTGACGTTGACCAGATACTTGAGCTTACCGGCCTTGAAGTCGGCGAGTGTTTGCGCGCGATCGAATTCTAATGTGTCGCCAAAAACGCAGCGGCAGCCAGCGCCCATCGATTCGAGCGTCTGACGGATGTGATCTCCGTGCTCGACGCCGCTAGCGAAAATCAATACTGAGTGACGATCGCGTGTGTATTCGAGAATCTCGCGGCATGCTGATTCGACGAGCGAGCTATCATCCATCAGCTTCTCGACTTCGCTGCTAACGTATTCGCCGCCACGAGTATGAAGGCCACCGAAATCGGCTTTCTGGCGTCCAGCTTTTGAAATAAGTGGGCACAGGTAGCCTTGGACGATCAATTCTCGAACCCCGATCTGAAAGCAGATCGCATTGAGAATGTTTTCGGGCGCGCAGATTGAGCCGTATTGCATCCGGTACGGCGTCGCCGTCAGACCAATGACGCGGATGTGCGGATTGATGCGCTTAAGATCGGCGATGAGTGACCGGTACATGCCATCGCCGTCGGGCGGAATACAGTGAGCCTCGTCGATTAGAACCAGGTCAAAACGTCCGAGCTCATTGGCGCGTCGATGAACCGACTGAATGCCTGCAATGATTACCGGCGCGAGCGTGTCGCGGCTGCCCAGGCCGGCACTGTAAATCCCAAACGCCAGGTCCGGAGCGATTGTCTGCAGTTTGTCGGCAGCTTGTTCGAGCAGCTCTTTTACATGCGCGACAATCAGAACGCGCCCGTTCCAGCGTTGGACGGCGTCGCGGCAAATTGTGGCGATCACAGGGGTTTTTCCCGATGCGGTCGGCAAGACGACGCACGGATTGTCATCGTGGTCGCGCAAATGCCTGTAAAGCGCATCGACCGCGGCTTGCTGGTACGGGCGCAGTTCCATGTTCGCTCATTCCGTTGGCAGCTTCAGGAGAGCCCGCATGTACGGGCTGAGCTCGACTTCAAAACCGTGGCGCCGCAATTCAGGGTTGGATGCCGCGATGCGCGCGCGGCGCTTAATTGCCTCGACGTCCGGCTGCAGTTCAGGAGGTACGGGAGCTGCGCCGTGCCGTCGTAAATGCTGGGCAACTCGATCAACGGCTCCTTTCATGAGGCATCCTTTCCAGCAGAACGGCGCCTCCCGTATTCAGCAATGAGCGCTGCGTCGACCATCCCGCTGTGTGGTTTGGTTGCGCGCGGCGTCGCACGCCAGTCCGCATGTGGCCATAACCGCGATGCGACCAGGTACTCAGCGTCTTCCGGTTGGCCCGCGAGCATCTCGCGTTGCCATTCCTGCGGCCGGACGAGTTCGTATGGGATACCCAGGCCGGCACAGATCCCACGCAGCTGGCCCCAACCGGTTCCGAACGTAAACATCGATGTCACGCCTTGGCCGGGCATGGCGTGAACGGATTCAATGAACACACGGGCATCGCGCAGTGCGTGTTCAACAAGCCAACTCACAACATTGGACTCGTCGATGTAGCAGCGCTTGCCGGCCTTAAAAACCGGCATTGCGGTGAGCTGCAGTCCCTCGGCTGTGATCGCTGCCAGCGCGCCAGATAAGCCAGGGTCCACGCCGATGATGGCTTTCATTGGTTAATCAACCCCTCCGCCACGGCGGTGTGGCCGTCTGTGCCTGTGCCGGCTTGGTGGGCTGCAGAGCATCTTTCTTGGTGTAGCCTTTGATCTCGTTGTAGACCTCGCCATCAGCAGCCTTCTGCTTGACCGTGATCACCATTGGCAGGTTGTGAATTTCGCAGGAGTCCTTCGGTTCCAGGACACCGACTGCGCGGCAGATCGAGGACAGTTCGGAACGCGCGATTTTCACGGCCGTGGGATTGGGATTTTCGAGATTAAGCCGGGCCCAGAGCTTGCGGCCTTTGCATTCGCCCTCGATAACTTCGAACGTCAATTCGAGAAACGCACCGTTGCCAGACTTGGTGGGTTTCATTTCAGATGCTGTGATGACGGCGAGATACTTGCCGGCGGGGAGGGCATCGAATTCAGTCTTGGGTTCGACATTGTTGGCATTAAAGCCACGAAGATCAGCCATGGGCCGCTTCTCCTTCAGGATTATTGTGACGCGTGAGGCCGGCAAACAATGTCGGCCACGAAAGTGGAATTTCAGCTGGCAGGTCGTAACGGTTTTTCGCGACGCACGCGGGCGATCCCACGGTTCGTAGGACGCGCTCGCCGCCAGCAGCACCGAGGCCGACTGCAATGGTCCGTTCCCGCCCGAATCCGCGGTCCTCTGTTTCCGTGCGGAATTTTCGGGTCGCGAACAGTACGGCGTCGCACCATTCATTGATCAGTGCGGCAGCATGCTTCTGTAGGCGTGGACTGTACCGGTCGTAGGTCGCCGATTCGGGATCGTCGAATTTCTCGACCTTAGCATGCGCGAGCAGGATCGTCGCCATTCCTTTGTTCACGCGCAGGCGCTGGAGAGCGTCCACAACTTTGCGCCAGTAGGTAAGCGCATGAACGTAGCCGCGTTGATACCCGCCATCCGCCTTTTCGATGCTGTTTGCGCGATACTCCCGGCATACAGCGTCCCAGATCAGACGTTCCAGCCAGTCGAGCGAATCGATCACCACCGTCTCGTAGGAATGATCCGCGCTTTGCAGTTCATGCAATGCGGCGAGTGCATCCTCGTAGCTAGCGGCCAGCGGAAACTTGTCACAGGCGATCTCACTGAGCCCATCTTCGGTCTGGATGAAAATCGGATGCGGAGCGCTGGCCGCCAGAGTGGATTTCCCTATGCCTTCCGTACCGTAAACAAGGATCCGCGGCGGCATTGACTGCTGGCCCCGCTGAATAGCGCTGAGCATGCTCATTTCTTGGCCTCCAATTCCAGGGAGAAGGAGGCAACGCACTTCGAGCGGAACACACTGCCATTGCATAGCCAGTAAACGTGGTTGTTGTGCGTGATGGGTCCGTGCTTGCGTAAAAGGTCAGCAATTACGGCGCTGCGCTCATCTGCGGCTTGCGCTGCGGCGACCGCGCGTTCTTTGGCGTCGTCAGCCGCACGAAGCGAGGACTCCCAATCGGAAAACATTCCAAAGACACTTTCCATTGTTCTCTCCTGATCCGAATTTGAATGCTGGGGGGGATGACAGAGCGCGTCAGATCGCGTCGAAGACACGGCACTCTTCGTAACCGGTCGGCCAATGTCCCGCGGCCTCGCAATTTTTGAGTCGCTCGATGGCCGCTTCATTCTCGCGCTGGCAGTAGCTGAGCGTTTGATCGGAAATGGACCACACACCGCAGCGGAACGGTTCTTTCTTTTCAACAGCGATCAGGTGGACTGGAACGAGCTTGCCAGTCACTTGCGCCAGAACGGCGCGGTAGAACGCGAGCTGATGCGCATAGCCGTAGCGCTTGGCATCGGCTTCAAACCAGGTCAGATCGTCACAGGTCTTGAGATCCACTATGCCAGCGGATGGGTTGAGCCAGTCCAATCGCACCTGGCTCGGCTTACCGCAGTATTCAGCCCGCAGCACACCTTCTGCCGTTCCGGCGGATAGCAGTTCGCGGGCACCAGCGTGCGACGAAACGCCGGCGACAATGTTCGAGACAAGCGCGTATTGCTCGTCGGTCAGTGCTGGCTTACCCTGCGCCGCCGCCCATTCTTGGTACGCCTGCGTAGCGGCACCGTAAATCTTGCCTGTGCGCGGATTGATGGGCCCGCCAACCGCAAAGCCGCTCTCGAAAACATCGCGACCTTCCAAAACCAGCGCATGGACCGCGCGCCCTAGTAGAAATGCAGGACGATCCTCATCCGGAACGATTCCGAGCCTTCTCTTGTGGTAAAGCGCAGGACACTTTCTGAAATCAGCTAGCTGGTGTGACGTAAGATGATCCTTCGACTTCTGCTTGTACACAGCGAAGGGCTCACGCTGGAGGACGGCAGACTCAATCGTTGCGCCTGATGCGACTGCTTCATATTTCCTGACCATGCTTTCATCCTTTCTTTGCGGGCCACGTTTCACGGCCTCGCTTCCAAAGGGTTATTTGCCGGTCGCTAGTCTCATTGCTGTGAATCGCGCAGAATTCATAAGTCCGCAAATTCGCGCATATGTGCGCATAGGAATCTTCTATGCGCAAAATGAGCCTTAACGAAATGAGACTGCTTTGCCCATATTTAGTTGGTCCGTGCTCCGAACGGTTCGGAGCTGAAAGCACGAGGGCACGGACATGCGGCAAGGCACCATCGAGAAATGGAAGAGCGATCTGATTCTGGAGATTGCGCGACGAAAGGGGTTCAAGCGCGACGACTTGGATGACGCTTATCAACAGCTGGTACTGATCGTTATAGAATTCGATTTTGACGCTACTCACAACAGCGGCGCATCGGAACGCACGGCGCTGACTTCACTGATCGTCAATCAACTCAACATGATCATGCGGTCGGAAGGTCGCCGCAGAAACCATGTTCAGAAGATCCGGCGCGTCTGCGGGCCTGGCCAATACGAACCTCTCAGCAGCGGCGAGCACATGAGCTACGAGCGCGAATTCGAGCTCGGCATCGATGTGCGTACCGTGGTAAGCCGCGTTTCAAATCTGGAACGCGCGGTATGCGAAGCACTTGCCCAAGGAACGCCTCGTTACGCCCTCGCCAAGAACCTTGGCATCTCTCGCTATGAAGTCGATCGCATCGTTGATGGGTTGCGCGAACAGTTCGCTAACGCTGGTTTGGACATCTGAAAATCGAGGATTCACCCATGACAACCACAGTCAATGTAAACCAACTTGCCGCAATGGACCCCAAGTCTCTTCTCGATGTCGCGGCTATGACTGCGATCTTCAACGTATCGGCTCGGACCATTACGCGTTGGTCGCAGCAGGGCGATCTGCCGTCGCCTGCAAAGTTAGGTGGCCGAAAATTCTGGTTCTCCGGAAAAGTGCTCGCACACATTGAACAACGGCTGGTTAAATCCGAACAGGATGCTGCACGCCGGCTTAGTGCGGTAAATCGGGCACAAACCCCTTGATTCCTTTTGTCCTCACGCCCTCATGTGACCGAAAGGAGATTTCTGATGCCACACCTTTACCTCGACAAGCGGAAGAAACCGCCCATATGGCGCTTTCAGATCTGGGGTGCAGACGGAAAGCGAAGGAGCTATACCGGAACCACTTCCAAACGCGACACCCTCGAAATGGCAATTCGCCGGCAGGCCTATGAAAAGGAACTCGCGGAGGGGATTCGCGAGCGGCCTGTTCAGCCAGTTCCGCCGCGATCGTTTAGGGAAGTCATGCAAGAATATTTGGACTGGGGAAACGCCCAAGGCGGGCGCGGTGGGCGACCGTGGGGAAAGGTGACAGCCCGAAACAAAAAGCACTACATGAACTGGTGGCTTAAAGCACTGTCCCTTTCGACGATGCAAGATCTCATCGGCTCACTTGCCAGAGTTGAAAAGGCATTGCGCGATTTGAGACAGGACAAAAAGAGGGCGGGTAAGACCCTTGGGCATTATTCCAACACATTGCGTACATTCATCTCTTGGTCGATGGATCGCGAGTATCTGGATCAAAACCCATTGCGAAAATTAACCAAGTTCGACCACACACCTAAATCTCAACGTCGCGCGATGACCGCCGAGGAAATTAAGCGATTGCTGCTGGTCTGTGCGGAACACCGAAGGTTGCTCTACGAGACTGCGTTCTGCACCGGACTGCGAGCGGGAGAGCTCAAGTCCCTCACCATAAACGATCTGGATGAGGTACGCGGCGGATTGGCACTTTCCGGCGATTGGACAAAAAACCGCAAGGACGGATTCCAACCTTTGCCGGCACCATTAATAAGTCGGTTGAAAGAAGCGGCCTCGATGAGGCTTGCGGAAATCGCCTATTCTCGTTACACCCGAACGACGGACCGTCAGCCGCCGGCCAATCCACTGCTTTACTTACCATCGCATCCTGCGCGCGATCTCGAAAAAGATCTCAAGTTAGCGGGGATACCAAAGATTACACGCGAGGGAAAACTCGACTTTCACGCATGCCGAGTGGCATACATCACGCACCTAATCGAAACGGGCGCCGATGTAAAAACGGTTCAAATGCTCGCGCGACATTCCGACCCCCGCATCACACTGGCAATATATGCCAAAGCTCGGCCGGAGCGGCTACTCGCAGCAGCAGAAGCTGTGGCCAAAGCCATTCTTTGACCTTTCTGCCTTTTTGCACATTTTTGCTCTAGCGCTGCGGTTCGCATTGCGCATAATCCCTTCATTTCAAACGCAAAGTTCCCGCTGGAGCTTTTTATGTTGGTTAACCTGTTTCAGCTTAAAAGACTAGAAGTATCTCACTCCCTGTATCCGGCAACAATTAATTGGAACATTCGCGATGGAATCAATGTAATTGTCGGCGGCACTGGATTGGGAAAAACCACACTGGTCAATGCAATACTTTTTACCCTGTTTGGGGATTTGGGGAAATCGTCCAATCGAGAAACTGAGCACATTACAAGTCGGTATTTCTCGGAGCGTTCAACGTCCGACACAGAGCCATATGGCATTGTCGAAGCTTCTTTTTCTGGTCACGCCGTATATGTAAAACGCTCCTTACGATCAGGTCGTTTACTTGAAGTACTGATCGATAATGCACCTTGCACTCCCAAAAGTTACAAAGATCGCGTTGCCGCACTTCTACAGCTAACAGATTTCGACAATCAACTAATGAGGCTGGTCGATCACCTTTTGTATGTGGGTGAATCGCACTACCTTCTTTCATGGGACAACCAGTTACAAAATGAAATTATTACGCTACTATTTTCAGATCCTTCTGTTTTTACCGAACTTAATACCCTTTGGGAAAAGGCTCAATCATACGATAGCTCTTTCCGCAATCTTCGCGCGCAGGCTTACCGGCTCGAAAAAGAACTAGCAAAGTCAGTGAATAACCCAAAGTCAACTCTAACCGACGATGAAATCGGAGAACGAAGAACGATATTCGAAGATCGGCTGCGCAACTCTCAAGAAGAATATTCACGTTTAATCCGCTCCAGAAAGGAAACACAAGCTACCATCAAAGAAAGTGATGCCTCTTTAGCCGAGCTCTACAAAGAGTACGACGCCTTAAGCAAGAGTTTTTCTGACAATGACAGCCCAGATATCGACACTCCATTAATCTCGAAGTCGATGAATACTAATGATCAAAAAACGATATATAGCGCATTAGCAGATCTTGGCTCACAATCATCGTGGATTTGCCCATGCTGCTCTCGTGATTGGGGAACACAACGCTCTTCTGACTTAACTCGCATTTCGACAATTCTGCAACAATCGAAGTGCCCAATTTGTGCCGCATCGATTACGTTGACTTCAGAAAGTAGCAGCAAACCACTAGAGCAATCCTCTAAGCAACTCGAAAAGATAATGAATGAAATACGAAACCATGTACTTATCCGCGAAAAGGCGAGAAGTAGAATGGATGCTATTATTGAAGAACTTGAAAAGGCGGCCATACTGCTCGAAGATGTTCATCTTCAATACTCCGCATTTAGTTTAAAACATCCAATTAACATTGGGAACAATTCTGATTCAAAACGCGTCGCCATTGCCGAACTACGGTCTTCCTCCCGAGCTGCTAATTTACATGCAAAGCGCTTTGCCAAGCAGTTTCAAAAGAAGACAGAAAGACAGACTGAGCTCATCGGAACTTTACATTCAGAAATTGCAAAGGCCTTTGGAAGCTACGGAAGGGAGTATTTAGACGAAGAGTGTACAATTCGACTGGACAAAGAGGCGGCCCATGCTCAAGGTAAATTGGGTGCTCAAATCAAGGCGCCTCACGCTTCGTTCTATCCAGTGATTTCTGGTGTCGCTCGGCTCGAACCCAAACAGCTTTCTGAAGCGCAGCGATTATTTATGGATTTGGCCTTTAGAATGGCGCTTCTTACGGTCTGGACCAAACGAACAACGGGGCTGGCCACCCTTTTTATCGAGACCCCGGAAGGTGCTACTGATTTGGCTTATATGAAGCGTGTGGCTTCAATGCTAAAGGTATTCGCGAGTTCTGGGCATTCGTTGGTAATCACAACAAACATAAATAACGACGCATTTTTGCCTGCTCTGTTATCGCAATACCCAGCAAACGAGAGGCCGTCCAGAGTGTTAAACATGTTAGAGTGCGGTCGACCTCACAAGGTTCAACGACAAGAGAAACGGGAATTTTCTCGAGTGCTAAGAAAGGCTTACAATAGAAGACAGAAATGAAGAACAAGGCTCATACACTACTCTTGTTATTGGTTGCCAACAAGGAACTGGGCGAACCTGCAGTTGGGAAGACAGTCATTGTTAAGCAATTGTATCTGGCTGAATTATTAAGACCCAGCTATAGACTTTGGTCTAAGTCTTTTAACTACGTAAATTATTTTTATGGTCCATACAGTAAAGAAGTTGTAGGTCACTTGAACGTTCTGGTATTTCATGGTTTAGCAACCTGTACGCACTTGTCCTATTCGGAAGCTGCAACCAAAGCCTCTTTTGTCGCTACGCCGCGCGGATGCGACCTTGCGCAAACCTTCGACCAATGCACTTTCTCACTATGCAGAGATTTAGTTTTAGGTTTACAGGCCCTATCTTCGACGACACGTGCCAAATTAGTCGATTTGGTTTATGCCGAACCCGCATTTTCTGAAGTGAGATCGGACGTTAAATCGCCAATGGGGGCTCATTTGTTATCAGGCCAGGATGTTAAGCATCATTCGTTCATCATACAAAGGCTGATTGAAGCTGCGCAGCTGGAGTGCGGTCATTCTCCTTTGCCGCCTAGGGAATTGGTTTTGAGATTTTTGAAGTATCTTAGCGTGTGCGCAGAGGGAAAAAGGATAACTCATCCAAAATGAGCCCGGCGCCGAATATACCGTTAATCTACGACATAAGTGTCAAGACTATCGACGCGAATGATTTACTGCGGAACTGCGGATTTCAGAGTTATGGCGAAGTTGAAAGGTTTCTATCTGCTTGGTCTGACGCGATTGATTCGCTTGCTGATTTTAATCGTCCTCAATGCATACTGTTCGTACTTGTAAACAGGTCCGGTTCGACGCCGCACCCACAGCCGGCGCGTTCAACAGTTCTCGCCACTATAGATTCCATAAAAACGGCACAGAGCAACGATTCGATTCTTATCGTCGGTACTGACGCAAGTGTTTTAGGAACTATCAAAATACCTCAAGCAATAAAACAGCGATTACAAGGTGGGAAATGGTTGCGTTCGGTAGCCAGTCAATTCTCAGTCGGCGGCGCTAAAGATAAATGTATCTGCTTTGCATCAAAGTTGATTTTCGAAGTATACGTTAACGGTACCCTTGTAGAAGAGTACGCCGATGTAGTTAGGCGCATCAGCATGACCGCCCTCGATTTCATAAGTAAGCAATCCTGGGGTGATGGCGAATTGTTAGAAAGGTGCGGTAGGGAAGAACTGGTAGACACTGGTGATCATGGAGTCTGGCATTTCCCTGCAATCTACGTTTTAAAAAACAAACCCGAGAAGAGAATGCAGGAACGACTTCATGCATTTTTAAAGCAGACGCTATTGGGCTACAAAGACTTAAAAATCGAGTATCATGTCGATAATGAAGGACGTGTAGACATTACGATTTGGACCGCAGACGATCGTATTTATTTTGTTGAAATCAAGTGGGTGGGTCGAGCCCTCTCCGGTGGAGGTTTAACAGTAACTGAAGCAAAGGTGAAGAGCACTCTGAAAGGCAAATGGAAGGGTAAATGTGTTACCTGCTACGATGAGGCTCATGTTAAAAAGGGGGTATTTCAACTCGAGAAGTATCTACTAAAGAAATTTGCCAACGTAGAGAAAGGATTTTTGGTTGTTTACGACTGTCGGCCAAATGGAATCGCGAGGGGAACTGAGGCGGCAAATGAATATCCTCGTCCGAAGAAGCTCGACGCGCGAAAGGTAAAAGTTTGGCATGTTGCTGTATCACCACTGACTGCATCCCGAGCAAAGTGAATAGAGATGAATGCACACTCTTTAACGGGATTTCATTCGCTTCTTCGTCCAGACTTTGCCTCAAATCTAAGCTTGGCTCGCCATCGCTGGTATCATGTCAAAGAGGGATTTAGCGCGAGTCTTGTTTCCTGCTTGATAAATCAATTATGCCCAAAACGTCAAGGACTATTGATGGATCCGTTTTCCGGAAGCGGGACCTCGATTACCGAGGCAGCTAGCTTGGGTTGGAATTCCATTGGGGTTGAGGTAAATCCTTTTCTTGCTTTGGTATCTAAAGTCAAATCTGAAAAGTGCTATGATAAAAACGCATTTGTGTCCGCGGCACGGGCCATTTGGGAGACGCGTTCGACGAAATGCGCCCCGCAATTACCCAGAAATACCACGTTGGTTCATAGTGAGGGCCTAAAGAAGTGGTTGTTTGAACACGAAGTAATTCGAGTTTATGAAAACCTTATGTGGGCCTTAAAGCGCTCACGTTTTTCCCCTAAATATAAACGGCTATTAAAGCTAATTCTAATCGCATCAATGGTCGATTGTTGCAATGCGAAGCGCGATGGGAAGTGCTGGCGGTACAAGAAGGACTGGATGTTATTGAGGCGATCCGCAGGTGATTTTTTTCAAGCCTTCAAACACCGGGTTCATGAGACATCGATGGATTTAGAGTGGGCCGACCGGCTTTCGGGACAAGCATCCCTGATTGTTGGCGATAGCAGAAAAGTAATTGCAGGTAACAACTTCCATAGGATCAAGGGCGTGGATCTCGTAATAACTTCGCCCCCATACCTTAATTCATTTGATTATACAGATATTTATAGACCGGAGTTGCTTTTGGGAGGTTGGTTCAAGGGCTCTGAGGAGATGCAAAAACTCCGGGCGAAAACGATTCGATCTCATGTGCAAACCAAATGGCCACGATGCACCGAAAGGACCATTCCTGAAGTGACTAGGATATGCAATCGTCTTGGCAAGGCCCAACTATGGGATAAAGATATCCCGAACATGGTTGCAGGATACTTTTGCGACATGGACAAGCTCATGAGTGCATGCAAAAGAAGGCTAAAAAGGAAGGGTTATATGTGTGTTGTAGTAGCATCGTCTGCATACGATGGAATTGTTATTCCAACAGATCTATTTTTGGAAAGGTTGTTTTTAAAGAATGGATTCGAACATATAGAGACGCTGTCATTAAGAAAGACTTTGGGGAATGGGAATCATCAGGGCAAATCCCACAAAAAGTTGAATGAGGCATTAATTGTCGTTCGCAAACCATAAGGTATCGTTCGGACTCAACCACTCTGTATCTCCTTGCGTTATTTGAAAATATCAAAACTTGGAAGTTTCTACTTGCACTATGTGCGGCACACCAGTGGCAGACGAGAACGGTGCGCAAGATCATCAATCTTGCAACCGTTGAACCCGTCTAGCTTTGTGGATTGGAACTTGATGGAGGCGGCGGGAATCGAACCCGCGTCCCAAAATGCTTCCGGCAGGGCTTCTACGCGTGTAGCCAGATCACTTTGTTGCTCTCCTCGCCTTCCCAGCGCGACCTTGGCACGCTCCGGGACAGCCAGCCCGGTTGTTCTCGCTGCAACCCTTCGGACCGGAGGAATTGCAGCCAGCCTGCATCAGTAGCGCAGATCAGGACGCCGCAGGCGGGGCTTCCTAATCCACGTTGCTGGAGCTAACTTCCGTTA
>Ga0196964_10001045_pt1 | contig 14581 bp, 16 predicted proteins | sample S1_10metaG_FD_148615 | JGI IMG/M metagenome (GOLD analysis project Ga0196964, IMG submission 148615) | Soil microbial communities from Anza Borrego desert, Southern California, United States - S1_10 | ecosystem: Environmental > Terrestrial > Soil > Desert | place: USA: California | collected...
CGGGCCAGCTTCTCGATAGCGTTCAAGTAACGAAGGTCGAGCAGGGGCGCGTGCGTGTAGGCCCTGCCGGGGATCGCTATAACGACACGCCACTCGGTCGTAAGGCCGCAAATTTGACGAACCAAGAGGTCGCCAAGTTCGTCACCGAGGGCGGCAGAGCTTTTAACCACTTGTCTCGCATCGAACTGAAGCGAATCGCTGATCAGGTGAAACGAGATTTGAGGGCGCTGTTGAAGCGTCGATTGACAACCAAATAATTAAGAGGTGAGAATATGTCTACTTCCAATGGTCCCGGTGGGACCGCTCCTAGTGCCGGTGGCGCTTCGGATAAAACCCAGAACAACACGACTCAGACTGAGACTTTTTCTCCAGAGGAAAGAGCCAAACTCCTTGAGCACAAGGACAAGCTCTTGACCGAAAAGAAAAAGCTTCAGGAACGCCTTGATGCCTTTGAGGCCAAAGAACGCGAACGCGAGGAAGCCGAAGCGAAAGCTAAAGGCGAAATCGACAAGCTTCTGAAGCTCAGGGAAGAGGAACTCGCTCGTTACAAAAACGAGAACGAGACGATCAAGACGAACCTTCAGAATGGCGTGAAGCTCAGGGCCCTGTTGGAAGAGGTTCAAGGCTCTATCGATGATCAGTATTGGTCACTGATTGACCTGAAGGACGTGGTGATTGATCCCAATACAGGGATGCCTGACCCAGCCTCGGTTCAAAAAGCGGCCAGAGAGTTTGAGCAGAGATACCCGCTTGTCATCAGCCGTGCTGCTGGCGGCTCTCTTCCAAACGATGCTGCCAAAGGTGGTGCCACTAAGCTGACTTACGATGAGTGGCTCAAGCTCCCTTCGAAGGAGCAAAAGGCCCGACTCAAAGAGGTCATGGGAAGCTAAGAAACTTTAGACCATCTAGGGAAGGATGCTAAATGCCTATTACGACTCTTGCCGAAGTTCAGGATCAAATTGAAAAGTTTTGGAGCCCGCTGTTCACGAAGACCCTTCGTGAATCGCTCCTGATGGGCTCTCTCGTCAATCGCGACTATGAAGGCCAAATCAAGGAACTCGGCGACCAGGTCCGCGTTTCTCAGATTGTTGACGCTACGGGCGAGCTTCGCACCGTGGGCGGCACCGGTTCGGACGATGCAAACGCGTTCGAAACCGAGTCGCTCCAGACCGTGAAGGTCGACATCAAGGCCGACAAGCGCGCTGTCGCCGCTTACGAGTTCGCTGAGCTCGTCGAGCTTCAGTCGCAAATCGGTGCTGAAAAGTCGGCTATCCGCGAATCTCTCATGTTCGCTGTAGAAAAGCAGATCAACACCTACCTCTACAGCTTGGTTAGCCCGTCGACCTCGAGCCCCGATCACACGATCGGCTCGGTGGCTGACTTCAACGCGACCCAGCTTTTGAATTGCCGTAAGCTCGCAGCTCAGGCCAAGTGGCGCAAGGACAAGGGTTGGTTCGCTCTCCTTGACCCGAGCTACTACAACGACATCCTGAACGCGACGACCATGACCTCGTCCGACTATGTTGGCGATGATCAGCCGGTCGTGGGTGGCCAGGTCGCCAAGCAGCGCTTTGGCTTCAACATCCTCGAAGACAACAGCCGCCCGGAAGATACCGCTGTTCTCTTCCACCCAGACTTCATGCACCTCGTGATGCAGTCGCAGGCTCGATTCAAGGTCTCCGACCAGCACGCCAACAAGAAGTTCGGCTACATCGTGTCGGTCGACCTCATCTTCGGCGCTAAGCTCGGTATCGACGGCGCTAAGAAGCACATCAAGGTCACTGCTTCGGCCTAATTGGCCCTAGCTAGGTCCTTACTCTGAAAGGGAGCCGGATAGATGTTTGATGCAGTCAACTCGATTCAAAGCCTGACCTTTGTACAAGGAGACAGCGCGGAGGATCTACTTAAACAGCTCAGACTCATCCGGCTCCCTGTTGCAATCGTTGCTATGTACGCCGTTGGCTCCAAGCACATTGCTTGGATCAAGACGGACGCAAAGCTCGTGAAAAAGGCGAAAAAGCAAGAAGCCGATGGCGCTTGATCCAAACATCAATTCGCTTGAAAAGCTGAAGTTCGTTGAAGACTCAGGCGGGAAAACCGCTGTTCGAGTCGTTGGCGAACTTTCTACTGCTGTCGAGTCGTTGAATGTTGTTCAAGCTAAGGGCGTCGTGGGGACGTCGCCTCAAAGCCTGCCGTCTACGGCTTTGGGCGAGGTTCATGACGCCTTTATTCGCTGCTCGAATGACCAGGCCATGACGAATCGTCTGTTGGTTTCGTTTGATGGGTCGACGTTCGAGGAGCTTTCGCCGGGCGAGTTCATCATTTGGCCACTTAAGGGCACGGGTAAAACTCAGGTCACGATCCAAGGAAACGTCGCAGGCGTGAAGTACGGAGCGGTTTTTAACAGGGTGGCTCCATGAGCCGTCCCAGTTTCGGGCGCACCCAGACGGCTGAGCAGACGCCGTTTACCCCCGGCCAAGGGATGGTTTCAGAAAACGCGCAGTCAGCGATTCTTGAAAGCCGTTTCATCCGGCGCGCGGTCAATGAGGCTGTAACGGTGCCTGCCGCCTGCACTTGGGTGCATAGGAATCCTGAGTTGAGTTTAACCGGCAACATTGTTCTTGAAGCCGATGCGGAGCTTTATCTTCTATGAGCAAGATCACGTTTACTGTCGGAGGTACTCCTGAAACGCCTGACGCGGGCCAGGTCGTGGCTTATCCAAAGAGTGACGGTAAGCTCTATTCCAAGGACGAAAACGGCAACGAGCTGATGCTCTCGAACAACGTTCAAAGCGTCAACGGCCAGGACGGCAACGTCGTGCTCGACACGGACGACGTGACCGAAGGGGCAGCTAACAAGTACTTCACCGATCAAAGAGCCGATGATCGGGCAGATGCGCGGATCGCTGCGGCCAAGGGCCAGGCCAACGGCCTTGCGACGCTCGATGGCTCCTCGAAGCTTACGGCAAGCCAGCTTTGCGACATCCCGGCTGCCGACGGAATTCAGTATTTAAACGGTGCCGTGCGCGCGGTGTTTGGCTCAGCCGTGAACACGATCGCCGAAGGTAACGACAATCGCTTAAGCGCTCAATATGAACTCCGGGTTAAGAAGAATCCAGGTGCAGGCGAATACTCGTCGGTAGCCGCAGCCGCTTCGGCCGCAGCCGCGCTCGCTACGTCTACGACGCCGGTAGTGATCCGCATCTTTCCAGGCGTCTATACGGAAAGCTCGACTATTGTACTTGTTCCTTACGTCCATTTGATGGGCGTCTCGACCCTTGCGGTGACGATCAAGAACTCTACAGCTACCGCAACTGTCGTCCAAGGGTCCGATGCGGCGAGCGTCAGTCAGGTCCAGATTACGAGCGCCAGTGGAGCAGGCGCGAGGGCCGTGACTTATGCGGGCATGAATATGTTTCAGCCCTTCACGCTCAATAGCGTGCAGTTCGATAACAATACGACCTCGCTCTACGTCAACGGAACGGGATCGCATACGCTCTGCTTCCTCCTGGGCTGTCACTTCGGCGAGACGTCTCCCTTTGGATCGGAGGCGGTGGTTTTCGACGGGGCCAGTTCTATTTTCGTCAACCAGTTAGGCTTGGGCAATACGACCGCCAACGACACATTTCCGCCCGCTCCTGCTACGTTCTGTAAGCTCAGCGGTTCGATGGCGCAGTTACTTTTGTCGAACATTTCTTTCGTGGGTCAAAACGGCGCAACGGCGCTCAAGGCGTCCAACGGCGCGCAGATTCGCGGCAACGGTGTTAGCCTTCGCGGGTACTCAACTGGCCTTCTGATCGAGAACACTGGTTCAGCCTCGAAGATCAACGTCACGGGTGGAACATTTGAGTGCCTGACCTACGATGTTAAGATCGACCACCCAGGCGCGACGGGGTACTTTCAGGGCTCGGCGACCACGTCAAAGATCCTCATCGACTCTGGCGTCTCTGGCGTCACGATGTCCTACAACGACATCTCGGTCGGCGGGTTTGCCTCGACCGGTGCGCTCTACCTGGGCGAAACCCAGGCGGCACTAGTCAACGTGTACCCGATGATCAATAACTCGGCCACGATGGGCACCTATGACGGAGGGGTTCTTTCTGCCGGCTCTGGGCTGACGCTGAACGTATCCACGGGCGGATACGGCTACGTCATGACGGGTACTGATCCGCACGTTCTGAAGCGCATCGAGTTCACCACACCTACGCTCACGCTGACTGCCAATTCCGACGTGTATGTCTATTATACTTCGGGCGGCGTTCTGACGAGCGGGGCATCACTCCCCGGCGTCACGGGTAATATTATTCTGGGCCGCGTGATCACGGACGCAACGTCCATCGTGTTCATCGACAAGATCCCGGTCGATGCTCACCACTACCCAAACAAACTTGACCGGTTCATCCGAGAGGGCCTAGGTTCGCTGCATGTGAGTGGGTGGGCTGCGACCGAAAACTCCACAACGGCTCGTGCGATTAACCTCACGGCTGGCGTGTACTACTACAGCCAAAACCGAATCACTCCGTCCGGTGGAACAGGCATCACCTTCACGCGCGTTCATCGCGACGGATCCGGTGGCTGGACACTAACCACTGGCCAGACCGTTGTCCCAAACGACGTCTACGACGACAACTCGAGCACTCCGGCGCCGGTAACCGCTGGTGGTTTTGTGAAGCACTTGCTCGTAGGCGGTGGAGCAGGGTCTGCCGAGAAGTACTTCCTGATCCTGGGCCAAGAGGTCCACGGCTCACTGGCAGCAGCACAGGCGGGAAGCTTGCCGCTTGTCCCAAGCTGGGTTCGCGATGCACTCGTGAAAGTTTACTCGTTCATTACGCAGCAAGGGGCGGCCAACTTCGCCGGAATGATCAAAGAGCTTCCGGCTCTAAGTGGCGGCTCGGGCTCCTCCTCGGGCAGCACGTCGGATCACGGCGGTCTGACGGGGCTCTCTGACGACGATCATCCGCAATACTTGCCAGTCTCGGGCGGCCGTGCCATGGCGGGTGATCTACCTATGGGCGGCAACAACATCACGGGTGTAAACCAGGTAGATGGTGTACAGATCTCCGCTCACGCGTCAAGGCACTCGTTTTCGGGATCCGATGCGCTAACGCCTGCACTTGCAGCGGATCTCGCGGAGCTGTCTGATTCGGCCGCTACTGCCGGGACAAACAACACGAAAGTGCCCAGGGCTGACCATCAGCACGCGCACGGCAACCGAGGCGGTGGATCGCTTCACGCTGCGGCCACCGGATCGACTGCGGGCTTTATGTCGGCAGCCGACAAGACCAAGCTCGATACGGTGGGATCGGGTGCAAACGTCTCTTCGGTCAACGGTCTGACGGGGGCCGTGACTTTTGGTACCGATCAGGTAGCCGAAGGCTCCAGCAATCTCTACTGGACGCAATCGCGCTTCGATACCTCGTTCTCGGCCAAGAGCACGTCAAACCTATCCGAGGGGTCGAACCTCTATTTCACGTCCTCGCGCGCTCGGGCATCGTTTAGTGTAAGCGGAGCGCTGGGCTACGACGCCTCCACGGGAGTCATCTCGCTAGGCAACGCTACGACCGTCGTAGCAGGGGCGATGAGCGCAAGCGATAAATCAAAGATCGACACAATCGACCAGAACACGAGCCTTTTGCTCGCAAGCCAAGTGTTTTCCTAAGAGGGAGAGAGTTTAGAAATGGCTATTACAAAAGAGTTTGGCTCAGGCAGCATCCAGGGTAGGCCCATCACGATCTCGGCGACGAGCTCGCCCGGCAACACCATTCATACGGCCGACGCATCGGCCAAGGACGAAATCTGGATTTACGCCGTCAACAACAACGCGTCGACTGAGCGCGATCTTTCGATTGAGTTCGGCGGATCGGGCGCGGACGTCGTTATTACGCTTCCGCCCAAAAAGGGCCTCGTTAAGGTCATTCCTGGTCAGCCGCTCAGCGGCTCGAGCGTCGTGCGCGCGTTTGCTTCGGCAGCCAGCGATGTGAAAGTCTTCGTTTTCGTGAACAGGATCACCTGATGCAGCGGCGATTCCGTGAGCCAGGGGCTCCTTACATTTATAAGAGTCTCAAGCTTAACGGCTCGAACAAGTGCGTAAAGATGTCGACGGCCGCGCTTGCAGCTTCCACTTCGGCTCCAGGGTTCTCTATTTCCGCGTGGGTCTATCCTCTCAGCTTTGCCGCTGAGGGGTATATCTACTCGACGAGCGTGAGAAACGGCACGGGCATTCGTATTGGGTTTTCGATTACCAATACCGGGGCCATCCGAGTGCAGGCGCGCTCCCAGGATGGTGATCTGTTGATCAGCTTTCTCTCTGCTGAAACTCTGAAGATCGGCCGATGGTATCACCTCGTGATGACGCTCGACTGTGCAGGCGATATCGGATTTTTTTACTTCGATGGCGTTCGGAAAACCACGGGCGCAGCGATGACGTTCTCCACCAGCGCATTTCAGTCCAATGATTCAAAGTTTGCTGCGATCGGTGCAAACCCAGACGGGACGGGGACCTTCCTCAACGCGATGATTAATAGTGTCGCTCTCTACCGGCGGGCTCTCACTTTGGGTGAGGTCCAAGAGCTCTACAACCTCGGACTTCCAGGCGACGTAAAGGGCGCACTCGGCTCGCCCGCAAGCCCTACGGCGTGGTGGAAGCTCGGTCAGGGCGATACGACAGCAACGGCCCTTGAGCAAGTCAACGGGTCTACCTGGAACGGGGTTATGACCAACATTGTATCGACTGATCTCGTGACGGACAGTCCCGGCAGCTACAACCTGGATGCAGGCTAAGGAGGCAAAGAGCGATGTCTTTACTCAGAGCAAACGGCTACCGCGTGATCGTTTCGAAGTCCGGGGTGCTTACCGACGCGTCCGAAGCGGCGCGCACTTGGGCTGCTCCGACCATTGAAGCCGATCTCGGCGCGAGTGACTTTATCTATTTGGGCCGCCGTCATGCCTTCAATAACGTCTATCTCTCCGTAGCCACGGGTAACACCGCAGGCTCAAAGCTTAAGCTTGAGGCATGGGACGGGCGCGCGTGGGTGGAAGTAGAAAGCGTGCTTGATGAAACGGACGCGTTTAAGCAGTCCGGGTTCATCTGCTGGCCCGAGGGTGACGAGAACTACCGTTGGCAGATTGAAGACAGTGACAAGATTGCAGGCTTAGAAACAGCGGGCATCAAGACCGAAATGTTCTGGCTTCGCTTGAGCGTCGATGTCGCAGCTTCAGCAGGGACCGCACTCCAGGCGGTTAAAACACTCTTCTCGGATGATCGGCTGATGCAGACGATTCACCCTGAGATCATGAATTATTTACCTGCCGGCCAAAGTAACTTTTTGCCGCAGCATGAACTCGCCAAAGATGCGCTCGTGACCCAGCTCAGGATCAAGGGGCTCATTAGCTACGAGGAGCAGATCAGGAATCCTGACGACTGGGTTTTGCCTGCAACTTACAAGTGCATCGAGCTAATCCTTGCTCCGATCCCCGGTGACGAGCGGCTCGATAGGGTCAAAAAAGAGATGGCCCTAAACGCAAGCTCAAGTCTCGTCATGGCCTCCGCGACGCTGGACTCGGACAAGAGCGAGCACGTCGAGCCTAAAGAGCAAGACAAGCCATCCACGAGTTGGGGGAGCAGGTGAATATCGTCGCTATTCGCGCTCAAGCAGAAGCACTCGTAGCCGCGGCTCTGGGCGGCGGTTACCGGGAGCTTCCGTATCAGCTTCAGCCGGAGATGAACGACGAGCGTTCGCTAGCAGCGGGCTACGCGGTCACTTGGGGCGCGGGCTCTCAGATTGAGAACGTTAGCCAAGTGGTGAACATTGAGCAGGGTCTAAAAATTTACATCACGAAGCGCGTGTTCGTTCGCAACGACGACGACAAAGTCGTGACCGCAGTCGACGACCTTTATACTGCGTCCGCAGCAATCGTGAACAAGTTCTGTCGCGATAAGCTCGACCTTCCTGGTATCGTTCAGAGGGTAAAGCTTGTCTCGATGGGTGAGCCGAGAGGAATCGGCGAAGGCCGGGACATTATGTCGCTGAGCCTAGATTTTAGGCTCCAGTACACACTGGCCTAACACTTTCCAAGGAGGAGGATAAAATGGGCAGCTCTGCAACTGTTACGACTTCGAATATGGAGCTTACGCCGTGTCGCGTGAGCTTTGGAACGTCCGGGTCCGAAGTGGACTTGGGCGGAACTCTTGGCAACGTCAAGATCACGATGAAGTACATGAAGGCCGATATCCTGGCCGACCAGCACGGCAAGACCGTTCTTGATCGTTCGGTCAACGGCACCGAAGTCATGGTCGAAATGGAAGTCGCCGAGATCAAGGACAAGGATCTTTGGGCGGTTGTCTTCCCGCACGCGACCACGATCACGGGCGCAGGTGGCGCTAAGGCCATCGACTTCAAGACGAACCTTGGCGACAAGGACTCAGCCCATGCCAAGAGCCTGGTTTTGCACCCTCTGTCGATGAACGACTCGGACAAGAGCCAGGATCACAACTTTGCTAAAGCCTGCGCTTCGGCTGAAAGCGAACTCGTGTACTCGCCCGATGGCCAGTGCAAGCTTAAGCTCGTCTTCCGTTGTTACCCGGACTCGGCTGGTAAGATTTATCGTTTCGGTGACGCTGCGCTCGTGGCGGTCTAAGCGATGCTCTCGAGCCTCTTTGGGAAGAAAAAGAAAGCGGAAGCCCCGGCAATCGTCGCTGATCTTGATCAGATCGTCGCAAAGCCCGTGGGCTTCCGCTTGGGCGGAAAAACGCACACGATCAACCCGATTTCGACCAAAGAGTTCTGGACGCTCTCAAATGCGTTAGTGGAACTCTGGGCGCTTAGGGATGCAAAAGAGGTTACGCCCGACGAGCTAATCGACAAGTACCACGGCTTAGTCGCCACGGTTTGCCCGTCGATCAAGCGCTCGGACATCGAGGGGATGACCCAGGCGCAAGTGGCAGCTCTCTACCAGCTCATCATGGATGCAGCTACGGGGCGAGCGCAGGCTGCGCAAGAGGCGAGCGAAGCGGCTCAAAAAAAAACTCTCGTGAGCTAGAAGCCGAGATCGCGCAAACGCGTTGGTCTGCGGCCCAAGAGCTCGCCGAGGCTTGTATGCTCTACGGATGGAGCGCGCAAGAGTGCCTCGATATGCCGGTAATGAGGTTTTACGCGATGCTGAATGCGGGAAGGGAACTCCGCTACAAGCAAGAATCAAGGCTGCTGATGGAGCTTTGCGACGTTGCCGCTATCTCAATTGGCGGCGCTAAGTACGCGGAGGACATTCAGAAGACCTACTATTACCGATCGATCGGCAAACCCGTTCCCGGCAAAGGTAAGAGCATCCTTGAAAGCGGAGACTCTCGCACGGGCGAGATCCTGATGCGGATGCTTAACGGAGGAGGAGCCTAGGTCTATGGCTGACGATAAGGTTTCAATTCTCCTCGACCTCGATGCGGGCGACTTCCTCCGCAAGGTATCGGATGCCAAAGGTAACCTTGAGGGGATCGGCAACGTCCGAAGCCTCGACAATCTGTTTGATAAGTTCCAGAAAGTATCCGGCGCGGTCGCAATCGTCGGAACAGCTGTCCTTGGGCTTAAGACCGCAATGGATACGGTCTTTGAAGCCGAGAACATCAAGGCCATTAACCAGCAGTTCGAGGTCATGGCCGAGCGCGCGGGCATCGCGGCTGATGCCCTGAAGAATGACCTTGTGGGGGCCGCCAAGGGGCTAGTTGACGATACGGACCTGCTCCAGTCGGCTAACAAAGCTATCATCGAGATGGGGAATTCGGCCAAGGATCTCCCCAGGCTCTTTGAAGTCGCTCGTCTGGCTACAGCTGGCTTCGGCGGCGATCTAGTCTCCAACTTCGACGCCATCAACCACGCGATTGCTACCGGGCAGACCCGCGCGCTCAAGAATCTCGGCCTGATCATTGATCAGGACAAGGCATACAAGGACTACGCGAAGAGTATTGGCGTAGCCGAAGGGGCGCTCAGCCAGGCTGGCAAGCAGCAAGCGATCCTGAACGCAGTTCTTGAGCGCTCGAAGACGGCATTTGCTGGGATTAACCCGGACGTCAAAGAAGCCCAGAACCTCTTTCAGCAACTCAAGGTCACGATCGCTCAGGTCCAAGAAGTCCTGATTCTCGCCTTTGACAAGGTCGCGGGGCCTACTTTTAGGAACTTCTTGGGCGGGCTTCGTGCCATGGCCGAGGACGCCAAGCGGATCATCACCGCGAACTTTGGCGAGGGCCAAGAGAAGGCCGCCGCTCAAGTCGAGACGCTTCGCCAGAAGGTCATGGGCCTTAAGGGCGAGATCATCGACCTCGAGCAAAAACAGCTCAAGGGGATGGACTTTGAGCCGGGCCTTACGTCCTCGCGGATCGTCGCGCTCACGGGGCAGGTTAAGAAGTATTCCGAGGAGCTTGCGGCGGCAGAGGCGCAGCTTCAGAGCTTTGAGTCTAAGGCAGGTGGCCGCAATCCAGCCGAGGCATCCTCCGAGCCAGTCTCGGCAGCCTCTTCGGTCGACTCGGACAAGCAGTCACAGATCAATACGCGTTTCGCTCAGGATCTTCAAGCGCTCCAGCGCGAGCGCATCGCATCCGAGTACGCGACGGCCCAGAGCCTAGCTGAGATCGATGTAATCTCGAACTCGCAGCGCGTGCTTCTGGCAGACGAGTATCAACGTCAAGTCCAGGCCATTCGAGACAATGCGGACTTGAGCGACGCCCAAAAAGACGAACTGATCTTTCAGGCCGAGCAGCTCAAGAACCAGCGGCTTTTGCAGATGGAGGAGGAACTCCAGCAGAAAAAGATGGAGGCGCTTGATCGCTACGTTGAAAGAGCAACGAGCACTTCCGAAGGAATTGAGCGCGCGTTTGCGGCTGGATCGGCAAAAGCGAAGGTCCAGCTGGGTGACTTCGGGCAGACGGGCAAGCGGGTCTTTGACTCCTTTTCAAAGAACGCGACGAACTCTTTGCTGGAACTCGGGGCGGGGACAAAGTCCGCGGCCGACGTTATGAAAGGGTTCATATTCAACATGCTGGCCGATGAGGCGCAGGCTCGCGGATCATTAATGCTCGCAATGAGCGTTTGGCCGCCGCAGCCCGCAGGGCTTGCCGGGGGTGCAGCTCTCATCGCCCTTGCCGGATTCCTGCGCTCGCAGGCGGGCGGCAGGGGAGGCGGCGGTGCGTCTGCCCCAGCGTCAGGAGGAGGCGGCAGCAGCGATGGTATCCCTCGACCCGGCTTCGGAACTCGCACCGACGATAAGCCCACGCTTCAAGAGCAGAGGGCACAGAAGGCCGTCACGATCCAGGTGCAGGGCAACTACTTTGAGACGGACCAGACGAAGCAAAGGCTCGTGGAGATGATCCGCGAAGCCTCGGACGCTACCGACTTTAACGTGCAGCAGATCGGAGGCTGATACAGATGGCACTTAAGAATAAATCGCTCTTTCTGTACGGCTTCGAAGTCGACGAGACGAACTGTAGCTTGGATTTCATCGCGGCATCCGGGGGACCAACGCTCGCCGCCACTCTTAAGCACGGCTACTACTCGCTCAATGCGCTTATGACCGAGATCTCGCGCTCGATGAAAGAGGTCGATACCACCACGGGCCGGGTCTACACGGTGACGGCCAATAGAAACGTCAACAGCGGGACCGAAAACCGCGTGACGATCTCGACAAACGGAACTCACCTTAGCTTGCGCTTTGCCTCGGGACCTCGCGCGGCTTCGTCCATCGCAAACCTGATCGGCTTTCTGATCCAGGACTATACGGGTGCTACGACTTACACAGGCTCAAGCACTTGCGGCACGGCATTGGTTTCAACGGAGGTGGGCTATAACTACCTTCCGCCTGAGCTCTCAAAGCGCGTGCAGGGCGCAGTCAGCATCTCAGCTAGCGGCGAAAAAGAATCCATCGTCTTTAACCGCATGAAGTTCTGGCAGGTCGAGTTCAAGTACGAGCCTGAAAGTAAGGTCGTGCTTCAGTGGCAGCCGTTCATGGACTGGTGCATCGACCAGAAGCTTGTCGAGTTTACTCCGGACATTACGGCACCCACTACGTTTTACGAGGGCACCCTTGAGAAGACGTCTGCTGACGGCAAGGGGCTCGCTTATCAGTTCAAAGAGATGCTTCCTGATTTTCCGTTTCTTTACACTACGGACATGCTGACGTTCCGCGTTCGGATCGTCGCAAGTCGCTACACTTGAGGGGCGAGGGGATATGGCACCAGTCTTAGACGGCCAGGCAGTCAATGCGGCAAATACAAACCCAGCTTTCTTAGACGCCCAACAGGACGACACGGCGCTTGGGAAGATCACGCTTGCCAACACGGAGACCGCAAGCGGCGCATCGGTAACGAATGCCCAGCAAGAGCACAACTCGGCTGCATCGTTCATGGGCAAGGCGCTGAACGCGGCAAAAGACGCCTTACCCTCATGGACGAATACGGACGTTGGGACCTCGGGCGATACCCTGAAGGCTCGCGCCGAAGCGCTGACGGCTGAGTTCAACCACGTTTCGGGTCATAAGCATACGGGAGCGGCGGGTGAGGCTCCGAAGATCGAAGCCCAAGATCTAGCCAGCGTGCGCCTGAAAGGCTCGTTCGTCCAGGCTACAGACTTGTCGGCAGTGAGCGGATCGAGTGTGGTTGTCACGACCGAACTCGCGGGGCGCACGGCCTCGACGGGCGACACGGTCAAAGGCGTGGTCGTACTGACCCCAAACAACCGGGTGATCGTGCGCCACCCCACAAGCCAGGATGCCTTTGAGGACGGGGCCGGCAATCAAGTCTATGGACGGCTGACGGAAGCTTCCGGCGTCTGGACTCTGTCCTTCTATGTCGACCTTGCAGGCGTCGAGACGGCCTATAGCTTCTCGTCTTCGACCGGTATCCGATGGTACTTCCAACAGCTCTACAACCCAATTACCGATGCGCCGATCTATTCGGACCTAGCTTCCATCCCGTCAGATAACGCGACCCAAGACATCGTAGATGCCACGGCTTCTCAGCGGGGCTTGGTCTCGACGGGGACGCAGAGCTTTGGTGGAGCCAAGACTTTCACGGGTGACGTGAACGTGGACGGGGAGACCCGGCTAAAGTCCTCCCTTGGAGGCGTACTTAAGGCTTTAGCCGGCGCGGTTTCGGCTGGCCTGGTCAATCTCGCGAACGAGGTAACCTCTGTTCTGGGCCTTTCAAACGGGGGCACGGGCGCGGACCTGTCAGCAACAGGCGGCTCTGGACAATACGTCAAGCAGTCGAGCGCGGGTGCAGCGCTCAGCGTGGGCACTATCGCTGCTGCTGACTACCCAACGATGGTCGGGGCGAACGGTACCACGGCGGGCACTAAGGGCGCGGTTCCGCAGCCCGCTGCTTCGGATAACGTCAAGTTCTTGAGGGGCGACGGCCTCTGGGCGAACGCAGGCGGTGGGGGAGGCGGAGGTGGAAGCCTTGTCTGGATTGAGGACGACAACGCACCTTTGGTTCAGGTCGAATACGGGATGCAGGTCTACGTGTTTGGAGCAGAACAGGGCCAGCAGTTGACCGCGCTGATCAAAGTTCCGTCGTCATACACGGCAGGCTCACAGATATTCCTTCGCACCCATGCTTACTCAGCCGAGACGGCAAACACGGTTGTCATCCGTGCCAACACCGCGCTTGTGAAACCTGGAACGACTGACGTGACGGCGATCCCCGCGGGCGACCAAAGCAGCGCCTCGATTGCTCTGTCGAGCTCAACGTCCAACAAGCTCCAAGCGGCGACTCTCGCACTCACAAACGTGAGCGGGCAGGTCGGAGGAGTCTCGGTCGCTGCTGGCGATTACCTGTTTGTTACCTTCCTGAGAGGCGCAAGCCTTCACGGCGATACTGGCACGCAAGACGTAAAAGTACCTATCGAAAGCGCAGAGGTCACATTCCAATGAAAAAATTAATGGCTCTTTTCACTCTCTTTTCGGTCGCGGCTCAGGCTTCAAATCCTTATCCATTCACGCCCGCGCAGCTCGGATACCTGAAGTCCAAGAACTATATCTTGAACGGGGGCGGAGAGTCGGGGACGGCAGGGTGGAGCCTTGCGCGTTCGACGTTGGACCCGACTTCTAAGGTCCCGAACCAAGCTTCTGGCTCCTGGACTGCGGCAGCGGGCACATTGTCCCTAGCGGCGACCACAATAGGACCGCTTGCAGGTTCGTCGTCGCTTCAAGTTGCAAACTCGGCTGCAACCACCACAGGCGACATGCTGGTGTCGCGGGTGTACGCGATTGACGCGGAAGATCGGGGCAAGACGCTCGAGTTCTCGTTCAGCTACCAAATCACCTCGGGTAGTTCTAACGCGAACCTCTCGGGCACGGCCTCCAACTCCTTTGCCGTTGCAATCTATGACGTGACGGCGGGAACTTGGGTTCAGCCCTCGGGCTCTTTCTCGATCATGTCCACGCAAGCGGATACCGCACGCGGGACGTTTGCGCTTCCCTCGACAAGCTCGCAGTTCAGACTCGCGATCTACAACATGAACGCGACGAGCGGCGCAGTAACGATGTTGGTGGACTCGGTCAAGGTGGGGCCGCAGGTCACGAGCCAGGGGCCGGTGGTCGCG
>Ga0196964_10001046_pt1 | contig 14574 bp, 13 predicted proteins | sample S1_10metaG_FD_148615 | JGI IMG/M metagenome (GOLD analysis project Ga0196964, IMG submission 148615) | Soil microbial communities from Anza Borrego desert, Southern California, United States - S1_10 | ecosystem: Environmental > Terrestrial > Soil > Desert | place: USA: California | collected...
GAGTCACGCACTACTGCGGGGCGCCGATCGTCCACTCGACGCTCATCAACGCGCCGGAGGAGATGAAGAAGGGCATCACGCACAAGGTGAACGCGATGGTCGCCGCGGCGGCGCCGCCGGCGGCGATGATCGAGGGCATGGAGCGCATGGGCTGGAACATCACCCACGTCTACGGCCTCACCGAGACGTACGGCCCGGCCACCGTGTGCGCGAAGCAGCCTGAGTGGGATTCGCTCGACATCGCCGAGCGCACGCGGCTCAACGGCCGTCAGGGCGTGCGCTACCTGATGGAGGAGGGGCTCACGGTGATGGACCCCGAAACGATGAAGCCCGTGCCCGCCGACGGCGAAACCATGGGCGAGATCATGTTCCGCGGCAACATCACCATGAAGGGCTACCTCAAGAACCCGAAGGCCACCCAGGCGGCGTTCCAGGGCGGCTGGTTCCACTCCGGCGACCTCGCCGTGATGCAGCCCGACGGCTACATCAAGATCAAGGACCGCTCCAAGGACGTGATCATCTCCGGCGGCGAGAACATCTCCTCGCTCGAGGTGGAAGACGTGCTCTACCGCCACCCGGCGGTATTGGCGGCCGCCGTGGTGGCGCGCCCGGACCCCAAGTGGGGCGAGACGCCTTGCGCCTTCGTGGAACTCAAGGCAGGTGCAGCCGTTTCTGAAACCGATCTCATCGAGTTCTGTCGTACGCATATGGCCAAGTTCAAGGCGCCGCGCTCGGTGGTGTTCGGCGAGCTGCCGAAGACCTCGACCGGCAAGATCCAGAAGTTCCTCCTGCGCGAGAAGGCCAAGTCCGCGGCCGCCATCGACACATGAGCGCCGTCCCGCGAAGCGACGATTCCATCCTCCTGCGCGAGGACCGCGACGGCGTGTGCACGCTGACGCTCAACCGCCCGCAGCAGATGAACCTGCTGACGAGCGAGATGCTCGATGCCTTGCAGGAGGCGTTTGACGCTTTATCTTCAGATCGAAGAACCAGAGTCATCGTGTTGGCGGCAAACGGCAAGGGCTTCTGCGCCGGCCACGACCTGAAGGAGATCCGCGCGCTGCGCGAGCAGCCGAAGATCCAGGACCTCTTCGGCAAGTGCAGCCGCATGATGCAGACGATCCCGATGCTGCCGCAGCCGGTGATCGCGCGCGTGCAGGGCGCCGCCGCCGCGGCGGGCTGCCAGCTCGTCGCGCAGTGCGACCTCGCGGTTGCCTCGGAGGCGGCGAAGTTCACCACGCCCGGCGTGACATGGGGCTTCTTCTGCTCCACGCCCGGCGTCGCGGTCGGCCGCAACCTGCAGCGCAAGCACGCAATGGAGATGCTCCTCACCGGTGACGTCATCGACGCGCGCAAGGCGATGGAGTGGGGTCTCGTCAACACGGTGGTGCCCGCCGAGCAGCTGGAAGCAGCGACATTTGCACTTGCGAAGAGGATCGCCGAGAAGCCGCCGGCCACGGTGGCCGCGGGCAAGCGCGCGTTCTATCAGCAGATGGACATGGGCCTCGCCCAGGCCTACGAGCTTGCTTCGAAGGTCATCGCCGACAGCTTCGCGCACGACGAAGGGCGCAGCGGCATGGACGCCTTCATCGACAAGAAGCCGCCGCCGAAGCCCTAGATCGCCATGCCGCTCTCGGCCGAGCAGGTGGCGCAGTACCATCGCGACGGCTACGTGTGCCCGGTCCCGGTCATGCCCGCATCGGAAGCGAGGGGCTTGCGGCAGCGACTGGAAGCCTTCGAAGCGACCCAGGGCGGGAAGCTGGAGCCGGCGCAGCGCAGCCGCGCGTTCCTCCTCTTCAAGTGGCTGGATGACCTGATCCGCGACCCTCGCGTGCTCGATCCCATCGAGCTGCTCATCGGGCCCGACATCCTGTGCTGGAGCACGATCTTCTGGATCAAGGAGGCCGGGTCGAAGAGCTTCGTGTCCTGGCACCAGGACAACACGTACTGGGGCCTTTCTTCCCGCGACGTGGTCACGGCGTGGTTTGCCCTCTCCGACGCGAGCGTGGAAGCCGGCTGCATGAGCGTGCTGCCGGGATCGCACCGCGGGCGGACGCTCGCGCACGAGGACACCTACCACGAGGACAACATGCTTACCCGTGGCCAGGCGATCAAGGAGATCGACGAATCGCGCGCGGTGCAGATGCCGCTCAAGGCGGGCGAGATGTCGATCCATAACTATTGCCTCGCGCACGGCTCGGGACCGAACCTGTCCGGCGACCGCCGCATCGGCGTGTCGATGCACTTCATGCCGCCGGGGACGAAGCAGGTAGTGGGAAGCTGGGACTGCGCGGCCCTGGTGCGCGGCGAGGACCGCTACGGGCACTTCGCCCTCACGCCGGTGCCCGCGGGGGACATGGACCCCATCGCGACGGCTTTCCATGCGCAGGCGGCACGTGCGATGCGCGAAGTGCTTTATGCGGGCGCGGAGAAAAATCCGCAGCGGCTTTGATGAGGGACTGAGCCTCTGCAGCGCCTCTTCCTAGCGATCGCGCTTTTGTGCCTCGCCATCGGCGCCGACGCACAGTCGTTTCCCAGCGGTCCGATCAGCGTCGTAGTACCGCTCGCCCCGGGCGACGCTGCAGACACCGCGGCGCGCACGATGGCAGAGGAAATGGCGAGGCTTCTCAACGTGCCGATGCTCGCGATCAATCGCCCGGGCGGCGGCGGTGCCGTCGGCGCGGCAAGCGTGGTGCAGGCGCGCAAGGACGGCCAGACGATCCTTTTCGCGCAGAACAGCGCGCTCACGTTCCGCGCGGTGCTCGAGCCGCAGGCCGTCACCTACGATGCATCTCGCGACCTGCTGCCGCTCGGCATCGCCTCGCGAACGCCGAGCGTCCTCGCGGTGCGAGGTGACGCACCATACCGCACCTTTGCCGAGCTCGTCGACTATGCGAAGAGGAACCCCGGCAAGGTACGCATCGGCCATCCCGGCCCGGGATCGGTCGGGGACTTCTGCATCCGGCTCATCAACGTGCTCACCGGCGCGGGCCTCGAGCCGGTGCCGCACACCGGCGCCGCGCCAGCGGTGCTGGCGCTCCGCGGCGGGCACATCGAGGGCGTGGTGCTCGCGCTCGGCGCGCTGAGCACGCACGTGCGCGGCGGGACGTTCCGCGGCCTTGCGACATCGAGCCGCGTCGCCGAGTTCGCCGACATCCCGACGCTGCGCGACCTCGGACATGCGGAGGAGCTCTTCGGCATCTGGTTCAGCTTTCTCGCGCCTGCGGGAATCCCGGAGGAGGCACGCCGGACGCTGGTCGGCGCGATCGAGCAGGCGGTCAAGGCCCCCGCGGTGTCCGCGCGGCTGGCGCCGCTCGGCATCCTGCAGACCTACGGCACCCCCGATCAGATGGCGGCCGAGATGCGCGACGAGCTGCACCGGGTCCGCGACGTCGCGCGGAAAACCGGCCTAGTGAAGTAGCGCCGCGGCCGCTTCGGCGTGCCGCACCACGTCGTAGGAATAGAGCTGCTTGCGAAATTCCGCGTGCGCGGCGAGCTCGGCGTCGCGCACCGCCAGGTCCCCGCTCAACGAGTCGACGCGCAGGCCGTGCTTGCGCGCGCCGAGCTGCACCTCGGCGACCCGCTCGCGCCGCAGCCGCTCGTAGGCGAGGAGCGCCTCGGGAATCGCGCTTGCGCGGGCCCGCCCCAGGATCGTGGCGAGGGCCATGCCGTCCTCGATCGCCTGGTTTGCCCCCTGACCGAGGTGCGGGAGCATCGGATGGGCCGCGTCGCCGAGCAAGGTGAGCCGGCCGCGGCTCCACGATGCGAGCGGCTCGCGGTCGTAGAGCGCCCAGCGAAATGTGGCATCCACTTCGCCGAGCACGCGGCCGACGCGCGGATCCCAGCCCTCGAACTCGCGCCTCAGAACGTCCGGATTGCCCGGCGCGGACCAGGATTCCTTCATCTCCTCGTCGGCGGGCACGAAGCCGACGTAATTCACCATCGCGCCGTGGCGTACCGGGAAAACGAGGAAATGCTTCGCCGCCCCGGCCCACATCTGCCAGCGGTCCATGGGCCAGCCGGGGAGACGTTCGGCGGCGATGAGGCCGCGGTAGGAGATGGTGCCGTGGAAGACGGGCGTGGACGGCGGATACGCGTGCGGCCGCATCGCGGAGTGGATGCCGTCGGCGCCCACCACGACGTCCGCCTCGGCGGTGGCGCCTTCGGCGAACGTCACGCGGGCGCGCCTGCCGTCCTGCTCGAGCGCAACCGCGCGGTGACCGGTATGGATGATCGCCGCCGGGAGGTTCGCCGCCAGCAACTGGATGTAATCGGCGCGGTGCATCCCGAAGCAGGCGCTCCAGCCCGCGGCGTCTGCCACCTGCACGGGCGCGATCTTCGTGCCGTCGTGGCGGAAGTACGCGGACTGCGCACCGACGCGCGCGCCGTATTTCTCCACCGCCGCGCCGAGCCCCACGCGCTCGAGGTGCCGCACCGCGTTCGGCGTCACGTACACGCCGGCGCCGATCTCGCCCAGCGCCGGCGCCTGCTCGTAGACCGCAACGCTCAGGCCCTGCGCGACGAGCGCATTGGCGGCGAACAGCCCGCCGATGCCGCCGCCGATGACGATGACGTGCATTACAGCCAGCTGGGAACCGGCAGCCCCTTGCCGCGAAGGAACTCGGCGTTGAACAGCTTCGTCTGGTACCGTGTTCCCGAGTCCGCGAGGATCGTCACGACGGTGTGTCCCGGCCCGAGGTCCTTCGCGAGCCGCACGGCGGCGGCGACGTTGATCGCGCTCGATCCGCCGAGGCACAGCCCTTCGTCCTTCAGCAGCGAAAAGATGTACGGCAGGGCTTCGGCGTCGGGTATCTGATAGGCATCGTCGACCACGGCGCCGGCAACGTTCTTCGTCACGCGGCCCTGGCCGATGCCCTCGGTGATCGACGAGCCCGATGAGCGGAGCTCCCCGGTCTTGAACCAGCTGTACATGGCGGCGCCCATGGGATCCGCCACCGCGATCCTGATCTTGGGGTTCTTCTCCTTCAGAAACCGGCTCACGCCGGCAAGCGTTCCGCCGGTGCCGATCGCGCAGGTGAAGCCGTCGACCTTGCCATCGGTCTGCGCCCAGATCTCAGGTCCGGTGCTGCGGTAGTGGCCGTCCATGTTGGCGGTGTTGTCCCACTGGTTCGCCCAGAAAGCTCCCAGCTCCTTCGCGAGGCGCTCGGAGACGTGCACATAGTTCTCCGGGTTCTTGTAGGGGACGGCGGGCACCTCGCGCAACTCCGCGCCACACAGGCGCAGCATGTCCTTCTTTTCCCTGCTTTGCGTCTCCGGGATGACAATCAGCGTACGATAACCGCGCGCGTTGCCCACGAGCGCAAGTCCGATGCCGGTGTTGCCGGCCGTGCCTTCGACGATGAGGCCACCGGGCTTGAGAAGTCCGCGCTTCTCCGCATCCAGGATGATGTAAAGGCCCGCGCGATCCTTCACCGACCCGCCTGGATTCATGAACTCGGCCTTGCCGAGGATGGTGCAGCCGGTCGCTGCCGATGCGGCCCGGAGCTTGATCAGCGGGGTGTTGCCGATCGCGCCAGGAAGCCCTTCAAGTCCCAAGATTCAGCACCACCCCGGAGAGCTGCCCGGCGCGCGGCGAGGCGAGGAACACCGCCGTGTCGGCCACCTGGGCGGGCTCGATCACGTTGCCCATCAGCTCCTCGAAGCGCGACTCGTCGCCGAACTTTGCCTTCGCCTGCGCCTTCATGAGCGTCACGATGCGGTCCGTGCGCGTGGACGGCGGATGCAGGCCGACGACGCGGATGCCGTCCTTCAGCGAGCCCTTGCCGAGGCTCTTCGTGAACGAGGCGAGCCCGGCGTTCGCCGTGCTGCCGCAGATGTACTCAAAGGTCGGATGCTCGCCCGCCATGCCGATGATGTTGACGATCACGCCGGTGCGGCGCGCCTTCATGCGCGTGTACATCTCGCGCGTCAGGTTGATGTAGCCGAAGAGCTTGAGCTCCCACGCGTGGCGCCACTTCGCCTCGTCGAGCGATTCCAGCGTGCCGCCGGGAATGTCCCCGGCGTTGTTCACCAGGATGTCGATGTCGCCGCACTCCGCGGCGAGCTTCTTCAGCGCCGCGCCGTCGCGAAGGTCGGCTATGTGAATCTGCGCATCGCCGAGAAGACTTTTTGCTTTATCAAGATTGTCCTTGCTGCGAGATGCGATGTGGATGCGGCAGCCTTCGGCCGCAAACGATTTTGCGCAGGCGAGGCCGATGCCCTTGGAGCCTCCGGTGACGAGGACCGACTTTCCCTTGAGCTGCAGATCCATCAGGCGTTTCCTTTCAGGCGTTTCTCGAGGTGCGGCAGCAATCCGCCGTCACGCACCATCGCGAGCAGGTGCGGCGGGATCGGCTCGAAGCGCAGCGACCCGCGCGGGGTGCTGATCGTAGCATCGCCGAAGTCGATCGCCAGGCGCTCGCCGTCGCGGATTTCGCGCGCGGCCGCGCACACCAGCGCGGGAAGTCCCAGGTTCAGCGCATTGCGATAGAACAGGCCGGCGAACGACTCGGCGATCACCGCGGCGACGCCGAGATGCTTGAGCGCAGCCGGTGCCTGCTCGCGCGAGGATCCCGTGCCGAAGTTGCGGCCCGCCACGACAAAGTCGCCGGAGCGCACCTCTCTTGGGAAATCCGGTCTGAGGGATTCGAGGCAATGCACCGCGATGGCTTCCACCGGAAGCTTCATGTAGCGGCCGGGCGCGAGGACGTCCGTGTCGACGTTGTCGCCCAGCACCCAGGCTCTCATGCGAGCAGCGCGCGCGGATCGCAGATGCGCCCGGCCACGGCGGAGGCGGCGACCGTATAGGGCGACGCGAGGAAAACCTGCGCCTCGGGCGAGCCCATGCGCCCCTGGAAATTGCGCGCAGTGGTGGAGATCGCCACCGTGCCGGCGTCGAGCTGGCGTTCGCCGTATCCCGCGCACATGCCGCAGGCGTTGGGCAGGAGCTCGGCGCCGGCATCGAGCAGGATCTTCAGCACGCCTTCGGCGTCGGCAGCTTGCTGATCCCGGAGGCTTGCTGGCGCGACGAGGAGACGGATGCGCGATCGTTTTCCCTCGAGGATCCTGGCCGCCATCCTGAGATCCTCGAGCTTCGCGCCGGTGCAGGCACCGATGTAGGCCAGGTTCACCTCGATGCCCTTGAAATCGTCGACCGGACGCGTGTTCGCCGGGCTATGCGGCGCAGCGACCTGCGGTGCGATGTCGGCGGCATCAAAGCGGTGATGGGCGAGCAAGGGCGCGTCGCTGTCGCTCTCCCAGATATCGATGTTTGTCTTCAAGAACTGTTCGGTCACCGCGTCGGAAGCAATCAAGCCCGTTTGCCCTCCGAGCTCGGCGGTCATGTTGCAGAGGGTCATGCGCTCCTGCATCGGCAGGCTGCGGATCGCATCGCCGCGATATTCCACGACCTGGTATTGCCCGCCGTCGAGGCCGAACCGGGAGATGAGGTGCAGCATGGCGTCCTTCGCGGAAGTGCCCGGGGCAAATTTCCCCGCGAACTCCATGACGATGGTCTCGGGAACCTTGAGCCAGATCTCGCCGGTCACGAGCACGCCCACCATCTCGGTCGCGCCGATGCCGAACATGTAGGCTGCAAAGGCACCGCCGGTGGTGGAATGGCTGTCGCCGCCGACGGCGAACATGCCCGGCCGCAGATGTCCGCGCTCAGGCAGTACCACGTGGCAGATGCCCTGGGCGTCATGGAAGCTTGCGATGCCGGCTTCGCGCACCCAGTCGCGCGCGCTGCGCACGATGCGCCGGCTTTCCTCGTCGTATTCGGGAAGGTAGTGGTCGGTGATCACGACTACCTTGGAAGGATCCCAGACTTTCGCGCGCAGGCGCTCGAGCATCGGCTTCACGCGGCGCGGCCCGCCCGAGTCGTGCATCATCGCCAGGTCCACCTTGCAGGTGACGATCTCGCCGGGCGTGACGCTGCTTCGGCCTGCCGCGCGCGCAACCAGCTTCTGCGCGAGCGTTTGCTTCACACCGGAATTCTAGTTCCCGTCCCCCCGAAGGAGGACTAGTTGCCGTCCCCAACCAGCGAGAACGGCGCCCAGAACATCGGGTGCGCGTAGGAGTACGAAGGCTTGCCGTCCTCGCTCCTGCCCGTCTCGTTGTCCATGATGTGCAGCATCGCCTGTCGCAGCGCTTCCGCGCGGGCGAGCTTCGGGTCCGCGGCCTGGCGGCGGAATATGTCCGTCGTCAGGAGCTTCGCCGAGACGGTTTCCACGGGCCAGTTCGAGACGAGGAGCGACCGGGCGCCGGCATAGAAGAAGGCCCGGCCGAGGCCGGACAGCGCCTCGCCGCCGGCGTCCTGCGCGGAAGCCGTATTGCACGCCGAAAGGACGACCCAGTCGGCGTTCAGCTTGAGCCCCAGAATCTCATCCATTCCGAGCAGGCCATCGGCATCCTTCTCGCCAGTGACCGCGGGGTTGGAGAGCGCGAGCGCCGGCTGCATCAGCCCGTCCAGGTCGCCCGAGACGAGTCCATGGGTGGCGAAGGCAACGATGCGGCGCTCGGAGAGATCGACCTTCTTGACGTTGCTTTCGCTCGCCCTTGCGCGCAGGTAAAGCTCGTCCTTGGGCGCGTTGAGCGCGCCGGCGATGCCCTCGAGCTCGTCCGCCGTGTCCGCAAGGCGGGCGAGGCTGCCGAGCTGCGACGACAGGCGCTTCTGCGCATCCTCGGAAAAAGGCGCGCTGCGCAAGCGGAAGCCGCGGGTTGCGATCTGCAGCGCGCCATCCTTCTCCGGTCCGAATATCGGATCGCCGAATCCGATGAACGGCTTCGTGGGCAGCTGTGCCCGCTGTACCGAGCGCAGCGTCGCCAGCGTATTCACCGAGGGAATCTGCGTCACCGCGGCGCGGCGCGCGAGCCATGCCACGTCGCGATAGGCCTCGAAGCGCAACGCCTTCGATTCCAAAGGCTTGTTCTCGGTGACGAGAAGCGAGAAGGGCAGCTGGCCAAGCGTGCCGTGGGGCACGATGAGCAGGCTCTTCGCGTCCTTCCATGCCGGCTCGAGCGGAGCCAGGAGCTCGCTATACAGGCGGTGCGCGGCGGCGACGTCGAAGGTGGGGAAGCGCTCGAGCGGCACGTCGCCCACATCGAGCGCTTTGCGCAGCGTCGCGACCAGGCTGTCGCGCGTGCGCGGACCGATCTTCGCCACGTGGAAGCGCGCCTCGCCCTGCTGCGGGACCGCCCACACGAAGGTGCTGTCGTCGGTGCTGAAGGTGACGATCAGCGCTTCGCCGGGCAGGAGGGTGCGCCGCGCCGCTTCGAGCGCGATGGGCTTCGGATCGATGAGGTTGGCATAGTCCGGGAATCGCTTCTCGATCTCCTGACGCGTCTGCGCGCGCTGCTTGCGCAGGTGGTCGATGTCGCGGCGCATCGCCGCGATGACTTCGGGGAGCGACTTCTCCGGCGGGCGAGCGAGCAGGTCGACGAGGATGTTCGTGAGGCTCGAGATCCGCTGGCCCGCGTCCTGCTCCTCTCGCGCGAGGCGCGCGAGCTGCGGGTCACGGATCGACGCGCGCGCCGAGGCGGCCACGAGCGCGCGCTGCACCGAGGAGCCGCGCGCGATGTCGGAGATGACGAACGCCTCGGCCACCGGGTCGATGCCCTGCGGGGAGATGCGCTGCGCCGCGAAGTGCCCGAGCAGCTTGATGTAGCCCTCGAGGATGCGCGACATGCGCCGCGTGCGCGCGACGCCGAGGCCTTCCTCGCCAGCGCGCTCGCTCGCCGCGGCGAGCAGCGCGGGGAGGGTGGCGCGGTACTCGCGGAACGCCTCGTCGTACTTGCCATCGGCGGCGAGGGCGACCGCATAGAAGCCGCGCGCCTCGATCGCGCCATAGAACGCGTCGCCGTAGCGCTTGTGCTGCCGCTCGTAGATCTCGCGCGCCTGCTCGACCGCCTCGGCCGTCTTTCCGAGCCGGATCTGCGCCGAGATCCACGCAAAGCTGCCGGTACCGAGGCGCTCGGCTGTCTCAGGCTCCTTCAGCAGATTGGTCTTGAGCGCGCTGAAGAGCTGGTCCGCCTCCGCGTGCTTGCCTTCCTGGACCAGCGCGGAGCCTTGCAATCGCTTCGCGTTGACTACCACGGCAGCGACGGGCGACGCGCCGATCTGCTCGTAGATGTCCACGGCAGCCTTGGCAAGTGCAGCGGCTTCTTGCGTGCGGCCTTGCTCCGCCACCACCTGCGCGAGCCGCGCCACCGTGTTGCCGGTCTCGGGAGAATACTTGCCGAAGTATTCGAGCGCCCGCTTCAGCGCGTTGCGTGCGCTAGCCTCAGCCTCGGCGTACTTGCCCTGTTCCATGAGCGTGGGCACGAGGTTGCCCGACTCCCAGCCGATCGCTACGCGGACCATGATCTGGGGCGAGCTCGGATTGAAAACAGGCGGAATGATCGGCTGGATCTTGAGCTGCTGGTCCCATAGCAGAAGGACCTGCCGGTAGCGAAGCTCCGCGTCGGCATGCTTGCCCTCGAGCCGAAGGAGACCTGCCCTGCAGCGCTCGACGAGGGCGCGCCAGTTGCCCTGGAAATACCGCCAGGCGGGGCTGCTCTGCAGCGTATTGAGCAGGCTTTCCGCTTCGCTGCAGCCCTGTTGGGCCCGCGCCTTGTTTCCGAATGCGGAGGCGGCCGTGGAAACCGACGCCCAGGCGGCCACTTTCTGGCCTCCCAGCGCGGCCGCGCTCGGTGCCTCGTCCCACATCTTCATGGCGGCGGAGAAGTTGCCGGCCTGCATTTCCGCCTGCCCGATCTGCGTGTAGATCGACCAGAGCTGGGGATCTCCGCTCGAGATGAATTCGCGCGCCATTCTCAGATCGGCGAGCTGCTGGGTGACCATCCCCAGCTGCCCGGCCGCTTCTCCGCGCGCGAAGTAGAAGCGGAAGAGGTCGACGCGATCGCTGGTTTGTGGCGGCTGCTTGGCGACTTCCGCCTTGAGCCGGCTGACTTTTTCCGGGTCGGGCCTGTACTGGTCGAGGACCGCCAGGACGTCCGCGATCGAGCGCGGCGGCGGGCTGCTTTGCGCAACTGCCGCGGAAAGGAACAGGACTCCCAGAATAGTGAGCAGCGGACGTCGCATCATCGGATCCTCCCCCGGCTGCGGATTGAAAATTTTACTGCTGCGAAGTTGTCGCGGTTTTCGCTACAACCTGTGGATTTTTTGTCATTTTCGTCTGGCGGGACTGTCGGGCCGGGGTATCATTCCACGCGAAAACACTGCGCTAACGGCCTGATAACAAATACTGCAGCAACAGGCCGTCCGCGCGCACCAGGGGGAGGCAATCGCCGTGGGCGATGTAGCCGCGGGGACGATAAGGGTCCTCGTCATAGATGACAGCAACACGATCCGGCGCAGCGCGGAGATGTTCCTGCGCCAGGCCGGATACGAGGTCATCCTCGCCGAAGACGGCTTCGACGCGCTTTCCAAGATCAGCGACTTCCAGCCGCGCGTCATCTTCGTCGACATCATGATGCCGCGGCTCGACGGCTACCAGACCTGCGCGCTGATCAAGCAGAACCCGACGCTCAAATCCACGCCCGTCATCATGCTCTCCAGCAAGGACGGCGTATTCGACCGCGCGCGCGGCCGCCTGGCGGGCTCCGATCGCTATCTCACGAAGCCCTTCACCAAGGAAGCCTTGATCGAGGCCGTGCGCGAAACCGTGAAAACCGAAGTTGCGATTACCCAGTAAGGAGCGAACATGCCAGTCAAGAACATTCTCGTCGTCGAAGACTCTCCCACCGACCGGGAGCAGATCAGCGCCATCCTGACCAAGAACGGCTACAAGGTCGTGACGGCGGCAACGGCCGAGGAGGGCATCGCCAAGGTGAAGCAGGCGCAGCCCGATCTCGTGCTGATGGACGTAGTGCTGCCCGGCCTCAATGGCTTCCAGGCCACGCGCAGCCTCGCCAACGACGCGTCGACCAAGCACATCCCGGTGATCATCTGCAGCACGAAGAGCCAGGAGACCGACAAGGTGTGGGGCATGCGCCAGGGCGCGCGCGACTACATCGTGAAACCGGTCAACCAGGCCGACCTGCTGGCGAAGATCCAGGCGCTGGGCTGATGGCCGGCCGCACCTCCCTGCGGGATTACCAGCGCGAGCTGGCAGAGCGGCTGAAGCGCGCCGAGGCAGGCCGCTTCTCGTCCAAGCTCGGCCTGCAGGTAGGCGGCGAGGGATGGCTCGTGGACCTGCAGGAGGCGAGCGAGATGATCCCGATGCCCCCGATTACTCCAGTGCCGCTGACGCGGCCCTGGTTCAGGGGCGTCACCAACATCCGCGGCAACCTGTTCACCGTCGTGGACTTCCCGGCGTTCGTGAGCGGCACGCCGACGCAGCCGAGCGAGCAGTCGCGGCTGCTGCTGATCGGCGAGCGCTTCCGCATGTCGGCGGCGCTTCTCGTTGAGCGCTCGCTCGGATTGCGCAACCCCGACCAGCTGCGCCCCGTCGAAGGCGACCCGGGCGCGTGGGCGCGGGCCAAATACGAGGATCCGGAAGGCCGGCAATGGAAGGAGCTCGACCTGCCGCAGCTTGTGCAGCACCCCGACTTCCTGTCGGTGAGCCTATGAGGAGGAGAGGAGCCATGAGGAAATTTCTGATCGCCCTGTTCACGCTCGTGCCGGCCTTGGCCATCGGCCAGACGGCGCCGGGCGTCTACCCGGACAAGATCGTCGTCGGCCAGGCGGCGGTGTTTTCGGGACCGGCCGCGCAGCTGGGCATCCAGATGCGCAACGGCATCCGGGCGTATTTCGATCACGTGAATGCCACCGGCGGGGTGCATGGGCGCAAGCTCGAGCTCGTCACCGAGGACGACCAGTACGAGGCGAAGGTCGCGCCGCTCGCCACCAAGAAGCTGATCGAGGAACACAAGGTATTCGGCCTCATCGGCTACGTCGGCACGCCGACGGGCGTGGCGCACCTGCCCGTGCTCACGCAGGCGAAGGTGCCGTTGGTGGGCATGTTCACCGGCGCGGAGGCGCTGCGCGTGCCTTTAAACCGATATGTGTTCCACGTCCGCGCCAGCTACTACGACGAGACCGAGAAGATCGTGGAGCAGGTGGTTTCCACGGGCGGCAAGAAGATCGCGGTGTTCTACCAGAACGACGCGTACGGCGAGGCTGGGCGCAAGGGCACGGAGCTCGCCCTCGAGCGGCGCAAGATGAAAATCCACTCCACGGGCACCGTGGAGCGCAACACGGTGGCGGTAGAGGCGGCGGCGAAGGCGATCCACGCGTCGCAGCCGGACGCCGTGGTAATGGTGGGCGCCTATGCCGCCTGCGCGGCGTTCGTGCGTGCCATGCAGAAGCAGGGCAGCGGGGCCACCTTCTACAACGTGTCCTTCGTCGGCTCGAAGGCCCTCGCGGACGCCTTGGGCAAGGACGGCGTCGGCGTCGCGATCTCGCAGGTGGTGCCGTTCCCCTGGGCGACCGGCGTCCCGGTGGTGAAGGAATACCAGCAGCTCGCGAAGAAATCCGGCTTCGTTGACTACAACTTCAGTGCGCTGGAAGGCTTCCTCACCGCCAAGGTGATGGTGGAAGGCCTCAAGCGCGCCGGCAAGAACCTCACGCGCGAGGGCTTCGTCGACACGATGGAGAAGATGAACGACGTCGACCTCGGCGGCTTCTTCGTCAGCTATTCGCCCAAGAATCACACCGGGTCCAAGTTCGTGGACCTGACCATCATCGGCCGCGACGGCAAGTTTCTGAGATAGGAAAAACACCATGGCACTCAAGATCGGCGCAATGAAGCTGCCCTTCGCCGGGGGCAAGAGCGAGGCGAAGGCGCAGGCGGCCACGGGCCCTCGCAGCTCCTGGCTGAACCGGCCCCTGTGGCTGATCGGCAGGCTGCCCTTCGCGAGGCAGCTGCAGATCCTCGTCTCCGCCCTCGTGGTCCTGCTGCTCGTCGACGGCGCGGTGGTCGCCTACGACACCCGGCAGGGCACGCTGGCCACGATCTACATCGCCACGGTCGGCAAGATCCAGATGCTCTCGCAGCGCCTCGCCAAGGCGGCGCAGCAGGCGTCGCAGGGCAACCTCGAGGCCTTCAAGCAGCTCAAGGAATCGCGCGAGGAATTCGCGAACCTGATGAAGCTCCTCACCGACGGCGGCACGGTCGGCGCGGTGAGCGTGCCGGCGAGCCCCGAGCGGGTGCGCGCCGCGCTCACGGCGCTCGACACCGACTGGAAGAAGAACGAGCGCAACGCGGCGCTGGTGCTCGGACAGGAGCGAAACCTCGTGGCGCTGGGGCGCTCGGTGCGCCAGATCAACCAGAACAACTCGGTGCTGCAGGAGCTGGCCGACGAGATCGCCGCGCTTTCGGTGCAGACCGGCGGCTCGGCGCGGCAGAACGCCATCACCGCGCAGATGATGATGCTCACGCAGCGCATGGCGAAGAACGCGAACACCATGCTCGCCGAGGCGCAGATCGACCCGGAAGTGTCGTTCCTGCTCGGCAAGGACACCAACACGTTCCGCGACCTGATGAACGGCCTGCTGAACGGCAGCGAAGCGCAGCGCATCCAGCGCGTGGCCGATCCCGAGCTGCGCGGAAAGCTGGGCGAGCTCGAGGCCGG
>Ga0196964_10001047_pt1 | contig 14573 bp, 14 predicted proteins | sample S1_10metaG_FD_148615 | JGI IMG/M metagenome (GOLD analysis project Ga0196964, IMG submission 148615) | Soil microbial communities from Anza Borrego desert, Southern California, United States - S1_10 | ecosystem: Environmental > Terrestrial > Soil > Desert | place: USA: California | collected...
GTTTCGGCTCGATGACGGATTCGTCGGTCATTTATCTCACTCGATGATGGTCCGGACCTCTGGCCCGGACGGTAGGCGCGTTAGGGTCGCCCGCAGGCGAAGGGGGAGATCGGTCCGGCCGCGGATCAGGGCGGGATCGCGATGAGAGGAGGGCTGCCCGGTCTCCCGGACATCGCGTTCAGGGGAACCACGCGCGGCCCGTCCCGTCAAGCGCCGCCGCCCGGTCCCCTTGTCGAGCGGCGGGTCAGCCAGGCCCGGACGGCGACCTCCCCGACCAGCGCGGCGAACACCGCGAGCCCCGCCAAGCAGACCAGGTAGCCCGCCGAGGACACGGCGTTCATCTGCCGAAACACGTCCGGGTAGTCGACGTACCGCCGGGGCATGCCTTGGAACGCAAGCAAGACCTGCGGCGCGAGGAGTAGGACCAGTCCGGCGGCCGTCGCCCCGAAGTGGGCGATCCCGAGCCAGTAGCGATAGGCGACACGGTTCGCCGCCAGCACCCAGTACGCCGCGATGAAGCCCGTCAGCACCCCGCAGACCTGGATCACGAAGTGCCAGTGGGCGACCACGTAGTAGGTGTCGTGAAGGCTGTAGTCGATACCGACGTTGGCCATCAAAGTTCCGACGATCCCGCCGATGACGGCGAGGACGGCCGGCGTCGCGGCCCACGCCCAAACGAGCCCCCAGGCCCGTCTTGGCGACGGCGGCCTCAGAACGCGAACTCCGTGGTCACCGCCAGCACCATGACGATGGCCGCCAGGAACGGCAGCTCGTTGGTCATGCGCCAGAACTTCTCGGAACGGGGGTTGCGGCCCTCGGCGAAGCGCTTGCGGGCCACCCCGAGATAGTGATGCCAGCCGGTCAGGAAAAGCACCCCCGCCAGCTTGGCGGTCATCCAGGGCTGGGCCAGGAAGCTCCAGTCGCCGCCGGCCAGGCCGTTGGCGCGCACGATCATCAGCGAAACGCCGAGGATCCAAGCCGCGATCATCGCCGGGTTCATGATGATGCGCAGGAGCCTGGCTTCCATGGTCTGGAACGTGAGGTCCAGCTCCGAGCCCGGCGCCGCCTTTGCGTGGTAGGCGAACAGGCGCGGGAGGTAGAGCAGGCCGGCCATCCAGGCGATCACCGCCAGGATGTGCAGTCCGCGCAGCAGGTCGTAGAGGTTAAGGCTCATGCGGCCCTCCCGAGGCCGCGCCGGCCCGCGGCGCTGGGGCACTTGGCGAAACCCGGGCAGGCGTAGGCGCCGCCGGGCGCGGGCCACTCGCCCTGGTCCAGCGCCCGGGTCACCAGCGCCGCAAGAGCCCCGACGAAGCCGGCCTCGATCCCCAGGGCCGGCGCCCGCAGATAGGGGGAGACGCCGAGCCCGGCCGCGAGCCGGCCGTACTCGTGATCCAGCTCGACCAGGGTCTCGACGTGCTCGGAGACGAAGGCGATGGGCGCGATCAGCACACCCCTGCCCTCCTTCGCCGCCTCGGCGATCGCGTCCGCCGTCGACGGTCCGATCCACTTCAGCGGCCCGACCCGGCTCTGGTAGCAGATGCGCCAGTCCCAGCCCTCGCCCAGACGGTCGGCGATCGCGGCCGCGGTCGTCTCCACCTGGTCCTGGTAGGGATCGCCGGCCCGGATCACCTTCTCCGGCAGGCCGTGGGCCGAGAACAGCAGCCGCAGGTTCGTCGGCCGCCCCGCCGCCTCGAACGCCTCGAGGATGCGGCGTGCGTGGGCCTCGATGAGTCCGCCGGCGTCGGGATAGCAGCAGACGGTGCGCACCGCGCCCGGGCCGCCGTAGGCTTCACGCCAGGCCTTCAGCGACGACCCCGTCGTGGTGGTCGAGTACTGCGGATAAAGCGGCAGCAGCACGACGTCGTCCGGGGCGAAGGCCTCGACCGCGGCGGCCGCCTCCGCGGTCGTCGGCTTCCAGTAGCGCATGGCCACGAAGCAGCGCGCCTCGACGCCCGGCAGCGCCTCGGCGAGGGCGGCCTCCAGGGCCCGGGCCTGCTTCTCCGTTTCCGGCAGCAGCGGCGAGCCGCCGCCCATCAGGGCGTAGTTGGCGCGGGCTTCGGGAGCGCGCCGCCTGGCCAGCCCCCGGGCCAGCGGCGCGCGCACCAGGCCCGGCAGCCCGATGATGGCGGGATCGTTGAACAGGTTGAACAGGAAGGGCTCGACGGCGTCGGGGCCGTCGGGGCCGCCGAGGTTGAACAGCACGACGGCGAGCCGCCGGCTCATGCCGCCCCGATCCTTCTGAGCGCCTGCTCGACGTGCTCGATCGGCGTGTCGGGCAAGATGCCGTGGCCCAGGTTGAAGATCCACGGCCCGCTTTCCCAGGCCGCCACCAGCTCGTCGATCCGGTCGTCGAGCGCCGGCCCCCCGGCGCGCAGGACCAGCGGGTCGAGCGCGCCCTGGATGGCCTTGCCCGCCTGCTGGATGCGCTCGCCCACCAGGGCCGGGGCGGCGGTGTCCAGGCCGACGCCCTGAACGGGAACCTCGTCGGCGTAGCGTTCGGCATACTGGCTGGACCCGCGCGGGAAGCCGATCACCGGCAGCATCACGCCCCGTTCGCGCAGGCCCTCGACGATGGCCCGGTGCGGCTCGACCACCAGCCGCCCGAACAGGTCCTCGGGCAGGCCCTCCGACCAGCTCTCGAACAGCTGAAGGGCTTGCGCTCCAGCCCGGGCCTGCATGGCCAGGTAGTCCACGGTGGCGGCGACCAGCACCTCGAGCAGCCCCTCGACCAGCGCCGGCTCCTCGTAGGCGTGCCGACGGGCGGCGGCGCGGTCCTCCCTGGCCTGGCCATCGAGCATGTAGGTGGCCACCGTCCAGGGCGCGCCGGCGAACCCGATCAGGGCCCGCTCCGGCTCCAGGGCGGCCCGAACCCGGCCGAGTGTCTCGCCGACCGCGGCCAAGGCTTCCCCCGCCTTGGGCGCCGCCAGGGCCATCGCGCCCAGGGACGGCAGCTCGCCGAGTCTCGGTCCCTCGCCGGCCTCGAACCAGACCTGCTGACCCAGCGCCCTGGGGATCAGCAGGATGTCGGCGAAGACGATGGAGGCGTCGAAGGCAAAGCGGCGCATCGGCTGCAAAGTGGCTTCCGCCGCCATTTCGGGGTTCAGGCAGAAGGCGATGAAGTCCGGCGCCTTGGCCCGCAGCGCCCGGTACTCCGCCAGGTAGCGCCCGGCCTGACGCATGAACCACACCGGCGGACGCTCGGTGGTCTCGCCGGCCAGGACGCGCAGCAGGAGGGGGGAGGCTCTGGGGCTCATCGGAAGCCGGTCTTACCGGTCCTCCCCCGCCCCTCTCAATCCATAAAAGACCTTAAGAGAAAGATTGGGGAGGAAGGTAGGAGGGGGCGCCGCGGGGATAAGCCCGGCGGCGCCCAGGCCAGCCGGCTGTCGCCCGCCGAGTCGTCCAGACCTTGTTCCTGAGGATCGGCCGGTCTGTGGATTGCGGGGAGGGTTAACACTTCCTTAAGACTGCTTAAGGCTTCGTTAACGCCGTGTCGCAGGGGCGCCGCAGGAGCGGATCTGTGGAGGCTGGAATCCATCCACGCCCCGGCGCCTCGTCGTCGCCCCTAGGCGCGAAGGCGGGGAGAAACCCTGCCGGAACGGCCTGCTTCTCCCCGTGCGCCCCGGCCCTGGCCGCGCTATCAGTTTCCTCCGAGTTTCCTCCCCAGGTCCGGCCTGCCTTCGTCCCAGCGTTTTCCCCAAGGTTCCGACCACCCGATGCCCGCAAGCCCGCGCTTCGCCACCTACTTCCATGTGCACCTGGTCTCCGATTCCACCGGCGAGACCCTGAACGCCATGGCCAAGGCGGTGGCCGCGCGCTTCGAGGGCGTCATACCGATCGAGCACATCTACGCCCTGGTCCGCTCTCGTAAGCAGCTGGACCGGGTGCTGGAGGAAATCGAGGCGGCGCCGGGCGTGGTGCTCCACACCATCGTCGACAAGGAGCTGAGGGCCGCCCTCGAGGAGGGCTGCCGCACCCTCGACATGCCGGCGATGGCTGCGCTCGATCCCCTGGTCGCGGCCCTGTCGCGCTATCTCGGCGCGGCGCTGACCAACCGCGTGGGCGCCCAGCACGCCCTCGACCCCGGCTACTTCAACCGCATCGAGGCGCTCGACTTCGCCATCCACCACGACGATTCCCAGAACAGCGAGGGCCTGGAGGAGGCCGACGTGGTTCTGGTCGGCGTCAGCCGCACCTCCAAGACCCCGACCTGCATCTACCTGGCCCACCGCGGCGTTCGCGCCGGCAACATCCCCCTGGCCCCCGGCGTCGACCCGCCCCCGGTGCTGTTCAGGCTTAAGAAGCCGCTGGTCGTCGGCCTGACCATCTCGCCCGACCGGCTGATTGGCATTCGCCGCAACCGCCTGCTGGGCCTCAACGAGCAGCGCGACACGGCCTATGTCGACGTCGACGCCGTGCGCGAGGAGACCATCAAGGCCCGGCGGCTGTTCGAGAGGCACGGATGGCCGACCATCGACGTCTCGCGCCGCTCGGTGGAGGAGACCGCCGCGGCGGTCCTGAACCTGCTGACAGAGCAGCGTTCCGGCAAGGTCGGGGTGCTGGCGTGAGCCCCCGGCTGGTCCTCGCCTCCAGGAGCGCGGCCCGCCAAGCCTTGCTGAAGGCCGCAGGGGTCGAGTTCGTCGCCATGTCCGCCGCGCTCGACGAGGAGGCGGCCAAGGCCGCCCTGGCCGAAAAGGCGCTCGACCCCAAGGGAATGGCCGAGGCCCTGGCGGCGGCCAAGGCGGTGGAGACGTCGCGGACGACGCCCGGCCTGGTCATCGGAGCCGACTCCACCGTCGACCTCGACGGCGAGCTGGTCGGAAAGGCCGCGAGCCTGGACGAGGCCCGGGGCCGCCTGATGCAGTTCCGCGGCCGCCGGCACCGCCTGCACTCGGCGGTTGCGGCGGCCGAAGGCGGCGAGCTGCTGTGGAGCGAGGTGGAGACGGCGACCCTGACCGTGCGGGAATTCTCCCAAGCCTTCCTCGACCGCTACCTGGCCAGGAATGCGGACGCGGTGCTGGCCACCGTCGGCGGTTACGAGCTCGAGGGCGAAGGCGTGCAGCTGTTCGAGCGGATCGACGGCGACTACTTCACCATCCTCGGCCTGCCGCTGCCGGCCCTGCTCGGATTTCTGCGCCAACGGGGCGTGATCGTCGCATGAACCGCAAGGTCGTCTCCTCGCCCGGTCACACCGGGGCCGCCGTGGTCGCCGGCGTCGTCGGCCACCCGATCGCCATGTCGCTCAGTCCGGTCATCCACAGCGCCTGGATCGCGGCGGCCGGGCTGGACGCCGCCTTCGTCCCCTTCCACCCGCCCCTCGACGGTTTCGAACGCTTCGTGCGCGGGCTGCGCGGCGGCGCCATCCGCGGTGTCAACGTCACCGCGCCGTTCAAGGAACAGGCCCTGGCGCTCGCCGACGAAGCCGACGGCAAGGCGCGGACGGCGGGCTCCGCCAACGTCCTGCTGTTCGACGCCGACGGCTTCGTAGAGGCCCGCTCCACGGACGGCCTGGGCATGCTGGCCGCCTTCGCCGAGCAGGCGCCCGGCCATGAGCTCGAGGGCGGCCCGGCGGTGGTCCTGGGTGCCGGCGGCGCGGCGCGGGCCGCGACCGCCGCCCTGCTCGACGCCGGTTGTCCGGAGATCCGGGTGGTCAACCGCACCATCGGCCGCGCCGAGGAGCTGGTCTTCGCCTTCAAGGGCCGGCTGAAAGCCTTCGCCCTGTCCGAAGCCGACCGGGCCTTCGACGGCGCCGCGACCCTGGTCAACGCCGCCGCCGGCGGACCCCTGCCGCCGCTCGACGCCTTGCCGGCCGCCGCAGCGGTCATGGACATGACCTACCGGCCCCTGGAAACCGGACTGCTGAAGGCGGCCCGCGCGCGGGGCCTGACCGCCGTCGACGGACTGGCCATGCTGATCGCCCAGGCGCGGCCTTCGTTCGAGGCCTTCTACGGCCAAGCTCCGCCCGCGGAGACGGACGTCCGCGCCCTGTGCGTCGCCGCCATGGAGCGCCAGGGATGATCGTCCTGGGCCTGACCGGCTCGGTCGGCATGGGGAAGTCGACCACCGCCCGCATGTTCCGCGACGCGGGTGTCCCCGTCTGGGACGCGGACGCCGCCGTCCACGGGCTCTACGCCAGGGGCGGCGCCGCGGTGGCGCCGGTCGAGGCCGCTTTTCCCGGCGTGGTCCGGGACGGCGCCGTGGACCGCCAGGCGCTGGCGGACCGGGCGCACGGCGACCCCGCGGTCTTCGAACGGCTCGAGGCGATCGTTCACCCGCTGGTTCGCGCCGACCGCGAGGCCTTCCTGGCGCAGGCCGAGGCCGACGGCCACGACGTGGCGGTGCTCGACATCCCGCTGCTGTACGAGACCGGCGCCGAGGACCAGGTCGACGCCGTGGTGGTGGTCACCGCGCCCGCCGCCGTGCAGCGCGAACGGGTGCTGTCGCGCCCGGGCATGGACCAGGCGAGGCTGTCCGTCCTGCTGCAGCGGCAGACGCCCGATGCGGAAAAGCGCGCCAGGGCCGACTTCGTCATCGACACCTCGCTCGGCCTGGAGTCTGCCCGCGCCCGCGTGCGCACGGTCCTGGAAGCGGTCCGCAGCCCGGACTTCAGGTCGCGGGCCCGGCCCCTCGACTAGCTTCGCGAACCACTCCAAGAACAGGACATGGCCCGCGAGATCGTCCTCGACACCGAAACCACCGGATTCAACCCCATGACGGGTGACCGGCTGATCGAGGTCGGCTGCATCGAGATCGAGGACCTGCTGCCCACCGGCCGCACCTTCCACCGCCTGATCGACCCCGAACGGCCGATTCCGGCGGATGCGGTGCGGGTGCACGGCATCAGCGACGACAAGGTGCGCGGCCAGCCCAAGTTCCGCGAGGTGTGCGAGGAGCTGCTGTCCTTCATCGCCGGGGCTCCGATCGTGGCCCACAACGCCGCCTTCGACCGCAGCTTCATCAACCACGAACTGACCCTGTGCGAGCGCGCCCTGTTCGAGGAGTCGCGCTGGATCGACACCCTGGCCCTGGCCCAGCGCCGCTTCCCGGGCATGCACAACTCGCTCGACGCGCTGTGCAAGCGCTTCAAGATATCGCTGGCCGAGCGCAGCCTGCACGGGGCGCTGATCGACGCCCGCTTGCTGGCCATGGTCTATCTGGAGCTGAGGGGCGGCAAGGAGCGCGCCCTGGACCTGACAGCGGCGGTGACCACCCGCTCGACGGCCAGCGTCGCCGTCGGCGGCTACGGCCCGCGGCCGCGGCCCCTGGGGAGCCAGATCACCGACGAAGAGCGCGCCGCCCACGCCGCCTTCGTGGCGCGCGTCCTCAAGGGCGGCGGGGTGTGGGCCGAGGTGGCCCCGGACAGCGAGGCGGCCTAGGCCTCGCCGGCGGGGGGGCCCCCCAGCTCGCCCTTGCGGGCGGCGTAGATGGCGGCGAAGTCGATCGGCTCCAGCATGAACGGCGGGTAGAAGCCGCCGTGGGCCGTGGCGTCGGAGATGATCTGGCGGGCGAAGGGGAACAGGTAGCGCGGGCACTCGATCAGCAGCACCTGCTCGAGCTGGTCGTCCGGGATGCCGGCGATCTGGAACAGGCCGCCGTAGACGAGCTCGATGGCGAACATGGCGCCGGCGTCCATGCCGGCCTTCACCGACAGGCGCATGTCGACCTCGAACAGCCCGTCCTTGCGGCCGCGGGCGTTCATCTCCACGCCCATGTCGACCTCCGGGCGCCCGTCCATGCGCAGGCTTTCCGGCGCGCGCGGGTTCTCGAAGGAAAAGTCGCGAACGTACTGGGTCAGGATACGCATGGCGGGGCCGGCTTGGCCCGCGTCGTCCTGGGTCGGCGCCACGGCGTCGGTCATCGGGGTCTCCAGGGCGTCGAAAAGCCCTCTCCAAATCGAAGCGGCGCTGCTATCACGCGGCGGAAGGGGGCGCAACGCGGCCGATGGCGCGCGGCGTCCTCGGCCTTTTTGCGGCCGTCCGTGCCTATATGGGTTGCGGAGCTCTGGAGACCCGCGCGCCATGCTGACCGAAAACCCGCCCGCCTGGCTGATCATCGTCCTCGCCGTGGGGGCGGCCGTGGTGCTTTGGCAGCTCTACAGCGTGCTGGGCCGGCGCATCGGCCGCCAGCCCGGCGACAACCCCGAGCCCGAGCGCGTGCGCGCCCAGCCCGGCTCGCGCGAGCAGCGTCCGAGGACCGAGCCCGCCGACGCGGTCGACGGGGCCGCGGCGCTCAGGGCCCGCGATCCGGCCTTCGACCCAGTACAGTTCCTGGAGGGCGCCCGCACCGCCTACGCCACCATCGTGCGCGCCTTCGCCGGCGGCGACCGCGACACCCTTCGCCCGCTGCTGTCGCCGGTGGTCATGGAGTCCTTCGAGAAGGCCATCAAGGCGCGCGAGAAGGAAGGCCGCAGCGAGGCCGTGGAGTTCCTGCACCCGCCCCGCGCCGACCTCGAGGACCTCGAGGTCGAGGGCGACGTCGCCCGCGCCCGCGTGCGCTTCCTCGGCGAACTGCGCACCCGCTCCAAGGGCCCCGAGGGCGAGGCGGTGGACGACCGGCGCACGGCCGAAATCTGGACCTTCGAGCGTCCGGTCGGCGCCTCGGACCCGAACTGGGTCCTGATCCGCGTCGAGGCGGCGGAAGCCTGATGGCGCGCCGGCTCGCGGCGCTCGCCACGCTGCTGCTGCTCGCCGCCTGCGCGACGCCGCGCGGACCGGTCCCCCCGCCCCGACCGGACGCGGGGCTCGGCCCCGCGGACCTGCCCGGCTGGACGGCGGAGGACCACCTCGCCGCCTTCCGGGCCTTCGCCCGGACATGCAGTGTCGCCCGCGACCCGGCCATGGCCGCGGCCTGCGCCCGCGCCCGGGCGGAGCCGGCGGGCGACGCGGCGGCCGCCCGCCGCTTCTTCGAGACCGGCTTCCGGGTCGTCGACCTCGGCGAAACCGGCCTGCTCACCGCCTATTTCGCGCCCGAGTACCCGGCGCGCGCCGCCCCGGACGAGGTGTTCTCCGCCGCGGTGAAGCCGAAGCCGCCCGAGCTCGTGCGCGGACCGGACGGCAGGTTCGCCCCGTGGAAGACCCGGGCGGAGATCGAGACCTCGGACGGTCCGGCCCTCGCCTGGATGAAGCCCGAGGACCTGTTCTTCATGCAGATCCAGGGCTCCGGCTACCTCACCTTCCCCGACGGCCGGCGGGCGCGGGCCGCCTACGCCGCCGACAACGGCCGCCCGTTCGTCGGCATCGCCCGGCCCATGGCCGAGCGCGGCCTGCTGCCGCCCGACGGGACCTCCGGCGAGGCCATCCGGGCCTGGCTGGCCGAGCACCGTGGGCCCGAGGCGCAGGCGATCACCGATCTCAACCCGCGCTACATCTTCTTCGCGCTGGAGCCCGACGACGGCGGCCACCCGCGCGGCGCCGCCAACGTCCCGCTGCCGGCCGGTCACGCCGTGGCCGTCGATCCAGCCCACCACGCCTGGGGCGAACTGCTGTGGATCGAGGCCGAGGGCGGAAACCTCGCCGGCGCCGAGCGCAGCTACCGGCGGCTGGTCGTCGCCCTGGACGCCGGCGGGGCCATCAAGGGCCGCGTCCGCGCCGACCTCTACCTCGGCCGCGGCGAGCGCGCCGGGACCGAGGCCGGGCGCGTGCGGCATCCGCTTCGGATGTGGCGGCTGGAGCCGATCGGCCGCTGAGGGCGGATTGGAAAACTCCCTGTTACTCCCTGTTACTCGCTGTTCCCAAAACACAGCCGTCGCCCGCCGCCTCCACGGGCCGCCGGTGGCGGTCCTGGGCGGAGATCGCACCCTGGTTCGGGCGCGGCGCGCAACTGATTCCCCGTGAGGGCGCGCTGCTAGCGCCGGGGCCTGGCGCCGGTCAGGCCGCCGAGCACGCCGCGCAGCAGCTCGCGGCCCAGGCCGCTGCCGAGCGAGCGCAGCACCGACTTGCCGAAGGCCTCGCCCATCGACTGGCGGGTGGACGACCGTCGCGGCGCGGATCGCGGACGGTAGTCGTAGTCGCGGGCCGGGCCCCTTCGCGCGGCGCGCTCGACCGCGGCCTCGTCGTCGGCGCGCTGTTTCGCGGCGGCCTCGGCCTTCTCCGCGGCCGCGGCTTCGGCCTGGACGGCGCGGGCCCTGGAGGCCAGCATCTCGTAAGCGCTTTCGCGGTCCTTCACCTCGTCGTACAGGCCCCGCACCGGGCTCTGGGCGATCACCGCCGCGCGCTCCGGAGGCAGGATCGGGCCGAGGCGCGAGGACGGCGGCCGGATCAGGGTCCGCTGCACCACCGTGGGGGCGCCCTTCTCGTCCAGGGTGGAGACCAGGGCCTCGCCGACGCCCAACTGCTGGATCGCCTCGGCCGTGTCGAAGCCCGGGTTGGGCCGGAAGCTTTCGGACGCCGCCCTCAGCCCCTTCTGCTCGGCCGGGGTGTAGGCGCGCAGCGCATGCTGGACGCGGGCGCCAAGCTGGGCCAGCACCGTGTCGGGGATGTCGGCCGGGCTCTGGGTGACGAAATAGACGCCGACGCCCTTCGACCGGATCAGCCGCACCACCTGCTCGATCTTCTCCAGCAGGCCGCGCGGCGCGTCGCGGAACAGCAGGTGCGCCTCGTCGAAGAAGAAGATCAGCCGCGGCTTGTCCAGGTCGCCCACCTCCGGCAGCTCCTCGAACAGCTCCGACAGCAGCCAGAGCAGGAAGGTGGCGTAGACCCGCGGGCTCTGGATCAGCCGGTCGGCGGCCAGGATGGAGACGTAGCCCCTGCCGTCCGGGGTGGTCCGCATCAGGTCCTGCAGGGCGAGCGCGGGCTCGCCGAAGAAGCGGCCGCCGCCCTGGTCCTCCAGTGTCAGCAGCTCTCGCTGCAACGCCCCGATCGAGGCGGGGGCGACGTTTCCGTACCTCAGGCCGATCTCCCTGGCGTTCTCGCCGACGTGGGCCAGCACGGCGCGCAGGTCGGCAAGGTCGAGCAACAGCAGCCCCTGCTCGTCGGCCACCCGGAAGGCGATGGTCAGCACGCCCTCCTGCACGTCGTTGAGCTCGAACAGGCGCGCCAGCAGGGTCGGTCCCATCTCCGAGACCGTGGCCCGGATCGGATGGCCCTTCTCGCAGAACAGGTCCCAGAAGATCGTGGGCGCGGCGACCGGGGCCAGGTCCAGGTCCATCGACTGCGCCCGCGCCAGCAGCTTCTCGTTCGGCGAACCGGGGACCGCGATGCCCGACAGGTCGCCCTTCACGTCGGCGGCGAAGACCGGCACGCCCGCGTCCGAGAAGGCCTGGGCCATGATCTGCAGGGTCACCGTCTTGCCGGTGCCGGTGGCCCCGGCCACCACGCCGTGGCGGTTGGCCCGATCGAGCCGCAGGGTCTCGACGCCCTCGGCCTTGCCGAGCACGATGCCGCCGGCCTCGATCGACTTCATGACGGGTCTCCCTGGAGCGGATCGCAAGCTAGACGAACCGCTCGCCGTTGCGCCAGCCGGTTGACGCCGGAGGCCGACGCCCGGACAACTCGGCCATGGACTCCTCGACCACCCGCACCTCGCTGGTGCTGATCGCCGCCATCGCCGTGGGCGCCGCCCTGCACTGGCTGGAGCCGATCCTGACGCCGCTGGTGCTGGCGATCTTCCTGATGTTCATGATCGACGGCCTCGCCCGGCTGCTCGACAACCGGGTGAAGATGCTGCCGGACGGCTGGTCGCTGCCGGTCGCCCTGATCCTCATCCTGCTCTTCTTCATCCTCTCGATCTGGCTGATCGCCGACGGTTTCGGCGGTTTCGCCGCCCAGGTGGAGCGGTTCATCGCGCGCATCGACGTCATGATCCTCGACGCGGCCCAGCTGATCGAGCTCAGGAACCCGCCACAGCTGAAGGAGCTGATCGGCCGGCTGGAGCTGAAGCAGCTGCAGGCCGCCGCCCCCACCCTGTTCAAGGGCCTGAGCGGCGTCGCCGCGATCTTCGCCTACGCCTTCTTCGTGCTCGTCTACCTGGGCTTCCTGCTGGCCTCGCGCGACGGCTTCCGGCGCAAGATCGTGGTCCTGTTCCCCGAGCGGGAGGACCGCAAGGACGCGGTGCACGTCTTCGACCGGGTGCGCGAGGGCGTCGAGGGCTACATCTGGGTGCAGACCGTCACCGGCCTGATGATCGCCGCCGGCTGCTGGGCGGTGATGGCGGCGGTGGGCCTGGAGAACGCCCTGTTCTGGGCCTTCCTGATCTTCCTGCTCAGCTACATCCCGATCATCGGCGGGGCGGTGGCCGGCTGCGCGCCGGCGCTGTTCGCCTTCGTCCAGTTCGACACCTACTGGCAGGCGATCGTGTTGTTCGTGGTCATCCAGGTGTGGCTGTTCGTGGTCGGCAACCTGATCCTGCCCAAGATGCAGGCCGAGGACCAGAACATCGACCCGGTGGTGGTCCTGCTGTCGCTCGCCTTCTGGGGCGCGATCTGGGGCGTTACCGGCGCCTTCCTGTCGACGCCCCTGACCGTCATGGCCATGGCCGTGATGGCCGAGTTCAAGGGCTCGCGCTGGATCGCGGTGCTGCTGTCGGGCGACGGGGACCCGTACCCCGAACCGGACGACGGCCCGATCGACGAAAACCCGCCGAAGCCGAGGCCCCGGCCGCCGGCCAGGAAGAAAAAAGCCTGATTTCACCAAACCGTGAGCGGCGCCACTTTAAACCGCCAGCGGCGTTCCTATATCGCAATCGTCCGGGACGCTCCTCCCCCTCGAAGGTCCCGGGCGCGACGCCGGCCCCCGTCCCCCCAGCACGCCGGCGTCAAGTCAAGTCCCGCCGCCCTCCCCCCTTGGCGGGACCGCGAGCCGCCGGATGCGAAAGCCTCCGGCGGTTTCGTCTTTTCTGGGCCCCCGCGCTTCCCTCCGAACGACAATTCCCCTATCGCCACCGGCACAGTTGATCGGCGCCGCAGGGCCGCTAGGCTCGCCGCCGAAAGCGCGGGATATCAGTTCATGGACGGCGCCGGGCCTCCCCCCCTCACCATCGAGATGCTCAAGAAGGCCTTCGCCCGCGAGCTCGGACGGCCCGGACCGGCGGAGCTGGACCGGCTGGAGACCGCCTTCCTGGAGCAGGCGCTCGAGGACTACGTGGCCGACGAGACCCCCGAGCTGGGCCCGGAGGATTTCGCCGCCGTGCTGGCCGCCTTCTGGAAGTTCGGCGAGGTGCGCGAGGGCGGCTCGGGCCTGCTGATGCGCCTGCGTCCGGCGACCGGGGCCGGCGGCCGGGCGCTGCACTACGACGTGCTGGAGATCGTCCAGGACGACGCCCCCTTCCTGGTCGACAGCGTCATGGGCGAGCTCGGCGAGCAGGGCGCCTCGGTGCGCGCCATGTTCCACCCCGTGCTGACGCTGGAGCGTTTCGGCCAGGGCCTGCGGCGGCCGCAGGGCGGCAGCCAGCGGGAGTCGACCATCCTCGTGCTGCTGGATCCCGTCGGCGAACGCCGCGACGCCGTCGTCGCGGCCGTCCGCGACACGCTCGCCGACGTGCGCATGTCGGTCGGCGACTTCGAGGCCATGGCCGGCATGATGCACGACGCCGTCGCCAGCCTGGAGAAGGGTGTCGAGGGGATCGACCCGGGCCTGCTTAAGGAGAGCATCGATTTCCTGCGCTGGCTGCAGGCGGGCCATTTCGTCTTCCTGGGCGCGCGCGACTACGACTACCCGCGCGCCGACGACGGGGCCTACGAGCCCGAGGCGCCGCTGTCGCAGTCGGGCGAGGGCCTGGGCGTGCTCAGCGATCCCGAGCGGCCGGTGCTGCGCCGGGCCTCGGAACCCGCGGTCCTGACCCGCCAGATGCGGCGGCAGCTGGACCTGGCCGAGCCGGTGACCGTGGCCAAGGCCAACCTGCGCTCCAGGGTCCACCGCCGCGCCTACATGGACTACATCGGGGTCAAGCGCTTCGGCCCCGACGGGCGGCCGACCGGCGAGGTGCGCTTCGTCGGGCTGTTCACCGCCGAGGCCTACGACCAGACCGCGTCGACCGTGCCGCTGATCCGCCGCAAGGTGGAGAACGTGCTCCGCCGGGCCGGCAAGGCGCCGGGCAGCCACAACGAGAAGCGGCTGCGCAACATCGTCGAGAACTACCCGCGCGACGAGCTCTTCCAGATGAGCGAGGACGACCTGCTGCGCATCGCGCTCGGCGTCCTGCACCTGTTCGATCGGCCGCGGGTGAAGCTGTTCACCCGGCGGGACCCGTTCGACCGCTTCATCTCGGTGCTGATGTTCGTGCCCCGCGAGCGGTTCGACACCGGGGTGCGCGAGCGGGCGGGCAGGATCATCGCCAACGCCTGGGGCGGCCGCTTGTCGGCCTGGTACCCCCAGCTGTCCGACGCGCCGCTGGTGCGCATCCACTACATCATCGGCGTCACGCCGGGCGAACACCTGGAGCCGGACGAGGCCGAGGTCGAGCGGCTGGTGGCGGAGACCAGCCGCACCTGGCCCGAGCGCTTCCTCGGCGCGGCGCGCGAGGCGGGCCACGCGGACGACCACCTGGCGGCCCTGGCCGGCGCCTGGGCGGAGGCCTTCCCGATCGCCTACCGCGAGCGCTACCCGGTCGCGGAATCCCTCACCGACCTGTCGGTCATGGAC
>Ga0196964_10001048_pt1 | contig 14572 bp, 11 predicted proteins | sample S1_10metaG_FD_148615 | JGI IMG/M metagenome (GOLD analysis project Ga0196964, IMG submission 148615) | Soil microbial communities from Anza Borrego desert, Southern California, United States - S1_10 | ecosystem: Environmental > Terrestrial > Soil > Desert | place: USA: California | collected...
TGGCGGCCGCGAGCCAGGCGTCAGCGGTTTTGCCGCCGTCGTCCATCGCGACGCGGTAATTCATCTTCGGGCCCATCCTTTTCACAAAGGGCTCGACCGCGCTGGGGTCGCGCTCCCAGACGTTCATACCGATGAAGACGACGTTCTTATCTTTGTACTTTGTGTTCATTTCAGACAGATGCGGAATCACGCCGATGCATGGACCACACCACGTCGCCCAGCATTCGACGACGTAGATCTTTCCTTTGTCGAAGCTCTTCACTTCGTCGCCGTTCAGCCATTTGCTTACCGACAGCGCCGGCGCCGCGGAGCCGGGTACCAGTTCTCCGGCGTAACTGGATGCAGCCGCCAGTATCAGCAGGCATGACAATACTCCAAGGTTTTTGGTACGTGAACGCATTGCGCTTCTCCTTATCAGTGAGCGAGTGACGGCTGGCTAACGGGAATTATTCGGACAGATTACCTGACGAGTCAAAACTCATATCTTTAGGGACGCCTTTAACCAGAAGTTCTTCACGCCCGGCGATTTCTTTCAGACACGCTTCGGATATCTGCATCGCCTCAAGCGAAAGCGTATCCTTGATGCGGACAATTTTCGCGGTGCTGAAATCGTCGATGCCCAGCGTAGCCAGGCCGCGCACGATCGCTTCGCGGTCCGAATCGAAGTACACAGGAATTTTCGAGAGCTGCGGCGTAAGCGCGGTGAGCGAATTCAGATACGTCGAATGGCGGTCCATCGCCTTCACCAGACGTGAGTGCGTGAAATCAGCCAGGCCGATGCCGACCGAGTTCCCGTGTGTCTCCTCCGTGAGGCCGCGCACGTAAAGGCGCTTGATCCACGGCTTCAGACGATTGCTGCCGATGAGCGACGAATCGTAGCCTTGGCAGTGGCGGTTGACGACATTCGTGTCCATCCCGGTGCCGGAGATGTTCTTGCCGAGCTGATCGACGATAAGCAGATCGATCTCGTCAAACGGAAGGCGCGGCATCAGGCGGCGCGCTTCCACGAGAAGCTCGGGATCGCGGCGTTCAAAATCCTGCGGCTGAACGATTTCAATGCGCGCCGTGTCGTGGACCTGGTTCTCAAGAATCGCCACGCCGCAGAGCACCGGGACTTTCTGCAAGGCAATGTGCCCGGCGGTTCTGATCACGCGTTCATGCCCCAGGCGAGAGGCAGCCTGGTGGCAGGCGGAAGCGCCCACGCGCTTGGCAAAGCCGATCGCGAGCATCTTCACGATGCCGCTGCCGATGTCGCCTACGAAATCGGTGTGCGGTTTAATGCGATTAACAACCAGCACCGCGTCAGCCTTGAGCGCTTCACTGCTGAAACAAACGGGCACTCCGTCTTCGGTGGTGCCGATCTGCTGCACGTCCATCGACGCACGAATTGGGACGCCCATCTTCGCTTCGGTAATGCCGTATTCAGCCAGAATCGACAGCTGGCCTTCGGGCGTGCCGCCGCCGTGGCTGCCCATTGCGGGGATAATAAAAGGATGCGCGCCCGCTTCCTTTATCAATGCCACAAGCGTGCTGATGATTTCCGCGATATGCGCAATGCCGCGGCTGCCAGCGCCGATGACGACGCTTGAGCCCGGTTTGATGCGCTGTGCCATTTTTTGAGCAGCAAATTCGCGCCGGATGGTTGCCGGAATATCAAGCGGTGCCGCCGCGGGGAATTTCTGGGTCAGGGAAACCATGCGCGGCAGGCGCGGCGGCGTGTCAGTCAATGCCATGAGAATGTTTTAGCGCGCGGCACGGCGTAATCAATTCAGTAAAGGCGCTGAACAAGAACGCGATCGAGACGCACAGTTTTCAGCTTACAGCATCAACGAAAACGACGGATCGGTGTAAATAAAGGTGTGGTCCCTGTGCCGAAAACTTTTCCAGAAAAATGTCATATAAGCGATGCGTAAATAGTCTTGTATTGTCGCTTGTTGCTCGTCGAGCTCGGTTGCACAATGCGCCGCTCGGATGCTGTGATCATTAAAGGGAGGACGATGAGTGAAGCGGAATCTACTTCTCGCGCTGGTATTGTTCGTCGCGGCCGGCTACTGCGTCGCCGGTGAAAAGTTTGAGTTCAAGGACGGTGAGCGCGTTGCGCTGATCGGCGGAACGTTCATCGATGTCGAGCAGGACGAAAGCTACATCGAAACGCTGCTCACGCTGCACCATCAGGATAAGAACGTGATCTTCCGCAACCTGGGTTGGAGCGGCGATGAATCCTACCGCCAGACGCGCCCGCCGGCCCATCCCAAGCTGCCGTTCTATCTCGAAAAGTACAAGCCGACATATTTCGTCATCAGCTACGGCATGATGGAGTCGATGAAAGGCGAAGCCGGACTCGCGAATTTTCTCGACGGTTGCAACAAGATGATCGATACGCTGCTGGCGTCGAACAAAGACGCCAAACTGATGATCGTCACACCGTTCAAGCACGAGGACCTCGGCAAGCCCTACCCCGACCCGGCCGAGCACAACAAGAATCTCAAGCTCTACGTCGATGCGCTGGCCAAACTCGCGGAAACGCGCAAAGCAGTTTTCGTAAATCTCTACGACGGCCTGGGCGATGCGAAAGGCCTGACCGTCAACGGCGTTCACCTCAGCACAAAGGGTTACCTGCAGGCCGCGTTCGCCTTTGAGAAAGCGCTGGGCCTTGAACCGAAAGGCTGGCGCACGGAGCTGGAATCCAAGGGTAGCAACCGCGTGCAGCAGCTGCGAGAGCACATTAAGGAAAAGAACAAGCAGTACTTCTACCGCTACAAGCCGCAGAATTACGAATACGTCTACGGCAGCCGCAAGAACAACCAGGCCGGTCTCGACACCGAGCTCGACGAGTTCGACAAGATTCTCGAGCAGCGTGACGCGTTGATCGCCAAGGCCAAGTTGCTCAAAGACGAAGTGCCGTTGCCGGAGAAGAAGTTCAACAAACCGCTGGCTGCGGGCGACCCCAATTACAAGGATCCGATGGATGAGCTCAAGGCTCTGACGGTCGATCCCGGTTATGAACTCACGCTGTTCGCCGCCAATCCAATGATTGGAAAACCTTTCCAGATGGCCTTCGATCCGCAGGGCCGTCTGTGGGTCGCCTCGACGACGCTGTACCCGCACATCAAGCCAGGCATGGACGCGAACGACCAGATCCTGATCCTGGAAGACAGCAACGACGACGGCAAGGCTGACAAAGTCACCGTCTACATGGATGGACTGCACATGCCCGACGGGTTTGTGCAAGGAGATGGCGGCTGCTACATCTTCGACAACACCCGCCTCATCTTTGTGAAGGACACCGACGGCGACGGCAAAGCCGACAGCCGTGAAGTGCTGCTCTCCGGTTTCGGCATGGAAGACAGCCATCATTCCTGCCATTCGATGCGCTGGGATCACTGCGGCTTTCTGCAGTTCCAGCAGGGCGTCTTCCTGCACAGCACGATTGAAACCGCGTACGGAATCGTGCGCAAAATGCGCGGCGATGACATCTGGTCGACTGCCTGCATCTACGAGTACCGCCCCGAAAGCGGTCATCTCGGTGTTCATCTCTGGAACAGCCGTCCGCCGAATCCGTGGGGCCGCTACTTCAATTACTGGGGCCACGGCCTCTACAACGATTCGTCTGGCAATGATGGCGTAAACCTGATTCTGCCGACTGCCGGCGACACGTCCCATCACATCAACGTTCCGGGAGGCGCGGGAAAGCTCGCGGGCGGCGATTTCATCTCCGGTCGCGCGATGCCCGATGACATACAAGGCAACCTGATCATCAATCTCTTTAAGGAGAACAAGACGCTGCGCTTCGCCTTTAGTGACGACGGTTCAGGTTATGCTGCCAAAGCGATGCCGCCGCTGATCACCTCGACGGGCAAGGCCTTCCGTCCGGTCGAAGTGCGCATGGGACCTGAAGGCGCGTTCTATATTGCCGACTGGTACAACCCGCTGATCGGACACATGCAGCATCACCTGCACGATCCAGGCCGCGATAAGAATCAGGGCCGCATCTGGCGCGTGACCGCCAAGGGAAAGCAGTTGCTTCCGAAGCCAAAGCTAGTTGGCGTGCCGATAAAGGATGTGCTCGATGGGCTGAAGTCGCCTGAAGACTACACGCGCTACCAGGCGCGGCGTGAATGCGACAACCGCGGCGCGAAAGAAGTGCTCGCGGCGCTCCCGGATTGGCTCAAGTCGCTCGATGCAAACGACAAGGCCTATGACCACCACCGCACCGAGGCGCTGTGGGTGTACGCGTCGCTGAACGTGGTCGAGCCCGAGCTGCTCAAGAGCCTGCTGACTGCAAAAGACGCTGACGCTCGCGCCGCGGCGACGATCGTTCTGCGCCGCTGGATCGATCAAATCCCGGACGCCCAGGATCTACTGGCCAAGCTCGCCGCCGATGAAAGCGCGCGCGTCCGGCTCTGGGCAGTGGTGGCGCTCAGCTATATCAAGAATGACAAGTCGAAGGAGCTGATCATGTCGGTGATGGACAAGCCGACGGACCGCTACATCGATTCGGCCGTGCAGGCGTCGCTGAAGGCGCTGGGAGTCACGCCGCCGAAGAAGCCGGCTCCTCCGAAGAAGAAGTAGTGGCGACGTTCACAATTCCAAGCGGGCACAGGAACGTTTCTGTGCCCGTTTTTTTGGATGCGGATTGAAGAACAAACGCGCGCTTTCAGTCTGGATTTTGACGAAGCCTGCGCTGGTGGCTTGCCCGCCAGTGCCGATAAACTAAAGTAACGTTGAAACTGAAAAACGAGGTCTAATCGATGTTTCTCCGCCGCTGTGCCGCCACGCTGATTGCCGCAGTGCTCCTGACGAACGTCCCGATGCGCGCCGAAGAGCCCGCTGACGAAGCGAAGATCAAAAAACTGATTTTTACGCTGCAGAACATCGGCCCGAAGGATGTGCTCGTTCCGCTGCTGAACCTGATGGAAGCCGGCAAGCTGCCTTCGGAGAACGTCGACGAGGTAATCTGGAGCATCGGCGCCGCGCTCGAAACCGACGATCTCTCAACCGTGTTCACGCGTGTGCTCGCCGCAAAGCCGCAGAACGTTTCTTTTCAGGCAAAGCTGCTCTCAGGGCTTTCCGCCGCCGCGCGCGAGCGCGATGTAAAGCCAAAGGGCGACCTGGCCGCTATCAAGCCGCTGCTTGTGTCAAAGGATGACGCCGTCCGCGCAGAGGCGCTGCGCACCGCCGGCGCATGGAAGCTCGAGCCGCTGCGGGCCGATATCAATGCTGCGTTTGAGTCCGCGGACTCGAGCGCGACTGTGCGCCAGGCCGCAATGGAAGCGCTGGTGATCATGGGCGGAAAGGCCAGCCAGGACGTTCTTGAGAAAGTCGCGTCTTCAGGTCCGCTCCGCACCCGCTACGTCGCCGTATCGGGACTCTCCTCGGTCAACATGACGGCCGCAGCGCCGATTGCGGCTGAAATCTTAAGCAAGGAATCAGAGGGCGAGGGAGCGTTCGATGTCTTCGCCGCTTTCGGCAAACGTGAGGGCGGCTGTGAAGAGCTCGCCAAGGCGCTCGAGGGCAAAAAGCTTCCACCCGACAACGCAAAGCTTGGCCTGCGCTTTCTTCAGGCGCTTGGCCGCGAAGAAGCCGCGCTGCTGAAAGTGCTGCGCGCGTCCGCCGGAATCGGCGTGGACATCTCGGAGCTCGAGGAAGCCGAGCAGAAGAAAATCATCGCCGGACTGATGGCTGATGTTGCATCCAAAGGCGATCCGGCGCGCGGAGAGCGCGTCTTCCGGCGCGTTGATCTCAACTGCTTCAGCTGTCATGGCGTTGGCGGAGCTGGAGGGCAGGTCGGGCCGGATCTGGCAGGTATCGGCGCAGGTTCGCAGCTCGATTATCTGACTGAAGCCGTCATGCTGCCGAGCAAAGTGGTTAAGGAAGGCTTCGAAGCCGGCGTCGTGGTCACAAAGAGCGGTGAGTTTCATTCCGGCATTATCAAGAGCAAGAATGATGATGAAGTGGTGCTGAAAGATGCCATCAACGGCGAGATGACCTTTGCGATGGCGAATGTAAAACGTTTCAAGCAGGGAGGCAGCTCGCTGATGCCCAACAGCCTGACCGCGCCGCTCACGCGCGGCGAAACGCTCGATCTTATCCGTTTTCTGAGCGAACTCGGCCGTGGGCCGTATTCAGTAACGGCCGCTCCGATTGTGCGCCGCTGGCGGCTGCTCTCGCCGGTGCCGGATGACATTGCGTCCCTCAGCGTGGATGCGGTTGCCCGGCTCGCACAGGGCGACAAGCTGGCGTGGGTGCCGGCGTACAGCCTCGTTTCAGGCGAATTTCCCGTGTCCGAACTTGTTCGAGCCAAAGCAAAGGCGGTTGCGTTTGCCCGCTTTGAGTTCGAGATGACCACTCCCGGAAAGATGCGGCTGAAGGTGAACTCGCCGAAGGGTCTTGCACTCGCCTTGAACGATGCGGCGATCAACATGAGCGGCGACATGGCGCTGGATGTTCCCCGCGGCATCCACGCCGTGACGGTGCGAGTGGAACTCGAGCAGCGTGGCGCGGAGAATCTGCGCGTGGAGCTCGAAGAGCTGCCCGGCTCGCCAGGCCGCTTCCAGGTAATCAGCGGCAAGTAAAAATAAAGTGCTGAGTGCTGAGCATTCGGCCACTCAGCACTCAGCACTCAGCACTCGTTTCTCAGCACTGATTTTTACTTGCGGCGGCGCAGGGCGGCGAGGCCCAGGCCGATACCGAGCAGAGCCATGCTGGCCGGCTCAGGAATGACAGGCGCGCACGGATCTTCAATCGCGCCGCCACCACCACCTTCGGTACCGTGGAAGCTGCCTGCCGTCTCATTGTCGGTCAGGACATCGGCAGCCACAGCCTTGTTGGTCTGTTCAATAGTCAGTCCGGTCGGTGCCGCATAAACGCCAGCCGAAAGCAGCATGGCCAGTGCGAGCGTAAGAATAGCTTTCATTTTGGTTCCCCTGTTCTTTCAATCGCGACACTGCATCGCGTTCACCGTTTCAGCAATAGCAACAAAGCGGCCACATGCACCTGTGTAAACGCTGCGACGAAAAATGAGCACTGCGAGGTGTCTATTGGCGCTTTAGCTTGATGGCGAGATCTTTCAGAATGGCAGGCAGCGGCACGAATAACCTACCACCCTGAGCCTTGACGATCGTTTCAGACTGTTTGCCGCGGCCACAATCCCAGAACTCGGCGCGATACGCTCCGTCACGCAATCCGTTCAGGCGCAGCAACGCATGCTCGACTGCGCTCGGGCGTTCGCCGTCGGATTCGGCTCGGAAGGAGGCTTTCTCATTCTGGAGCCATAGCAGCGCCGAGGACTCATCTTGCACACCCACCGCACGCAAGGCGGGACGATGTTTTAAGCCGTAATTAAGCAGTTGATAGCTGCAGTTGACCCAGTCAACACCGTCGTTGAAGACCTTGATCTCGTGTGCGCCCGGTGGAACGTCAATTCCGTAAACGCCGTCGTAGGTGTTCATAGTGCCTGTGCGCGTTTCGCTGTCGTCTTTGAAGTCTTCGGCGCGGACCTGGATTCCGTCGAGCCAGATTTTCAACCTGGCACCACCGTAGTCGCTAACACCTTTGACGGTCACAGCGAACTTCCATTTTGTGTCACCGTCCACGCTGATGGTCAGCGGATTATGCCAAGTCGGATGGTTTCCCGTGCCATGCAGAGCCGTGCTCAGGTTTTCAGCGCCTTCCACGCTGCCATCACGACGCACTTTGATTCTTTGCGGACTGTTAGAAGCGTGATCAACCCACGACGTATGCCGCCCGACGACATGCACATTGAAGGTCTGAGGCGGCTGCGGCGTAGCGAAGCTGAAAGTGGGATCGGCCGACTTAAAACGCCGGCGATTCCATTCCACATCTGCGACGAACTGTGACAGCGGCTTGTAGAGCTGCCAGAGTTCCTGCGGATCGATGTACGTGTCCCACCACCATGTCATGCCGGTTCCCGCGGAGCGTGACACGGCGCTGGCCCAGATCGCTTCGCGGATGTGCGAGCCGCTCTTGTCCTTTTCGTTGCCAGTGCCCTGCCAGTGCAAGCCGAACTCGCCGATAAAGTGCGGCTTTTTGTAGCGGCGGTCTTTTTCAATGTTCCACACGCTGAGCTCGGCAGCCAGATCGTTCGCACCATAATTGTGCGTCTGTACAAAATCGATCTCAGGCAGCGCATCGATCAGTGAATCGCCTTCAGAGTTCGCGAAACTGGTGCTGACCAGGTGCCGATTGGGATCGACATCCTTGAGGTAGCGCGCCATTTCGACATGCCAGTGCCGCACGGCAATGCTGTCGTACTTGTCGGCGAGGTCGACCTCGTTCCAGAGCTCCCAGCAGAACACGTTCGAACTGTAGCCCCAGCGCGCAACGATGTAGCGCAAACGCTGCAGGAAGAGCTTGCGAGCAACCGGGCTCGAGAAAAATTCCGACGGCGTCGCGCACGGGCCGCCGTTGGCCGTGTTGTAGGGGCTTTCATTCCAGCGCGGATATTCCGGCTCGATGCGCACACTGTTGAACGATTCGATGCAGAACATCAGGCGGATGCCGTATTTCTCGGCGAGGTTCAGCACGTAATCAACGCGCCACGCCGCATCGGAATTGTAATGACCGAGGCGATCTTTCGTCTCAAGCGCGAAGAGGAACATTGGATTGAGCCACAACCGCGCGCAATTCCCGCCGTTCTCCGCAAGCTTTTCAAACCAACGGTCGTAATCGAATGTTGATTTTCCCCAGCACGTATTCAGACCAACGGGGAAATAAGGCGTTCCGTCGTCGAACTCGAAAGCCTTGTCGTTAGACCCGACGCGCAGAAAGCCCGGTGCAGGCTTCGCGCCGCGCACACAGCGGAAATTGTACGAACGGCTCTGGTGCTGTACGCCCGGCGCGTAGACCTCGATCGTCACGCTGTGCTCGCCACGCTCGGTTGGAGCGTAGCGCACACGCCACCCCGGCGCGCCCTGCCGCTTGAGCGTCTCTCCCCCGCCCTCCGAGGGCTGGCGGGAAAAGTCCTGGAAGAAAAAAGCCGGAACGATGTCTTCCCGGCCCGAAGGCTTCCGGATAACGGCCAGCACCTCGATCTGATCCGGATCGCAAGGATTTTTCGCCTCCATACTCACTGCGAAGGCGATTTCGAGCTTCCCGTAACGGGGGACGGTTGACGCGCTGAGCTTCACGTTCGACAAAATTTCGTGTGCGGCTGCGGATAACGGAAGAAGAGCAAGCAGCGCCAGCGCGCAAGGACGGAGCATGAAAAGGGACCTTAACCGCGGCAAACGCGCGCTTCAACGCGCGAAGGAATTTTCATTCGCAGCGCGCCGGCCTTATGCTTCAGGCATGCATTTCGATGTTCATGTTCAATCAGCTACAACCTGCAACGCGCCTCCGCCGTCACACCTGAGCGGAGCGGTCTTTTTTGGAGCAGCTTGCGTAGAGACGCAAAGACACACGGCAGCCGTGGCGCCCACGGGCAAGTGGCATGTTGCGGCAACGCTCAGCGCGCTGGTCGGCGGTTCGGACGCGCGCTATCCGGCAGGCACTCCGGCGATTGTTGAGCTTGATTTTCCTGAAGATGAACTAATGGCGAAGCTGAAACTTCCGCGCGCGGAGTGGTGGCCGCTCGCAGAGACATTACGAACGCAGAGGCAGTTTCTGAACATCCGCTTGCCGACGGGATCGCGCGTGGCCGCCGGAGTGGCGAGGCTTGCAAGTGAATTTGCAGCAGCCCGCTTTCTGATCGATCCATTCCGCCACGGGCCGACGTCGGCCTGGCAGGCGCAGGCTCGTCTGGCGGAGCGTGAGAACGTATGGCTCAGCACGCTCGGACTGCGTGATGCGGCACTCTGGCCACGGGCAGAAGACGTCGCCGACGCATTCTATTTCATGATGGGTGAGGTGGGCGCCAGCAAGGTGCTGTACGCGTCGGGCAGAACTTTGCCGGAATGCAGCGATGCGGAGAGCTGGCTGTCGGCGGTGCCGTGCGTCGATGCGGCGCAGCGTGCGCTTATTTTGACGTTGAATGCGCAAGAGCTATTCGGTTAAAACGGCGGGCGAATAAATCAGCATCGGGCAAGTCGTGAGAAGTACATCCGAGGGGAGTCATCGCTTTGTTTCGTTTAGTGATCGCTGCTTCAATGTTGTCCCTGGCTCTTGCCGCAAATGTCTCCGCTGAAGAGACCACGAAGCTCAACGCCGAAAAGTACCCGCAGGACACGCCACAGAACGCCGTAAAATCGATTCTCAAAGCGCTGGAATCGCGCGATTTCGATTACTGGATCTCCTGGCTGGTCACGCCGGCCGCGCAGCGCGAGCTGATCGAGCGCCACGGCAGCCTGAACAGCGCGGTGCTCTTTAACGCTGACGACCGGCACGTCCCGCGCATCAAGGCGCAGATCGAAGCAATCCGCAAGCTGCGCGAGGCTAATCAGACCAGCGAAGGCGAAGACAATGGCGTGAAGTGGTTCCGCTACAGCGGCGACGGCCGCGTCATCCAGTTTGAGCGCCAGGCCGATGGGCGCTGGTGCATGAGCCGGACGGCAAAAGAACCCGCGAAGTAGCAGACGAAAATCTGCCGCTTCGCGGGCTATATATTCTTCCGTTCTGGAAAACGCTGTTAGATTCGTCCCGTCAGCAACAGCAGAATCACAATCAGAAGCACAACGCCCAGGATACCGCTTGGGCCGTACCCCCAGTTGGCGCTATAAGGCCAGGCCGGAATTGCGCCGAGCAGAAGAATCACAAGGACAACCAGAAGAAGTGTACTTAACATGGATGCATCCTTTCCCCGGAATCGCTCCGGCGGAAAGGCTGTGCGCAATGGCTGTGCCTGAAAATGCAAGCGACGAGACGCTCGAGCCCGCTGCCTATTTCTTCATAGTCTTGCTGCCGCCCGCCGTCTTGTCAGTGCCGGGCCTGGCTGCGCCTTCCTTTTGTTTTTGTGCTTCCAGCGCCGCCACGCGCTTGCGATAGGCTTCGAGCGCATCTTTGGCCGGAACACTCTTGGGATCGCCCGGAAAAGATCCCAATGCGAACTCTTCCATATTGGTAACGCCATCGCCGTCCGAATCTTTCTTGAAGAGCGACACCGCGATGAGATCCACATTGAACTTGATCTGTTCGTTTGTATTCATGACCTGCTGAATGTCTTTTCCATAGAGCCCGAGGTTGCCTTTCCCTGCTTTTTCGTTCGGCTTGACGTTATGGCAGAGCGCGCAGCGGCCGATGCCATGTTCCGTAAGGCCGAATACGCCCTGGAGCTTTTCGAGGTAATCGCGTTTGGCCAATGCGGGCGATGCAGACACGAATAAAAGCAAACAGGCCAGTGCCACGCTTGCGAGCTCAAGAGTCTTTCGTTTTCGGCACGTCATATTGTTCCTCTTATCTTAGCCTGACGTCGCCAGAGCTGCCAATCTTAGGCACCGATAAAAACAAACCGGGCCTCATGGGCCCGGTTGTCATTGTCGTTGCTGCCAGCCGGCTTCAGGGAATCAGCAGCTTCGCGCCGATGTGAATCTTGTTGGCATCCTCAATCTTGTTCAGCGTCAGCAGGTCTTTGATGCTCACCTTGTAGCGCACCGCGAGCTTCGAAAGATTGTCGCCCGGCTCGATGACATGAACACGCGGCGCCTCAGATTCGCCAGCGGCAGCACTCTTGATTGCAGCCTCCGGTTCGCCGGCGGCACTCTGGGTTAAAGAGGCATTCACCGCCCGCGCCGGTTCAGGCGACGGGCGCAGCTGGGTCGCGGGAACCGCTTTCGGCTGAGGCACTGCCGCCGCGGCGATCGGTGCGGCTGGAACTGCCGCAGACGGCTGGACTGGCGCTGCTGCAACGGGAACCTTGACGCTGATGCTTGCGGGCGCGGGTTCCATTTCGAGCACCGGCGCAGGCCGCTTGATGGGGCGCGTCTCCTGAGCCACGATGGGAACTCCGGTAGGCACTCCGGATTTTCGGTTAGCATCGAGGAAGCTATAGAGCCCGACGAGCGGAACATACAGGCCGACATTGTGGTCCAGATCGCCGTCTTTCGGAATTCCCGCGACTGCGACACCAACCACGCGGCGTGCTGAGGGACAATACATCGGGCCGCCGCTGTCGCCGTGGTCGAAGGGAATCTTCGCTGCAGAACGAATCGTGCCGCGGTCGAAGCAATGCATGACGCTTCCCTGGAAGAGCGCCACCGGGATACCGCGCGGGGAGCCGGCCAGGAAAATCGCGCTTCCGGGAGCCAGGTCGCGATCGCCCAGCGCGAGAATGTCAGGCAGATCGTCGCTCGATTCGAGCAGGCAGACGTCGAGGTTCTGATCGCTGGCGAGCACGCGCACTTTTGACCAATAAGTTCGCGAGCCCTCATTGATTTCGATCTTCAACGTGTCGTAAGGATTTCCGCGGTCATCCAGAACGTTGTGTGCCGCGCTGAGCAGATGGCGGCGGCCGCTGTACCCATAGCGCGCGAGGTCCACGCCAAAAGCGGTGCCGTGTCCAGTGATCAGCGCGCCGTTTTCAGTGCGCTCGTAGCGGATGCGGACGGTGCTGCGCATCAGCCGGCTTGTGTCGCCTTCAGTTGCGGCGGCCTGAAGACAGACCAGCACAGTGCACAGAGCCAGTACAGCGCCGCGTCGCATAATCCGGGTGCAGTTCATGAGGAGTCTCCAGGACGGTTACGTTCGTATCGTCAAGAATTCAGGAGACATGCACGATTTTATCAGCCGTCGACGCGCTTCTTTTTTACGATGTTGGCCCGTTTGAACTGCAGAGCCTGGAATGAACTGATAGGCAGCGGCTAACCCCTCTCCCTACCCTCTCCCGCAAGGGGAGAGGAAACAACAGCACTGTGTCTCGGCGACTCTGCGATTTCGCCTATGCGTCTCTGCGGTGGGAATTCAGCCAAAACAAAACTGGCGATCCTTTCGGATCGCCAGTCTTGAGGACCTCGCCAGCACAGACGGGCGTCTGCGCGGTAGTGCAGGGCAGATCATGGGCTCCGCCCTTAATAAGGAGGAGAGCCGGCCGAGAGACCGGCTCCCCAGGGACGATTACATGTCGAAGTACAGGTAGAATTCGTGCGGATGCGGGCGCAGGCGGACCTGGTCGGCTTCCTTCTTGCGCTTGTAGTCGATCCAGGTCTGGATGACGTCGCTGGTGAAGACCTCGCCCTTGAGGAGGAATTCGTGATCGTCTTCCAGCGCCTGCAACGATTCGTCCAGGCTGCCCGGGGTATTCGGGACCTTCGCGAGCTCTTCCGGCGGAAGATCGTAGATGTCCTTGTCGAGCGGCTGGCCGGGGTGAATCTTGTTCTGGATGCCGTCGATGGCGGCCATCATGATCGCCGCGAACGCCAGGTACGGATTGCACGTCGGATCCGGGCAGCGGAACTCGAAGCGCTTGGCCTTCGGGTTGTTGCTGAACATCGGGATGCGCAGACAAGCCGAGCGGTTGCGGGCGCTGTACGCCAGGTTGATCGGCGCTTCGTAACCAGGGGTCAGGCGCTTGTAGCTGTTAGTGGTTGGGTTGGTGATGCCGATCAGCGCGCGAGCGTGCTTGAGGATGCCGCCCATCGCGAAGAGCGCCGTCTCGGACAGGCCGGCATAGCCGCTGCCCGCGAACAGGTTCTTGCCACCCTTCCAGAAGGACATGTGGGTGTGCATGCCGGAGCCGTTATCGCCGAAGAGCGGCTTGGGCATGAAGGTCGCGACCTTGTTGTGCTTGCGGGCGACATTCTTGATGATGTACTTGTACATCATCAGCTTGTCGGCCGTGCGCACGAGCTTGTCGAAAACGAAGTCGATTTCGGCCTGGCCGGCGGTCGCCACTTCGTGGTGCTGGCGTTCGATGTTGATGCCGCACTGTTCCATGATCAGCATCATTTCGTTGCGGATGTCCTGCTGCTGATCCATCGGCGGAACCGGGAAGTAGCCTTCCTTGGGGCGAATGTCGTGGCCGAGGTTGGGCTTGCTGTCGGTCGAAGCCTTGCTGCTGGTCCAGTGGCCTTCTTCGGACTCGATTTCGTAGCCGGCCTGGTTGACGCCGCCGTAAATGCGGACCGAGTCGAAGATGAAGAATTCAGCTTCGGGTCCGACGTAGCAGGTATCGCCGATGCCCGTGCTGGCCAGGTACTTTTCAGCCTTGATGGCGATGTTGCGCGGATCTTTCGGGTACGTGGCGCGGGTGATGGGGTCCTGGATGTTGCAGATGATGTTGAGGGTCGTGTCTTTGAAGAACGGATCGATGAACGCAGTTTCCGGATCGGGGACCACGAGCATGTCGGACTCGTGAATGTGGGCCCAGCCGCGGATTGACGAGGCGTCGAAGCCCAGACCGTCCTTGAACACGTCTTCAGTCAGTTCGCGGATCGGTGTCGAGAAATGCTGCCAAGTACCGATGAGATCCATGAAGCGGAAATCAACGGTCGTAACGCCCTTGGCCTTGGCGAACTCAAGGACTTCTTTTGCCGTCTTGGGCATGCTTGCTGCGCTCCTTACTCGGGCCAGGCAAATACCTGGGCCCACACATGAAACCCCCGCGCGGACACACGCCGCCGGGTTTTCTTCAATTTACGTTTCTGGTCTGCCGATACGGATGAAGGACGGTTCCCACATTCGC
>Ga0196964_10001049_pt1 | contig 14569 bp, 14 predicted proteins | sample S1_10metaG_FD_148615 | JGI IMG/M metagenome (GOLD analysis project Ga0196964, IMG submission 148615) | Soil microbial communities from Anza Borrego desert, Southern California, United States - S1_10 | ecosystem: Environmental > Terrestrial > Soil > Desert | place: USA: California | collected...
GCGCTGAGCTAGAGCCCCGCCAGCGCCTCGGACAGCTCGTCCACCGCCGCTTCGGTCGTCGCCCACGAGCAGACGAAGCGCACCGAGCCGTCGTCGAAGCGGTAGCAGGCCCAGCCCAGGTCGAGCAGGCGCTGGTGCGCCTGGGGCGGCATGCGGACGAACACGGTGTTAGCGTCCACCGGGTGCGCGAGGGCGAAGGGGGTGCGGGTCTCCACCGTTTCGGCCAGGCGCCGCGCCATCAGGTTGGCATGGGCGGCGTGGCCCTCCCAGGCGCCGCTCTCCAGCAGGCCCACGAACGGCGCGGCGAGGAAGCGCGACTTGGACGCCACCTGGCCGGCCTGCTTCAGCCGGTTGTCGATCCGCCGCGCGAGCGACCGGTCGAACATCACCAGCGCCTCGGAGCACAGGCCGCCCGCCTTGGCGCCGCCCATCACCAGCACGTCCACGCCCAGCCGGGCGATCTCCGACAGCTCGAAGCCGTCGGCCGCGGCGTTGGCCAGCCGCGCCCCGTCCAGGTGGACGCCCAGTCCCATCGCCTTGGCGGGCTCGATCAGCTTGCGCAGTTCGTCGGCGGTGTAGACCGCGCCGTATTCGGTCGCCTGGGTCAGCGACAGGGCGCCCGGGGGCTGGCGATGGCCGACCACCGGCTCGTCCAGCACCGCCTTCAGCGCCTTGACCTCGATCTTCCCCGAGAACCCCGGCAGGCCGATCAGCCCCACGCCGGCGCCGAAGAACCCGGGCGCGCCGGTCTCGTCGGTGCAGACGTGGGCGGCCTGGTGCGCCAGCACCGCCTCGAACGGCCGCGCCAGCATCGCCAGCGCCACCGAATTGCCCGCCGTGCCCGAGAACACGAAGCGGATCTCCGCGTCGGCGTCGAGCTTCTCCCGGATCAGCTCCGCCGCCCGGGCGCAGACGTCGTCCGCGCCGTAGGATCGCACGAAGCCGTCGTTGGCCCGCACCACCGCGTCCATCGCCTCGGGCGCCATGCCCGCCGTGTTGTCCGAGCCGAAATCGTACCGCATGGCGGGTGTCCTTAGCCCTCTCGTGCCGACAAGCCTAGACGGTCCTTTGGGCTAGGCTGTGCTTCATGCTAATGAATAAGGGCAAGGTCTCTGGGGGAAAGAATGACGCAACCCATTACATCGCCCGAATGTGGATCAAAAGTCGAGTTCTGGGTAAGTAGTGTTATTGCTCAAAAGAGAGAAGACTTTGATGCCATGCGCGCGTTTCAGGCGCAACTTACTTGTGATATGCAGCAGTTCATAACCATAAATCTCACCATTGTGGCGGGCGCAATCACAGGAATATTATCGACTACCGGCGTTACCGTGGTAGAAAATCTCCCACCTGCTGCGGCACTGATAACTCCTATAATAATATTTGCTATGTCTATTCTGGCTCAACAGACTGTAAGGGGCGAGTTTCACCAAAAAATAGTGCGAGACTGTATCGTATATGCTGGTCATCGTGCTCGATATATTGCTTGTATGGAGGCGCTAAGGCTCAAAGATATTGTAGCATCTGGTCCTTATGCGGGGACGCGAGCCTTCGACGACAGCATGTGGCAGCAAGATGGGGTGGGAAAGGGCACAGACCAGACCCTCAGGCTTATGACTCGGATCCAACGGACTGGCGGGTGGGTCGTGGGTATCGCATGTGTGTTCTCGATTGCCGTTGGCATTGCAATAGCGAGTGAGCATTTCGGGGATGGAGTCTCTGCATCTGATTTCTTGCAAATAATCAAAACTACATAACCACCGTGCTCACGCCCTGCCGCCGCCCGCTTCGATCCGGTCAAGCAGGGCGAACACCGTCGCCAGGGTGTCCGCCTCGTGCGCCGGCTTGTCCCAGCGGATGCGGCTGATGCGGGGGAACCGCATGGCGACGCCGGAGCGGTGACGACCGGAGCGCTGCAGCCCCTCGAAAGCCACCTCGAACACCAGGCCGAAGTCGCGGTCGGCGCGCAGCGCCCGCACCGGGCCGAAGCGGTCCACGGTGTGGTCGCGCACGAACTTGTCGATCAGCTTCAGCTCCTCGTCGGTGAAGCCGAAGTAGGCCTTGCCGACCGGCGCCAGCTGGCCGTCCTCGGTCCAGACGCCGAAGGTGTAGTCGGAGTAGAAGCTGGACCGCCGCCCCGACCCGCGCTGGGCGTACATCAAGACCGCGTCGATCAGGTACGGGTCGCGCTTCCACTTGAACCACGGGCCCTTCGGCCGGCCGGACTGGTAGGCGGAGTCCCGGCGCTTGAGCATCAGCCCCTCGGCCGCGGCGCCCACCGGGGGATCGGCCCGCAGGCGGGCCAGCTCCTCCCAGCTGTCGAACGGGACCAGCGGCGACAGCGACAGCCGGTCGGAGGCGTGGCGCGCGACGAAGGCCTCCAGCCGCTCGCGCCGCTCGTCGAACGGCAGCCCCCGCGTGTCCTCGCCGCCGTCGGCCAGCAGGTCGTAGGCGCGGATCGCGGCGGGAAAGCCCTTGATCAGCTTGGCGTCCACGGTCTTGCGGTTCAGCCGCTGCTGCAGGTCGGCGAACGGCGCGACGGCGCCGTCGCGGATCACCAGCAGCTCGCCGTCCACCGCGCCGTCGAACCTCAGCGCCGCCATCAGGTCGGGAAAGGCGCGGCTGATCTCGTCGCCGGTGCGCGACCACAGGCGCTGCTCGCCGCCCTCGCAGACCGCCTGCACGCGGATGCCGTCCCACTTCCATTCGGCGGCGTAGTCGGCCGGGTCCAGCTTGTCGAAATCGACCGCCTCGTCCAGGGCGTGGGCCAGCATCACCGGCCGGAACCGGCCGGGCGCGGCGGCGCTGGGGCGCTCGGAGCGGCCCTCCAGCCAAGCGAACAGGTCGCCGTAGGGCGCCGCGACCGCGTGCCAGACCTCCTCGATCTCGCTGACGTCCACCGGCTCCAGCGGCTCGCCCTGCTCGTCGTCCTCGCCGGGGGAGGGCGGCAGCGGCTTGCGCTCGGGGCGGATCATGGCCGCGGCGGTCTTGGCCAGGCGCGACGACAGCCCCACCCGCAGTTCGCCGGTGACCAGCTTCAGCAGCGCCCAGCGCGAGGTCGGGTCCAGCGCGTCCAGCCAGCCCTCCAGCAGGACCTGCACCTCGTCGCGTTTGGCCGATTTCAGCGCCTCGACCACCTCCGAGAGCTCGGGCTCGCGATTGGGCCTGCGCGACGGATCGACCGGCCAGATCAGGGCGACGGTCTCGGCCAGGTCGCCGACGTAATTCCACGACCAGCCGAACAGCACCGGATCGACGCGCGCTTCCGCCGCCTTGCGGATCATCGCCGGCTTGGCCGCGTGGAACACCAGATCGCCGGTCAGCGCCGCCAGCGCCCAGCCGCGGTCGGGGTCGGGCGCGGTCTTCAGGTAGTCGCGCACCAGCACCAGCTTGGCGTTCCGCGACGGCGTCAGCGCCAGCCGGTCGAGCAGTCGGGAGAAGGCGCGCATCGAACGGGGAATGTAGCGCAAGCCCGGCCGTTCCGCCCCGTCTTAACAAACGGCGTCAGGCGGGAACCGGGCGCGGGCTCCGCCGCTTGTGGAAGCGGGACGATTGGGGAGACCGCCATGATTTCGCGACTGACCGCGAGCGCGAGCTGCGCCGCGTTGCTGCTCGGCCTGGGCTCGGCCGGATCGGCCTACGCCGCTAGCGAACAGGACCTCGCCTCCGAGGTGAAGCGTCTTCGCGAGATGGTTGAGGCGCAGGCCGCCCGGCTGAACCAACAGGAGGCCGCGCTGGCCGCCCAGGGACGTCGGATCAGCGCCCAGCAGAGCCAGATCGAGAACCTGCGGCACGCCGCCGGCGTGATGACCATCGGCGATCTCGAGGTGCTGCGCGGGACCGGCCTGCCGTCCGGCGCCATGGCCGCCCAAGCCCTCGCGCCTGCGCTCGCCGCCCCGGCGACGACCGCGGCCGCCCAGCAGGTCCAGCCGATCCCGCAGAACCCGGTCGGGGAGGCGCCGCCGGAACGCGCGCCCGTGCCGGTCGAGGCCGTTCCCGACTGGGCCGGCGTGCTGACCCGGCGCGGCGGCCTGGTGTTCGAACCGTCGTTCGAGTTCACCCGCGCCTCCAGCAACCGGCTGGTGTTCCGCGGGCTGGAGCTGACGCCGGGCATCCAGATCGGCATCATCGAGGCCAACGACGCGGACCGCACGACCCTGTCGGCGGCCGCCGCCGTCCGGTACGGCCTGACCGACCGCCTGGAGATCGAGGCGCGCGTCCCCTACGTCTACCGCGACGACCGGGTGACCACCGTCCAGGCCAGCGACCAGAGCATCAGCAAGACCTTCGAGCTGGAAGGAAACGACATCGGCGACGTCGAGGCGGCGCTTCGTTACCAGCTCAACAACATCCGCCCGAACCGTCCGATCTTCCTGGCCTCGCTGCGGGTCAAGTCCGACACCGGGACAGGGCCGTTCGACATCGAGCGCGACCAGGACGCGGCGGCGACCGAACTGGCCACCGGCTCCGGTTTCTGGGGCGTGGAGCCAGGGATCAGCATGCTGTTCCCGACCGACCCGGCGGTGATCTTCGCCAACATCAGCTACCTGGCGCACCTGGCCGCGGACGTCGATATGCAGATCGGCGACGTCTACGTCGGCCGGGTGAACCCCGGCGACTCCATTGGGCTCAGCGCCGGCTTCGGCTTCGCCCTGAACGAGCGATTCTCTTATTCGATGGGCTACCGCCACAACTACATCTTCGAGACCACCACCGAGATCGGCGACAACGCAAGCAACGTCCAGGAGCAGAGCTCCAACGACCTGCACGTGGGCGCTTTCCTGTTCGGCATGTCCTACCGGTTCACCGACAAGGTGACGCTCAGCGGCACCTTCGAGTTCGGCGTCACCAGCGACGCTCCCGACACCCGGGTGCTGGTGCGCGTGCCGATCCGGTTCTGAGGAGCGTAATCTCCCCTCCTCCCTCGAGGGGAGGAGGGCGGGGTGGAGGGTGTACGCGCCGAGGGTCGGGAGTTCCGCGGCCTACCGCGTACCGCTGACTCCCGCCGCCTTCAGTTCCTCGCCGATGCGGAAACCCGCGAGGTCGCGGATGAAGCCGGCCTGCACCGCCTCGAACCCCGGCAGGGTCAGGGTGATCTCGGTCTCCTGGCGCAGTTCCAGGCCGTCGGCGGTGTTCAGCAGGATGTTCTGGAAGCTGCCGCCCAGGGTGTGGACGAAGGCGGTGGCCCCGTCCTGGGTGACGTAGGCGCCGTCCTGTGAGGCCAGGCCGCTCAGGTCCAGCCCGGCGGCGAGCGCGGCCTGGTGGGCGCCGGCGGCGGACGCGGGGACCACCCCTTCGCCGACCGTGCGGTCGACCTGAGGTCCCTGCGGCGTCCAGGTCAGGCGCGTCTCCAGCGCCAGCTGGCCGTTGACGTGGGTTCGCACCACCGCGCCCAGCCCCACGGTGATCCCGTCGGCGACCAGGAAGCCGCCGCGCATCTCGTCCAGCTCCCCGTCGCTGAGCGGCGCCTCGCCGATCATCTCGTCGTGCGGGCCCGGCGCGTAGGCCGAGGCCGGAGCGGCGCTCAGCACCGTCGCCGCCGCGAGCGCGCACAGGCCGAACTTGGTGGCGAGTCTCATGGCAGCACCGGTGTGATGTCGAAGGTGGGGGTCAGCTGGTAGAGCGGCGGCAGGTGGCGGGTGAAGCCAGACAGGTCGTGGTCGGTCAGCCGCTCGTCCAGGCGCGCGCCCGGTCGCGGCGACCACTCGTCCTCGCCCGTCGCGCTGTTCGGGCGCCGGTTGATGCGGAACACCACCCCGTTCCACATCTTCTCGAACTCGGCGCGGGTCCAGACCTTCAGCCCCAGCGCCGGATCGCCGACCAGCACCTTGTCGCCGCGCACCGCCTTGATCACCACGAAGTGGCGATAGCTGCCGAGGTCTATCAGGGCGATCGCGGGGGCCTTGCTCTGCTCCAGCCGGTCCAGCGACATGCGGTAGCCGTCGGCCTTGTAGCCGCGGCTCTCCAGGTGGCGCTTCATGTCGAGGAAGGAAAAGCCGACCTTGGTGATCTTGGCGTGGTCGCCGCCGGCCCACATGCCCTTGAACACCTCCGCCTCGCCGACCGGCTCGCGGTAGTGGTGCTTCAGCAAGGTGGCGAGCGCGGCCGAACCGCAGCTGTAGTCGTACTGCTGGCGCACCACGGTGCGGAACGGCATGTCCCGCCAGCTGGTGACGCCGACCGTATAGGCGCCGCCGCCCTGGCCGTTCAGGCGCACCTGGGCGGCCGTGGGCGAAGCGGCCAGGATCAGCGCCAGGCAGGCGCCGGCCGCGGCGGTGAAGGAGAACCGGCCCATGCTGGTCCTCACGGTCCGGGCGTGATGGCGACGGTGACGCCGATGCTGCCCTGCAGCGTGTTGTTGTGGCCGGTGTTGATCACGAAATTGCCGATCCCGCTGTAGCCCGAGAAGGCCCCGGCGCCGATCGAGACCTCGCCCGAGCCGATGGTTCCGCCGGTCACCGTGTTGCCGGTGCTGGTGGAGGTCAGGGTCTGGGTGGTCTGGGCGGTGACGGTGACCGCCTGGCCGCCGCTGAGTTCGGCCAGGTCGGAGTCCTCCAGAACCTCGCCCGGAGTTTGCGTCTCCGGCGCGTCTTCGCCCATGTCCGCCGGGACGAACGAGGCTTCCGGATCCAGCGGAGACACCGGCGCGAAGTCGACGGACTCGAACAGGGCGACCGGGTCGGCCTGGGCGGGGTCGCCGTCCGTGGCCTGGGCCGCGCCCGCCAGCAGCAGGGCCGCGCAGGCGGCCGTAGAAAGCATCAGTCTCGCACGCATCGCACGTCTCCTGGGCGGACGAAGCCGCCTGTAAAGGAAAGACAAGGGGTGGACCGGAGGCGCGAGCGCCCCCGGTCCTGTCCGTGCGTGAGGCTTAGGAGCCGCCGCCGCCGCCCGCGCCGAAGGTGACGTTGGCGTTGGCCGCGATGCCGGTCGCCGCTTGCGACGCGGAGCCCAGGCCGGTGTTGGAGCTGGCGGTGTTGATGCCCGCGAAGCCCGAGTAGGCGCCGCCGTCGACGGTGATGTCGCCGGTGGTCAGCGAACCGTTCTGGTCGCCGCCGCCGGTGTTCTCGCCGGTGCCGAAGTGGACGCCGAAGCCCGACACCGAGGCGGTCAGTTCCTGATGGGACATGGCCGTGCTGTGGGTCGAGTTGTCGGTCGAGTAGTCGTTGCCCTGGTTGGAGTTGTCGTTCATCGAGTCGGTCCAGCTCTGGTGGTTCGAGTTGTCCGAGTTGTCGTTGTTCGAGTCGTTCATCGAGTTGTCGGAATTGTCCGAGTTGTCGGAGTTGTCCGAGTTGTCGTTCATCGAATTGTCGATGGAATTATCGACCGAGTAGTCGTTGCCTTGGTTGGAATTATCGGAGTTGTCCGAGTTGTCAGAGTAATCGTTGCCTTGGTTCGAATTGTCGGAGTTGTCGTTGTTCGAATCGTTCATCGAATTGTCAGTGGAGTAGTCGTTACCCTGGTTCGAATTGTCAGAGTAATCGTTACCCTGATTCGAGTTGTCCGAATTGTCGTTGCCGGAATCGGTGACGGTGATCGAGTTATCCGAGTTATCCGAATTGTCCGAATTGTCGGAATTGTCGTTCATCGAATCCGTCCACGACTGATTGTTCGAGCTGTTGTTGCCCGAGTCGTTCGTGGAATTGTCGGAGTTGTCGTTGCCGGAGTCGGTGACCGTGATCGAGTTGTCCGAGTTGTCGGAGTTGTCGTTCATCGAGTCGGTCCACGATTGATTGTTCGAGCTGTCGTTGCCCGAATCGTTCGTGGAGTTGTCGGTGTTCCCCGAGTTGTTCACCGAGCTGTCGGTGTTGCCAGAGTCGCTGACCGTCACGGTCGTGTTGCCGGAATCGTTGGTCGAGTTGTCGGAGTTGTCCGAGTTGTCGGAGTAGTCGTTGCCCTGGTTCGAATTGTCGTTCATCGAGTCGGACCAGGACTGGTTGGTCGAGCTGTTGTTGCCCGAGTCGTTGACCGAGTTGTCCGAATTGTCGGAGTTGTCGTTCATCGAGTCCGACCAGGACTGGTTGTTCGAGCTGTCGTTGCCCTGGTTCGAATTGTCCGTGTTGCCGGAGTCCGTGGTCGTCGTCGTGGTCGTCATGTTGCCGGAGTCGTTCACGGACGAGTCGGTGTTGACCGAGGCGTCGGTGTTGCCGGAGTCGTTCACCGAATTGTCGGAATAGTCGTTGCCCTGGTTCGAATTATCCGAATTGTCCTGGGACAGGGCGGGGGCGGCCGCGAGAGCGAGCACGATCGCGGACACGGAGCCGAGCAGCTTGCCGTACATGGGTTACCTTCCAAACGTCGAGAGTTACACTTGGAGGGCCGTCCCTCCGGCGGCCACAACCGCCCGAGTTCCGCCATGTTCCTGACGTGTTTCAGAAGTTAAGCCGAGAGGCTGGGTCAAGCGGAGCCGTAAAGCAGAAAAAGCGTTGCCAGGTAACGGCTAAGTCGGTGGGTAAAATAAATGTGACCGGGAACTGAGGGTCCGCTTTTGTAAGCGTCAAGGCCGTTGTTGCTGTCAAGCTGGCGAGGTATTCAGGCAGCGTGAACATATATACGGCCACGCTGCCTTCACGTTTCTCAGGCGACTTCCCGTAAAGCTTCCCGCCCGTTTCCGGCCAGCCGGTTCAGCAGCAGCGCCAGGGCCCGGAAGTCGATCGGCTTGTTCAGGTAGGCGTCGGCGCCCGCGGCGTAGCCGGCCTCGTGGTCCTCGTTGCGGGCGGAGGCGGACAGCACCACCACCGGCGTGTCCTGGTTCGGTCCGGCCGTCTTGCGCAGTTCGCGCGTGGCGGTCAGGCCGTCCATCACCGGCATGTTCACGTCCATCAGGATCAGGTCGTAAGCTTGCAGCGTGCACGCCTCCAGCCCAAGCGCCCCGTTCTCGGCCGAAACGGCGGCGTGACCGGCCGAGGCCAGCCAGGCCTCGATGATCATGCGGTTCACCGGGTGGTCCTCGACCACCAGCACCCGCATGGGCGCGCCGGTCTCGACCTCGGCGGTGATCTCCTCCTCGGGCTTCACCCGGCTCCAGGCGCGCACCTCGGCCTCGATGCTGAGGCTGAAGGTGGACCCTTCCCCGACCTCGGAGGTCACCGACAGTTCGCCGCCCATCATCTGGCCGAGCCGGCGCGAGATCGCCAGGCCCAGCCCGGTGCCGCCGAAGCGGCGGGTGGAGGAGGCGTCGACCTGGGTGAACGGCTGGAACAGCCGCTCCAGATCCTCGCGCGCGATCCCCGGACCGGTGTCGACGATGTCGAAGCGCAGCCGCGCGCGCAGGTCGCCGATCCGCTCGGCGCCGACGATCAGACGCACCGCCCCGTGATCGGTGAACTTCACCGCGTTGGACAGCAGGTTGTGCACGATCTGCGACAGCCGGTTCGGGTCGCCCAGGATCACCGCGGGCACCTCGTCGGCGATCTCGACGGTGTAGTCGACGCCCTTTTCCTGGGCGCGGGCGGTCCAGGTGCCGCCCACCCGTCCGATCAACTCGCGGGCGTCGATCTCGACGGAGTCGAGCGTCATCTTGTCGGCCTCGATCTTGGTCAGGTCGAGGATGTCGTTCAGCAGCGCCAGCAGGCTGTCGCCGGAGTTGCGGACGATGGAGACGTATTCCTTCTGGGTGGCGTCCAGCCGGGTCGCCGACAGCAGCTGGGCGGCGCCCAGCACCCCGTTCATCGGCGTACGCAGCTCGTGGCTGATCACGCCCAGGAAGGCGCTCTTAGCCTTGTTGGCCGCATCGGCCTTGTCCTTGGCCGCGCCGATCTGCTCGATCAGGTGCGCCTGGTGCTCCTGGAAGCGGCGGATCTGGGCGTGCTGGACCATGCCGTGGATGGTGTTGGCCGCCAGCACCAGCCACAGCATCGGCAGGGCGGCCATGTAGGCGGCGAACTCCGGCGTGCCCCACAGGCTCAGGCCCATCGACAGGCTGACCACGGTGTAGGGCGAGGAGATCAGGATCGCGCGGCGGGGCGTGTGGCGGAACTGGGTGATCACCAGCACGTAGCCGCAGATCACGAAGCCCACCGCCAGCGGGCGCCCGAACGGGTGGTCGGCGATCCAGGCCAGGGCCGGAGCCGCGGCCCAGAACACGCCGGTGGACAGGGCCACGGCGATGAACTTCCAGCCGAACTCCTTGTCGACGGTCTGGGCGATCCGGCGCTCGAACCAGCTGCGCACCGCGCCGGCGCCCAGCGTCAGGATCAGCCAGGCGGCGGCCACCGGCAGGCCTACGACCGGCCACAGCGCCAGCGCCCAGCTGCCGATCAGCCAGTAGCGCAGGTGCTGCATCTTCAGCACGGTGGAGACGACGGTGGAGGCCTCGGCCGGCTGCGCGGCCTTCAGGTCCGGATCTTCCTCGGCCATGTCCCCTCCCCAGGAACGTGCTCGGGCGGAGGATGACGGTAAGGCGAAGGTTCCAAGAAAGGGTGAACGGGTTCGGTTTAACCCTGAACCTCGTTCGGAGTCAGCGCCTTGACCGACAGGGCGTGGACCGGTCCGGCCAGCTCCTCCCGCAGGGCCGCGTTGATCCGCCGCTGCCGCTCCAGCCGCGACAGCCCTTCGAAGGCGGCCGAGACCACCCGCACGTCGAAGTGGCTCTCGCCTCCTTCCCGCGCTCCGGCGTGGCCGGCGTGGCGGTCGCTGTCGTCTCGCACGTCCAGCGCCTGGGGCGCGAACGCCTCGCTCAGTTTGCGGGTGATCCGCTCCGCGACTTCGCCCATCGTGGCTGTCAATCCTTGAAAGGGAAAACTTCGGCCTCATACTTCGAGGGATGAGCGGCGCGTTTCAATACCGTCCCAAGTTCGTCGACATCCGCGTGCGCCCCCCCAAGCCGGAGGAGGAAGGGCAGCGCGAGGAGGACGTGCTGCGCCTGAAGCCGGGCGAGAAGGTCTGCGACTGGCCCGAGTGCGGCCGCGCCGGCGCCAGCCGCGCGCCCAAGTCGCGCGAGGCCATGCACGACCACTACTGGTTCTGCCAGGCGCACGCGGCCGAGTACAACAAGAGCTGGGACTTCTTCGCCGGCATGAGCGAGGGCCAGATCCGCGCCCACCAGGAGGCGTCGGCGCTCGGCGACCGCCCGACCTGGAGCTTCAAGGCCGACAGCCGTTCGCGCGAGGCCGCGGCTTTCGCCGCCAAGATGGGCACCGCCAACGCCAAGCCCGGCTGGGACCCGTTCGGCCTGTTCGGCCGCGGCGGCCGTTCCGGCGCGGCGCCGGAGACCCCCGGCCGCGCGCTCGGCAAGCTGGAGCGCCAGGCTCTGGCCGACCTCGACCTGGAGGACGGCGCCGACAAGGCCAAGATACGCGCCCGCTACAAGGACCTGCTGAAACGCTGCCACCCGGACGCCAACGGCGGCGACCGCTCGGCCGAGCACAAGCTGCAGCGGGTGATCAAGGCCTACAAGACCCTGCAGAAGAGCGGGATGGCCTGAGGATCAAGGCGCGACCTGACCGGCCTCCTGGCGCAGGCGGTTGTGGATGTCGGTGGCGGCGATCGCGGCTTCGGCCATGGAGATGGTGATCTGGTTCAGGCCCTTCACCAGGTCGCCGGCCGCGTACAGCCCCGGGACGCTGGTGCGCTGGTGGTCGTCGACCGCCAGACAGCCGTCCTCCGCCAGGGCGGCGCCGGCCTGGATCGCCAGTCCAGCCCGCGGCGCCGATCCCAGCGCCGAGTAGACCGTGTCGAAGGTGCGCCGCACCCCGTTGAAGCCGAAGGCGGCGATGCGGTCGCGCTCGACCACGACTTCGTCGATCGGGGTGTCGATCACGTCGATTCCCGCCTCGCGCAGCCGCCGGCGGTGGTCGTCGGGCAGGTTCGACGGCTCGCCCACGTGGATCAGGGTGATCTGGTCGCTGTAGGTCCTGAGGAACATAGCCTCGCGCGCGCCCTTCTCGCCGTTGCCGATCACGCCGACCGCCCCGCCCGAGGTCTCGTAGGCGTCGCAGATCGGGCAGATGCGGAGCAGGCCGCGCTTCACCGCGTCGAACATGTCGGGCAGGGCGGGCTCGGCGTCCTTCACGCCGGTGGCCAGCAGCACGGTCCGCGCCCGCACCGGACCCGCCGCCGTTCCCGCGGTGAAGCCGCCGTCCTCGGGGCGGAGGCTTTCGACCTCGGCCAGGCGCACCTCGGCGCCGTAGCGCTCGGCCTGGGCGGTCATGCGCGCCATCAGCTCCTCGCCGGTGATGCCTTCGGGATAGGTGGGGAAGTTGTGGGTGCGCGGAATCCAGATCGCGCGCGGATCGTCGTCGTGCAGCACCAGGAACCGCCGCTTGAACCGGGCCAGATAGACGGCCGCCGTCAGCCCCGCGGGCCCCGCGCCGATCACCAGGCAGTCCAGCATGTCCGCCATCAGGCCCTCCGCCTTCGTCCGCGCTCAACGGGCGAGGGGAGGGCGGGGTTCAGGGGCAGCCGCGCCCCGGCGCCTTGCGCTCGAACCGCCAAGCCATGACGTCGCCGCCCGCGCCGTCGTCGATGGAGGCGTGCAGCGTCTGGCCGTCGCGGCGGTAGGTGATGCGGCGCGGATAGTCGTTCGCCGCGTTCTCGAACACCGCGGTCGCGCTTTCCGAGCGCGTCAGCGGAAACCGCACGGCCGCGCCGCCGCCGGGGCTGGCGACGAAGGCCGTGGTCCCGTCCTTCGCCCGTTCCACCCGCATGTATTCGAAGCTCGCCCGGCCCTTGGCGTCGGTGGTCAGGTTCACGCCCACCAGCAGGCCGCCGCTCGGCCCCGCCCAGCGTTCCTCCACCGAGCCGCCGCCCTTGGGACAGGCCAGCCAGTCGCCTTCCAGCCAGGTCAGCTCGGCCGTGGCCGTCGCCGCCGCCGCGAGAACCTCGATCATGCTCTCCTCCTGTGTCGCCGTACGGCCGGATAGCGGACCCGAAGGCCTCAAAAAGCAAGGCCGGAACGGCGGGGCGGCGACGGCGGTTGGCGCGACATGCGCATCCATCACCTGAACTGCGGCACCTTCTGTCCCCTGGGCGGACGCTTCATGGACGGCTTCAGCAAGGGGCCGCTGGGCAAGCTGGTCTGCCACTGCCTGCTGGTCGAGACCGACGACCACGGCCTGGTGCTGATCGACACGGGGCTGGGTTTGCGCGACGTCGAGCGGCCGACAAGGCGGCTGAGCCCGCTGTACATGGCCCTGCTGAACACCCGCCTTCGGCGCGAGGAGACGGCCGTCGCCCAGATCGAGGCGCTCGGGTTCTCGCCGCGGGACGTGCGCCACGTCGTGCTGACCCACCTGGACTTCGACCACGCCGGCGGGTTGGAGGACTTCCCTGAAGCCGCCATCCACGTGATGAGCGACGAGCGCCGCGCGGCGGACGAGCGGCGGGGCTTCGTGGCCCGGCGCCGCTACCGTCCCGCCCAGTGGGACGAGGTGCGCGACTGGCGGCTCTACAAGAGCGGCGGCGAGCCCTGGTTCGGCTTCGAGGCGGTGCGCCACCTGGAAGGCCTGCCGCCGGAGATACTGCTGGTGCCGCTGGTCGGCCACACGCGCGGGCACGCGGGCGTCGCGGTGGAGACCGACCGCGGATGGCTGCTGCAGGCCGGCGACGCCTACTTCCACCATGCCGAGATCGGCGGGCCCCGGCGCCTGTGCCCGCTCGGCTTGCGGGCCTACCAGACGCTGATGGAGGTCGACCGCGACAAACGGCTGTGGAACCAGGACCGCCTGCGCAAGCTGGCGCGCGACCGCCAGTCGGACGTGCGCATCTTCTGCGCCCATGACGCGGTGGAATTCGGCCAGCTGAAACGCCGCGCCTCTGCCGAGGAACTGGCCGCCGCCCGCGCCGTCCAGTCGGACCTGGTCGACCCCGACGTGAAGGCCGTCAGCCCCGGATGGCCGGAGGGGCCTTCCGCCTCGCCCTGAAAAACGTCCGCAGCAGGTCCGCGCTCTCCTCCGCCAGCAGCCCGCCCTCGACGGCGGGGCGCCAGTGGCAGGTGGGCTGGTCGAAGAAGCGGGGGCCGTTGACGACCGCGCCGCCCTTCGGGTCTTCCGCCCCGAACGCCAGCCGGCCGATGCGCGCGTGGCTGATCGCGCCGGCGCACATGGCGCAGGGCTCCAGCGTCACGTAGAGCGTCAGCCCGGTCAGGCGGTAGTTGCCCAGACGAGCCGCGGCTTCGCGCAGCGCCAGGATCTCGGCGTGAGCGGTGGGATCGTGGCGGGCGACCGGCGCGTTTCCGGCGGCGGCGATCACCTCCCCGGTCGCGGGATCGGCCACCACGGCCCCCACCGGCGCCTCGCCCGCGTCCGCCGCGGCTTGCGCTCTTTCGAGCGCGATGCGCATTAGAGCCCGATCATGGTCCGTCATCCGCGCGACAGCGCCCCCCGCAAAGGCTCCGGTCAAGCCGAAAAATCCGGCTCCGCCCCACGCCCCGGTTCCAAGCCGCGAGCCGGCGCCAAACCGCCCGGTTCCAAGCCCGAGCCCGGCGGCAAGCCCCAGCCGCGCCCCGAGCGCATCGCCAAGGCGCTGGCCCGCGCCGGCATCGCCTCGCGCCGCGAGGTCGAGCGCCTGATCAACCTGGGCAAGGTCGCCGTCAACGGCCGGCTGCTGGACTCGCCCGCGGTGCTGGTCACCCGCG
>Ga0196964_10001050_pt1 | contig 14565 bp, 17 predicted proteins | sample S1_10metaG_FD_148615 | JGI IMG/M metagenome (GOLD analysis project Ga0196964, IMG submission 148615) | Soil microbial communities from Anza Borrego desert, Southern California, United States - S1_10 | ecosystem: Environmental > Terrestrial > Soil > Desert | place: USA: California | collected...
CGCTGTCGCTGCGTAATGCAGCGCCGACGTAGTCGATCTTAAGTCCCAGGGGTTCAGATCCCTGGGCGGGGCCCGGAGGGAGCCTGGCAACAGAATCCCTCCATTTCCTCACGCACTGATCCGTTCATCCCTGCGGAAGCGAGGCCCAAGCTCGAACCGGCGCCCCTTGGGCAGATTCCTGCGCGCTGAACGACGTTGCGGTTCGCCGAGTCCTTGGCTCCCGCTTCCGCGGGGGAGAACGGGGTTAAGGGCCACAAACACCCCTCCCGCTCCCGCCGCGCGGTGGTGTATAGTCGCCGCGACGCCGGGGGGTGTCGCGCGAACGCGCGGGCCTGCCCGGCGAATTCGGTTGCGCCGGAGTGACTCTGGAATGGCCCAAGACTCGTTCGCCAAGGACGAAATGCGCTACGAAGCCCTCGCCCAGGAGGCGTTGCGGGGGGTAGTCAGGGCCGCGCTGAAACGCGCCGCCTCGCCGGAGGGGCTGCCGGGCTCGCACCACTTCTACATCACCTTTAAGTCCCGCGCCCAAGGCGTTTCGATTCCTGGGGATTTGCTGGCCAAGTACCCCGACGAGATGACCATCGTCGTGCAGCACCAGTACTGGGACCTGGCGCCCGGCGAGACCTTCTTCAGCATCATGCTGAAGTTCGGCGGCCAGCCGAAGAAGCTGGCGATCCCCTATGCGGCTGTCACCCGCTTCTACGATCCCAGCGTGCAGTTCCTGCTGCAGTTCGAGCCGCCCGAGGTCGCGGCCGAGGCGCCGGTCGCCGCCCTCGCCCCGCCCGAGCCGTCCGGAGAGGACGCCGCTCCGGCCGAGGACGCGCCCAAGGTCGTCTCGCTCGACCAGTTCCGTAAGAAGTGACGCGCTGGCGATGCGGGGGATCGCCGGCTTCGTACTCGCGCTGCTGATCGCGGCCTGCGGCCGGCCTTCGCGCGCCGGCGATTTCGACGGCTGGACGGTCGCGGTGGTCTCCGGCGACTGGCGCTCGGGCGACGGCAAGCCGATCCAGGCCTTCGACAACGCCCGCACCGAACTGGCCTCGGCCTTCGCCCGAAGCGGCTTCAAGTCGTCCGAGGTCCGCCAGTACGCCTTGCGGCCGCTCGCGGACCCCGCTCGGCCTGAGCCGATGGTGGTCAAGCCGATCGACATCGCCCGCAACTTCACCGCCGCCGGCCTGGCGGGGGCGAAGGGCTGTCTGTTCTACGTCACCAGTCACGGCTCGCCGAAGGGCGCGGTGTTCGGGCCGGACATGACGCTGACGCCCTACATGCTGGACCGCCTGCTGAGCGAGGCGTGCGGCGACAAGCCGACGGTGGCGGTTGTCTCGGCCTGCTTCTCGGGGGTGTTCGTGCCCGGTCTGGCCAAGCCGAACCGCATGGTGATGACCGCCGCGCGCGAGGACCGCTCCTCGTTCGGCTGCGGCGAGGGCGACCGCTATCCGTTCTTCGACGCCTGCGTGCTGGAGAGCCTGCCGGAGGTCGGCGACTTCATCGCCCTGTCCCGCCGGGTGAAGACCTGCGTCGCCCGCCGCGAGACCGAACAGAAGCTGTCGCCGCCGTCCGAGCCGCAGGTGTGGGTCGGTTCCGAAGCGCAGATCGTGCTGCCGCTGCTGCGGTTCGAGCGGAACTAGGCCTGCCTCAGGGACGCGGCGCCACCCGGATCAGTATTCGCTCCCGCTCGCCCTCGCGCCGCTCCACCAGCAGCCGCGCCACTTGGGCGTCGTCGTGGAAGACGTAGCCCTTGATCGCGTCGAGCAGGGCCTTGGCCAGGTTGTCCAGGTCCAGCCACGGCGGCTCCCCCACGTGCTCCATGACGATCTCGACCGAATAGTCGCCGTAGGAGGCCCGCCCGCCCCGCCACTGCTTGCGGAAGAACTCGTAGACCAGCGGCTTGTAGTACCGCCCCTGGGTGGTCAGGCCGTCGATGACGATCTCCACCGCACCCCCGTGCTCGCGCGCCCGCACCTTTCCGTGCGCGATCCAGCCGTCCGCCCGAGCAGGATCGGTCACGGGTGATGGACCGTCAGGCCGGCCTTGCGAGCGGCTCTGGCCAGTTTGTCGTCCAGGGTGGCGAGGTCCGCATCGACCCTGCCCGCCATTTCCAGATAGGCGGCGTCGTAGGCGGTCAGGCCGAACTGAAGGGCGGTCGCTAGGATCGCTTCATGGCGCGCGCCGTCGGGCGGCAGCTCGATATCCAGGTTCCATCCCGCGTACTCCCTAAGCCGCTCCGGCGCCTCGTCGTGGAGCAGTACGCCTTGGCGAACAGCCTTCCACATCACGTTGGCGATCTCGTACGGCAGTAGCGCGGGTCCCAGCAGCCGTCCCGACCAGACGGCGGCTTCCCGGACGAACGGCGTGTGAACTTCCTGCAGCAGGGCGGCGCTCGCGAACGAGCTGTCGATCACCGTCCTCAAGGACGGTCCTCGTCTCGCCAGGCCTTGATCTCCTCCCAGGTGAGCTTGCGGCCCAGACGCTCCTCCAGCTTTGCGTTCTCGACGGCCAGCCGCGCGAGACTGGCCCGACGTCGCGCCACCAACTCCTCGTGCTCCGTCGGTGCGGGCACCAGCTTCACCGCGGGGGCGCCGCGGCGGGTGATGATCACCTCTTCCCCGCGCTCGGCCGCCTCGATCAGTTCCGACAGGCGGTTCCGGGCTTCGAACACTCCGACCTTCACCGTCCCGCTCCTAGCCAGCTTGCTGGCCAGAGTATAAGACGCGGCGTCCTCCCCCGCCAGAGCGAGCGCCATGTCCGGCTTCTTCTCCGCCTTGTTCGGCAAGAAACGCGCGACTAAGACCGCGCCCCAGACCCCCTCCCCCGTCACCGCCCAGGAGAAGCCCGCGATGGCCGCGACCCGCACCGAAACCGACACCTTCGGACCCGTGGAGGTGGCGTCGGACCGCTACTGGGGCGCCCAGGCGCAACGCTCGCTCGGCAACTTCAGGATCGGCTGGGAGAAGCAGCCGCTGCCGATCGTGCGGGCGCTGGGGATCGTCAAGCGGGCGGCGGCGGAGACCAACATGGCCCTGGGCCGGCTGGACCGGAAGGTTGGAAACGCGATCGTCCAGGCCGCGAACGAGGTGATCGAGGGCCGGCTGAACGACCACTTCCCGCTGGTCGTCTGGCAGACCGGGTCTGGCACCCAGTCGAATATGAACGCCAACGAGGTGATCTCCAACCGGGCGATCGAGATCCTGGGCGGAACCATGGGCTCCAAGGCGCCGGTCCATCCCAACGACCACGTCAACATGAGCCAGTCGTCCAACGACACCTATCCGACGGCCATGCACGTGGCCTGCGCCGAGCAGGTGGTGAACGATCTGCTGCCCGCCTTGCGTCACCTGCACCGGGCGCTGGACGCCAAGGCCAGGGCCTGGGACCACATCATCAAGATCGGCCGCACCCACACCCAGGACGCCACCCCCCTGACGCTGGGCCAGGAGTTCTCCGGCTACGCCAAGCAGGTGGAGCTCGGGATCGAGCGGATCGAGCAGACCCTGCCCCGGCTGATGGAACTGGCCCAGGGCGGCACCGCCGTCGGCACCGGGCTGAACGCGCCCGTCGGCTTCGCCGAGCAGGTGGCCGAGCGGATCGCCGCGATCACCGGCCTGCCGTTCAAGACCGCGCCGAACAAGTTCGAGGCCCTGGCCGCCCACGACGCGATGGTGTTCAGCCACGGGTCGATCAACACCGTCGCCGCCTCCCTGTTCAAGATCGCCAACGACATCCGATTTCTTGGGAGCGGCCCGCGCTCGGGCCTGGGCGAACTGGCCCTGCCGGAAAACGAGCCCGGCTCCTCGATCATGCCGGGCAAGGTCAACCCGACCCAGGCCGAGGCCCTGACCCAGGTCTGCGTCCAGGTGTTCGGCAACCACGCCGCGATCACCTTCGCCGGCAGCCAGGGCCACTTCGAGCTGAACGTCTACAACCCGGTGATGGCCTACAACTTCCTGCAGTCGGTGCGCCTGCTGGCCGACGCTGCCGTCAGCTTCACCGACAACCTGGTGGTCGGGACCGAGCCCCGCGAGGACAACATCAAGGCCGCGCTCGACCGCTCGCTGATGCTGGTCACCGCGCTGGCGCCCAGGATCGGCTACGACGCCGCGGCCAAGATCGCCAAGACCGCCCACAAGAACGGCACCACCCTGCGCCAGGAAGCGGTCGGCGGCGGCTACGTCACCGACGCCGAGTTCGACCAGATCGTGCGCCCTGAGAACATGATCCGTCCTGGGTGAGCGGAGCCCGGACGGGGCCGCGGGCGTTCAGCCTCTCGGCCGGCCGGAGGATCCGATGGACGACAAGCTGCTGATCAACGTCGTGGGCACGGTCGCGGCCTTGTGCACGATCGTCAGCTTCGTGCCGCAGATCCTGAAGATCGCGCGCGAGCGCGACGCCTCTTCGGTCAGCCTGCGCATGTACATGTTCACCGTGACCTCGTTCACCCTGTGGACGATCTACGGCGTGCTGCTGCAGGCTTGGCCGCTGATCCTGGCCAATTCCGCGTCGCTGGCCTGCGCGGCGACGGCGCTGTTCATGAAATGGAAGTTCCGCGACGGCGGTCAGGCGGCGAAGGTCCGCTGAAGAATGCGCTCGAGCTGCTCGGCGTCGGTTTGGTCGAACGCGCCGAACTCGGTGGAGTCCACGTCGAAGACGGCGATCAGGGCGCCGGCGGCGTCGAACACAGGCACGACGATCTCGCTGTTGGAGCGGCTGTCGCAGGCGATGTGGCCGGGGAAGGCGTGGACGTCGGGCACGATCTGGGTCTGGCGTTCGGCCGCGGCTGCGCCGCAGACGCCCTTGCCGAACGGAATGCGCAGGCAGCCGAGCGTGCCTTGGTAGGGGCCGACCACCAGTTCGGCCGGCTTGGTCTCGTCCACGACGTAGAAGCCGGTCCAGAAATAGCTGTCGGACGCGTTGGCCAGCATGGAGGCGACCGTGGCCATGCGCGCGACCCGATTCGGCTCGCCCTCCAGCACCGCGGCGATCTCCTCGGCCAGCTCGGCGTAGCGGGCGGCCTTGTCGGCGGGGCGGTCGGCGCGGGCGGCGTAGCTCATGTAGCGGGAACTCCGGACGGAACGCGGCACATATAGTCTTCGTGGACGCACGCGACAGGGGTCTTGCTGTAATGTGACGATTCCGACGCCCGCCGGCTTGAGTCGCCGCGCGAGTCCTTGTGGATACTTTCCCGGTGAACGGCGTTCGACGACTTGGGACGTTAACTGCTTTTCCCGTGCCAGGCGAAATAAGCACGTTGGGATCGACTGTGACTTGCGGGACGCGGTCGCGCCATACTTCGGCCTTCAGGCCCGAAACCAAATAGCCACGTTCGGCGTTAACCTTGACAGGGGGGGACCACCCCCCGAAAAGTGCCGCTTAGCTTAACAGTTTAACGCGTAGTGCTGGGGTGCGTTCTATGCCGGAATCCCATGCCTCGGGTGCGCGCCGCTTCCAAGCGACGCCGTTCGGAGTGGCCGCCGTCCTCGCCGTGATCGGCGCGGTCGCCATCGCCGTGGCCAGCTGCGAGCAGCGCCCCGACGTCGGCCTGTGGAAGACCTCGGCCAAGGAAAACCGCTACGCCTGTCCGCGCCCGTCCGGGCCGTCGGGGGTGCAGCCGGGCTTCAACGACCAGGAACGCGAGATCCGCCACCTGCGCCGTCTGGCCTTCTCCAACGACTTCTTCGCCCAGCTCGAGCTCGGGCGCCGCTACCAGGCGGTGCGCGCGGTCGACAAGAACATCGAGGACCCGATCGAGTCGGCGGTCTGGTACGCGCTGGCCCTGTCCAACGCCGAGGGCTACGCCCCGATCAACCGCGCGGTGAAGCCGGCCTTCGGCGCACTGCGGCCGATCTCCCGCTACGACGACTGCCGGGCGTGGGAGCGCCACGTCGCCTACGACGCCCTGGACAAGCAGCTCGAGCGCATGTCCACCGAGGAGCAGGAGAAGGTCCGCAACCGCGTCATCTACATCCTGTCGACCATGGACGCGGAGGGATTCCGCACCCTCGCGCGCCTGTACGACGGCCTGTACGGCCCCTACGGCGAGCCCGCCGACAACGCCCAGGCGATGGAGGCCGCGGGCCGGCCGATCGGCGGCGGCAAGAACGGCGGCTATCGCGCGGCGGTCAGCCTGTTCCCGCGCAACGACGTGGACGCCTACCTGTACAACTATCTCGCGGTGCAGACCGGCGACGTCGGCGCCTACGTGCTGCTGAAGGACTTCGAGCGCTCGGCGCCCCAGCGGGCCAACTACGGCGCCTTCGTCGAGGCCAAGGCCAAGCGCTGGGTCCCGCCCTACGAATTCTACCCGCCCGAGGCGCCGGAGACCGGCGTGCCGCATTCGGACGAGAGCCGGGTGCGCGGCGACGCCTGGGACTTCGCCCTGGCCAAGGTGAACGACCTGCCGTTCGTCCACGTCGGTCGGGCGCTGCAGTACCTGGGCATCACCACCACTGTCCCGGCGTCCCCCACCGAGCTCAGCCAGCGCCAGATCGAGACGCTCGAGGCCATGCTGGGCCACCCGATGGAAGGCCGGCTGTCTAACCTGGAGAAGGTCCGCGCCATCCAGTACGCGGCGATCAACGGCTCGGCCCAGGCGCAGCTGGTGCTGGCGGTCATGTACGCCGAGGGCGTGGGCGTGCCCGCCGATTACGCCCGCGCCTTCCACTGGTTCTCCGAAGCCGACCGCCAGGGCTCGCCCGAGGCCAAGTTCGCCATGTCCACCTACTTCGCCCTGGGCGTGGCCGGCGTGGCCGACCAGGACAAGGCCAAGGCCGTCGTCTACCGCATGGAGTCGGCGTTGGCCGGCTTCAAACCTTCGGTGTCGCGGATCCAGGCGGTGCTCGCCCAGGTCTCGCGCGCGCCGCGCCGGCAAATTCAGTGAGCTGAGAACATGTCGAAGCGCCGCTTTCCCCGCCTGATCGCCGCCGCCGGCCTGACGCTCGCCGTCGGCCTGCCGAGCGCCTCCGCCGCCTATCCCGACGCCAAGGTCGAGAGCCAGACCCGCCCGAACTTCGGCCTGCTACTGGAGCCGCCGGTGAAGCGGCACAAGGGCTATCGCCCCTGGGGCGGCAAGCGGCCGGGCTGGTACGAGGCGCCGCCGCCGCACTGGGCCTGGAAGGGCCCCCTGCGCGACGTGGCCTTCGTCGACTGCGCCCAGGCGCGCGACCCCAACGAGGTGAACCGCGCGCTGGCCTCGCTGAAGCCGGGCGGCACCCTGATCCTGCGGGCGAACGGCGCGGCCTGCCTGGACAACGTGATCGTCACCAAGCCCGTGACCATTCAGGGCGACGGCGGCCGTCCCTATCGCGTCAGCCGCTTCGGCTACGAGAGCGGCCGCGGCGACCTGGACCAGCTCCACGCCCTGCCCGTGGCCCTGCGCAGCCGCCCCGGCGGCCCGTGCCTGGACATCGAGATCGGCAAGGGCCTGCGCGGCGAGGTGATCCTGCGCGACCTGGTGATCGAGGCGGAGAAGGCCGGCAACGAGGCCTGCCTGTACGCCCGCAACACCGACGTGCGCCTTGAGCGCACCGTGATCCGCTACGTCGGCGACGGCGCGGCGGTGTACCTGGACGGGGGCTCGCTTCGCGTGACCGACAGCGTCCGCATCGACGCCGACACCCCGAGCCAGGGCATCTACGTCGACGGCGGCTCGGTCGATCTCGACGACGTCACCGTGACCCGCGCGGCGGTGGGCCTTCAGCTCGAGCCCGGCGGCGGCGAGCCGAGCCGCGTGACCCGCTCGCGCTTCCTGCTGTGGCCGACCCCATCTCCCGCCTTCGGCCCGGCCTCGGCCGGGATCGTCATGCCCTACGGCCGCGGCGGCGGGACCCTGACGGTCGAGAACAGCAAGATCTGCGGCTACGGCATCGGCCTGTGGGTGCAAGGCGCCAACACCATCGACGTGAACCGCTCGCTAATCTGCCGCTCGGGCAAGGGCGTCTACGCCGCCGGCGGCCAGATCACGCTGACCCGCAGCGAGGTCGGCGCCCACACCTTCGGCATCCACGTCGGGGCGGGCCAGGCCAACCTGAACAGCAACATCTTCTACGGCGCGCGCGCTTCCGACGTGTTCGTCGAGCCGGGCGGGCCGTTGCCGCGCGGCTCCGGCAACCAGTTCTACTCGATGAACCAGGTGTGCAGCTGGCGCTACGTCGACGAAAACTACTGGGGCGGCTACCGCTCGCGGATGGACCGTCGGCGCTGGAACGACTGGCGCTACGCCCCGAACCTGTCGGGGCCCTACTGGATCTGCCGCGATCCGCGCTCGCTGCCGGGCTACATCTTCGAGGACGAGGAGACGCTGGGCTTCGGCGCCCACTCCGGCTTCTACAGCGGTCTGGAACCCTGGCCGGACCACCGCTACCGGGTGCCGGATCCCTATGATCGCTGGGACGGTCGCTCGCGGTTCTGGACTAAGGGCTACCGCGGCCCCTCGTCGGCCCCGCCCCCCGGTTACGATCCCTACGGCCGCCCCTGAGGTTGAAGGGCGCGCTCTCTCTCCGGAGGGCGCGCCCTTTCCTTTTCCGGCGCCTCGTTCCACTTCCTTGGTCGAGCCCGGAGCTTCCGCTTGCCTGACCTGCCGCCCCCGCCGTCCGAATCGGAGATCGTGGTCACCGCTGCGCGCCTGCCGCCGGCGCTGGGCGACGCCGCCTTCAGCGTCCGCCGGCTCGGACCCGGCGAGATCGCCGCGGCCCCCCGGCTGGACGAGGCGCTGAAGCAGGTTCCGGGCGTCTCCCTGTTCCGCCGCTCCTCCAGCCTGTCCGCCAACCCGACGGTTCAGGGCCTGTCGCTGCGCGCGGTGGCGCCTTCAGGCGCGGGGCGGGCGCTGGTGACCCTGGACGGCGTGCCCCAGAACGACCCGTTCGGCGGCTGGGTGATCTGGTCCTCCCTGCCGCCCGAGATCGTCGGGGCGGCCGAGGTGGTGAAGGGCGCGGGCGCCGGTCCCTACGGCGCGGGCGCCCTGACCGGCGTGGTGGCGCTAGAGGAACGCTCGGCGGCGGGCGAGCCGCTGGAGGCCGACCTCTCGGCGGGCGAGCGCGGCTACGGCCGCCTGGCCGCCGCAGCCGATCTGGCGCTCGGATCGGGCCTGTTGCTGGCCAGCGCCATGGCGGAGACCTCCGACGGCTGGACGCCCGTGCGGCGAGGCGCCGGCGTGGCGGACGTACCCCTGACGCTGGAAGCGCGCAGCGCCGCGCTGAGCTGGCGCAGCGACGTCGGACGCGCGGCCCTGGCCGCCCGGATCGGCGCCTACGAAGAGCGGCGCGGCTCGGGCCTGCTCGGCGGAGGGTCCGAGGCCGCGGGCGCCTCCGCCAGCCTCACCCTCGCGCAGGCGCCGACGCGCGGCGGCTGGGGATGGCGCTTGCAGGCCTGGGGGCGCGAGACGGATTTCGCACAGGCCTCGGTTTCCGTAGCATCCGGCCGCGCCTCCACCACTCCGGCCGCCTCCCAGGACGCGACGCCCGCGACCGGCTTCGGCGTCAACGCGGCGCTCCGGCGGGCAGCCCCCGGCTGGAGCCTGGAGTTCGGCGCCGACGCCCGAGCGGCGGAAGGCGAGACGCGCGAGCGGTTTGGCTTCATGGCCGGCGACTTCACCCGCAGCCGCGTCGCGGGCGGGCGCAGCACGGTCGCGGGCGCCTATGTCGAGGCCGCTCGCCAAACCGGGCCGTGGCTGGTCGCCGGCGGCGCCAGGCTGGACGCCTGGTCGACGAGCGAGGGCGTACGGTTGGAACGCGCCCGGACCACCGGCGCCGTCACCCTGGACGACCGCACGGTCGACCGCGACGGCGTGGTGCCGACGGCGCGGCTGGGCGTTCGCCGCGACCTCGGCGAGGGACTCCACGCCCGCGCGGCGGCCTATTCGGGATTCCGGCCGCCGACGCTGAACGAACTGCACCGGCCGTTTCGGGTCGGCAACGACGTGACCGAGGCCAACGCCGCGCTGGCGCCCGAGCGCCTGCACGGCGCCGAGCTGGCGTTCGGGCGCGACGGCGAACGGCTCGGCTTGAACGCGACGGCCTTCTGGAACCGACTGGACGATCCGGTGACCAATGTGACGGTCGGCTTCGGTCCCGGAAGCTTTCCGCGTGCGGGGTTTATCCCGGCGGGCGGGGTGCTGCGCGAGCGCCGCAACGCGGGTCGGATCGAGGCGGTCGGGCTGGAGCTGGACGCCGCCTGGCGGCCGAGCGAGCGCCTCGCCCTGGACGTCGCGCTCGGGGTCACTGACGCGCGGGTGGGCGGCGGCGCAGACGCCCCGCAACTGACCGGCAAGCGGCCCGCCCAGGCGCCGGTGTGGACCGCGACCGCAGGCGCGCACTGGGCGGCGACCGAGCGATTGTCGCTGTCGACCCGCCTGCGCTGGGAGAGCCGCCGGTTCGAAGACGACCTGAACAGCCGGGTGCTATCGGTGGGCCTGCAAGCCGACGCACAGGCAACCTGGCGGGCGACGCGCTCGGTCGAGCTCTACCTGGCCGCCGACAACCTGTTCGACGCGGCGGTGGAGACCGGCGAGACCGCGGACGGAACCGAGAGCTTCGCCGCGCCTAGGACGGTGCGGGCGGGGGTGCGGTTCAGGCCCTGATCGTCACCGCCGCCTCACCCAAGCGGCCACCGCCCAGGCGTGGGCGTCGTGGCGCAGGCGCGCGACCGCTTCGTGCGGAGCCAACCACACCAGGGTGTGGTCGTCCTCGACCTTGGCGGCGGGGTTCTCGGCCGCGATCTCGGCCGTGTAGAAGGCCGCCAGATTGTTCACCGGCGCGCCGTCGCTCTTGCGGAAGTACTGGCCGGCCCAGGCGAACGCCTCGCCGGCCTGAACCGTCAGACCGGTTTCCTCGACGAACTCGCGCGCCAGCGCCTCCCGCTCGGTCTCACCTTCGTCGATCGCGCCGCCGGGCAGGTCGACATAAGTCCCCTCCTCCGGCCGCTCCACACGCACGCAGGCGATTCGCCCGTCCCGCTCCACGACGCCGAAGGCGGTCGGGCGCTCCTTGTAGGTCACCCCCGGCTCGGCGGTCCCGAACTGCAGGCGGCGCGGGTCGTTCATTCGCCCTCCGGCGCCAGGGTCACCTGCAGGCCGCTCAGCTCGGCCGACATGATGATCTGGCACGACAGGCGCGAGGTGGCGCGGACCATGAAGGCCTCGTCCAGCTTCTCGTCTTCCTCCGCCGTCTTGGGGAAGCAGCGGTCGAACCAGGCGCGGTCCACCCAGACGTGACAGGTGGCGCACTCCAGCGCGCCGCCGCACTCCGCCTTAAGCGGCAGGCCGGAGTCGCGGATGATCTCCATCACCCGCCAGCCCTCCACCGCGTCCAGCCGGTGGACGGTCCCTTCGCGGTCGGTGACCAGGATGTGCAGTTCGTCGTCGCTCATCCGGAGCGGTTACGACGGCGAACGAGCCGCCGCAACCGCGCGACTTCAGCCGCGCCCTCCGGCGGGCTATACGGCGCCCATGACCCTGAAACCCGTACATGTGATCGGCGGCGGCCTGGCCGGTTCCGAAGCCGCCTGGCAGATCGCCGAGGCAGGCGTGCCGGTGGTGCTGCACGAGATGCGCCCCGTGCGCGCCACCGCCGCCCACCAGACCGACGGCCTGGCCGAGCTGGTCTGCTCCAACTCCTTCCGCTCGGACGACTGGGAGTTCAACGCCGTCGGCCTGCTGCACGCGGAGATGCGCCGCTGCGGTTCGATCATCATGGCCTGCGGCGACGCCAACCAGGTGCCGGCCGGCGGCGCCCTGGCGGTCGACCGCGAGGGCTTCAGCCGGGCCGTGACCGCAAGGCTGGAGGCGCATCCGCTGGTCTCTATCGCGCGCGAGGAGGTCGCCGGCTTGCCCCCGGCCGAGTGGGACAGCGTGATCGTTGCCACCGGGCCTCTCACCTCGCCTGCGCTGAGCGAGGCGGTCCTGGAACTGACCGGCGAAGGCCAGCTGTCGTTCTTCGACGCCATCGCGCCGATCGTCCACGCCGAGTCTATCGACTTCTCCGTCGCCTGGCGCCAGTCGCGCTACGACAAGGAAGGTCCGGGCGGCGACAAGGCCGCCTACGTCAACTGCCCGATGACGCAAGGCCAGTACGAAGCCTTCGTCCAGGCGCTGCTGGACGGGCCCAAGGCCGAGTTCAAGGAGTGGGAGCACGTCCCCTACTTCGACGGCTGCCTGCCCATTGAGGTCATGGCCGAGCGGGGGCGCGAGACCCTGCGCTTCGGGCCGATGAAGCCGGTCGGCCTCACCAATCCGCACAAGCCGGACGAGAAGCCCTATGCGGTGGTGCAGCTGCGCCAGGACAACGCGCTGGGCACCCTGTTCAACATGGTCGGTTTCCAGACCAAGCTGAAGCACGGCGCCCAGACCGAGATCTTCCGCATGATCCCGGGTCTGGAGAGCGCCCAGTTCGCACGGCTGGGCGGTCTGCACCGGAACACCTTCATCAACTCCCCTCGCCTGCTGGACCCGACGCTGCGGCTGAAAGCCCAGCCGCGCCTGCGCTTCGCCGGACAGGTGACCGGGGTGGAGGGCTATGTGGAGAGCGCGGCGGTGGGCCTGCTGGCCGGCCGGTTCGCCGCCGCCGAGCGGCTGGGGCGCGAGGTGGTGACGCCGCCGATGGAGACGGCCCTGGGCGCTCTGATCGGCCACATCACTGGCGGGCACCTGGAGGGCGGTGGGAGCTTTCAGCCGATGAACGTCAACTACGGCCTGCTGCCGCCGATGGAGGCGCCGCGCCGCGACGAGAGCGGGCGCAAGCTGCCGCCGCAGGAGCGCGGTCGGGCCAAGAAGCGCGCGATGAGCGTGCGCGCTCTGGCGGCGCTGGACGCGTGGCTGGGCGAGGCGCGGCTGGCGGCGGAGTGATCCGCCCTCAGACCAGCATCAACGCCGCGCCGGCGAGTGCTCCGCAGCCGGCGAAGAAAGTCACCCCGAAGGCGGCCAGGTCCGAGGCCAGGGCCTCGGCCGACTCGCTCGGCTTGAACCCGAACTGACGGCGGCTGGCCCACAGCAGGGCCGCGCCGGAAATCACGAACAGAACGACACCGAGACCGAACGCCATAAGCCACCTCCGAACCTCGCCATGGATACTAGCGGTCGGAAGATGACCGAAGTCCTGACGCCTGCGGCGTGTTGTCGTTCATCTCAGATTCGCCCCAGAGCGACAGCGGCGGTCAGGCGCAGGCGCTTGGCCGGTTCTGAGAGCTCCCGCCCGGCGGCGTAGGGTTTGGCGAAGGTGGCGTAGGCGATCGCCGGAAAAGCCGGGACCGGCAGCCGCTTCAGTTCGCCGCGCGCCTGCCGCACCAGCGCGGCGACGCGTTCGCGCACCTCGGCGTCGGACCAGTCGGCGGGCGGCGGGCCCTTGCGCCCGGCGCCGCGATTACGGAACAGGCCCGCCAGTCCCCAGGCGCGGGCGGCGGCGCGCAACACCTGCGGATCGGTCTGGGGCGCCAGCACACTGGCCGTCGAGATCGCCAGGGCGCCCGCCGTGCCGTCCAGATAACTGAACACCGCCGCCTCGTCGGTCAGAGGCTCGCCGTAGAGCTCGACCGCGCGAGCGTCGATCATCGCCTCAAGCGTCGCCCGTTCGAGCTGACGGCGCCGGATCGCCTGCGCCAACGCCTGGGCCGTCGGATGGGCGCGCACCGCGCCTTCCGCGAACGCCTCGTCCAGCGCCTCGCGCCACCAGGCCAGGCGGATCTCGCCGGTCAGGGTGTTGGTGACGCTGCCCGCGACCCGCGCCAGTTCATGGTTGAAAGCGTAGAGCGCGATCACGTCGGTGCGTTCGGCCGGATCGGCGACGAACCGCGCCGCCGCCCAGCGGTCCGGGTCGGCGCGACTGACGAGGGCGTCGAGGTCTGAGGGATCGTCTTCAGTCATAAAGGGCAAAAGCAAAAGGCCCCGCCAAGACGGCGGGGCCTCGTGTTCTAGTCTTTCGTGACGCTCAGTACAGCGTCTGGCTCATGGTCATGGAGACCAGCATCGGCAGCGACAGCAGCATGTTGGTGCGGCTGAACAGCATGGCGGTCTTGGCCGCCTTGGCCTTGCGGTCGGCGTCGGCTTCCACGATGCCCAGCGCGATCTTCTGGTTCGGCCAGATGAACACCCAGACGTTCAGGAACATCACGATCGCCAGCCACACCCCGGCGCCCAGCAGGGCGTAGAGCGGGTCGGACTCGGGCATGTAGCCGCCGGCCATGCCCAGGCTCAGCACCTCCATGGTGTAATCGTGGCCCTTGGTCAGGGCCAACGCAAGGCCGGCCAGCAGGGTGAACAGAGCCGCCCAGCGGAACCAGAACAGCGCCTCGGGCGCGATGTGCTTGCTGATCGCCGGCTTCAACTCGGCGGGAATATCCGGCATTTTCCGGATCTGGACGAAGTTGAAGTAGTACAGCAGCCCGATCCACAGGATGCCGAACACCACGTGCAGCCACCGCGCCACCGCTTCCCAGAAGCGCTGGTCCATCTGCTCGTTGTAGGCGGCGTAGCCGGAGATCATCACCAGGGCCAGGATCAGGCTGACCACGACGGTGTTGCGGAAGTTCTGAAGCAGAGCGCCCATTACAGCCCCTCGAATGCCACGGGGAATCTCCCCT